>ERZ772917.502-NODE-502-length-27623-cov-29.013349_pt1 | contig 27623 bp, 18 predicted proteins | sample MGYA00511187_ERZ772917 | MGnify/ENA primary metagenome ERZ772917 (study PRJEB29015, sample SAMEA2737925) | human oral metagenome | biome: human oral; feature: human-associated habitat; material: dental | place: China | collected 2012 ...
GCCGGGGAAAAAGGCCCCGGCACTTGGAGGCCATCCTCTTCGGATCGCCGATTCCTGTATACCACAGACGGGCGGCGCTGTCGAGGAAACGCCGCCCGTGCGCTCAGAACATCTCGGGCACGGCGCCCGCGGCCCCGCGTTTGGCGTTCTTGTTGATGTAGGTGTAGACACCCATCGTGGCCTGGCTGTCGTAACGACCTGTCAGCTCGCCGTAGCTCCGCACCCCTCAGCTGACCCGATGTCTCATGGTGACGATGGCGGCGTCTCATGGTGACGATGGCAGCATAACGGCGCGTGAGTGCCATAACCGTCTGAATAGTATTACAGGTATCATCAAAGGAGATGTCCTTTGCGTACTCAAATTCGCGGCTGTGCTTCTCCCACAGTTTGCGGAGCGTATCGCTTTCACGGATCTCTTTCATAATCTCCGGGTAGTCCGTCAGGATCATGCCACTGTCACGCTTCTGCGTTGTCCGTTCCAGCGCCCACCACAGCGTCGCTTTTCGTTCGAGCCTATAGTTCTGCATGACGAGCTGCGCCGAGATATGCTTCTCTGCTGCCTTGTTCTTGATAAAGGCCTTCAATTACGGAGGCCTCGTGAGCTCGCGTGGGTTGGTGGCTGCATCGACGCCCCGGTAGGGTGAACCTCAGGTCCGAGCGTCCTGGCATCACGGGAGCCATGGGGTCGTCGACGTCGTGGAACCCGTGGCCCCGCCCGGTCACGTGAGCGGCCGTGGGGACGCAGGAGTGTACACAGATCGGCGAAAATGGTCCCTCGGAGCCGTTTCGGGGTGTTTGTGTACACTGTTGCGCCGTTGTAGACAGACGTGGGGACGCAGGAGTGTACACAGATTGGCTAAAACGGCCTCTCGGAGCCGTTTTGGGACATTCGTGTACACTGTTGCAACGCGAGTTGCGATGCGAGCTTTGCGACGCGAGCCGCGTCGAGTGGCACGAGTGGCGCCGCCGCTAGGTTGGCGTCTTCATCGGGGCATCAACCCACACAAATCCCCGAAGAGCCACTTTTTTTGCAACCTATTAGCCTAACCGCTTCAAAGACGCTTTCATCGTAGAGTGGCCAGTCAACGAAGTCATCTATAGCGCCCTTGCCGGTCTTATCCATGAGCTCGTCGTTGATCTTCAGCGTTATCGTTACGAGCAGCGCCAGCATCGTGTAGTAGTCAAAGCGTATTTCGTCCGTGTTTGGGTCCCTGACGGGGCCAGACGCATGGCTGTACTTATTCCGTAAGCCAAGCGCGTTAGTCTGCTCGGAGTCATTAAGCATGTAGTTCAGGTACGAGGCCTCATCAGGAGTGAACAGACCGTCATGGTACTTGAGAATGCCTTGCGCTACGAGGCCATCGATTGCCTTCCTCCTCTCATTCCTGTAGTGTTTTAAGATTACGCCTCCGGAGCGCCAGATGAGGCGCAGGCAATATGCTTGCGGAGTAGGCTTGAGCTGACCCGTTGCAGAATCCTCACATATGAACCCCTTCTCTATCAGATGGTCTATGGATCTGCAAAAGGGCTCCTGATAATCCTCCCTTGTAACGCCTTCCGACAACATCAGGTCGAAGAACGAGGGCTCATTACTCTTTTTCCCCACTACGTAGACAATGAGTGGTGACTGGTCGGAAAAGAGCGGGGATGCCCAGGTTTCGAACCCCTCTCCCGCGATGGCATACTTCCTTTTGCAGAGCGCTGGAACGCTCGCGAATGATTTGAACTGTTCGTAGTCGAAATAGTCGTCCTCGATGCTCCCGCGCTTCGCGTAGAGCTGGTACTCTTTCATAGCTCGTTCAATCTCCGAGCCGATGCCCTTGCACCTGTCGAGCCAGCTACCCTCTCTCCTCGGAAGAGATATTCCAAAACCGCTTATGCCAAACTCATCGGGAAAGTAGGAAGCATAGACCCATTCAAGGGCCTCCTCCAAGCTATGACCGTGTCTCTCGAGGAATTCAGCATACGCCCCTGTCTCTAGGAAAGCAGAATTCCCTCGCTGACGAGAAGCGGGGTTCTCGCGGTACTCTCCGCAGACTCGGATGCCAAGCATCGCCATGACACCCCTCTCCTCATGTGCGTGAGCAGGCATCTGCATCAGTCCCCTTGCGTCCATGAAGTCAAAGATCCATCGACAGTTGTTCATCACCGTCGCAGAATCCATGTGGGCCTCAAGCCACTGTCCGCTGAATATCCAGGTGAGATTAAGGCCATCAACGTTTACGCTTCTGCATGCCTGTTGCTCCATATCTATGATAACTTCCGTTATGGAACGCATACTGTTGCCATCAGTAAACAGTTCGTGCATGTTTTCAGCATATACCCTCTTCGCCTTGACACGGACATCGGGAGATGGTCGATATTTGGGGCTGACAAGTCTGTCCGGCCATCGGGTCAAAACCTCGACGTAGTTCGAGTTCGAATGCCCCCCGTTAAGGTAGGCAAGCATGATTTCATCGAGGTCATCGTTGGTGAGAGACCTGGGAAGGGTGATTGGACGCTGGGCAAATGATCCTGTCGAGACTGTCGCTAGCCTGCTTATCACGAGTTCGGCAGCAATCTCGAACTCTCCCATCATGATGCTCCTAAGATTGTCATCGTAGCGCTTTACGAAGGCAGGTATTTCCAGTACGTATTTCAAACAGGATGAATGGTCTGAGAGCAAAGCCTCGAGATCCTCCCCGCGAGTTATATTTTCTGCTCCACAGGAGCCAAGCAACTTCCAGAATTGCTCGATATACTGCTGCTCAAGATCCTCATACAAGCTTTGTATCCCGTTTTCCTGCAAGGATGTTCTTACATACCTGCATGCGTTCTTGAATGCCTTGAAACTCGCATCACGTAGCCTGGGAAGGTCGCGCTTGTCAAAAAGCTCGGGAATATCCTCTACTGTGAGTTTGGACTGATGTGCCTCTATGGCGTCGTTGATGGATTTGATGGGTTCGGTCGCAAGCATCGGTAGGATTTCTTCAATCCGATCCCCAAAAGCCCCTGCTGCCCAATCGTATCTGTCGTAGTGAATGACCCTCATATGGTTGAAATCCCTCAAGTTGCCCCTTCTCTGCTGCCCTTGTTAGCGTCTATCACATTCATACCATTAGTTCATAAATCTCTACATATCATCATTTTTCTACCCATATCCTGTATGCTACAACCTAGAATATATGAGGTAAAAGGAGGGGCGATGGCATCCGGTGATAGCCAATTTGATCCGAGACTATTATGGCAGCTTCCGCTAATCGAACTGAATATCGATGTCCGCTTACGTCGCATGCTCATCAATGCTGGCTTCAGCTCACTTGGGGAGGCATTCGACCTCAGCGACCGTGAGCTTGACTCACGGATTGGTCCTGATGCAACGGATAACATCCTCATCCTTGCGAAGTCCTTCAAGCGAAATCCCGATGCCTTCATCGAACGGGTAACCAAAAAGACGACTCCATCGAGCGGAAGTCGAACTAGCATCTTGACGCAGGTTACGAGACCTCTAAGACCGCAAAAACAGTCTGAGCGCAGGGCCTACACACATCCGCAAGACTCTCGGGCCAGATATTCTGGCCATCTTCCTAACTGCGATGAGGCAAGGGCCTTAAAGGAGTTCGAAAAGAAAGCGTACTCGACCCTCTTGATCGTAGCTGACCACGCCGAGGACACATTCATGGCGGAGGCGTTAGGAATGATCTCGACGGATATCCCCTCGCTACGAGCCAACGTGAAGAAGTTGTTCTCGCACTGCCAAAAATTGTCGAATACCAACTCATCCAAAGCTGCAGTAATGGGTCTTGGAACCGAAGCTCCTAACTCGTTCCTCCTCTACATGCTCGATTCGGTCCAGAGGCACTTCAAGGGTAGCGCCGCATGGAAGCCAGCGCTTGCCGAGCTTGGCGTCACTGACCAAGCAAGTGAACAGGGGATAAAGCGACTGCTCTATGCACGCATCCAGCGGTGGGGCTTCAAGACTTACGACGACGATGAGACTGAACTCAAGTACTACTACACGATACTCCTCCATGCCGGCCTCGCCATGTCCGATTGGGAGTCAATTTGGGATCGCCTCATGATTCCCCTCGCAAGGGACATCGAGAGGGGCAGGCTACCCGACGGTACTTACCCATCCTCAAGAGGGCTCATCAAGCTCGCCAACGACAAACACAGCGGCTACTACTTAGAGAACAAGTCTGCTCAAAACCTCATCGCAAAGGCACCTGGCATCGTCGGCCCACTGCTATCAGGGGCACTCACCATTGCAGAGACGCTTGTGAAAAATTCAATGGGCAACAAAAACACCATAATGATGTCAAGGGGAGTACTCCCCTCCCTGTCAATGAAAGCGCTGAATAAGGTCCTTGGTAAAAAGGAGGGCAAGCCGGGTAAACGAAGTACATCACCGCTCGTTTACTTTCCCCCCGCCGAACTGAGACTTAATCCATCCAACCAAGAGATGCCAATGCAACTCCACTGGGACCTCACCAGATTTCCGAAGAAGTACGCGGGAAAGACCATCACCTATAGGATCAACGGTACCATCTACTGTACCGCAAAAATCATGACGGGTGTGAACTCGGCAGTACTCACAGAGAGGCTCATAGAGCTAGAACCATTCCGTACATATGATGTTGAGATCGAGCTATCAAAACCTGGGGAATCTGCAGGAGGGAAACTCTTCTCCTCCCAGTCCTTCAAAGAAAACAGGCCAGGTATCTACGAGTTCATAAGGATGCCCGACGGTATACTGAGGCAAAAGGTCCGTCCCCTTCGAAAAAAGCGAGACGTCCTGTGTCTGATAGCCCCGGGATTCAAGATCATTCCCCGAAGCGGCATGACGCTTATCAACAGTGAGACACTCACGAGGGGATACTTGATTCAAACCTTCGATATGAGTGTGATGGGGTGCGGAGAAGCCTACGATCCCTCCGGAAATCAGGTATCCGCGTGGTGCGAGGGATTCAAAATCACCATAGACAAAAGTCAGCTGGTTGGCGAAGGCAAGGGAGGTTCTGACCTCTACCCTGTGATCGGAGGAGCCGAGACAGTGGACTACAATGCGGCCCTGCCTGCGATCACCATCGAAAGCCTTTCGGCAGCCTTCGAGTCTACGCAGCTCAACATTGACTGCCTGTGCGACGGGAATCGAGTCTCTGTAAAGAGAAGTGCATCCCAAGACGCAGGCACTGGTGGTACGAGCGTAACGGTACTAAGACTCGACCAGAGCGTGTTCCCCGCATTCGTGAACAAGGGGAGGCTGAGGGTCACCCACCCAGATACGGGAAGTCAGATATTGAACTACAGGTTCTCGATCGCACCGATCAGGAGAATCTCACTTGAGTCTGCAAGGATCGACGGTGATACGGTGATGTCAACGTACGCCCTTTTGGTAGATAGGGCTTGTCGACTACGGTGGAATGACTCGTCAATCACAGCCTCTCGAGCGATACCAGAATACTTGGCCGTACCTCTCTCTGATGAGTACCTCTCCCTCAGCATCGCATCGCTCGACAATGGCAATGAGCCTGGGGTTACAGCATACATCTTCCTCGCTGGCATCGACGTCAACGCACCAAGGGCGACCTCTGCGACGGATGGCAAAATTCATGATAGGCACGATCTTGCAAAGATGGCTCGCAAGGATGCAACGGTCTCGATAGAGTCCAGGGGGAGGCGCTCACATCGAGGAGCCCTATTATCTCTGGGTCAGGTTCCTACTTTCTACAAGTTTCTATCAGTTGAATCAAAGTACCTTATCAGCTTTCTCCATCCGATACCCGATGCCGGTGCAACCGACGGTGAGAAGAAGACCGGCCTAACGTTAAGGCTTAGCTACGACTGTGGCTGTAGGAGGGAAGAAGACGGCATACCAAGCTGTGACATCGATCTGGGGTCACTCCTCCTCGGCTACGGATTCGGGAGATGCGAGCTTCGATACGGAACCAAGGGCAGTAGCCTCTTTCTCTCAAACCCGCTCGCTTATGACCTTCATGCGCGTTTCTCGGTGCGGAGATACACCCGAGATCGTGTCATCTGCGACGATGTACTGGTGCCCTCCGGGTCAACAGAAATACCGCTGCCCTGGGCAGTGATACATGCACTTGCCAAGTCCGGTCAACTGTACGTGACCTTCGCAGACGAGGACCTCTTCGGAAACACCGACTTCAACAGCGGCCAACGCATTAAAATCAAAGGATAGGGTTGCCATGGATGACAACAGGTTTGATCCGATCGCAGTATCGCGACACCTCGCGAATTCATACAGCGAGTACCTTGCTACGACAATCAGATTTGGAGACCCGAGTCTTCAGAAGCAGCTTGAGGAGATACTTTCGCGATCGGGATTCCTATCCAAAGGTCCGTTCCTTGAGGCGACTCCCCCCTATACCAAGGGGCTTAGTATCCGGCAGCTCGTGGAGCAAGAGACGCTCTGTGAGGGCATGCTATCCCTTGGGGCGGGCAACAGGGAGCTCTTTGACCCGGACCTCGTCCTCTACGAACATCAAGTGAAAGCTATCAAGATGGCCCATATGGGCAAGAACTACATTGTCACAACTGGAACGGGATCGGGAAAGACCGAGTGCTTCATTCTTCCCATCCTCGATGACATCCTACGCGAGCAAGCTCGAAGCGGACCCTCTGCAGGCGTGAGAGCGATGATCCTCTACCCCATGAATGCACTCGCAAACGATCAGCTTAAGAGGCTCCGACACCTACTGAGGGGAACTAAGATCACCTTCGGACGGTATGTTGGAGATACGCCGGAGAAAAGACCCGATGCACAAAATGCTTGGTCTGTTGACCATCCCGGCGAGGACCCGCTGTCCAACGAGCTGCTTTCTCGCGAGGAGATGCGGGCCACGCCACCCAACATCCTCCTCACGAATTATTCGATGCTCGAGTACCTTCTACTCAGACCTAAGGATGCTGCATTCTTCTCCTCTGTGTTCGGGTCGGGCTGGCGTCACATCGCCATCGATGAGGCCCATGTCTATTCGGGAACACTTGGGACCGAGATAGCCTACCTGTTGAGGCGACTCAAGGCGCGTGTTAAGCAGGCTACCGGTAGGGATATGAGCCTGCACTGTTACGCCACGAGCGCAACCATGGGATCAGACAAGGACCGACCCCAGATTGCAAAGTTCTCTGAGGACTTATTTGGCGAACCCTTCGACCACGATGAGAATCCCGCCGTCATTGATAGTCTCAAAGAAGATCCGATGGCCTATTTTTGCGATGATCCGTGGGGTTCACTCCCTCCCGAGAGATGGGAAGCTCTACGAAACGCGATCGCCGATGAAAACCCCACTAGGTCAGGCCTCAAGGCAGCACTTACAGGGGCAATCCCCGACTCAAAGATTGGCTGCCTTGAAGGCAAGGATCCCCGAGCATGGCTCTCGGAGCTGCTACTCGGCGACCGCAACTCCAAGAAGGTTGTGCACCGAGTATCCTCTTCGACCTCCGACCCCCTCGATCTGACTGATCTCTCGAGGCTTACAGAGCTCGAGATTGACGGGCTGCCATGTGACACGCAAGGAGCTGCAGAGCTTTCGGCATTGGTTGAGGTCCTCTCTTTTGCTGAATTTTCGAGCGGAGTTCCCATCTTGGCAAGTCGCTATCATACTTTCTTCAGGGCGCCTGAAGGACTGTTCATCTGCCCAGACGATATGACGCTCTCCACCGAGAAAACTACAGAGCGAAAATCCGCCGATGGGTCGAGTGTCCCAGTCTACGAAGTCTCAGTCTGCAGACACTGTGGGGAAGCATACTTCCTCGGGTCAATCATCTTTACGAAAGAGTGCGCATTGCTCGACCCTAAGAGGACGAACATCGACTCGGATGACTATGCGGCGAGAAACTATTTCAGGATCCTTCGTAGCAAGGACGATTTAGACGACGCTGAAACCCTAATGTGGCTCTGCACCAAGTGCGGGACGCTTCACTCCGATCCCAATGGAGGGCCGCACCGTCACTTGCATGAGAGCAAGGACAGGGTGCCCATAGCGCAGGGAATAGCCAACGAGGACGTGGCCACGTGCGGGCACTGCGGATACCAGCACCGATACGCAATTCAGCCAATGAGAGTCTCCCCTGAGGCGGCTGGAACCATCTTTTGCTATGACTTGGTGCGAGACATACCTCCATTCGCCAAACGGGAGGAGATGAGTGACTTCGACAGCCTCTTCAAGCTCGAGGAAGACGAATCCGTACGAGGCGGAAGCGTTGTCTGCTTCTCTGACCGCAGGCAAGACGCTGCCTTCTTCGCACCGGCAATGCTCAGGACGTATAACAACATCACCCAGAGACAGATGATAAGGAAGGCAGTCGATGAGCTGAGCGGCGAAGAGGATGGGTGCAAGCCGAGTGATGTGGCAAGGTGGATAGCCAAAAAGCTCAAGACGGTCTATAGGCTCGATGGTGGTCCAGACACAGACATCGCACGGAGGGATGAGGCAAATGCTTGGGTATACGATGAGCTCATGGCTGAGGACAGCCGCAACAGTCTGGAGGGACTCGGAATCATCAAAGTATCACCTGAGCCCCTCATAAGGCTCGCGAAAGAAAACGGGAAGGCATTCGACACGCTGGCCCGCAGGTCCGGGCCCTCATGGATGACAGCAGATGACTATATAACCATCCTTCGCGTCTGTCTGGAAACCCTAAGGGAGCAAGGTGCGCTCAAGAGGCAAGACGGAGCCCAGGAGTACATGAGGATTCGCTCCAAACAAAGTCCGGTCGTCCTAGGAGGCAGCCTTGGCTCCCCGCAGGGTACCATCCGCTTCGTCCCAATGCCCAATAGCAACGGGAATAAGCGGAGTAGGTTTGTGATGAATCTAGCACGAAAGATCCATGGAATCGACATCTCCAGAGATATAGCCGACAGCTTCCTTGTCAACCTCTACGAGGACCTCAAGAAGATCCTAGGGCAAGTCGAAAAGCAAGAGCACTCCACGTTCGTGCACAATGACACAAAGACCGAAGGTTTCCTTCTATCGGCTGACCTCTGGACACTACAATCGGCAGGAGATGATCTCGAACTCTACCTCTGCGACACCTGCGGCTGTATGCTCCAGCACGACACGGGGGGAGTGTGCCTGACAAGGAGCTGCAAAGGACATCCCCGCAGAGTCTTAGCCGCCAAGGCCCTCGGGAAGGATCGTTACTACAAGCAGACCTACCGGGAGGACCCCCTTCCCATCAGGGTAGAGGAGCACACCGCGCAGCTCTCTACAAAACGCGCGGCAGCAGTGCAGCAGGACTTCATTGATGGAAAGGTCAATGTTCTATCCTGCACGACCACGTTTGAACTTGGCGTGGACGTAGGAGACCTGAGGGCCACGTTCATGAGGAACGTCCCACCCTCACCCGCCAACTACGCACAGCGCGCCGGCCGCGTCGGTCGACGCGCAGGCAAACCGGGGTTCGCAGTCACGTTTGCCCGCCTGAGACCACACGACATCGAGCATTACCGGTCTCCGGGAAGGATCATCGCAGGTAAGATCCGGGCACCCTCCTGTTACTTGTCAAATCCTTTCATTGCAATCAGGCATATCTATGCGGTCGTCCTCTCCGAATACTTCAGAAGTAGTCCGGATCGGGAGGATTACTCGAACGACTATAACAACTTCATGAGAATCTCCGAGGAGAACCCGTCAACATTAAATGAGCTTAAGAAGTTTATTGAAGGTAACCAAAGTACGCTAGAAAGACTATTTAATGACATCCTTCCAAAAGACGTCGCTGAGTCGCAGGATATTGCGATTTCCAAAGGTAGCTGGATCGAAGGACTCGTCGGCAAGGGCGGCCGTCTCCTAAAGACACACTCGCTTATACATGAAGACTGGGATCGCCTCGAGCATTCCGCATGTGTCGCAAGGGCCGAGGGAAAATACGATCGAGCTAGCATCAATACGAGACAGCAAGGTATGCTTCTCAAGAAGAAGACCATCAGCATACTCGCCGAGTCGGGGGTGATCCCCAAGTACGGATTTCCGACCGATCTCGTTCAGCTCTCACTTGTCGAACAGGAGAACTCCCTTCCCGAGGACAGGCTTGACCTCTCTCGAGGGCTGAGACAGGCGATATATGAATATGCTCCAAGTGCAGAGATCATCGCCGGCAAGAAGGTATGGGAATCGGTCGGCATCACAAAGCCGCGCCAACGTCCTTACGAAACGAGACGCTTTGGCATCTGTCCAAACAAAAATTGTCGGTCCTTTGTCGCGCCGATCGATACCGGAGAGAACGAGACCGAATGCCCACTCTGCCACAAAAGGATAAGTCTGACCCACAGGTTCCTTATTCCTTCCAGCGGATTCAGAGGAAGGGAGAAGGCTAAGTCAGTCGCATACCTCAGAAGACCAAGAAACCTTAACTTCGTCCACATCAAGTTTGCCCAAGACTGGGGCAGCGAATGCAAGATAGAGTGGCGCGACATGCCTGGCGGCCGCCTCGGCATACGGCATGCCAACAACGGGCACCTCTATGCGATTAACTATGGACCTAGCGCGAAGGGTTTCTCTGTGTGTGGATACTGCGGGGCAGCCGCACCGACCGGAGAGAAGATTAACCATGAGGTCTGGTGCATGGCAAAGGAGACCCAAAAATATACAGGACTGGGTACAGACTTTACCACCGACGTCCTCGAGCTGACCTTCGCACTCGAAGATTATATAGCCCGGGATCACTTCGCGTGGAGATCGCTGATGTGGGCTCTCGTGCAGGCTGCCGTGTCGGTCATGAATATCCCTGAGCGAGAGATAGGGGCTACAAACTATACCAACTTCGATACCGGCGACGAGTCGGTGCTCATATACGATGACGTACCAGGAGGAGCCGGAAGAGCGTTGCAACTGAACGACAACATCGACTTGCTGCTCACACGAGCCTATAAGGGGGTCAGCGTATGCGACTGCGATGAGAGCTCCTGCTGCTACGGTTGTCTTTGTAACTATCTCAATCAGTATGAGCATGAAAAACTATCACGAGGGGCCGCAAGAGACATCTTGGAGAACCTTCTCCATGGGACAGGCCAGGAAAGTATGGAATTGTGAGGCGACTCCCCGCTGCCCTATTGGTCTTGGCGTACAGAGAACAGGGCCCCGACCCTGACGGGACAGACTGCCATATCCGGCCGTCCCTCTCGGCTCCATCGCCTGGATGCCTGGCCGAAGGGTGCGGGGACAACCGTCCTTTCTATCTGCTTCTCGCCCACCTGCACCTCACGCTGCCCACCGTGCTCCCCTGCCCCGTCACCTATCCCTCTCGGCGCTGTGGCAGACATGGAGGAATGCACGTCACCTACGACGTTGAAGCATATGAGAAAGCGTCATCCCATGATAAGAACGTCGGGAAGTCTCGTACGACCCGCTTAGACTCTAGGTGGAGTACAATGTATCACAGTATCAGACAAAGTAATCAGGAGTCATGATGTCCATCACCGCTGCAACCGAGTCGATCTCCGCGAAGCTCCGCAAGGATGAGAAGGATCGCTTCTCCGCCATCTGCGACGAGATCGGGACATCCCCGAGCAACGCCATCCGTATGTTCGTGTCCGCGTTCAACCGTCGCGGCGGTTTCCCGTTTGACCCGTCGAACCCATACGGGTTCAGCGCCGAGACGCTTGCCGCGATGGATGATGCAGCGACAGGCAGAAACCTCTCTGGCCCCTACAACACGGTCAAGGAGGCCATGGCCGCCCTTGACAAGGAGTAGGTCATGCTGAATCTAAGATTTACCGCTACATTCAAGAGAGACTACAGGCGAGTCAAAAGTCAAGGTAAAAATCTCGCAAAACTCGAGATGATCCTCGAGGCGCTCCAACGAAGGGAAGGCCTTCCCGAGGCAGCGCGCGACCATTCCCTGGGCGGAGCGTATCGAGGACATCGCGAATGCCATATCGAACCCGATTGGCTCCTTATTTATCGTATCGACGAGGAGGGGCTCATCCTTATTGCCACACGCACGGGAAGCCACAGCGAACTGCTGGGGCTATGAACGTCGCCAGCGTTCATAACGAGGCCTCGTTATGCCCTACCGTCACAGGACGTAGCGCCGAGGCGCAGCGCAACGAGCCCGAGCGGTCGCGACGAAGAGCGAGGTCTACTCGCATCCCCACCGGGTGCGCCCGTGTTATGTTGATGTACAGCGGTCCAGCCGCCAGTGCCACCCACCCTCGTCAGGTCGCAACGCCTCACGAAGAGCCACAGCCGCTCGCACAACCCAAAGGCTCATCAGGCGAGGAGGGATACTGTCTGACACCCCGGCCACAAGGTGCATACCGACGTCAACGCAAGGACAGAGCTCACGCGAGGGATCAGCTCAATGTGCTAGACAGTATGCAGCATATTGAGCTGGGCGAGTAGATACCACGGACTCGGTTCGCCAAGCGTGCCGGCGCCTTACCGTCAAGTACCTCGGAACCTCACCCTCCGTCCTGGGTTTTCTCCTTCCCATGATACAGCCCAGCCTCTGGCACTGCATCTTGCGATGATCTGTCACGCCTGGGGTCGGAAGCCTCACATGTTGTTGCCTCGCACATCGCCATAGGTCATAACATCGGGGTGCGTCACTCGACCGGCAGGTGCCTCTCTACCTATGACGCTCGCCCGATGCGGTTGCCAGCTGGCTCCAGGGCCTTATCTTGTCGAGCTCTTCGCTCATCCTCATACGCGCGAGGTCGGTGTCATACGCGGCCTGGACACGTAGCCAGTAGCCATCGCTGAGTCCGAAGAACCTGCAGAGCCTGAGGTCCGTGTCCGCAGTCACGGAGCGCTTACCCGACACGATCTCGCCGATGCGCGTCGCCGGTACGCCGATTTCCTTCGCCAGACGGTACTTCGTTATGCCCATCGGCTCAAGGAACTCCTCCTCGAGCAGTTCACCGGGTGCTACGGGATCGATCGCCTCGTCCATTCCCCCTCACCTCCCGTTTAGTGGTAATCCACGATCTCTACGTCTTTCGGACCCGCATCGCTCCACACGAAGCAGATGCGGTATTGGTCGTTTATCCGGATGCTGTGCTGCCCTTTCCTGTCGCCTCTCAGAGCCTCGAGTCGGTTCCCCGGAGGAACTCTCAGATCGTTGATAGTTCCGGCGGCCTGAAGTTGGCGGAGCCTCCTCAGGGCGATACGCTCGAACGCCTCGAAGCGCTTTACGCGCGTGTTGGAGGCGAGCCGCTCCGTATCCGAATCTTTGAACGAAACTATCATGAACATATGATATCGTATCGCGTTATTAACGTCAAGCGTTATTAGTGCTAGGGCATGCGTATATCTGCTTGGATACAGAGCGAATACCTTCTCGCTGGCTACGAACGTCTCCCGATTCCAGTGAGGGCCCACTGTCCCTCAACCTGACATTCCGGCGCTTCCTTAGCCCGCTGGACACAGGCCCGATCCGTCGCCTGCCCGAGGGCCTGCGCCCGGCTGCGGGGACCCATGGGCCGCCGCCCGCGCGCGGCGGCCGTCTCCGGCGACATGCGGCATAAGGCCCTACCCCACGGGGGCGGGGACGCGCGTCAGCCGCGACGTCGCGGGCGACAGCGGGCGCGCAGCGGTCGCCAGGCCCGCAGGGAACGGTGCCGGAGCCGCGAGGGGGAACGCGCGTACGGTCCCACGGAGGGGCGTAGCCTGACCCGACGCCTCACGGAAAGGCGCAGTCTGCGGTCCCCGCGTCGCGCAGAATGCGCCTTTCCGTCACATCACCGCCCGGGAGACGCGGGACCAAACCGCCCGCCAGCCTGCGGGGCACTATGGAGAATGCCTCAACTGGGCAAATGTGCTCGAGCAACCCCCCGCCAAGCTGCGGGGCGGGTTGCGCGGGGGCCCGCAGATCTCGGCTTGGCGTCTGGCCTCACGGAAAGGCGCAGTGTGCGTGGCTGCCCGCACACAGAGTGCGCTTTTTGGTGAGACGCGCAGACAGAATGCGCCTTTCCGTAGGGCGGCGCCGCGTTTGTCCAGGTGAGGAAAAGCGCACTCTACGGAAAACCGCACTCTGCGCGTCGGACCTCACGGAAAGGCGCATTCTGGCTGCGTGCCCTCGGAGGTGGCGCATTCCCTCCTGTAGTCTTCGAGCATGTGACCGAATCCTCCGCCACCGTGCGTGCAGAATGGGATGATCGTCTTCCCGCTCAAGTCCACCGATCTCAAAAAAGTTGTGGCAAGGAGGCAGGCCTGAATCTGAAGGCGAAAGATCCTCCAGAGGCCAACGCCCCCATCGGCGGTCCCTGTCTTTCTCGGCGCGCATGGGCTTAGGAATAGAGTCCATTCTGTTACGGGGCGGAATCGCTCTTGTCAACCCACCTCCCTTTGGCGTACACTAAACTTATCGATAGAGGCGCGGAAGCGATGAGTTCCAGGCGAGTCGGCAGGCACGGACCCTGGGAGGAGGCTTAATCCGCCGAACCGCAGGCGCCAGGCGTGGCGCGTGTGGTGGGCTTGGGGGAAACACCTCCAAGACTGTCTACGGAGCATCCGTGGTTGAGCTATCCTGACGTTCTTGTCTGCAGGCTCAGCTCAGACGAGAACGGAGGAGCGGTGTCTCAGAAGCGGCCGTTCATTACGGCAGACAGGCTCGAGGCCATTGTCTCGCGCTATCCCACACCCTTTTATCTCTATGACGAGAGGGGCATACGCGAAAACGCGAGGCGTGTGCTTGAGGCCTTTGCGTGGAACCCAGGCTTCAGGGAGTACTTTGCCGTGAAGGCGACGCCCAACCCCGCCCTCATTGACATACTGCGGGACTGCGGCTGCGGCGTGGACTGCTCGAGCGAGTGCGAGCTTATGCTAGCGGAGGCCATGGGCATGTCGGGAGACGATATCATGTTCTCCTCAAATGACACGCCGGCTCAGGAGTTCGAGCATGCCCTTGCACTGGGCGCGACCATTAATCTCGATGATATCACGCACGTGGCCATGCTCGATGAGGCGGTGAGGTCGGTGGGAGTCGACTACCCTCACACGGTCAGCCTGCGCCTTAACCCCGGTGGTGACTTCGCCTTCGCGAACGGCATCTTTGGCTCCCCCGAGGGGGCGAAGTTCGGTCTCACCGAGCCGCAGGCGCTCGAGGCCGCCCGTCTGCTTGCGAGAAGGGGCGTCGAGCACCTGGGGCTGCATGCGATGCTCGCCTCAAACACCGTCACGAATGGCTACTATCCTGCGCTGGCCCGCACACTGTTTGCGACGGCCATAACCCTCGAGCGCGAGCTGGGAGTCGACGTGAGTCTCGTGAACCTCTCGGGCGGCGTGGGCGTCGCCTACAAGCCTGACGAGAGGGAGAACGACATCGCCCTCATTGGCGAGCTCGTTCGCCAAGTGTACGAGGAGCGTCTGGTTCCCGTTGGTATGGGAGACGTCCGCATTGCCACGGAGCTCGGCCGCTACATGCTGGCGCCTTTCGGTGCGCTTGTGACCCGCGTCATCCACAGCAAGGAGACCTACCACCACTACCTGGGCGTCGACGCATGCGCGGCCAACCTCATGCGCCCCATGCTCTACGGCGCCTACCACCATATCACGGTCATGGGCAAGGAGGATGCGTCGGCATGCCGTCGCTACGACGTCGTCGGCATGCTCTGCGAGAACTCTGACCGCCTTGCCACGGACCGCCCGCTTCCCGAGGTCGAGGTGGGGGACTTGCTGTTTGTCCATGATGTGGGAGCTCACGGCCACTCCATGGGCTACAACTACAACGGTCGCCTGCGCTCGGCGGAGCTCCTGCTCAGGGAGGACGGCGAGATCGAGCTCATACGTCGCGCCGAGACGCCTGCCGACTACTTCGCGACGCTCGACGTGCTCCCGGTGGGCGAGCGGCTCCTCGAGCGGGTGGGCAGGGAGCGAGGTCCCGCACGTCGGAAGTCCGCGCGTCCTTGAGGGGCGCGATCATTACGGGTGTCCGGGCGGCGCGCCTTGGCGCCGACGACAATCATTTGTCTGAAAGGGGCAAGCATGGACATGACAGGGCTGAGCGGATCCATCGTCGCGATCGTCACTCCGTTCAAGGAGGACAGGGGCGTCGACTTTGAGGCGCTCGAACGACTCGTCGACTTTCATCTGGCAAACGGTACCGACGGCATCCTCGTGCTTGGCACAACGGGCGAGTCGAGTACCATGACCGACCGCGAGGACTACGAGGTCGCCACGTGCGTGGTCGATCGCGTGGCCGGGCGCATCCCCGTCATCGGTGGCTCGGGCTCCAACTCGACCGACGAGTCGCTGCGCAAAAGCTTGGGCCTCCAGAAGCTGGGTGTGGACGGCCTGCTCATCATCACGCCCTACTACAACAAGAGCAACGAGGAGGGCATCTACCATCACCTCAACAGCGTCCTCGATGCCGTGAACGTGCCCTGTGTCCTCTACAACATCCCTGGTCGCACGGGCTGTTCCATCAGCGAGAAAAACCTCGCGCGTCTGTCGCGCCACCCCAACGCCTGGGGCCTCAAGGAGGCGTCGGGAAACATCGCCTATGCCGCGACGGCCGCGCGCTATGTGAGCGAGGACTTTCACCTGTTCAGCGGAAATGATGACATCGTGGTGCCGCTCCTCTCGCTGGGTGGGTCCGGCGTCATCTCGGTCTGGGCTAACATCGCACCGAAGACGGTGCATGACATGTGCGTGCGTTGGCAGGGAGGTGACGTCCGGGGAGCCTTGCAGGTGCAGCTCGATAACCTTGAGCTCATTCATTCCCTCTTCTGCGAGGTGAATCCCATACCCGTGAAGGCGGCGCTCGCAGCGATGGGCCTCATCACCGAGAGCTATCGCCCGCCGCTTTGGCCCATGGCGCAGACCAGCCGCGAGCGCCTGCACAAGGCGCTCGCCGATCGCGGCCTCATCGGCGCAGAGTCGGAATAGGGGGTCATTGTGGCAGACAGGACAAGGACGGTCGTGCTCATTGGCGCGGGCAGGATGGGCAAGCTCATTGCCGAGGCGCTCCCTGCCAGCGGCTTTGAGCTTCTAGGTACCTACGATGTCACGAGCGCGACAGAGCTTGACGTCGCTGCCCCGGCCGCAGAGCTGGCGATCGACTTCTCGAACAAGGCGTCACTGCCGCACACGCTGGCCTATGCGCGGCGCACGGGCGCGGCACTCCTGAGCGGCACGACGGGCTTCTCTGATGAGGAACTGGCCCGCATCAGAGCATTGGGCACGAGGGTGCCCGTCGTGTGGAGCGCAAATTACTCGCTTGGCGTGGCGGTCCTGAGGCGTCTTGCCGCCGAGGCCGCAAAGGCCCTTCCGGGCTTTGATGTCGAGATCGTCGAGACCCACCATAACCAGAAGGTCGACGCTCCCTCGGGTACGGCAAAGCTCCTTCTCGCTGCCGTGGATCCCAGTGGTGAGGCACGCGTGGCCTATGGCCGTGAGGGTATGGTGGGCGTGCGCCCCGAGCGCGAGATAGGCATGCACAGCCTGCGCGGGGGCAGCGTCTCGGGCACCCATGAGCTGCACTTCTTTGGGACCGATGAGGAGCTCTGTCTCACGCACCGCGCGACGAGTCGTCAGATCTTCGTGAGCGGCGCCATAGCCGCAGCTAGGCGTCTGCTCATGCGACCTGCTGGCTACTATAGCTTCGACGAGCTCATGCTCGGCTGAGCTGAGTTCGCAAACACCTACGAGCGCCGTCTCACGCCATCGGCGGCGCGCACCGCACCTGACAAACATGAAGGAATAAAGGAGGGATCCGCTTGGACGCACGCGAGATCATCGACTACATAGCCACCTCACCCAAGAGGACGCCGGTCAAGGCCTATGTCAGGGAGGCAGCAGGCGCACAGGTCAGCTACCCTCAGGATGCCCACGTCTTCGGTGAGGGCATGAGCAGGATCGTCTTTGCGGACTGGTCCTCGCTTGCCCCGGTGCTCAAGGGGGCGAGCGAGGATGGGCGCATCCTGGACTACGTGGTCGAGAGCGATCGGCGAAACTCAGGCGTACCCCTGCTCGACCTCAAGGGCGTGAACGCGCGCATCGAGCCTGGAGCCCTCATCCGCGAGAAGGTAAAGATAGGTGACAACGCAGTTATCATGATGGGCGCGATCGTCAACATCGGTGCCGTCATCGGTGAGGGCACGATGATCGACATGGGAGCTGTCTTGGGCGGTCGCGCCATCGTCGGGGCGCGCTGTCACGTGGGTGCGGGCGCCGTCCTTGCAGGTGTCGTCGAGCCGGCGAGCGCCACCCCTGTCGTCATCGAGGATGACGTCATGATCGGTGCGAACGCCGTCGTCATCGAGGGTGTCCGCGTTGGTAGGGGAGCCGTCGTCGCAGCCGGGGCCGTCGTCGTGGACGATGTTCCCAGGGCGGCGGTCGTCGCGGGCTGCCCCGCCGCGATCATCAAGATGAAGGACGAGGGGACCGAGGGAAAGACCGCGCTCGTCGATGCCCTGCGCCGGCTCTAGACTGGCTCCTGCACCTGCCTTGCGGTCGCGAAGTGAGTGATCTTTCCGGTCCTCAGAGATGTAGTTTACAAGCACTAACTTTCATATGTGCAGGTCAGAGACTTACTGAAGATACTCTCGATGTGAGTGATTCACTCACTTCATCTTCCTGACCACCCACTTCACCTTCCCAAAGTGTGTAATTCACACTTACGTCGCGACCGCGCGCATGGACGCGCACGCGGTCGCGACGCCTTTTTTGCGGCTATGCCTTGACTCTAATGTGGGCTGTTTGCGCTGATCGTGCTGCTTGGCCTGGCCTTAGAGCTATTGGAGGAGTTTGAGTTGCCTGCGTCCGTTGTGGTGTCATTGCCACTGCCGCTACCGCCTGCAGAGCCAGCGGACCCGTTCTTTGAGCCAGAACTCGTGTCGGATGATCCTTGGCCACCGGATCCCGTTGACCCAGGGTTCTCGCCCCAGTTGGTGGAACCTTTCCCAGACCCGTTTGAGTTACCCGTGCCGTTATGGTTCGTGCCCGATCCAGAATTTGAGTTGGAGTTGGTATCGGACGTGCCCGTACCGGTCGTGCTGCCCGATGTACCTGCATTTCCCGTGCCGGTCGAGCCGGTGTTTCCGGTCGTCGAGGTGGGAGTCGTTGGCGCGGGGGCAGTATCGCCCGTCTCGCCTGTCGAGCCCGTGGTGCTAGAGCCCGTGTCTGTCGCAGTTCCCCCGTCTGCCTGATTGGCATTTGGAGCGTTGTTGCCCTGCCCGCCGGTCGTGCCTGTACCATGGGTCTGTCCCGTGCCATTCGTCGTACCCTGTGTCGAGGGCTCTTCGCTGGGTGAGGACTCTGTGATTGTGGGGGTGCTGCCAATGCCCTTGCCTTGCGTCGCAAAGGTGACGACGGCGGCGTAGATGAGTACTGCGATGATCGCCACAACGGCGGTGAAGATCGCGGCGCGCCTCTTCATGGTGTCGGACTTGCGTTTTGCAACGGCGCCTCGGATGGTGTCGGGAGCGATGCGTGTGCTCGACAGATCATGAGTTCCGTCGGTCACAGTCGTCTTGTCGGCATCGTCCTTTTGCCAGCTGGGAATGGGCTTCTGCCTGACATGGGTCATTCCCGCACCCGCTATACGCGTCTTGCCAGACTTCATGTTGTCTTGACCCGTACTGTCGGAGGTCAGGTTGTCCTTTATCTTGCTCGCCGATGCCGAGAGTACCGACTTGTACACCTGCGAGGCGAGGGCGGATGCGGCGGCAGCCACGCCCACACCGATGAGCGAGCCTGTGAGGCCGATCTGTGATTGGAGCAAAAACGAGGTTATTGCAGCGAGTGCGCTTGCGATGACGGTAGAGAACGAGAGATCGTCAAAGAGCTTCTTGTCCTCACCATCCTCTAGATTGGTGTCAGTAGTGGTGATGCGTGCGTTTGCAGTCTCGGCCAAGACGGCCTCCCCTTCCCTCGGGCATGTTTTCCCTCTGCGAGCTGGCCTGTGTGGCAGATGCCTTGAACTGATGTTGTTGTACCTCGATGATGGGTGCTGCGAGCGGGTATCGTGCGATTTCACGATATATACCCGTGTTCATGACAGAACCCCCGCTTTGTCGCCGCTGCGGGGCAATGATACGTTTGGACAAATCGTGCCACTCCTCGCAGAATAGCCGCCCATCCTTCGCGCTTTGAGGAGTATGATAGGGAATGCAGGTACTCTCACACCGTTCATTGGAGGTTCGTATGCTTGTCAGTGCAACTGCAATGCTCCAAAGCGCCCAGAAAGGTCACTATGGCCTGGGGGCGTTTAACACCAACAACCTCGAGTGGGCTACCTCGATCCTGGATGCTGCTGAGGAGCTCCAGTCTCCCGTCATCATTCAGTGCACCAGCGGGGCAGCCAAGTGGCAGACCTCCTTCAAGGTCGTCGCGGACATCGTGAGGGATCTCGTCCAGATCAAGAACATCACCGTTCCCGTTGCCCTGCATCTCGACCATGGCACGTTCGAGGATGTCTTTAAGTGCATCGACGCAGGCTTCACCTCCGTCATGTACGACGGCTCTCATGAGAAGGACTTCCAGACCAACCTCGATCACACCACCGAGGTCGTCAAAGCCGCCCACAGCAGGGGCATCTCGGTCGAGGCAGAGGTCGGCGGCATCGGCGGCACCGAGGACGGCGTGACCTCGCGCGGCGAGCTTGCCGATCCCGAGCAGTGCAAGCAGATCGCCGACGTAGGCGTCGACTTCCTCGCCTGCGGCATCGGCAACATCCATGGCATCTACCCAGACAATTGGGAGGGCCTGTCCTTCGAGCGTCTAGCGGCGATCAAAGCCAAGACCGGTGACCTGCCGCTCGTCCTGCACGGCGGCAGTGGGATTCCCGTCGATCAGGTCCAGAGGGCCATCACTGAGGGTATCTCCAAGGTTAACGTTAACACTGACCTTCAACTTGTCTTTGCGGCCGCGACGCGTAAGTACATCGAGAGCGGCGCTGACAAAGAGGGTAAGGGCTATGACCCCCGCAAGCTCATGAAGCCTGGCCGCGACGCCATCGTCGCGCGCACCAAGGAGCTCATTAAGCAGTTTGGCTCCGACGGCAAGGGCTGGAGCTAGCTGGCAGACATCCTCCCTCGGGGCGTAGTGCCTGTATAGCGCTGCGTCCAAGGGAAGGGGTTTCGTGCGATTGGAGTGACGGGGCCAGCCTTCGGGCTGGCCCTTTGCATCCTTCTGTATGCCGCTTGGCCTGCCTCTCGCAGGGAGCTATAGGGTGAGTGGATTGGAGTCGAGCAGCGTGAAGTGACTCCGGTCAAAGTCTATGATGCCATCCTTGCGCAGCTTGCCAAGCTCGGTGGAGACGGCGCTTCGGTTTACGGACAGGAAGTCGGCTAGCTGCTGCCTGTCGAACGGTATCGTGAAGCTGCGCGAGCCCTGGCGCTGCGATTCTGCACCCAGATAGGCAAGGAGCTTCTCTCGGGTGGTACGCCTGGTGACGAACGAGAGCATGTCGTTGAGACGCAGGTTTTGCTCGGCTATGGTCGAGACAAGATTCTGCATGAGTCGGTTATGGAAGGGACAGGAGGCCCTGCATATCTCCATGATCGCACGGATCTCGAACGTGAGCACCCGAACCTTGCGTGTCGCGACGACTGACACGGTGAGTCTGGATCCCGGTGTGCACGCGTACGCTTCGGCGAAGGAGTCGCTCGGTCCGTCGATCGAGACGATGCTTCGGTTGCCCCACCAATCCTCGCGGATGATGTTGATCTGGCCCTCAAGCATAACGAACACGTGGCTTGTAACGTCTCCTGCGTTTAAGAGTCGCTCGCCGACGTCGTATTTTCGCTCACGTGCTCCGAGGCAGGGGAGTGCGGCGAGGATCTCATCCTCATTGAGACCGGAGAAGAGCCTGGCCTTGCGAAGGACGGGGAGTTGTGTGCGTGCCCAGGCAGGGGCTTTTGCCGCAGCTGCCGATGCGATACTCGAGCGTCGTGCGCTCCTTTGTGCCAGTGCCATGCGCTCTTTGCGGTCCATGTGTGTTTGCGCGGACAGGGGGATCTCTCCGAGGGTGGCGATGACAGTACTTGTGTCCTCGTTTCCGCGTGTTTCCATGCGTCTGAGCTCCCGTCGACTCGCATCTGTGTAACTTGCAATTCCAACGCCATGCTGTAAGGGTACCCCTTGGACGACACAGAGCATACGAACAAGAAGTGGGCAACCCAAGATGGCGATGGGTGGCGTATCAAGCTCGTATGTCCTATGGTGGGAAACGGTGCGCGAGCATCTCACGTAGAGGTTGGTACAATAGCGACGGGCACGCGGTCGCGCGTGTGCTCTGGTTGGTAGGGGTGGCGTCGTGGTAGACACGTGCGCTGGTTTCCCATCTGTTCGTGGGAGGAACTGCTTGGGGATGTGTGACCTTACCGGCCCTTTTGGTCGGGTTCAGGGCCAGGGGTCTCGACGCCATGCTAAGGTGGACGTGGTCACTGTAGCTATAGGGGGAGGTCTAGGTGCGAACGCGGCTGCGCCCGCACGTGAGGATGAGGTGCACGGGTGAGTATTGGGATTTCTTTGCTTGGACGAATACTTGAGGTTGCCTGTCTGCTCATCCCACTCGTATACCTGAGTATCAAGGATCTGCGCGAGAGGACCATACCCAACGTCAGCATCTTGGCGATCATACTGATACATGCGGCGCACGTCATGGTGCGTTCTCTCGTCAATGGAGTGCCACCTGATCAGGCGCTCCAAGAGCTTTTCTTCTTGCTTATCCAGGCAGTGGTGGTCGGTACCGCGTTCCTGCTATTTACCCTGATCATGGATTATGTGCTTGGCAAGGAGAGCGCCGGTGGAGGAGACATAAAGTTGTTTGCTGTCACTGCCTTCTGTCTTGGGTGGAGAAGGTGCATCGTGGCAGTTATGCTCGCCTGCGTGTTTGGTGTCATATTCTTTGGCATTCGGTGGGTGTTGGCTCGGTGTGCCAATAAGAAGGCACAAGATGACATTGCGGCGTACCCCGAGGGCAGCTTTGCCTGGGGGCCGTGGATCGCCCTTGCGCTCTGCTTGCTCATGGTCCTTGGCGATTGATTAGCGTAAGGGTAGGGGTCTCATGGTGACGAGGTTAGGGAGACGCAGGATGAGTGTTTACCCCTGCTAGAACCCCTGGCAATCGGTCGATTTTTTCGGTTATGTCTACTCCTATAGGGCATGGGGGCCTCAGGAAGCTGGGCATGCATGGCAAGGGGCAGCTCTTGGAGCTCCTCAGGAGAGAGGCCGGCATGAGGTGGCACGCCGTCAGGGCGCTTGGGGGCATGTGGAGAACACGTTGATGACCCTCACTTGACGGCACGCCGTACACTGCCGCTCGGCGATGAGCGTACGTGGGAGCGCGCCGTACACTGCCGCTCGGCGATGAACGTACGGGGCGGCACGCTCAGGGGCGAGTGGCAGTGCAGTCTTCACTGCCACTCGGCATCGAGCGTACCGTATCGGCACGCTCAGGGGCGAGTGGCAGTGCGTCCGGTACGTTCAGGGTCGAGTGGCAGTGCGACTCACACTGCCACTCGGTGGTGAACGTACCGGACAGCGCGTCCCACACTGCCACTTGGCATCGAGCGTACCGCATTGGCACGTTCAGAGGCGAGTGGCAGTGCTGGCCGGGACGGATTCCGAACCCGCAGCCGTCATGCCGATTGGCGAGTGGCCCAACTGGGCAAATGCGCTCGGGCAACCGCCCGCCAAGCCGCAGGGACGGGTTGCGCCGGGGCCCGCAGGCCTCGGCTTGGGACCTGACCGCACGGAAAGGCGCAGTCTGGGCAGAGGGCCTTGCTGATGGCGCCCTCTGGGCTAGGCCGGGGTACTATAAGGCTGCCAGTTGTGGGCTCAGGAGGTACCGGGAACTCAGGCTTAGGGTTCGCCTTGTCTACTCCCATGGCATGTCACGCATGGGCGCAGAAACGTACACGAATCGCTCCAACCAGCCGCAGTTCTGATGATCTTCGTGATTCGTGTACACTATTGGCGGAGCTCACGAGAGCCCAAAGAGCCCCTTGAACCAGCTTACGACGGCGTCCCACCAGCTCTGCCCGCTGTCCTCCGTCGAGGCGGACGCGCCGACGTGCGCAGAGGATGACGCCGAAGTCTGCGCGTCGGCTCCCAGCGTAAAGGCGGTGCTCGTACCGTACTCGTTGTCAAAGGCGCTGCGATCGATGAGGTCGTTCGAGAGGCTTCCCGCGTCATCTGCGCTATAGCTCGTCGAATAGCTTCCGGTTACGGTCAGCGTGACGGTGGAGCTCCCCTCACGCAGCACGGCGCCGCTCGCGTCCTTGATAGTGACGTCTGTGCCTGACGTGTCGACGACCCTGCCGCCATCGGCCACCGCGAGGTTCGTGACGGTGGAGTCCCCGTTCACGACCCAGGTTGAACTTGCGTCCACGTTGACCGTGATGGGCGCCTCGGTCTTAGCGGAGTCGATCGCGCTCTCGTTGTCACGTACCGTGGCTGTGCCGGTCCACGTCGTCGAGCTTGTGAGATAGAGCTTGACCGACGAGATTGTATCGGCCTCCACGGCGCCCGAGAGCGTCTGGCTGATACCCGTAAAGCTGACCGCAGCACCGTTTGATCCTGCGCTGCCCCAGTTGTTTGAGCTGTTACCCGCAGCTAGGATGAGGTTGGCGGTGGTGGAGTCAAAGTCAAGCGTCGTATCCTTGAGCACCACGTCCGCCTTCGTGTTCGTGAAGTAGAACATTGAGCCGGACGTGATGGCACTCTTGAGGGTGGAGCCCACCGCCTGGAAGGTCGCAGTCTTGCCCGTCGCAGCCTCGGCATCCCCTGAGGTGGACTGGTAGATGATGATACCGTCGGCAATGGGGTCGCTCGCGGTCTTCCCGCTCTGGGTGCTCTCGAGCGTTGAGTTGTTGATGAGGATGGTGTTCAGACCCTCCATGCCCGCAATCTGGCTTCCTGAGGAACTGCCTGTGACATTGTTCAGCTCGATGTCGCCCGTCGAGTAGAGCAAGGGGGAGCCGGAGCCGGCAGTCTTGATGGTGGAGTTCGTGAGCGAGATGTTCCCGCCGCCGCGATCGGTTGCAACGCCCGCGCTGTGGGCACCCTGCGTGGAAATGTCGAGGGTGTCGGCAAGTATGGTGCCGCCGTAGGTTGCGTCAAGGCCTCGACTGTTGCCGGCTGAGGTCGTGATGGAGCTGTCGCGCATGTAGGCGGTCGCTGAGTCGGTCGAAAAGACGCCATTCGAGCCCTCACTCGTTGCATTCAGTTTCAAGTTCGAGATCTTGAGAAGACTGCCGTTGCCCACAGAGAGAGCGATCGAGTTCAGGCCGTAGAAGTTGCAGTTGTCGCCGTTGTTATCATCGCCGGACTTGTCTACACTCGCGCCTGTCACGACAAGCGTGCCGCCACCCTTGGCAAGAAGCGCGTTCTGGTCGCTCTCGGTCGCAGACACGCTGTTGCCGTCAGAGCGCACCTCTTCGCCGTTGGCCGTGAGTGCGCCGGTGTAGCTTCCCGTATAGTCAAAAGTTTGGGTGTTTGCGCCGCCCATGCTGCCGGCGGGAGGTTGCCCCTGGCTCATGCTGCCAGAGGGAGGCTGGGCATGGTCGCTCGGTGGCTGTCCCTGGGCGTTGGGAGCCGTTCCCTTGCTGCCACCTGAGGGCGGGGCCGGAGGGGTGCTGCTGCCCTGGGAGTCGCCGGAAGGTGCCTGCGGCTGGGCGTTGCTTGTGGTGGAGCCCGTGTTCGTCGAGCTTGCCGAGCTGTTTTCGGCAAGGGCCGCCGTCGGGATCATCGAGAGCGTGAGCGCCCCCGTCACGACAGCGACGCCAATTTGGCGCAGGAGTCTATCGCCATCGAAGGCGACCGGGCGTGCCGCCGTCTCGTTCTCGTACTGCGAGCGTCTTTTTGTGGTAGTCGTGGTCATGAATCTCACCCTGCCCTTCGATGTGCCCGTGTCCGATAGGTTGCGAGGAACTTTATCCAATGCTGAGGATGCCGTAGCGCTTGTTGGGGCAATGTCACCTGCGTGGCACAAGCTTCTCCTCCCGCTGAAGCCATTTGATAAGGAATCTGAAGCGCGAAGTTTCACAGCATGTCACGTGGTTGGGCTCTCGCCCAAAGCCTTACAAGAAGTATGTGCCCTGCTTGTGCCAAAGCCTTGGCCAGTATCTCGGAGAACGAATATAAGACCAAAAGGTGGTATTCTGTGTGCTGCCATATCTGCCTGCACGGTGTCTGGCTCTAGACATGCCGTCTAGGCGCATGGGTGCTCCAACTGCATATCAAATGGACAAGGGGATTGTTTTGGAGTTCAACGACCTCACGCGCAGACAAGCGCTCAAGCTCATGATGGCTGCCGCTACCATGGCTGCCCTGACGCCCTCGGTGGCGACTGCCGATACAGCATCGGACCTCGCGCAGACCGAGGCCAACCTCAACAACGCGCAGGCTCAGGTGGAGCAGGTGCAGGCCCAGCTTGACCAGATTGCCCGTGACTACCAGGCCCTTGCCGAGGAGCAGTCCAAGACCCTCGCCCAGATAGAGGACAAGCAGGGCGAGATAGATGACACGCAAGAGCAGATCGACAGGAAGCAGAAGGAACTCGAGGAGAAGCAGGACCGCTTAGCCAAACGTCTCTCAAGCTCCTATAAGCATGGTGATGATAATATCCTCTCCATCATACTGAACTCAACGAGTCTCGAGGACCTCGCCTCTAGCCTCTACTACTTTGGCAAGATCTCCGACAGCGATCGCAGGATGATCGAGGAGGTCAAGACCGTCAAGGAGGAGCTTGCCCAGAAGAAGGCCGAGCTTGAGGGCCAGAAGGCCGAGCTCGAGGCGCTCAGTCAGACGCAGCAGCAGCAGATGCAGGCCATGCAGGCCAAACAGGAGGAGGTCAACGCCACCTTGGCTGGTCTCTCCGACCAGGTGAAGCAGCTCATGGCGCAGCGTGATGACCAACTGGAGCAGATGGCTCAGGAAAAGGCGGCCCAGGAGCGGGCCGCACGTGAGGCCGCAGAGGCTGCGGAGGCCGCAGAGGCAGAGCGGAGACGGACGAGCTCACGGAGTGGAAACTCAGGTAGTAGCGGAGGCTCGGGTAGCAGGGGTACCACAGGCACGGTCAACTCCGGTGGCTCCCTGACCGGCGCGCAGCAGAGGGTCATCAACTGCTGCCATTCGACGCCATCACCGGGTGGCGGTCTCTGTGCCATGTGGGTGAGTCGGGTCTTTGCTAATGCTGGTTACGGCTATGCCTCGGGCAACGCGAACGATATGTACAACGCCTGGTGCACCAGCTCCAACAAGGGTTACCTTCAGCCGGGCATGGTCGTCGCGGTCTCCACGCACAGGCACTCCACGGCGGGGCGCATCTACGGACACATCGGCATCTACGTAGGCAACGGTATGGTCATGCAAAACGTCGGTTCCATCACTACCCAGTCCCTGAGCGACTGGATTGCTTACTATGGTACGACGGTGACACCGCGCTGGGGATGGCTCATGGGCATCTCGCTACGCTGATGAGGCGTTGATGTGCGGGCGGGTGCCCTTGACGCAGGTGGAGAGGTACCCGCGCATGCTGGATAGGACACTGGCGGGTGAGCTATGAGGGAGTGGTCCCATGCAAATCGACAGGAAGCACACGGCACTCTTGATCATCGACGTGCTGGAGGGGACGGATGCTGACAGCGTCTATCGACCCACACTCGACGAGCAGACCATGAACGAAAACTGCGTGAAGGTCACCCATGCCGCACGCTCCGCTGGCCT
>ERZ772917.505-NODE-505-length-27528-cov-8.360245_pt1 | contig 27528 bp, 23 predicted proteins | sample MGYA00511187_ERZ772917 | MGnify/ENA primary metagenome ERZ772917 (study PRJEB29015, sample SAMEA2737925) | human oral metagenome | biome: human oral; feature: human-associated habitat; material: dental | place: China | collected 2012 ...
CAGCAAGAATTGATGGAAGAACAATAGATTTTTCTGTTTTAGAAGAACAACCTGGGGATAAGAGTCAAGTTTTAAAATTTTCAAATAGAACAACAGATGAAGAGGCTTTAAGTAGAAGACAAATCTCTTGTTATATTGCACATACTAATGATAAGGTACATGAAATTATTAAAAATGCAAGAGAAAGATCACCAATGTTCAATGGTAAAATACAAGGACTTGGACCTAGATACTGTCCTTCAATAGAAGATAAAGTTTTTAGATATCCAGATAAAAATCAACATCATTTATTCTTAGAAAGAGAAGGATATGAAACAAATGAAATTTATCTTGGTGGTATGTCATCATCATTACCTGTTGATGTTCAAGAAGAAATGATAAAAAATCTTCAAGGTTTTGAAAATGCTAAAATTATGAGATATGCTTATGCAATTGAATATGACTATGTTCCACCAGAAGAAATAAAATATACTTTGGAAAGTAGAAGTATTGACAATCTATTTTTAGCAGGACAAATAAATGGAACTTCTGGTTATGAAGAAGCAGGAGCACAAGGACTTATGGCAGGAATTAATGCTGTAAGAAAATTAAGAAATGAAGAACCTATAATACTTGATAGAGCTGATTCATATATAGGGACTTTAATAGATGATTTAGTTTCAAAGGGAACTAATGAACCATATAGAATGTTCACAGCTAGAAGTGAATACAGACTATATTTAAGAGAGGACAATGCAGACTTAAGACTTAGCAAGTTAGGATATGAATTAGGATTGATTCCTGAAGAAGAATATCAAAGAGTTGAAAAGAAAAGAAAAGATGTTGAACTTATAACAGAAATTTTAACTAAAACAAGTGTGGGACCAAGCAATCCAAGAGTTAATGAAACTCTTTTAAAAAGAGGAGAAAATCCTATAAAAGATGGAAGTACTTTATTGGAATTATTGAGAAGACCAGAAGTTACTTTTAAGGATATAGAATATATTTCAGAAGAAATAAAAGGTGTAGATTTACAAGGTTATGACCATGATACAACTTATCAAGTTGAAATTACTGTTAAATATCAAGGTTATATAAATAGAGCCTTAAAGATGATAGAAAAACATAAATCTATGGAAAATAAGAAAATTCCTGCTGATATAGACTATGATGATTTAAAGACTATACCTAAGGAAGCTAAGGATAAATTAAAGAGGATAAAACCTATAAATATAGGACAGGCAAGTAGAATTTCAGGAGTATCTCCTGCTGATATTCAAGCTATATTAATTTATTTGAAAATGAGAGGAAATTAAATTGAAAGATTATTTTAAAGAAGGTTTAGAAAAAATAAAAGTTTCTTATGATGAAAATAAAATAGAGAAGTCTTTAAAATATTTAGAAATTTTACTAGACTATAATAGCCATACTAATTTAACAGCAATAAGAGAAGAAAAGGCCATAATTGAAAAACATTTTTTAGATTCTTTGTTACTTCAAAATCTATTAAAAGATGAAGATAAAACTTTAATAGATATTGGAACAGGTGCAGGTTTCCCTGGAATGATGTTGGCAATTTTTAATGAGGATAAAAACTTTACTTTGCTTGATTCTGTAAGAAAGAAAACAGATTTTTTAGAGCTTGTAAAAACTGAATTAGCCTTAAATAATGTTGAAGTAATAAATGGAAGAGCAGAAGAAATTATAAAAGACAGAAGAGAAAAATATGATGTTGGACTTTGTAGAGGAGTTTCTAATTTATCTGTTATTTTAGAATATGAAATACCTTTTTTAAAAGTTAATGGAAGATTTTTACCACAAAAAATGATTGGAACTGATGAGATTGAAAATTCATCTAATGCTTTAAAAGTTTTAAATTCTAAAATACTTAAAGAATACGAATTTAAACTACCGTTTTCAAATGAGGATAGACTTATTATTGAGATATTAAAGATAAAAAAAACTGATACAAAATATCCAAGGAAAACTGGAATACCTTTGAAGAAACCATTGTAAAAAAATTGGGATATGTTACAATTAAAATGTAATATATCTCTTTTTATTTTAGAATATATAAAAATAATAAATTTTGATTGAATTAGGGGGAAATTAATATGTTAAAAAATAAAGAGGAATTAATAAAACAAAATATCCAAGAGGTTATAAATTCATGGGACCCTATAGGTTTAATGAATATATGCCCAGAAGATGAATATGAACCAGAAATAAATGAAATTGTAGAGTTTGTAATAAGTAATAAAAATATAAATAAAATGTCATTAAGTGAAGAAATAAAAAAAATATTCAATTTTTATTTTACAAGTGTTTATAATTCAATAAATGAAGTTGAAGAAGACATAGCAAGTGAAATTCTTGAGAAATGTAGAAACATCTTATAATTACTATAAATTTATAAATATGGAGAATTGAAAATGATAGAAATAAAGGAACAACAAGGGGAAATCGAAATATCAAAAAGTCATTTAAGGCATGTAAATTTTTATAAAATATATACCTTATTATGTATGTTATTATTTTCTTTTATTACCTTAAAACTTATGGGGATATTTTTTAATCCACTTACAATTCTTTTCATCATTGGGTATATTTATTTAACATTATTTACTGTTTCTAATGAAAAAATAATAGTAAGAGAAGATTATTTACTTATTCAGGCTTTAAGAAATAATAAGAAAGTTCTTTATTCTAAAAAGATATTTTTAAATGAAATAGAGAAAATATATTTTAAGGATACATTTGGAATATCTCTTATCTTAGATCCAGGAATAATAAATTATTTAATTAATTCAAGACAAAAATTTATAAAAATAGAAACAGATAAAAAGGTTTATTCAGATGGATTATTTATAGAATATAATGATTTTCTAAAAATAGATCTAATTCTTCAAGCAAAAATTAAAGAATATAAAGATAAAGATAAAGAAATAATGGCTAATGAAGTAAAAAGAAAAAAAGAATATGAAAATAAAAAAGTTTTAGTTGGTTATAATGGAAGTGATGAAAAAGAAGTAAGTATGACAAAGTTAAAAGAAGATATAAATGAAATAAGAGATAACAGAAGCATATTTAAAAAATAAAACTGCACTCTTAACCTTAATGCTTAGATTAGAAGTGCAGTTAATTTTTTATCTATCTACCCCATCTATCAACTTTTGATAAAAATTGAGGATATGCTAAGTACAATGCTCTAGCATTAACATTATTTAATTCCAAACTTGTTTTTTCTTGTTTTTTAGCTAAATTAGCAAGTTGTACCATTCTATCAGACATTTCTACTTGGAACCAAACTTGTTCATTATAGAAATTGCTTCTCTTTACAAAATCAGCTAATAGCTTTCTCAATTTTTTAACATCTTTATCTTTTAAATCAGCTTGTTGAGAAAATGCTTCTATTTGTGCCCATTCTTCTTTATCAGCTACCACTTCTTTTATATATTTAGAAGGATTGTCTAATTGAGTAGAAGCAGCTTGTTTAACCATATAATCTACTAATCCTTTAGGATCTTTTATATTAGAAACTTCAATAATAAACTTTCTTGGCATTTTATTTACATAAGATGTCAATATTTTAACAAAACGATCAAAGTCATCATCTGTAATTTCATTAGCTGGTGTTTTTCCTAAATAATCTAAGAAATAATATTCTCTTTCAGACATTTTTCCTTGTTTTCTAAAATTAACCAAAGGATTTTCTTCTCCATACCAATCAGGGTTTGTGGCTTCTGCTACCATAACTTTTGGCATAGTTGTTTCCCAATTATGAGCTGACTCTTTGTTTAAAGAGTATTTCTCAATCAATCCTTTTTTTGTTACAGTAGTTGAACTGCAAGATATTAAAGTAAAAATCACAGCTAAAAGAAATAATATTTTTTTCATTTTTCCTCCTTATTATCTTCCACAACATTTTTCATAAGGTTTACCACTTCCACATGGACATAAACCATCTGTATTTTCAGTGTTCACCTCTTTGATTTCTGCTTCTTCAATCTCATCTTCTTCATCTTTTGTTGGCTCAGTATTTACAACCACTTTAAATAAGAATGAAGTAGCTTGTTCTTGAATTGTTGCTATCATTTCTTCAAATATTTGGCTTGAAATCAATTTATATTCAGTTACTGGATCTCTTTGACCATAAGCTCTTAAATAAATACTTTCTCTTAGAGCATCAAGAGATTTTAAATGCCCTCTCCATCTATTATCAACAACATCAAATAAAATATGTTTTTCAAGTTTTCTCATTAGATCAGAACCAAGTTCTGCTTCTTTATTATTATATTGCTCAACTAGAGCATTATAAATTCTTTCAGCATATTCTTCTTTTGTACTTCTTAAATATGCTTTATCATCTGCTTCTTCATAGACATAGAAATCTTTTAAGTATTCATTTAATCCGTCAATATCCCAATCTTCTCTCATTTCAGGAGCAAATTTTTCATATACTTTTTCTGTGATATTTCTGTGAAGCATTCCCATTATTCTATCTTTTAGATTATCAATAGCAAGAGCTTCATTTCTACTTTCATAAATAGCTGTTCTTTGTTTATTCATAACATCATCAAATTCAAGTAGATTTTTTCTTATTCCAAAGTTTCTAGCTTCTATTTTCTTTTGAGCTTTTTCAATAGCAGAATTTATCATTCCATGAGTTATAGGTTCTCCTTCTGGAAGTTTTAATCTATCCATCCAAACCATTACTCTTTCAGAACCAAACAGTCTCATTAAGTCATCTTCAAGTGATAGGTAGAATTCAGATTCCCCTGGGTCACCTTGTCTACCAGATCTTCCTCTTAATTGGTTATCTATTCTTCTTGATTCATGTCTTTCAGTACCAAGTATAAATAAACCACCTAAGGCTAAAACTTTTTCTTTTTCTTCTTTACATTGTTCTTGATATTTTGCTAAAGTTTCAGGAAATCTTTCATCTTCTCTTGAACCAACTTCTGCAAGAGCCATAAATTCAGGGTTACCTCCAAGCATAATATCTGTTCCTCTACCTGCCATATTTGTGGCTATTGTAACAGCTTTATATCTACCTGCTTGAGCAACTATTTCAGCTTCTTGTGCATGGTATTTAGCATTCAATACATTGTGAGGAATTCCTCTTTTCTTTAAAAGTTCTGATAATTCTTCTGAACTCTTTATTGAAATTGTACCTACAAGAACAGGTTGTCCTTTTTCGTAAAGCCCTTGTATTCTATCAATAATTGCATTGATTTTTTCTTTTTTAGTTTTATAAACTAAGTCAGCATCATCTTTTCTTATAACTGGTAAGTTAGTAGGAATAACAACAACTTCTAATCCATAAGTATGCATAAATTCTGTTGCTTCTGTTTCAGCAGTACCAGTCATTCCAGATAATTTCTTATACATTCTAAAATAATTTTGAAGTGTTATGGTTGCAAGAGTTTGGTTTTCACTAGCAATTTTAACTCCTTCTTTAGCTTCTATGGCTTGGTGAAGTCCATCTGAATATCTTCTTCCTTCCATAGCTCTTCCTGTAAATTCATCAATTATAACTACTTCACCATTATCTCTAACTAAGTAATCTCTATCTCTTTTAAATAATTCTTTAGCTTTTAAAGCTTGATGTAAGAAGTGAGTTAATTCAACATATTCAGGTGCATATAGGTTTTCAATTTTTAAAATTTCTTCTACTCTCTTTACACCTTTTTCTGTAAATACTATAACTCTTGATTTTTCATCAACTTCATAATCTCCCCATTTTTCATCAGGGATATTCATAGCCTTCTTTTCTTTTATATTTTTAATTTTTTCAGTTTCATAACTTCTGTTAAGCATAGATACAACTTGGAAAGATATTTGATACCATTTGATTTTATCTTCTGCTGCACCTGAAATTATTAGAGGTGTTCTAGCTTCATCAATAAGTATTGAGTCAACTTCGTCCACTATACAGAAGTTAAGTTCTCTTTGAACTTTATTCTTTAGATCTGATACCATGTTATCTCTTAAATAGTCAAATCCAAATTCTGAGTTTGTTCCATAAGTTATATCTGAATCATATGATCTTTTTCTTTGTTCTGTTGGAAGCCCATTTAAGATAACTCCTGAACTCAATCCTAAAAATCCATATAATCTTGACATTTGGTCTCTATCTCTCTTTGCCAAATAGTCATTTACTGTTATTACGTGAACACCTTTTCCTGCAAGGGCATTTAAGTAAACTGGACAAGTTGCAACCAATGTTTTTCCTTCCCCTGTCTTCATTTCTGTAATTTTCCCTTGATGTAAAACTATACCACCAATTAATTGAACATCATAATGTCTTAAACCTAAAACTCTTTTAGATGCTTCTCTAACTGTTGCGAATGCTTCAATTAAAATATCATCTAAAGTTTCTCCATTTGCTAATCTTTCTTTAAAGATATCAGTTTTGTGTCTTAAATCTTCATCAGAAAGTTTTTCATATTCAGGTTCTAATGCATTAATTTGATCAACAATTTTTGTTAAAGCCTTTACTTCTCTGTCATTTTTTGTTCCAAAAATCTTTTTAAGTAAACCACCTATCATTTCTTTTTCTTCCTCACTTTTTTTAATATCATTTTATACTCTAACATAATTTACTATCTTAGTCAAATTTATCTTTCAACTCAATAAACTCTTCCTCAGTTAGTATTTTTATAGTTGGAATTTCTTGTGCTTTCTTTAACTTACTTCCAGCTTTTTCTCCAACTATTAAATAATCTAAATTCTTGCTTACTGAACTTAAATTCTTACCACCTAATTTTTCAATTTCTTCCTTTATTTGCTCTCTTGTAAAGTGTTTCAACGTACCTGTAAATAAGAAATTCTTTCCTGCAAAATTAGGATTTAAATTTTCTACTTTTGTTTCACTTTCTGTTATTTCAAATTTCAACCCTTTTTCTTTTAAAGCAGCTACAAGTTTTTGAGTTTTTTCCTTCTTAAAGAAAGCTATTATTTCATTGGCTGCTATTTCACCAATTCCTTCTATTGCTGTAAGCTCTTCAAAAGTCATAGACATTAACTTATCAATATTTTTTGAAGCCTTAGCTAAAACTTTAGAAGCAACCTTTCCTATAAATGGTATTCCTAAACCATAAATAACTTTATCGTATTCTCTATTTTTACTTTCTTCTATTGAATTAAGTAAGTTTTCTATACTTCTTTTTCCCATTTTATCAATATTTTCTAAGTCTTCTCTGTGATTTTTTAAGTCATAGATATCTACAACAGTTTTTATATAACCCAAATCTATGAATTTTTCAACTATCTTTGAACCTAGTCCCATGATGTTTAAGGCATCTCTTGAAACAAAATATTCTATTTCTCCTTGAATTTTAGCAGGACATTCTTCGTTTACACATTTTATATCAACAAGTCCTTCTTCTCTTTCAAGTTTATGGTTACATACAGGGCAATTAATTGGCTCTTCTATAGTCTTTTCATTTCCTGTTCTTTCTTCTTTTATTGCCTTTACAACTTGAGGTATAATCTCAGCAGCTTTTTCTATAAAAACTCTATCACCTATTCTTATATCTTTTCTTTGAATTTCACTAATATTATGTAAGCTTGCTCTTTTAACCTTACTTCCTGATAGTTCAACTTCTTCTAGCTCTGCAACAGGTGTTAATTTACCTGTTCTTCCAACTTGCCAAGTTACATCATTTAAAACAGTAGATACTTGATGTGCAGGGAATTTATATGCTATTGCCCATCTTGGAGTTTTACTTGTATAACCTATTTCTTCCCATAGATTAATCTCGTCAACTTTTATAACAAGTCCATCTGTTTCATAAGGCAGATTTTCTCTTTCCTTTTCCCAATAATCTATTCTTTGTTCTATATCTTTTGAGTTTTCTAAAAGTTCAAAAATTTCTGTTGTTTTTATTCCCATAGTTTCTAAGAATTTCATACTTTCACTGTGAGATTTTAAACCTAATTTATCTGCTTCAACTAAGAAATAGAAATATGCATCTAAGGCTCTTTCTTTAACTATCTTAGGATCTAATTGTCTTAAAGTTCCACTTGCTGCATTTCTAGGATTAGCAAAAAGTTCTTCCCCCTTTTCTAATCTTTCTTTATTCAGCTTTTCAAAACTTGCTAATGGTAGAACGATTTCTCCTCTAATTTCAATGTCTATAGCTTGTGGTAAAGTCTTTACAACACTTGCTATTTGTAAGATATTCTCTGTTACATCTTCACCAATAAAGCCATCTCCACGAGTTACAGCTCTAACAAGTTTACCTTGTATGTAAGTTAGACTGATAGATAAGCCATCAAGTTTAACCTCCAAACAATATTTTAATTCTTGCTCTTTAGAAATTCTCTTTTTTATTCTTTCAATAAAGTCAACAACCTCTCCAATATTGTAGCTATTAGCTAAACTTAACATCGGGTGTGCATGTTCAACTTTTTTAAATTTATTTTCTTTTAAGCTTGCTCCTACACTTGCTGTTGGAGATGAAGCCTCTTTATATTCTGGATATTTTTCTTCTAAGCTTTCCAGTTCTTTTAATAGAATATCAAATTCATAATCTGAGATAAGACTTTCATTATCATTGTAATAAGAGTCTCTATACTTATCTAAGTCTTCTTTTAATTTAACAATTCTTTCTAAATCTTTTAATTCTTGTGATGAGTATAGTGTCAAGCCTGCGTTGCTATTCTTTAATTCTTCTATTCTTTCTTTTATTTTCATATCTTCCCCTAAATAAAAAATATTTTCATTTACAGTAAATATTATACCACAAACTTTTTAAAAAATTACTTTATTTCTCCACCACCTACAACAAAATTATCATAGAAAAATACTACATGTTGCCCCTTGGCATTATGGGCATTTTCTTCATTGTATTTAAAATAAATTTTATCATTATTTTTAATCAATTTACCATAAAAACCTGTGCTTGAAAACCTAGGTCTTGCAAGTAAGTTTAAATTTTCTAATTTTTTAAAATCAACTGCAAACTTGTAATTTATTAATTCTATTTCATCAGTAAAAAGTTCTGAAAATTCTCCTAAAACTATTTCATTAGTTTTAGCTCTTATCTCTGTTATAAAAACTATTTTAGATAAATTTATTCCCAATCCTCTTCTTTGTCCTATGGTGTACAGTTGATAGCCTTCATGTTGTCCTAAAATATTTCCTTCTTTATCGATATAATTTCCTTTGACTATTTCATCTTTTAAATTTTCTTTTAAAAATTCTTTATAGCCTTCTTTAGCAAAACAGACACCTTGACTGTCTTTTTTATCATGAACTTCTAAACCAATTTTTAAGGCTATTTCTCTGATTTCTTGTTTAGAATAAGGTTTCAAAGGAAAAATTAATCTTTCTAATTTTTCAGGGGCTAATCTATATAACATATAGGATTGGTCTTTTATTATAGAATGTACAGATTTTAACAAGTATTTAGAAAAAGTTTCTGAATATTCAACAGAAGTATAATGTCCTGTCGCTACATAGTCTGCCTTATACTTATTGGCTACTTCAAATAGAATTTTAAATTTTATCTCATCATCACATATAACACAAGGAGAAGGAGTTTTCCCTGACTTATAGCCGTCTAAAAAATATTTAATAACTATGTTTTCAAAATTTTTTCTGATATTTACAACTTCATGTATTATTCCTAGTCTATCACAGACTTTTTTAGCATCTTCAATATCTTTTGAACTTTCTTCTAAATGTTGATTTAAAGTTACTCCTATAACTTCATAGCCCTGCTCTTTTAAAAGATAAGCTGACACAGAGGAATCAACTCCTCCACTCATACCAATTACAACCTTTTTCATTGATAATAATCCTTTTCTATTGTTATTTCTCCAACACTAAATAATTTAATTTCACCATTCATTTCTATTTCTAATCTTCCATCTTCAGAAATATTTTTAGCTATTCCTTCAAATATTTGCTCTCCAATATGCACTCTTATTTTTTTATCCTTTAAGAAGTTATTTCTATTGATTTCTTCTATAATTTCTTGCCACTTTCCTGACATAAATTTTTCATAATATATTGAAAATTCTTCTACAACTTTCAAAATTAATTTATCAATGTCATAGTCCCTTTCCAATGAAATAGCAATACTCTTAATATCTTCTGGTATCTTATTTGCTACATTTATTCCTATACCAACTACAAAATCATCTTTTACTCTTTCTATTAAAATCCCACATAATTTTTTAGAATTGAAAAAGACATCATTTGTCCATTTAAAAGAATAGGCTCCATCTTTTATCTTTTTTAGAGCATTTAAAGTTGATATTCCTGCTATAAAAGGGAGTTTTGTTGCTTCAACCATAGATAGACTTCTTTCAGGTCTTAGTAAGAAACTAAAAAGAGCCATACCCTCTGGTGATAACCATGAGTTTCCTCTTCTTCCTCTACCTGCTGTTTGGACTTTAGCTGAAACTATATCATAATTTTCAAAAGATGATACATTTTCTTTCATATAGTTATTAGTGGAATCTATTTCATTAAATTTTAGAAATTTCATATAAATTCTCCTAGTTTTATATTTGCCCACAACTATTATTGTGAGGTGTTTAGACTTAGTTATTATAGCATATTTTAGATTTTATATATAAGTCCAATAACTCTATTTCTAAAAAATAAAGTTTTAAATTTTTTCATGTGAAGAATTGTGTGAAATATAAAAATATATTAAGGAGAAAAGAAAAATGAAAGGTTCAATTTCAATATTTAGAGATTTATGTAATAAATTTGAGGATTTAGTAAGAATTAAATATAAGGTAAAAGATGAAGAAGCAGCATTTTATATATTATCAAATCAAAAAGAATATAAGAAATTTGAGATAGATATTAATCTTATAAGAAAGATAAGAAATCTTCTATCTAATGGAGAGTGTAAAAGGAGAAGAAAAAGTTACAATTGAAATAAATGAAAATATTATAGAAAAATTGAAAGAAATAATAAGTTTACTTGAAAATCCACCAAGAGAAAGAATATAAAGTTAAAGATTATGAAAAATATATAAAACTAGAAAATCATTCAAGTAAATATTTTGATTTTATAAAAAGAAATGAAGAGTTAGCTTCAGCACAAAATTTATTCAATAAATCTATAAAAAAGGATAAAAAATTAGTAATATTATTTGTAACAGAAAATGGTAAAAAAAAACTGAAAAATTTTTAGGAATAATAACTCCTTGGGATTTACTTAATATATAATTCTATAAATAAATGAGGCTGTTGTAAATTAAATAGTTGAGTTCCAAAAGAAAAAAAGATACTAAAAAATATTTTTTGTAATTTAGCATCTTGTTAAATTTAAAAAGTAATTAATAATAAAAGATTTTTTTAGTTTTTTCAACCTAAACTTTTTTACATTAATAAAGATATTGATAAAGATGAATCTGTTAGGCTACTTAACAGCATTCTGAAAGAAATGTATTTTTCCAATTTATTGCAAGTATTCTCTAATAAAACTAAGGTACATCTTGTTAATATGTTTGCCATAATTACCTATACTTAATCAAAAGGAATTTATCCTATTAGTAGCAAAGATAAAGTAGACTATCTTTTAGAAAAAAACTGAATTAGAGCTTAATTTTACATCTACCAAAATATTATTCAAATAATTAAACATAATAGCTTTAAAAGATTTAAAGAAATAGTAAAAAAATATTTATCTTCTGGTTTTAAAAACTTTAAAGAAACATATGAAATACCTTGAGAATATGTTTGAATCAAATATTATCAATGCTTTAATAGAAAGTTTAAACAATAAAATCAAATCAATAAAAAGAACGGCATTTGGCTATTCAAATTTTAGTAATTTTAAAACATACATTCTGATACAAACAGGTATTATATCAATTAGTGCTTAATTTTTTAATTCAATAAAGCAATTTAATTATACAAAAAAGAGAATTCTTTAAGATTTTATTCTCAAAAAATTCTCTTAATTATGTTAATTGTAAGTCTAAACTTTTTATCAACACTATTTGATAAACAACTGATAATTTAGAGAAACTGAAGCTTATCTGTCTCATTTAGCTTTCTTAAGTTTTCTTTTTTGGACAGTTCTATATACATACCTTTCAGTAATTCTGTAATCAAATCTTTATCCTCAAATTTATCGAAGTTGTCCTCAAAAAACAGGCATTTAGCTTAATAATTCTTGTCTGAGATTTTCGCAGATTCTTGCCATTTCTAACATATCCTCTTGCGAGACAAGTTCGCAAAGGTCATACTCAAGTGGATTATTTGAAAAGTCAGCAAGTATTCTATCCAAAAATTCATAATCTTCTGGTGTTGCAATAATATTTATTATATGTGAAGATGTATCAAATCCTTCTAATTCATTTAAATCAACACTACCACTTACTTTACATTCTAATAATATCGCTGCAAGATCAACTATTACATCAACAGCAAAATGAAAATCAACATCAAATCCTATAGAATTAGTGAATCCCAAAGGGCTAACAGTTTTTCTAAAGTTTTTACCTTGTTTATGAAGTCCTAACTTTTTTAGTATTTTGGAAAAAGATATTTTATTGCTACCTTGTTCTTCTAAAAAAGCAATAAGGTTAAGACTGTCGTCAGTATCCCCAATATAGTTTTTCCAATATTTGTTTTTAATATACATTCTAACTTCCTCCTCTATTTCCACAAAAGTCTCCCATCAAAACGATAGAAAGGTTTTTAAACAATTCACCTAAATTCAACAACTCCCTTTTGAACCTACTTTTCAGCTTTTTTAGTATCAAAATAGTATTTCTCAAGAGTTTTGGCACCATTCAACCTCTAAAATCAACTGTTTTCAATAGCCTTATAACAGTAACATAATTACTTTTATTACTCCTACTCTTCTTTTTATACTATTCACTATATTCAAAAGTGTTCAAAATATAGAATTTTAGTTTATTATATACTGAGAAATTCGTTCCATTTAAGTATATTTTTGGATTCTTTTATCTGTCCCAGTTCCAGCTAATAATTTATACATAGAGTGTTACTTATATTGAAAAATAAAGCTAACAACTTCCTAAAATTTTTAGTGTCTTAACTCGTCCACTATTCATAATAAAATAGTTAGCTGACGAAAGAATTATCCCATAGTCTTCCTTCATGTGCTTAGAAATGCTGATACCAGGCTGAACAATATAAACTGTGACATTCATTTGTTTATTCTCCCTCATTAACTTTTTAAAACTTGTAAAATTTCCCTTGATAAATCTACTATTTTTAGTGTTACGATTTCTATCATCAATTTTCTTTTGTAGTTCTATCTTGTTCTTCAACCATTTTGTGCATTTTATAGCTTGTTGAGCAACTTCGTATACATCTGCTAAATTTGAATTAAATTCCTTACCAGTTCTTGATTTACAATGATATAAATTGATGTTAATTTGATAAACATCTTCACTAAAAGTAATGAAGTCAGCAACTTCTCCTGATCCATGATCAAAAAAGATATGTGTATAACTACTATCCTCCTCTAAATACTTTTTTAAACCTTCCTGAATGGAAATTTTGCTAGGAATTTTACTATCACCACATTCCAAACTAGTATCCACTCCTAATCTTTCCCAATCTACTACTTCAATCCTAGATTTATCAAATTTTTCTAGCTCTACATTTCCCTTGAGTACTTCATTACCACTATAAACTGTATCTTTTGTAGTTTTAAAGATAATTGGATGTTCAGTAAAGTATTCTTCTAATGAGTATTTTTCCTTACCATCTATACATGTAAATATGGATTTTGATGATTTGTATATACCTTGAATATTGCATTGCAATAGCTCTTCTTGTTCAAACAGCTTGACTTTGAAAGAAATTTCTCTATCATCAACATTACACACTTCTAACTCCACATCAGTAATTAATACTTTTTCTTCTGGATTATTGTGAAAAATAATTCCAGGAGAATTAAAACATTCATCAGATAAAAATGCAAAAATTACATCACTTTCAAATTTTATAATTCTTTCAGCCATTGGTAATTTATCATAGTTTGTATTTGTTTTTACTTTTATATTATTATTAGAAATTTTTAATCCCAGCCTATCGCACCAACTTACATATTCCGGGATATTCAAATATATCTGACTCCAAATTTTAGAACCAGAACTATAGCCTATTGTAATTTCTTCACCATTTTTTCTAGCTTTACAAAAAACATGTCCAGCAGATAACATCCTTCCTGTATTTTCATCTATTGATGCTGCAGTGTTGGATCCTGCATAAATACGATATGACTCGCCATTTTCAGTATATCTATTTTGCATTCCTGTATTGAAGAATTCATAATTCTCTAATCCTGCAAGAACACGATGAATTTCATTACGAGGAATTTTATCAAAGCTATTAGAAAAGCATTCAGTAATTGCTTCATATGTTGCTTCTGTTTTAGAGTGTGCATAAATGAACAATAATTTAGTTTGTTCCTGATAGTGGACTATATATAGACCTAACTCTTTATTAAGTGGCATATCTCCATCATACCAGAGTGGTATTGTATATATTTTAGAAATACCTACAATAGTATTGTTTTCATAGTTTATATATATTTCATCATCAATTCCCAACACCTTTGGGAAAGTAGCATTAATATCAAAATCATTAACTTTGTATACTTTCGCATGAAAATTAGGCTTTATATTAGCAATTGGGATAACTTCTCTATTTGAGTCTGGTTTAGTAAAGTTATTTAATATAGATTTACTCTGAAATTCACCTTCTATTATTTCATCAGACATATTCATTATCATTTTTTGCCAAGCAATGTCATTAGAATATAGTTTCTTATTTCCAACTCTAAGATTTTCATCTTTCATAGCAATAAATTTTGCAGCACCAATATTCTCAGCATTTGTTCTAGCAAATCTTCCAATGAATTGTAATGTACTAGCTAAAGATTTTTGTGGCTCATGTACTGCAGCTATTTTTAAATTTGGAAAATCGAATCCTTCACCAAGCATATCTACACAAATAATTCCATCTAACTTTTTGCTTTTCAAATCATTTAACACTTGATTAACAGTTCTATAAGTCATTGAACTGTCTATGCGCTTTAATCTAAGTGAAGTTGACTCCCTATATAAGTTCTCTAATAATCTTGCCTTGTCTTTAGTGTCTGTTCTTACCATCATATAATGATCTAAACCCATCTTCCTATCATTCAAGAAAACTCTTTCTGCTTCCAAAGCTATTAAGTAATCTTTATTTGGTGCTTCATCAATTGGTTGAAAAATTATTTCACCAAAAATCCCATCACGATAAGCTTTATATAAGGGATAATTATAGATTTGCTTTCCATTAATATCTTTTCGATCAAGCCTAAAAGGTGTTGCCGTAACAAATAAAGAAGAAATATTTGGCATATTATTTAATATTGATTGCCAAGATGGTGCAGGAATATGATGTGCTTCATCAATTATGATATAGTCAAAACTTTTTCTAATACTTTCACTAGAAATGGACACAGCAACTTTATGTGTTGCAATCACAACACTAGCTTCCTTAATCTTATCAAGTTGGTCATTAGAATATAATTTCTTAGCCTCAAATATTTTAGGTGCTGAAACTTCTTTTGAAAAAACTCCAATTCTCTTTAGAGTTCTTAAATTGCTATAATCATCAAAAATTTGTCCCCTAACCAAAGCACTAGGAGTAACTATCAATACTTTGCTCTTTCTTAAAACAAAAGGTGCCATCATCAAAACTGTAGTTTTCCCTGATCCAGTTGGCATTACAATCATTGCATTTCCATTCTCCTCGATGGTATCATTAGCTGCTATCGCATGTATTGCACCCAACTGAGCATTTCGCAATCCAACTCCTTCTTCATCAGATATTGGGTATTGCATATAAGCATATAGCTCTGAAAAATAACTGATTTCACCCACCTCCTTTTAATAACTATTCTTAAAATTCGATAAATAAAGGATATAAATGTTCTTTGTCTGAACATTTATGTTTGTTTTTTATTAATTAACTCAGAGTAATTTGCTTGCTCATTAAAGCTTATAACTGAAATATACAACTTAATTCTAGAGATCTTTTTGTTATCATGTTGTTTACTATACAATATTAATCCTATTTTTTCATCCAATAAGACAATATTTTTTCTTTGGCTAACCAATTAGAAAAATTTATTGTTCATCAACCTGAAGTTTTCTAATATTCACTTACTCTCATCTTCCTAATTTTCTACTTGACCCCATCTTTCATCACCTACTTATAAATTCTAATATGCTCCAACTACCCATCCATATCCTTGAATAGCCATATCAACAAAATGGTTCATCAACAAATCAATTTTGTCATTAAAGGAAACTTCATCGTAAGCAGAAGGTAGGTCTTGATCTAATGAAAATTCAATTTCTGACTTAATCCTAGCTCTAGGTTGCTCATCTTTGTACCAATCAACAACTAGTAAGTTATCTCTATTTTTATTAATTTTATTAAAAAGGTTCTTTGCAGAAAGTTTTACCTTCTGCTCTTCAGCTTTAGTAAGTGATTTACCTGCAATAAGTAAGTCAAATATTTCTAATTCAGCCTCATTTAAGCCTTCAGATGTAGCTCTCTTATCTTCTTCTTTTAACTGATTAACTAAATCAACCAATTGATCATAATAATCTTCATTTTCCATACTACCAGCATTATATGAGTCAATAATTCTCTTATATCTTTCAGAAAATTTGGTTCTAGTTGTATTTTTTCTTAGCATTTGCTCAAGAGCTCTATCAATAAATACTTTTAAATCATCAATCTCTATTGCCTTATATTTAGCTGTTTTTATTTCACTTCTCAGCTTTTCTGTATCTATTTTTGATAAGTCTATGACTTTAGAGTTTTGAATTACATAATCAGCACTATCTTCCATTACCATATAATCATTAGCAGAAACACTATCATCGAGAATCTGCTGAATTTTTGTCCTTGCTCTATTTACCTTTTCATCATCAATTGTCCTATAAAACAAACCATGTAAATACAACAAAGGAGAAAATTTCTCATTTTGCCAATTCTTTTCAAAGATTTCAGGCTTTGATGCTTCATAAAGATTAGTCATAGTATTCAAAATCACCTTGAACTTTTCTTTATTATTATCATTAGCAATAATTCTATCATATGCATTCCTTAGTGCATCAAGTCTATCAAAAGTAGAATTTTCTTCGATTATTTTTTCAATATCAATACCTAAAGATATCAAAAAAGAGTCTGCTTCTTCAATTGTTCCATCAATATAACTAATAAATTGTTCAATATCTTTAGCTGGGAATTCTCCTCCATCATTTCCTGTTGCATAATCAGCCAACGCCTTTTCCATATACTTGAAAACATTAACATAATCAACAATAACTCCGCTTTTCTTATCTGAGTAAACTCTATTCGCTCGAGCAATGGACTGCATTAAGGTATGCCCCTTCATAGGCTTATCTAAATAAAGAGTTGAAAGTTTTGGAACATCAAAACCAGTTAACCACATTGCACAAACAAATACCAAAGATAAATTATCACTAGGATCTTTAAACCTATCTTCTAGGTCTTTACCATCTGTTGTAATAGATTTCATTTTTGACCTGTGAATTGAAATATTTAGTCCTTGCTTAGAAAATTTCTCTATCTCATCTGCAGCTTCAGAAATTACAACAGCCATTTCCACATTGTTCATATAATTAAGAATTCTAGTGAGTTCATCACGTTTCTCTTTAGAACTTTCAGTATTTCTCTCTTTTATAATTGTTTGTTTTTCTAAATTCCAGTAATGTTGAACTTTATCATACATTTTGACAGCTGTAAACTTATCAACCGAAACAACCATTCCTTTACCTAAGAAACCTCTTCTTGGGAAATGATAAGCTATATCCTTTGCTATTTTCTCAAGACGATTATCTCTTTTAATGACTTCTAATATTCTTGAAACTGAGTTTTCTACAAGCCTTATCTCATCTTCGTTCAAATTTTCATTCTCTATAATATCTACAAGATCATCATCAAGAAAATCATTTTGAAGTCCAACTTCAGGTACTCTTCTTGAATAAAAAAGTGGTACAGTAGAGCCATCTTCTACAGATTGAGCAAAATTATATTCAGAAACATAATCTCCAAACCACTGGTTAGTAAGTCTTTTAGAGCCTAAAAGTGGTGTTCCTGTAAAAGCAATAAAGTTGGCATTTGGTAAAGCTGTACGCATATTTTCTGCTAAGTCTCTGTATTGAGTCCTGTGAGCTTCATCTACTAGAACAAAAATATCGTCCCTTTCCGTCAGAACTGGATATTTTTTCCCCTTATCATATCTAAACTTATGAATAAGAGTAAAGATAAAGCCTTTATTGGTTTGCAAAAACTCTCTAAGCTGTTTACCATCTTTTGGCTGTGTTTCTTCTTTATCCTCTATTACCTCAGTTCTAACAAAATTTTTATGAATTTGCGTATCTAAATCATCTCTATCTGTGACTATTAAGAACGAGAAGTTCCCTTGAATCTTTCTTTTTACTTTTCTAGCAAACATAACCATTGAATATGACTTTCCAGATCCTTGGGTATGCCAAAAAACACCAAGCTTTCCATTTAACTTTTTCCTTTTGTTGACAGACTCTATAAGATTATTAACACCAAGATATTGGTGATTTTTTGCTATTATCTTTGTTGATTGGTTTTCAAATAAAATAAAGTTTTCTATATAATCAAGAAGCTTCTCTTTTAGAAATAAGCCATCAATTAAATATCTAACAGAGCTTTCTTTCGCTGAATTGGTATCTTGAAGCTCTTCACGATCAATCACTTCTTTTTCAGAATCTATTTTTAGCCATTCAAAAAAATAATTAAAGTTAGCATTAAAGGCTCCAAGCTTTGTTTCTATAGCATTTGATAAGACACATATTTGATTAAATGCAAATAGATTTGGTATGTCTTTTATATAGTCTTTTAAGTTTTTATTATAAGCCTCTTCAACTTTGATAATGCTATTTTTAAGTTCAATAAATACAATAGGAAGACCATTTATAAAAACAATGATATCGGGTCTACGACTATAGACTTTACCTTGTATCCACATTTGAGAAACAGCAGTAAAAGTATTATTTTCAGGATTTTCAAAATCTATAAGTTTTATGATATCAAAGTCTTCTTTACCATCTCTTCTTACATCAATCTTTATTCCATTTCTTATTTGTTGATATAGCTTATAGTTTGTTTCTTTTAAATCAGTAGCGGTATAATCAGTTCTTAATACCTTAAGAATATCTGAAATATTTTCTTCATCAATGCATGGATTAATTCGCTTTAATGAAGAATTTAAAACAGTGGGAAGAACGCATTCTTTTTTTGAAGAACGCATGGTACCATCATTTAAATCATCTTTTTTCTCTATGCTAGATGGACAGATTAAAATATCATAGTTAAATGGAGCATGCTTTAATTTTTCTAGTATAGCTTGCTCAATATCATTCTCTGATATAAAATTTTGCATAATCTCCTCCTTTCTTATTCTACCTCTAGCTTGCCTGACATTAAGCGAGGTAGAAGAAGGTCACGTTGAGTAATCAAGTTGTTATTTTGTATTTGAAGCTTTAAAATTAAGTTTAAAATATCTTTTGTTTCTCTATGAAAACTACTTATTATTATTTGTGGTGGTTCTAGTAACTTTAACTTTTCAAATTTACCTTTACTTAAGTTTGTCATTGTAGAACCTGTTGCACCAAACATTTCTATTGTTATTTTCAAAGATCTACACAAAAAGAACAACCATTCAAGATACAACTCATTTTTTAGAACAATTGAATTTATCTGTTGATTGGTATGACCTTGAAAAGCATTTAATGCAACAACACCCCCAGTACCTATACAGGAAACCATGATAGACTTAGGTGGCAACAATTTCTTTTGCTGAGTATTACTTCCTTTTTCTGATAGTTTTTCAGATGAGTTAGTAACAAACACATTACCATTCATATCTGGTGTTTTTATAAATAGAATATTTCCACCATAATTTTCTGAGATTTCAGTTGATGGTGTTTTACCTGTTTCAATTTTCCCAAAATCTTTTATTCTGCTTATTCTCCAGCCTTTTGGTATGCCCTCTTCAAATTTTGTTTTCTCAAATCCTGGGAATCTAAATCGCACAAACCATTCTTTGTAGATATTTTCAGCCATTTGTTCAAGAAGTTTTAAGCGTTTATTATTATTTTCAATTAAGTTATCATAAACTTTTAAAATCTTAGATATATCTTTTTGTGCTTCAGTCTTTGGAAATTTGAGCTTTATATTCATAATATCTTTTGGACTTACATTTACTTGGTTAGCTCCACCATAGGCTCTAGTAGCAATAGAATTCTTTGTTGATTTCAAACTAAATATATAGTAAATAAAATCTGGATCAATATTCTTTTTAGGAATAATTTTCCCTACTCTTTGATTTAATAGATATGTATCTCTGTTCTTGTTTCTACAACATCTACCTACCATTGAGTTAGGTTGATTAATATGACTCCCAGTCAATGAAATAAGAATATCATCCTCATTAATGTGATATTTTTTATCTAAACTTAAAAAACAGGCATCTACTAACTGTATATTTTCATCTATAATAATATTTCCACCATTACTGATATTCCCTATTTTGATTACAGGAATATCCCCTCCTTCTTGTAAATCTTTAGCTTTAAATGCATAACCTGAAATTATATTGCAGTAATTTAATATTTTCTCATACATCTTATTCACCAAATAACCTTTTCAAATTTTCTGTTATTTGTGATTCAAGCTTATTTGCCTCATAGGATAGTTCTACAAATTCATCATTAAGTCTTTTCATCTCATCTTTAAACTCTTCTTCTGTCATACCATCATCTTCAATAACAACACCAACATATCTGCCTGCATTTAAAGAATAGTCTTGATCTTTTATACCATCTTCCCCTGCAATTGTTGCCTCCTTACAGAGTCCAATTACATCTTGATAAATACCTTCTGGAAATCTTTCCTCAATCCAATCAATTTGTTCTTGCCAATATGATTTGGTAAATACTTCTTTGTCATCTGATTCTTCAGGAGCAGATGCTGATGCTTGTTTGTATTCTTCTATCAAATCTTTATAGGCTTGGGTATTTCCGTTATATAGTTCTGTTATTAAGGCTAAGTTTTTAATTTGCTCATCCAAAAATTTTCTATGAGCTCTATCTACTTGAGTATATATATTTCTTGCATCGATAAAAAGAATCTTATCCTTTTTATCTGTATTTGGTTTCTCTTTATCAAAAAACCATAAGGTCGCTGGCAAAGTTACTGAAGAAAACATATTTGAAGGTAAAGTTACCATTTGAGAAATAATCCCTTCTTCAATCATCTTCTTTCTTATTTCATATTCTGATCCTGATGCATCTGAAGCAGAATTCGCCATTACTAATCCAGCTTTACCATTTTTATTCAAAGCAGTCGCAAAATAGCCTATCCAAAGATAATTAGCATTTGGGACTGTTTCTTTCTTGTCTGACTTCTTTTTCATAGATTTTGATTTATTTCTAGGTATACCATAAATAGTAAATCTTTCATCACCTTCAAGCTTTTCAATAACAACTTCATCAACATTAAAAGGGGGATTAGCCATAACATAGTCAAAAGCACCTACTGCATTATATGGATCTGAATAGAAAGAGTTAGCATTTGTTATTTCTCCACGGATATTGTTTAGTAGAAGATTCATTTTTGCTAACTTCACAGTGTCAGGGTCTTTCTCCACACCATAACATCTAAACTTCATTTGTTCTTCTTTAGTAGAATTATGATTATGCATGTATCTTGCAGCTTGAACAAACATTCCTCCACTACCACAAGCAGGGTCTAAAAACTTCTTTTCTCCTGGTTGAGGATTTAAAACGCTTACCATGTATTGAACAACTGTTGCTGGTGTATAGAAAGTTCCTCCATCTTTCCCCTCTGCAAGAGCAAACTTACCAAGAAAATACTCATATATTTCTCCAAAAATATCTACTGTTGAATTTTCTGGAATGTCTTTAAAAATCCTTATAATATTTGAAAGTAACTCTGGATAATCTTCTGGTACAAGCTGTCCGTATACTTCCTTTGGCAATACCCCTGCCATTTTAGGATTTTCATCTTCAATAGCTTCCATAGCTTTTTTCACTAGGACAGCTTTATTAGCATCATCAGATGCATCATTTAAATAATCATAATATGCTATTTCAGGTAAATAGAATCCACATTTCTCAATAGCAATTTCTTTAATTGTTTTCTTTATTCTACTACCTTGAATTTTTTCAAATTCTTCCATAATAGAACTTTTACTTTGCTTAAATAGAATATCTGCATAACGCAGAAAAATTAAACCTAAAATAGGTTGACCATATTTATTTGCTGAAAGATGAGCACCAGATCTCAATATATCTGATGCATGCCATAAGTTATCTTTCAATTTTTTTAATTCATTATCTGTCATTCTAACTCCTCCATACATGACTACAAAATTTAAAATACTATTTCCAAGAACTTTCCAAAGAATTTCCATTCTTCAAGCATATAAAATATCTTTTATCACTATAATTATTCCTTTATCTTAAGGTCACAATTTGTGACCTCAAGTTTGTTATTCTGCTTTAGCTTCTCTTGCAATTGAAACCATATCTCCAAAATTCGTATCAAATTTTGTGCCCATACGATACAAAACATCCATACTTATAAACTCTCCCCTAACCATTTTAGATACTGTTGTAGGAGATAATTCGCTAACTTCTGTAAATTTTTTTTTGTTCATATTTTTATCTATTAAAATTTTCCACAATCCATTGTAGCTAACTTTCATATAATTACCTCTTATCTATAATTTTATGAGGTTTTTCTCTAGATATTATAACATTTTTAACTCTTTTTTCAAAGTCAAAAAATATTTTGTGATATACACCTTAATTTAGTTTTTAAATCAAATTTATTTCATCCTTTTCAGTAATAAAGAATACATATCTCATATTTCTTTTGAGAGTTGTTCAATTTGGGATTGCATGTCTTTGATGTCATTGCTATAGATAACAGTGGTTGAATTAAATTGTTTAGCAATTTGGTTAACACTACTTGCATATCTAAAAAGCAGTTCTTGTATTTCTCTAAAGGGGTGTAAATTAACAATATAAATATCACTTTCCATTACACATTTTTTTATAAAATAGCTCATGTTTTTACACTTTGCCATCTTCATTTTCTATTCAAAAATTTTTCTCTATTCTTCTGTAATTCTTATTTCTATATGCTCATTTCTTTCTCTATTTTTGGCAACTTGATTCCCCTTATCATTATTTTATGTGGTATTAGTGTTCTCCCTAACAAGTTAAATTTGATTAAAATATTGAATAGTGAAGCAATCTATTTTTTCAACTTTTTTGTAAGTGTATGGATATTTACTGTGCTTGCTACATAAGTTAATAATATTAAAAGCTCTATTTCTGATTTGAATTTCTCATTTTGTACCATAAAATCATTACAACTAATAGTTGTACAAAAAAGTTTTAACAGATGCTAAAAAGCATGTTACCCACTACGTCACTATTTAAATTTGTAGCAAAGTAGCAGGTTATGATAAAAAATTTTAAGAGAGGGGTCCTAAAATAATTTTTGATAAAAAATTAAAACAAATTTGTTTTTTTGAAAACTAACACAAAAAGAACTTGCTATCATATCTGGCTAACTGATGCTGCAATTTGTAATTATGAATTGGGAAATAGATCTCTAAACAAGGAACAGTTAAGAAAAATAGTAGATGCACTTAACTGTGATATTTCTACTTTAATTGACCATGAGCCAAATTCTATTTTTGAAATCATACATCTCATCTTTGACTATGAAAAGGAAATGAAGTTCCACCCCCTTGTAGGAAATGATGAATCTACTACTTTTTTATCCCACAATCTACATTTTGATGATTTTCTAGTAGAACTTGGCGAACAATAAATAACCACTATAACCGAGAAATTTCCAATGAAGAATTCAAAGATTGGAAATTATCTTTTCCTAAGAAATTACATTTTTTGAAAAAGAGTTGATTATATTGAACAGTAGTGGTTTATTATTAACACTTAATCCAAATGGAACTGATATAATTGGATATGAAAATTATAATGTAGAATTATTTAATAGATGTGACAATAAAGTTATATATTATTTAGATAAAAAGAATTTTCAATTATTAATTAGCTTTTTATCAGTATTAGAAAAAAACAATTTAAAAAGCTGCTTAATAAGTAAATTCAGTAAAAATTTCGATTCAATTAAATTTGAAAATTTCTTTAAAGATAAAAATATCATATTTAAAAGAAATATTCATATTGGATAGACATAAAAAGACCATAACAACTAAGCTAAGGTCTAATTATTTTATTTTCTTGTAAATCCACTTGAAGCTATTACTCAATTTATTTTTTTGAATTCTTTACCCAGTTTCGCCCCAGATGCTCATCCAAACTGACTATAAACCTTGAAAATAAACTATTTCCAGAAAAATATGTTCTATTCCCACTTAATAGTAACAGGTGATTTAAAAGAAATGTCATAAGTCAATCTATTAATCCCCTTAACCTCATTCAAAATGCTATTAGAAACCTTTTCTAAAAATTCATAAAGTAAGTGAGACCAAATTACAGTCATAAAGTCTATTATATTAGCAGATCTTAAAATATCAACTTTTTCTAATGAATTATAAGTTGCATACCATAACATTAAAAAAGTCCCAATAAAAATCAGGACCTTTTCTTTATTTTATTAGATTTTTTTATTTCTTCTTTCCTCTTAAAATTCCAAAGATTACTCCTGAAACTACAGCTCCTATTATGATAGAAACTATGAAGAATATAGCTGAGTGTACACTTGGCATTGCAGGAATAACAAATATTCCTCCGTGAGGAGCAGGGGCAGAAACACCCCAGAATTGAGTTAATCCACCTGCTATTGCAGCACCAATAACACAAGAACCTATAACTTTTAATGGTTCTTTAGCAGCAAAAGGAATTGCTCCTTCTGTTATGAAAGATAAACCTAAAATAAAGTTTGAAATTTTTGATTGTTGTTCTTTTTCATCAAATCTATCTTTAAATAGTGTCATAGCTAAAGCTATTGCTAGTGGTGGAACCATTCCTCCAGCCATAACAGCTGCCATAAATGCACCATTATTTGTATCAGTAAATACTCCTATTGAGAAAGCATAAGCTGCTTTATTGATAGGTCCTCCCATATCAACACTCATCATTCCACCAAGTACAGCTCCTAATAGAACAGCATTAGCAGTTCCCATATTATTTAACCAATTAGCAACTATAACATTTATTTTTGTGAATACAGGTCCTATTATGAAGTACATCAATACACCAGTTATTAGTAAACTGAATATTGGATAGATTACCATAGATTTCATACCATCAAACTGTTTTGACATATTCTTTGTCATTTTCTTTAAGAAAATAACTGAGTATCCAGCAATGAACCCTCCAATAAGTCCTCCTAAGAATCCAGCTCCTTGGCTTGCCATATATCCTGCAACAGCCCCTGGCATAAATCCTGGTTTATCAGCAATACTCATAGCAATAAATCCAGCAAGAACAGGTATTAAGAAATGGAAAGCACCTGCTCCAACACCATTCAATAATTTAAATAATTCATTTTGTCCCATAAATCTTTCAATGATAAATGAGATAGCAAGTAAAATTCCACCACCAATTACAAATGGAAGCATATTAGAAACTCCACTCATAATACTTTTATAGATAATTCTTCCTATTGAATCATTTTCTTGAGTATCTTCTTCTGATTTATCACTAGCTTCTGCTTTAAAAACAGGAGCTTCATTATTTAAAACTTTCTTAATTAAAGTTTCAGCATTTTTTATAGCATCTGCTGTACTTGTAACTATAACTTTTCTATCATTAAAACGAGCAGTTTCAACTTTTTTATCAGCTGCAACTATAATTCCAACAGCTTCATTTATATCATTTGAAGTTAAATTATTTTTAATTCCATCTGCTCCATTAGTTTCAACTTTAACATCTACTCCTAATTTTTCTCCAGCTTCTTTAAGAGCAGCTTCTGCCATATATGTATGTGCAATACCTGTTGGACAAGCAGTTACAGCAAGTATTCTTTTCTTATTTGTATTTTGAACTTCTTTTACCTCTTCCTTAACAGTTTCTTGTGGTTTTTCAGAATATTTATCTACAAGAGCATAAACTTCATCAGGACTTCCACAAGTTTTTAAACCTTGTGTGAAATCATCATTTAATAACATTTTAGATAATTTAGCAAGAGTTTCTATATGTAAATCATGAGCACCTTCAGAGGCAGCTATCATAAAGAAAATATATACAGGTTCATCATCTAAGGCATCATAGTCTATACCTTTATTTGACCTTGCAAATAGTACAGAAGGAGTATTTACAACAGAAGTTTTAGCATGAGGCATTGCAATTCCTTCACCTAAACCTGTTGAACTTCTTTCTTCTCTTTTTAAAATTAAATCTTTAAAAACAGCTTCATCAGATATAATATTTTTTTCTTTTAATTTTGCTACCATTTCATCAATAGCTTCCATCTTTGTAGATGCTTTTAAATCCATTATCATTAAATCTTTTTTTAGTAAATCTTTAATTTCCATAATTCTCCTTTTCTATAACTAATTTGCTATATATTTCTTCAATGAAATCTAATTCTCCAATATCTTCAGAGAAACTTGTTGCTGTTCCACAAGCCACTGCAAACCTAAATGCTTTTTCAACCTCATTATGTTTTAGCATATAATTTACAAAACCAGCAACAACTGAATCTCCAGCACCAACAGTATTAACTACATTTTCTTTTACTCTTAATGGCTGAGCAAAAAGTGAAAAATTTTTATCTATATATAAAGCTCCTTCTCCCCCCAGAGAAATAATTACATGTTCTGCCTTATCTACAAGATTTTTTCTGACATAGTCTACAATTTCTTGATTATTTTTAAATTCACTTTTTGCATATTCTTTTAATTCATCTTTGTTTGGTTTTATTAAAAATGGCTTGTATTTTAAAGATTTACTAAAAGTTTCTCCACTGCTGTCAAGAGTAAATTTTACTCCATTTTTGTTTAAGATTTCTATAATGGTTATATAGAAATCATTTCCAAGATTACTAGGAACTGAACCAGATAAAATAACAAAGTCATCACTTTTAATTTTTCTAATTTTATCTAAGAATTCTTCTTTTTCAGTCTCAGAAATTTTTGGACCTTGACAGTTAATTTCAGTTTCAGTTTCAGTTTTTAATTTAACATTTACTCTTGTGTTTTCATTTACAGTTACAAAATCTGATAAAATATTTAATTTTTTTAAATTCTGCTCTATAAATGCTCCTGTAAATCCTCCTAAAAAACCAAGATTTACACAATCAGTCTTAACATTTTTCAAGAGTTTTGATACCATTATTCCCTTACCACCAGCAAAGAAATTATCTTCATAGGCTCTGTTAGTTTCACCTAATTGAAAATCCTTTACTCTGACAATAAAATCAATGGAGGGATTTAAAGTTACTGAATATAT
>ERZ772917.506-NODE-506-length-27528-cov-6.403378_pt1 | contig 27528 bp, 38 predicted proteins | sample MGYA00511187_ERZ772917 | MGnify/ENA primary metagenome ERZ772917 (study PRJEB29015, sample SAMEA2737925) | human oral metagenome | biome: human oral; feature: human-associated habitat; material: dental | place: China | collected 2012 ...
CTTACAGAAGTTCAAGAAAGAGCATATATCATAGCTCACAATAAAACTACAATGAACACAGATTTTGATTTAGACAGATTACAGTATGAGTTAAATGCTCTGAAAGTAGAAGATTTTGATTTGAGTTTAACAGGTTTTAGTGAATATGAAATTGAAAATCTATTATCACAAAATGAGGAAATTAACTTAAATGAATTTATATCAGATGAAGAGAAAAAACAAAAAGAAAAGAGATGTCCACATTGTGGAGAGTTGTTATGAAGTTATTTTTATCATCATATGAAATAGAACAAGATTTAAAAGTTTTAACAGAAACAAAACCTTTGTTTGTTTTAGGGAGTTTTTTCTATTTAAAAAAATGCAAAAAAGATTATTTAGATAAATATATGAATTATGTAAAAACTCAATGTAAAGATTTTATTTTAGATAGTGGGGCTTTTAGTATGCTTTCAGGAAGCAAAAACAAGGAAAGTTTTTTAGAAAAATTAGACAGTTATATTTCTGAATATATAGATTTTATAAATAAATATAACATTAAAAACTTTATAGAGTTAGATATAGATAAAATTATTGGTTATGAAAAAGTTAAACAAATTAGGGAAAAAATTGAAAAAGAAACAAATAAAAAAAGTATCCCTGTTTTTCATTTAACAAGAGGAATTGAAGAGTATAAAAAATTAATAAAAAATTATCCATATGTCTGTATAGGTGGGATAGCAATAAAAGATATAAAGAAAAAAGATTATAAAAAAATATTTCCAACACTCTTAAAAATGGCAAAATTACAAAATTGTAAAGTTCACGGATTAGGATTTACTGCCTCAAATGTAAATGAGTTTGATTTTTATTCTGTAGATAGTTCAAGTTGGAAAACATCTATTAGATATGCAAGTATTGGAATTTTTGACAACAAAAAAAAGATAATTGTATATAAAAAATTTAGTGAAACAAAAAAAATAAACAAAAATTTATCAAAAGAAATTTTAATAGTTTCTGGGAAAGAATTTATAAAATTTCAAAAAAGTTTATACAAAGGGGAATTATAAAAATGGAAATAATAAATAAAGAGTTTAAATTTGATACTGCTCACATACTACCTAATCATTATGGGCAATGTAAAAATTTACATGGACATACTTATAAATTAATAGTTAGTTGTGCTGGAGAACATAAAAAAGATTTAAGTTCTGAATGTATGATTATAGATTTTTCTAAACTTAAAAAAATAGTTCAAGAAAACATTATTGATAAATTTGACCACGCGTTTATTTTAGGTGCAGGAGATCAAGAAGTTGAAAAAGATATAAAAGCAGTTTTAATGAAACACAATTTAAAATTTATTGATTTAGGTTATAGAAGTACAGCAGAAAACATATCAAAATACATTTTTAATAAATTAAAGCCTATTTTAAAGAGTGAAAACATAGAGCTTATTAAAATCACTTTATATGAAACAGAAACATCTTACATTGAGTATACGGAGTTATAACAATGAAAATAGTAGAAATCTTTAAAAGTATTCAAGGAGAAGGAAGCAACTTTGGAAAGCAAGTTATATTTATAAGGCTAGGAAATTGTAATTTGAAATGTCCTTGGTGTGATACTGACTGGAAGAAATACAAAGAATTAACAATACAAGAGATTATGGAAGAAATATCAAAATATAATTGCAAGAATGTAATTATAACAGGTGGAGAGCCTACAATTAGTAATTTAATTCCTTTATTAAAAGAGTTAAAAGATAAAGGTTACTGGATAGCAATTGAAACTAATGGAACTAACAACATTGGTTATGAGTATATAGATTATATTGCTACATCTCCAAAATTTATATATGGACCTAATATAGTTAAATTAAAAGAAGCTAATGAAGTAAGAATAGTTGTAGATGTTGATAATAAAATGGACTTTATAACATTTTGTATTAATGTTAAAAATAAAATAAAAGCTAAAAAATATTTTTTATCTCCAGTAGAAATAAAAGGAGAATTTAAAAACTTGGCTCTATTAGGAGAGATAAAACAGAAACTAAAAGAGAGAGGAGCGGGAGAATGGGAAATATCAATACAGTTACACAAACTGATGAAAATACAATAAAAGCAGAAAAAGGAATAATAAATCTTTTAATTGAATTAGGAGAAGATATAGAAAGAGAAGGATTAAAAGATACTCCAAAAAGAGTAGTAAAAGCATTTAAAGAAATGACATCTGGATATGGTGTAAATGTAAATGAAATATTATCTAAAACTTTTACAAGTGATAACAATAACGAAGTTGAAATAGATAATATTCAATTTAATTCTTTATGTGAACACCATATGTTGCCATTTATTGGAACTGTAAAAGTTAAATATACTCCAAAGAATGGGAAAGTTGTAGGACTGTCTAAAATACCAAGAGTAGTTGAAGCATTTTCTAAAAGATTACAAATACAAGAGAAAATGACAAAAGAAATAGCTGAAGCAATTCAAAACAATTTAGATTGTGCAGGAGTATATGTAGAAGTAGAAGCTAGACATATGTGTATGGAACTAAGAGGGATAAAAGCAAGAGGAAGTAAAACAAAAACTATTTATAAAACTGGCTGTTATTTAAGAGGTGATAACAATTGCTAAGAGTAAATATGAAACAGATGTTAAACCAAGACTTGTAGAGATAGAAGCTTGGAAAAGAGATGGATTAACAGATGAACAGATATGTAAAAACTTAGGGATAGTTAAAGATACATTTTATAAATATAAAGAGAAATATACAGACTTTTCGGACGCTTTAAAAAAAGGCAAAGAAGTTGCAGACATAGAAGTAGAAAATGCTTTATTTAAAAGAGCGATAGGTTACAAGTATAAAGAAGTTATAAAAGAAGTTAAAGAGATAGATGGAAAGAAATCCACATATGTAAAAGAAGTAATAAAAGAAATGGCAGGAGATGTTGCAGCACAAATTTTTTGGCTAAAGAATAGAAAATCAAGTAAATGGAAAGATAAGCAAGACATAGACATAGAAGACAACAATGTAAGCATAACTATTCAAGGAGTTAAAAGAAATGGAAATTAATATACAAGCTAATGAGCATTTTATTGATTATCTAAATAACTGGAATAAAAGATTCTATTATATTGTTGGTGGATATGGAAGCAGTAAGTCTTATCATACAGCTTTAAAACTAGTATTAAAAACTATGCAAGAAAAAAGAAGAATATTAGTTGTAAGAAGTGTTTACAGAACTATAAAAGAAAGCTGTTTTTCTTTATTAAAAGGAATAATTAGCAACTATAACTTAAATGGATTCTTTAGTTATACACTTAACCCTCTACATATAAGATGTAGAAATGGGAGCGAGTTTATATTTATGGGCTTAGATGATTCTGAGAAATTAAAATCAATTGATAATGTAGATATGATATGGATTGAAGAATGTTCAGAAGTAAGTTACAACGCTTTTAATGAGTTAAATGGAAGATTGAGAGCATTAGGTAAAGACTTACATATATTCTTAACTAATAACCCTGTTAGTGTGAATAATTGGACTTATGAAAGATTTATAAAAAAAGCAGGAATAGATGAAGAAGAACTTTATCAAAATAGGATCATAACAACAGATGATACATACTACCATCATTCAGTTGTTGAGGATAATGCTTTTGTTACTGATGAATATATAAAGCAATTAAAGAATTTTGAAACTTATGATATTGAAAGATACAGAATAGCATATCAAGGAAGATTTGGAATAGTTGGAGAAAGAGTATTTAACAATATTCAAAAAGATACTGATACAGAAGTACAAGAAATAGTTAAAGAACTTAGTAAGTATGGTTTAGGGAATCTATACGATGGCTTAGATTATGGTTTTAGTATTTCTTATAATGCACTCGTTAGAATGGCTATAGATAGAGAAAATAACATTCTATATGTTTATGATGAATTATATAACAAGAACTTAATTACAAGCGAATTAATAGGTGCTATGAGTTATATAAAGCAAAAGCACAGAGAGATTATAGCTGATAATGCAAGACCAGAAACAACTGAAGAAATTAGGAGAGCAGGATTCAAAATAATCAACTGTGAAAAAGGTGCAGGAAGTGTATTAGATGGATTACAGAAATTAAAGAGCTTTTACAAGATTATAGTTTCTGATAAGTGCATAAACACATATAGAGAACTTACTGAACTATGCCACGAAAAAGATAAGAACGGGAATTACTTAGAAGATAAATTTACATTAGACCCACACACTGTGGACGCTATGAGATATGGACTAGAAAAGTATAAGGCTACTACATTTAAGAATGGAGAAATAAGAAAACCACTAGGAGTTTAAAAATGGAGAAATCAAGGATATTAAAAGCATATAACGAGTATATTCAAACTGATATTCACAGAAATTGTGAAAAATATAGGAAGCTATCAGATGGCAAAAGTGCAGATGTATTTTTTGCAGATGTAAAAGCAAGAGTAAATCTTGAATATATGGGAATAGTAGATAAACAAGGTTATATGAAATCTTACAACATTAACAATAATGGCTTAACAAGTGTTAGTCAAGGTTGTAGTCTTAAAGATTTAGTTGTAGGCAATGGAATATTACAAGCAACAACAAGACTATATGCAGAGTATGCAACAAGCAAGAAGTTAGTAACTAATCAGAAAGATTTTGAACTTATAAAAGATTTTGACCTAGATGATTTGCTAGGCAAAACTATGGTAATTCAATCTTGGGCAGGGAAATTGCTTTTAAAAGGAGTTACAGAGTTAGAAAAATTTAGTTTTTATCCAGTAACACCAAAAGACTATTTCCCAATTAGAAATGAATATAATCCAAAACTTATAGATGGATATGTAATTTATAACTTATCAGCAGATGATAAAAATAAAAATACTCTTATATGTGAAATCTATGAGTTAGATAGCATTGAATATAGAGCATACAAAATAAATGATAAATCTATAAGCGAAACACCTTATCCTTTTGACTTAACAAAAAATGGAATGATTGCAGATGGTTTAGGTTATAAGGATAATCAAGCTCAAGGTTGGGCAGTAGTTGAAATTGAAAATATATTTGGTACAAGTGATTATAATGATGATTTAGTTGGTAATGTTAGAGAGTTAGTAATTGGAGATACTTTAACATCACAAGCATTTCAAAAGGTTGCTAATCCATTATTACAAGTGCCAGACAGTGTTATAGAAGTTGATACGAATGGTCGTAGCACTGTAAGACTAGATGGCAGAGTAATTGTCTTAAACAAAGATGATAAAGATGTTAAACAAGTACAATTAGAAACTAAGACACAAGAATGGAAGTTACAAAAAGAAGACATCAAGAATGATATATATAAGCAACTAGGAGTGAATGATTTAGCTTTTGGAATTGACTTAGGAGGCTCTATAGCAAGCGGAGAAGCTAAAAGAAGAAGTTTAGAGCGTACTATTGCAACAGTTGAGAGCAAGAGAAGTAAATGTATAACAGGTATTAAAAATATTGTTCTATGGGGCTATAAGAAGCTAAAAGGAAAAGAAATAGATTTACAAATAGAAGCACAAGACATATTAAGTTTATCTTTAACAGAAAAAATGGCAATAGTTGTGCAAGGAATACAAAATAATTTAATGAGTTTAGAAACAGCTATTAAGTTTTTAGGTATCTTAGGAAAGAATGCAGATGAAGAAATTGAATTAATAAAAACTAATATAGCATACCAAGAAAAGCTAATTAACATAATGAATACATTAGCAAGTATTACTAGAGAGGAAGCATTACAAGTTAAACTTGAAGAACTTTCAAAAGATATTATGAAAGATTTAGGACTTGAAGTTAAGGAGGAATAGCATATGTTCCCAGTAGCTCAAGAAAATAAATTAAGGCTTATATTTGAATTTTACACAAAAAAGAGAGTAGGTAGAGCAAAAAAAGCTATTAATAATGGGCAATTACCACTCTTTGAATTAACAGATGATGAGAAAAGAAACATTATAAAAGAATTAACAAAAGTTGCTATTGAAGTGAATTTATCAACATTTGAAAGTTGGAGAACTTTAACAGATGAAGAACTAAAAAGAACAGATCTAACTGGTGCTAAATACTGGATAAAAAAGAATTATGATTTATTCAATAATACAACTGTAACAGCAGATAAATTAATGGATATAAGACAACAAAGAATAGTAGATACAATCAAAAATTATAATAGAAATTTAGATGTATTAAAAAATGGAGAAGTACCAAAGTCTACATTAAATGCTTTGAAGCAAGATATAGCAAATAATAGGGCCAGTCAAGAGATTAAAGACATCGTTAAGAGTATAGAAAACGGAACATATACAAATAACGATATTGATAAACTCCAAACTTGGCTCAATAACAGAAATGAGAATCTTGCAAGAAATGAAACAGGTAATTTATACGCTCAAGAATGTAAAGACTTGATGATTGAGAACGGTATTGAACATTTTGTTTGGCACACAATGAAAGATGACAGAGTAAGAGAGTCGCACGCTGAACGAGAAGGTTTAGTATTTAGTATCAATGATGAATTGCCAGGCGAAGACTTTAATTGTAGATGTTGGGCTGAGCCAATTAGATTAAATTAAATTTTGAGTGAGTAATTGCTTGAGAGGAGAAAAAATGGAATTAAAAGACGGAGTTTTAATATTAACAGATGAAGAAAAGAAAATGCTAGGAAGTAATGAGGGTAAGAAATGGCTAACTGATAACAAGTTTATGATTGAAACAATAAAGGAAGTAGACAAGCCAATCACAGCAGAGGCAGTAACTAACTTTATAAGTAAAAATCAAAGCTTATCAGACAAAATTTATAATGAAAGTGCTATTAAATTCTTAAAATCAAAATTAGGAGATAAGGTAACTTCTGATGATTTAGGAAAAGAAATAGTATTTAAAAATAGTTTTGATGATTATAAAAAGGAAGCTATTAAAACAGCAGTAAGTTTTGGACTAGGAGCAATAGCACCTAAATATAGTTCAATGCTTGTAAATGCAGTGGACTTCTCTAAATTAGATATTAAAGATGGTAAAATAACAGGTTTTGATGAGCAAGTTGCTAATTTCAAAACAACTTATCCTGATTTATTTAATGAAAAAGGAAGCACTACACCACCATCATTACCACCTAATAATGGTAATTCAAAAGTTAAATATGAGGACTTTATCAAAATGTCAGATGTAGAAAAATCAAAATTAACAGATGAGCAATTAAAAGAAATATTAAGAGAAGAATAGGAGGCTATAAATATGTCATATCAAACTTTTAAACCAGAAGTATGGGCAGAATTAACAAACAGAAACTTAAATAAGCAATTAGTTTTTGGAGCATTAGCAAACAGAAACTATGAAGGGAAAATAGAAAATATGGGAAGCTCTGTAAGAGTGCCAAGCATAGGGTCAGTAACTGTTGGAGATTATACAGGAGCAGATATAACTTTCCAAGAAGATACAGGAGCATATCAAACTATCAATATTAATAAAGCTAAGTATTTTGCTTTAAAAATGGATGATGTTGATAAGGCTCAAGCTATACCAGGAGTTATGGAAGGATTAACAGAACAAGCTATTTATGAAATGGCAGATGTTGTTGATACAGAACTTGCTAAATTATACACAAAATGTAAGAACAAAGTTGCAGGAGTTATAGGAACAAATAAAATTACAGATTTAATTATAAATTTAGCAGTGCAAATGGATAAAGACAATGTACCTACTGCTAATAGATGGTTAGTTGTATCACCAGAAGTTTATGGGCAATTAATTAAAGAAACTCCAACTGTTTCAACAGGAGAAAACACACTTGGCATAAATCAAAGTTACTTTGTTGGAAATTGGGGAGGATTTACAATTTATAAATCTAACAATGTTCAATTAACTGGTAAAAAATATCACTGTATGGCAGGAGTAAGCAAAGGTTTAACTCTTGCAATGCAATTAAATGAAATGAAAGCTGGAGAATTTGAAAAATCATTTGGAGAGTATGTAAAAGGGCTACAACTATTCGGATGTGATGTTATTGAAACTGAAACTGGAAAAACAAAATTACTATGTGAATTAGAAGTATCACAAGCATAATGGAGAGTTAAAAGCTCTCCCCTTGCTTTTAAGGAGGTTATGAAGTGATAGGTTATGTTAGTTTAGATGAAGCAAAAGAATTTATAAAAAACAGGTATGAGGAAGTATCTGAACAAGAATTATCAAAAGGTTTATATAAAGCATTAGATAAAATTGAAAGCTTAATGATAAGAGATAGTGGAAGAAATGAAACACAAGAATTAATATTTCCTAGAATCAATGAAAAAGATGTACCTAGTGAGATTAAAAAGGCTCAAATACTTGAAGCTTATTCAATAGCTTTAGATGTTGACAATGAGTTGACAAGTGATATTGAAAAAGGAATTGCTAGTAAATCAATAGGGGATATGTCTATAAGTTATAACAGTAACAAAAATAATCAGATAGGAGCAACTATATTTGCAAGTTCACAAGCTAAATCTATTCTTTATAAATATGTAAGGAAGACATATGATTGGAGTTAAAGTTCAATTCTCTACAAGTAGTTTAAAAAAGTTTGCAGATATAGAAAAACAATTAAATTTGTTAGCACAATGGAAGTTAGTTGTACAGTTCAATGAAGATAATGTAGAAGCTAACGGGCAAAAAGTTGAGTTGATAGCAATGTGGCTGGAGTATGGGAGTGAGGGTTTTAATGTTTATTATCCTGCAAGACCATTTTGGAGAACAGCAATAGATGCTAATATGCAAAGAATTATGAATAGGTTTATATTTAATGCTAATCAAGTTGCACAAGGTAAAATGCAAGCTAGACAATGTTTTGAAGATATAGGCAAACAAATAGTTCAATACATAAAGAAAAGTATAGAACAAGGAAGTTGGGCAGACCTTGCAGAAAGTACAATAAAAGCAAAAGAAAGAAAAGGAAGCGGGACAAAACCTTTAATTGACACTAGGACAATGGTTAATAGTTTAGAGTATATAGTTAAGGAGATTTAATATGAAATTCAAATTATCGCAATTTGCTAAAAGTGAGTTAAGAAAATATCAAGTAACTAGAAAATCTGAATATGATATGCATAACCCAGATGGAGCAGAAGAAGTTTATCATTGGGATATGGTTATTTATAAGAAAACTCTAAAAGTAGCAACTCCTGATGTCAATGCTGGGATAAAAATTTTAAATCAACTTAATGGCAAAATACTTAAAAGCTATGGATTAAAACTAGGAGATATTATAACAGTTGAAAATATCAATTATAGAGTAGTTGAAATATTACCAAGATTATATGCAGATTTTAATGAGTTTGTGTTGGAGGTTATGAAAGATGAATAACATAGATTTAGAAATATTGTTCTTAGACAAAATAAAAGAATTAAATAATAAATTTCAAGTTATTCCATTTGAACATCTTTCAAAAGTAAACAGACAACTGAAATTACCGAGAGTTCTTGCAAGGACTATTTCTAATAATGTAATTCATAGATATACAAATGATAGAGAAGACACAGAGAAATATGGAGTTTTTAAACAAACAAATATAAACAAGCATATAATCAGTTTTTCATTTACTCTAAGCAAAAAAGATAGCTTTATAGATGTAGCAGTAATTAGAGATTATTTCACTAATATAGAAGCTATAAACTGGTGGATTAAATTAAATGGTCTGAATTTAGTTATTGAGGAAGTTGGAGAACTAAAAGACATTACAGATTATTCATCAAGTGATTTATTAGAAAGATATGTATTTGATGTAGTTGTAAGAACTTCTAAAGAATTAACAACAGAAATAGAAATTATAAAACAAGTAGATTTTGAAATAAAAGGAGGCAATTAATGGGAATAATATTAGGTGCTGAAAAGAAAATAGTATTTTTAAATACACACAAGCCTAGTCCTGTTGACCAAGCAACAGTAAATGTAATTGGTGTATTTAGTACCAAGAAAGCTATAACAGAGCAATTAATCACAAGTATTAAAGATGTAACAGGAGTTGCAGAAGGTGATGATGTTTATAAGATATTGCAAGCTTGCTTTAACGGTGGAGCAAAACAAGTCTTAGTATTTGGTAAGGCAGTAACTGGAAATAATTATAAAGATTTATTTGATAGTGTAAAAAATGATTGGTTTGGTACTGTAACAGATGAAACAGATTTAGACAAAATAGCTTTAATTTCTAAAGAAATTGGAGCAAGAGAAAAAATGCTATTTGCACAAGTTAAAAAAGATGAAGACATAATGAATTCTGAATCTAAGATAAAATCAGTAGCAGAGGACACAACAGCATTATTCTTTAATAAAAATGAAGAATTTACAGCAGGAGCAGTAGCAGGATATGCAATTTCAAAGTTTGCAGGTTCTGTATTAGTTGCAAATAAATTAATAAACGGAGCAGTTGAAAGTGGATTAACAGGAGCAGAGCAAGGAGTTTTAGATAAAAACAAGGCTAATTATATGGCAAGAATGAAAGGACAATTAGGACTTGCTAATGGAGTAACTGTAACAGGCGACCCAATAGATTTTATTCACTGTGTAAAGGCTTTACAATTTAGACTTGAAGAAGACATTACATTATATTTAAAAGCTACTCCAAAACCTACATTTGCAAATATAGGTCAATTAAAAAATATAATTTTAGATAGATGTAATCAATTTGTAAGAATGAAAGCATTAGTTGAAGATAAAACAGTAGTTGATATGGTGCCACTTGAAGAAATACCAAAGAATGATATTTTGAATGGTAAATTAACAGGTGTAAAAATCACAGTTTACTATGCTTATGGTATTAGAGAATTATCAGCTGATTTGTTCTTTGAAGTTTAGGAGGTGCTAAATGGCAAACACATATAGTTACAATAGTAAAAACTATGAGTTAATAATAGGTAAAACAAGAGTTGAAGATTATGCAGAAGATACAAAAATTACTATTGAATATGATAGTGAATTTAAAAGCCTTACAAAAGGGATTGATGGAGCAAGAAGTGTAAATCAACACAATGATTATGATGCAGTAATAAAATTTAAAATATTGCAAAACTCACCATTGAACTTAAATTTTAAACAACTTGCATTAACAGAAGGAGAGAAAGGAACTTTCCCAGTAACTTTTGTTAATAAAAGTTTAGATGGAACAATGGGAGCTTTCTCAGCAAAAGGTTTTTTTAAGAAAATACCTAATTTAGAAATAGGAACAGATGCAAAAGCTTTTGAATGGGAAATACAATGTATAAATTTAAAATTAGCTTAATAGAGTAGTTTTTACTACTCTATTTTTGGAGGTAATAAATGGAAAAGAAAGTAATTAATGTAAATAATTTTGATGTAACTGTAATGGAGCAACCAGCTAGCTATGTTCTTAACTTAGAAAAAAGAATAGGCAGAACAAGAATAGTTGATTATACAAAAGAGATTTTAAAATACCCTAGTGGAGTTAATCCAAAATTAGAGGATATTATAGAAGTTCCAGAAGTTATAAAGCATAATGATTTAGAATTAAAACTTGATGAAAATGGAATTTACACAATGGAGCAACTATTTTTAGCAGGAATTGACAGTGTAGTATTTACAGGAGAAAAGTTTTTAAAACTATTAAATAAAAATATAGATAATTACAAATATAAAGAAATAGAAGAAATAGGACTATCAGTTTGGGAGCAAGTGAAAAATATAGCTTTCTGTGGTTTTATTATGAATACATTTCGTGGAATGTAACTTGAATTATAATGCAGAAAGTATTGAAAATATGATAACTGTATATGGATATTTTATAAAAGATTTTGAAAGAGCAGAAAATTATTCAGTGAAAAAATTAGAAGAATATTTAGATAGAATTTCAAAGATGAATGAGGTGCAATAATGAGTATAGTTGGAGCATTAAAATTTAATATAAATACTTTTTTAAATTCACAAGGCTTTCAACAATTTAAAGCTAATTTAAAACAATCTATGAGTTTAAGCCAAAGATTTAATGAAGTAACAGGTAGTACATTAGGAAAATTAGCTATTGGATATTTTTCAATAAGTGCTCTTGTAGGGCAATATAATAAAGCTGTTGAAGCTAGTAACTATCAAATTGAACAAGAAGCTAAATTATATAACACTTTAAGAGCTCAAAATTTTAGAGATGAGCAAATAAAATCTATTGTAGATTTAACTTCAAGTTTACAAGGTTTGGGAGTTGTAGGAGATGAAGTAACTATTGCAGGGGCACAACAATTAGCAACTTATAGATTGCAAGAAAATAGTATTAAAGCTTTATTACCAACTATGCAAGATTTATTGGTAAAACAAAAAGGCTTGAATGGTACAGGTCAAGATATGGAAGGTATTGCTAATATTTTTGCTAAGGCTATGAATGGTCAATCAATGATTTTAAAAAGAAATGGAATTATTTTAAGTGAAAGAGAAGAACAGTTATTAAAAATAGGAACAGAAGAACAAAAAGTTGCTCTACTTACAGAAGCAGTAAGAAGAAGTATAGGAGAACAAAACAAAGAGATGTTAAAAACTCCTGAAGGAAAAATAACATCAGCTAAAAACAGAATAGGAGATTTATACGAAGTTTGGGGAATGTCTATAAGAGATACAAGAGCAAAGTTCTGGGAATTTATAGCAGATAATGCTGAGGGTATTCAAGATATGATTACTAATGTTTTCAAAGCTGGTGGAAGTTTTGTAGATACTTTTATGGGAGTTTTTAGAGATATCAAAAAAGGTTTTAATGCTTTACCAGATGGAGCAAAAACAGCATTTAAGGTTATAGGTGGTTTAGCACTTGCAACACAATTCCCACTTGTTACATTATTTTTAGCTATTGAAGATGTATTTGCAGCATTTCAAGGCAAAGAAAGTTTTACAGAAGATGGAATTAATGCACTATTAAAATTTACTGGAACTGATTATAGATTTGCAGATTTAAGAAAAGGTGTATCAGACTTTTGGAAGTTATGGACTGAAGGAGCAGACAGTGGAATAGAAAAAATAACACTTACAACTAAAGTTTTAACTGATTTATTAGATGTTCTAAAAGGTGGGGCAGGACTATTACAAATGCTATGGGGAGCAACAGGAGGAGCAGTAATAGATTTAGGAAAAAACACATATAAAGCATTAACTGGAGATTTTGATAATATGAATTGGGATAGTTCATTTGGAAATATTAAAGGTGGCTGGAACAAGGTATATGGTGCAGGGCAACATATGAATGAAACTAGCAAAATGCACGATGATTATTTACTTGAAGAAGCTACAAAAGAAATTAAAAGGCAAGTAAAAGTTGAAGATTTTAGAAAAAAAACTCAATTCAGTGAGCAAGCTCAAAAAGATTTTTTATATCAACCTATTTATTCAGCAAATATATCTGATTTTGATTTTAATAAAATATTACAAACTAAAACTCTTGATGCTAAAGTTATAGATAATACTAAGAAAGTATCAAAACCTAATGTAACAATAAATAATAATCAAAAATATAATCCAAATTTTGTAATTAACGAGGCTACTGATGGGGCTAAAATTAAGAATATGTTTGATACACAAATGAGAAATTATAAGGAGCAAGAGGAACAAAAAATAAGAGCACAAATTGGAATGAATTATGGAATATAGGAGGAGATTATGAGTTTTTTTAAACAAGCAGTTGATATGGCTTTAAGTCTATTAGAAAATTCAAATCAAAGCTATATCCAAGACATACCACTTGAAGTTATATCAGAAAAGACAAGAAGTTTACCAATGACTTTACCAACAAAAAGAGTTGAGAATGGTTTTAATATAAGTGATTCAGTTAGAAAAGAGCCAATGATTATAAATATTACAGTTGTAGATAATAGCAAAGATTACTTATTAAATAGAGATAAACTTTTAAAGTTACAGGAGCAAGGCGAAGAAGTTCAGTTTGTTTTTTCTAATCGTGATACTTACGAGCATATGATTATTGAAAATATAGAAGAAACAGAAACTGACAAGCAAAAATACGGCTTTACCTACTATATAACATTAAGGCAAATTCAAGTTGGAGAGATAAAAGAAAGTGATGTAAAAACAGATAATAAGAAAGCTAAGACAAGTGGTGGGAAAAAGAAAAGAACAACGGCCAAGGTTAGCACTCCAACAAGTGCAGAAAAAAGCAAAGTTAATAATGTTACAAGTGGAACTAATGGAACAAAAGAAAGAGGTAAAAGTTTTTCTAAAACTTTAGCAGGTTAGGAGAAAAAATGAAAGCAATAGAAATAGATGTAACAGGAATTGAAGAAAGAGGAATAATAGCTGAATTGCCTAATAATATCAATTTAGAGCTAATTTATAATACTTATGATAGTTTTATATATCTTTCAATTTTAGATAGCTTAAATCAAAGGATAACAGGTTTTAACAAGCTAGTTCCTAATATTAATTTTTTAAGTTTAGTAAGGAATAAAAATAATCTTCAATTAAGATGTATAAAAATTAATGAATTTGCAGAAGAAAAAGATAAGGTTACTCCTCAAAATCTTAATAAAGATTATAAATTTTTCTTGATAGGTGATGATGATGGCGAAGTTATGGAAACAAGTTAGATTAATAACTATTGGAGAAACATTATTTGATTATGAGCAACTAGACATTGATTTTGATGTTAAGTGTACTGATGATAATAATAGCGATATAGCAACAATAAAACTATATAATTTATCAGAAACAACAAGGCAAAAATTAAAACTTAATCAAGATGTATCTATTGATGCAGGATATAGAGAATTACACGGAGTTATATTTAATGGCATAGTTGAAAGTATTAGCACAAGTAGAGATGAAAATGATTTTATAACTACTATTGAAGCTACTCCAAATAATAGAGCTTATACAAACACTATTATAAATAGACAATTCAAAGCCGGAATAAAAGCCAGTGAAGTTATAAAGCAAATTGAAAAAATGTGTAATTTTACTATGGATATAAAAGAACTGGGAAAAGATACAGTATATCCAAATGGCAAGGTGTTTAGTGGCAGATTATCGAATGTAATTCCAATTCTTGCAAAGGATACAGGAACAATATGTAGATTTACTAATACAACAATAGAATTTAAATTACCTAATAAAGCCTATTCTAGTGTATTACATCTAGGAGCAGAACAAGGCTTAATTAGGATAGATAAAAAAATGGATAAGGCAGATATAAAAGAAAAAGATAACAAAAAGCCTAAAAAAGATAATTCTAAGGCAACATCTAGTAAACCTAAATTTGATATTGAATGTTTATTAATTCCATTGATTAAAATTGGGCAGTTGCTAGAAATAGAAAGCACTTTATTTAAAGGGCAAGTTGTAGTTAAAGAATGTAATTTTGTAGCTAGTGGGCTTGAAACTTTTACAGTATCAGCAAGTGTAGAGGTGGTTTAATGATAGAAGCAATTAAACATATGATAGATGACAGTTTAAATGAATTGCATACAAGTTTACCTTGTGAAATTAAATCGATAAACTATGGCGCTGGGACTTGTACAGTTCAACCTCTTGCTAAAAGGGAACTATGCAGAAAACTTATAAATTATCCTCCATTAATAGATGTGAGATTAGATTTTCTTAAATTTGGTGGTTGGAGTTTTCAAATACCTCGTAAAGTTGGAGATATTGTATGGGTCGGGTTTTCAGAAACTGCTTTATCTGATGAAACAAGCCTTGAAAGATTTAGTTTAAATGAGCCTTATATCATAGGAAGTTGTGAGAAAGGTTTTGAAAATAATTCAGATGACATAATCTTACAAGGTGCAGGGACTAGAATAGAAATAAAAGGCAACGGAGATATAACAATACTTGCAGGAAGTAATGAAACAACTATCACAAGTAATGTTACAGTAAATGGAAACTTAACTATAAATGGAAATACTACACAAGTTGGAGATACCTCACAAACTGGAACAGTAACAGTTAATGGAAGTATTGGAGCTAGTGGAGATGTTACAGGAAAAGGAATAAGTCTAAATGACCATACTCATAATTATAGACCAGGTGACCAAAGTCCAACATCAACAAGTAGTGCAAATTAGGAGGATATATGACAAGTCCAAAATTAGACAAAGATTGTGAGTTAGTATTTGATGATAAAGGAGTTTGTGAAATAGTTAGCAATGCAGAAGATTTAATACAAGCTATTAGAATTGAATTAGAGCAGAACAAAGGACAATTTGCATTAAATACAGCTTGGGGTACTCCATATTTGAATGATACTAACACTGGTATTTTACAACTAAAAGATAATAAAAATAGGATAATTCAAGAAGTTAGCAAGGTTATAAATAAATATGATGGAGTTGAAAAAATTGAAAACATTGAATTTGAAGATAATTTATTGATTGCTAATATCAGAATTAATGGGGAGGTGTACACAATTTGATAACAGATAAAGGTTTTATAGTACCTACAATAGATGAAATTTATACAAGAAAATTAAATGACTTTAAAAGTGTAAAGCCTGACCTAAGAGAAACAGATAGTAATATCATAATTGCTTGGTTAAGGTTTGATAGTGCTGAGGAGTATGATAGTTATTTACAAGCATTATCAGCATTTAATCAACTTTCAGTTTATACTGCAACAGGGACTAACTTAAATGCAATAACAAGCCATTTAGGTATGACTTGGAATAAGGAAAAAAAGGCAGTTGGTAAGATTACAGTTACTGCTGAGATAGGAACACAGATTCCACAAGCTTGGGGTGTAGAAACTAAATCTGGTGTTAAGTTTGTAACTCTAAATACATCTACAATTACAACAACTCAAAGAGAAACAGAAATTGAAGTAATTGCTTTAGATGGTGGAACAGATGGAAATGTAAGTGCAGGAGCAATAACAGAACAAACAGAGATTTTAACTGGTGTTATATCTATTAACAATAAATTAAATACTCTTGGAGGAAAAGACTTAGAAACAGACACAGAGTTAAGAGAAAGATATCTAAAAAGGCTAGATAGAAAAAGTTCATTTACAACTGAGGGTATTAAAAACTATATCTTGCAGAATACTAATGTTAAGAAATGCCAAGTTATAGAAAATGATACTGATACATTTGATAGTGACGGTAGATTAGCACATAGTTATGAATGTATTTGTTATGGAGATACTAACGATAATATTTTAAAAGCTTTATATGAGTATAAAATTGCAGGGATTAGAACAGTTGGAGCAATTACAAAGAATTTTGATGAAATTAGTGTAGGCTTTACTAGACCAACAGAAAAAACTGTATTCTTAAAAGTTGAAATACAAGGTATAAAAGAAGTTTGGAAAGATGAATTCAAGAAAACTATAAAAGATATTTACTTAAAATATATTGATGAAGTTGAGCCAAATAGCACTATTTACTTATATAAAATTATAGGTGAAATATATAAAAATGTAAGTGGAATAAAAACTTTAAAAATTAAGTTAGGTGATGTTAAGTACAATGAAAGAGAGCAAGATTATAAGTTATCTAATAAAGAGGTTGCTATTGCTAATACAGATGATATAACTATCGAGGTGAATTTATGATACTTAGTAGAGTCCCACATATTTATCATGATACAGTTTATTCAAAAAAGATGTTTGAAATAGCAGAAACTAAGCATTTAAGAATAAGAAATATCTATAATTTAATTTCTAATTTCAATGATATAGATAAATCAGAAGGCTATTTATTGGATGTTTTAGGTGGTAATTTTAAGATTCAAAGAAATGGACTTAATGATATAGAGTACAGAAAACTATTGAAGTTTGAAATAGCATTATTACAGTTTTTAGGAAGTCCTAAAGAAATAATTAGAATACTATCAGAATATTTCAAATTAAATCAAACAGAGTTTAGAATTATAGAATTATTAGGGAAAATACTTATTTCTATCCCTGAAAAATTAGAAAAGCAACAAGTATTTAACTTAGTTAAAAAAATAAAAGGTGCAGGTGTAGGGCTTGAAGTTATTAATGGAATTTATGTAGAGGATTACTTAATATCAGAACTGCATGAAATGACATTAGAAGAAATAGAAAAGATTACACTAGCTAGAGATGAGTATTATATTGAAATGTACAGTTTATCAGAACTAGAACAAATGAATTTAGAAGAAATTGAAAAGATTAAAATTTCAAGGAGGTAAAAATGGCTGATTGGATTAATGACCCACAAGGTAGAGAAGAAATAGAAAAGGTTACAAAAGAATTAAAATTGCCAGTTTGGAAAGCAAATCACAAGGGAAAATTTAGAGATTTTTGGAATGAACTATGGGATAAAATAGAGGATTATATCCTTAAATTAAAAGGAGATACAGAAAAGAATTCAAAAGGCTTAAATGATAGGCTTGTATCAGCAGTTGGAAAACATGATGGAGATTTTCCTATTGCAAATGCAGTAGTTGGAAATGTCTATTATTCTGAACTTACAAAGAAATATTATAAATGTAAAGTTGGAGGACCTGCTCCGATGCCAAATGGAAATTTTATAGATATATCTATATTAGAAAATCTTAATAGATTGAAAAATCTAATCAAAGTTGATGCTGGTATAACTGGAAGCTATACCACACTTGGCAGTTATACATATAATTTTCCAAAATCTTATAACAAAGTTCTAGGAGTTACTATAAATATATACAAAACTGGAACAGCAACTACTCTAGAAAATGTGTACTTGAGTGGTTTCAATAACACATCGTTCACATTTGTAAAAGACTGTGTTGATAATGCGAAAGCAAATACTGTAAAAATAGCTTATACTGTTTTTTATGTTTAATCTTAAATTCTACCAATTAGAAGTACGGTAAAACCAGCATTCACATTAGCAACATCAAATGTTTGTGTCGCCGAATTATACCAACCAATGACAGGCTGTTTATTTGTAGCATACAAATCCCCATTATTATCTTCTAAAGATATGTAAACTCCGTCTTTAAAAGTAACAGGAGATTTTATTGTAGTTTTAGCATAATCTGTAATTACACCAATATTCATTGTACATATACAATAATCAGCTATTTTTGTAACATATGATGTGCAGGTACTCACATTAGTCATTCCTGATGTCCCACTTTCAATTTTATGACTGATTAGATTTTCCAATCTATACACATTTTAAAAATCTATCTGTGATGGAACAGATAACCTAAAATACTAAATTTTTTTGAAAGGAGTAAATTATGTATTATATATATTCAAAAGAAAAATTACCAAAATTATTATTTGATGTAAATTTAACATCTGATGAAGTTAAACTTTATGGAGGTTGGGATGTTATTTTTGGATATTATCCTAACATTCAAAAAGACAATTCAACGATAATTGAAAGAGATATACCATTCAACTATCCAATTTTTGATAATAACACTATTAGAGAAATGACAAGAGAAGAAAAAGTCGCAAACGATATTGAAATAACTCTTGAAGTTGGAGAGTTTATAGAAAATAAAAAACTTATAAAAGTACCTAAACCACAAGGAAATGATAAATACTTAAATTGGAATACTGAAAAACATTTGTGGATACTAGACACAGAAGCACAAAGAAAAGATTATTTTAATACCATAGATAGCTTAAAAGCTGAGGTATTAGATTATGGTTTTGATTACAAAGTAGATAAAACGGAACACAGACAAAGATGTAGGGATACAGATATTTCAAAAATGGTTGCAACAGTAGTAGCCTTACAACTTGTTAAAAATATGGGAGCAGATAAAAAAATAACTTGGTATTTTGAAGATAATTTCGGTATGAATGCAGGATTACAAGAATTAGGAATGCTTATGCTATTTGGGACTACATTTATTCAATCAGTTTACGACACAGAAAACTATTTTAAGACTAAAGAGAATCCAAAAGAGTTGTCAAAAGCTGATTTTGAGAAGAAAAGAAAAGAAATACATTTAAAACTTGCTAAAGGGTAGAATTAAGAGTTATAAAAATTAAGGTAGTTTTATATAACTACCTTGTCTAAAACTCTTTAAATAGCTTATTACAAGGTCGTTTTTTTAGAAATTAAAATCTTAAATATAATTTTAGTAATTTTTATATTTTAAAAAGTAAAATTTTAAATTTTAGATATAAAAAATTAGATTTTTAAATTTAAGGAGGTTATATGTTTAGTTTATCAAATTCAAGTTTAGAAAAATTAAATGGTGTTCATCCAAATGTAGTAAATTTTATGAAAGAACTTATAAAAGAATCTCCATATGATTTTAAAATAACTTGTGGAGTTAGAACTGCTGAAGAACAAAACCACGAGTACCAAAAAGGAAGAACTATTTTATATGATAGCAATGGCAATAAGCAGCCAAAAGTCAGTTGGTGTGATGGTTATAAATTAAAATCAAAACACCAGGTAAAAATTGATGGATATGGATATGCTGTTGATATAGCTGTCTTAGAAAAAGAAAAATATACAGATAAAAAAACTGGAGAAGAAAAAGAAAAGACAGTTGCTAAATGGGATTATAAATATTATAAAGCTATTTATGATATTGCAAAAAGTAAAGGACTTATTGACAAATATGGAATAGTTTGGGGAGGAAATTGGAAGCAAAAAGACTCTGTACATTTTCAATTAGGAACAGCTGATAATATTCAATTTAAAAGATAAGGAGGGATAAAATGGAAATATCTAAACTTAAAACAATGCCAATAGATGATAAATATTGGGAAGTTATGGAGGATTATTTTTATCAAACATCAAGAGGAGTTATAGTTGTTCCAAAAGGTTTTAGGACAGATTATGCTTCTGTACCTAGAATTTTCAGAAATATTATAAATTCATATGGTAAACATGGCAGAGGTGCAGTTGTTCATGATTGGCTATATTCAAGTCAATGTAAAACTGACATTACAAGACAAGAAGCAGATAAAATATTCTTAGAAATTATGGCAGAATGTGGAGTAAATAAAATCAAAAGAAATTTAATGTATAGAATGGTTAGAATGTTTGGAGCTAGCCATTTCAGAAGGGGTGAGTAAATGGAAGATTTTTTTATTAATGCAAAAAACGGTATTGCTATGATATGGACTAGCTGGATATCAGTTCTTGTTTGGGCTTTAGGTGGATTTGACTTATCTGTAAAAGTTTTAGTTTTTCTTATACTTGTAGATTATATTACTGGCTTATGGGTTGGTTATATAACTAAGACAGTTAATAGTACAAGAGCATATAAAGGAATAAGTAAAAAAGTCTTTATACTTATAATAGTATCTTGTTCCACAGTTATTGAGCAGTTAGTGCCTAATGTTGGTATAAGGAATTTAGTTATAATTTTTTATGTGGCCACAGAAATATTATCAGTTATAGAGAATGCAAGTAAATTAGGAGTACCTATCCCTGAAAAGCTTAAAATAGCACTTGAGCAATGCAAAGGAGATAAGTGCAATTCTAAGTGTGCTGATGATAAGAATATAAAGCCAGAAAAATTAAAAGATGAAGATTTTAACAATGAAATAAAATAATTAAAAAAAGTCCAGTTATTAGCTGGGCTTTTATTCGTTTTATCTAAGCATAGTTTGTTTTAAGAAATTATTTTGACAATATTTTATTATTTGTTCTTCTATAGAATTCATAATACTTAAAATATCATATTTTAAATCTAAGCCTAATTCTTCTGCTTTTTGATTAGTTGTATTTATAATTATATCCACTCTTTCTCTATCCTCTCCATCACTTAAAACTGGTAAATGTTCAACTTTTATAAAATTATTAGAATTAGTAATTGAAATCAAAGCACCAAAAATTTCATCTATTATTTTGATTTCGTCTCTATCATCTGTTTCAAGTTTTCTTACTTTCAAAAATTTTTTAATTGCATCTGCTTTGTGATTATAAAACTCTCTTAACTCTTCTATTCTAAACTGTGTATCGATTCTAATTTGTTCTTGATGAGTATGTCCTATAAAATATTCTTTACTATTTATTATCATAATATACTCCTTTTTTATTTTTATTATACCATAAAATCAAATTTTTAATTTCTCTCTTTCTTCTTTGTATATTGCTAATAAAAGTCGTGTTTCATCTCCACCATTACTATCAATATACATGTCTTTGAATTAAAAAATTCAAAGACTTTTTTAATTTTCTTTTATTATTTACTTTTCTTTGAATTTCATATAAAATATAAATATAGAAATAAAATAAAGTAATAAAGGGAGATTATTATGAAAAAGATTTTTATTTTACTTATAGTTTTATTAGGAATATTAGTTATAGGTTGTGGAAAAAAATGGGATTATCAAGTTACAAAAAAAGAATCTATTCAAATTGGTAATGATATAACATTTTATCTTTTAACTTTAAAAGATAAAGAAAATGGCAATGAAATTGAACCTTTGCAAATAACTAAGGAAGGCTTTGATAAATATAATGTAGAAGATAAATTAACAAAAGAAGAATTAGATAGCATAAAAATTTCAGAGGATTCATTAGTTAATAGTGATTTAACTTTGAAGGGAAATTATTGTATTGTTGAAAATACAAGTTCAACAGATTTAAAATTTATTCCAGAAAATACTGAATTTTCAATTTTAGCAGTAGGTAAACAAGAAGATGTTACTCCAACTATTCCAACTATGATACTTATTGATAAAGAACATAAACTTTTTTATGTTATAATTCTTAAAAATCAATGGGATGCTGAAGAATTTGAATATACTATAAATAAAGATGATTTAAAAAATATTGAAGCTAGACATATGGCTACTGGTAATTATGATGAAAATGATTTATCTAGTATAGAAAATTTAAAAAATGATATACATTTCGTTGAAGAAGAGAAATAAACTTACTAATAAGAATGAACTGCACCTCTAAATTATAGGTGCAGTTTTTTAAAATGAAAATTTATACAGTTTTTTAGGTCTTCCTCTATTAATTTTTACTAAGTCTGAAATAGCTAAGTTATTTTCTTCAAGTTTTAATAACAATCTATTTGCTGTTCTTTCTGATATATCCAAATAATTAGCTAAACTTGCACAGCTTACTTTTTCTTTACTTTTAAAAAGTTCTATAAGCTTTTTTGAATTTTGTTTTGTTATATTTAGTTCTTTCAATTTTTCAATTATTTCAATATTTTTCTTTTTTTCAGCATCTATTTCAGATAATATAATTTCTGAATTTGTAGAGACTAAATATATAACTTCTGAATTTAAATCTACATTTTTTTTATATGATTTTTCTGCATTATATCTTGCTTCATTGATATTATTTCCTTTCCCCCAACCAGAATAAAATTTTTCTTTTAATTTCTTTTTTAAATTTAAAGCTATATTTGAATTTATAAAATCTTCATAAATCATCATAATTTCTATATTTTTCCCTAAAATTTTTACTATACAATTCTTAGAGATTGAATGTATTTCTTCTTCTATATCTATTGAAATTTCATCTAACAAAAGTTTCCCAAAAATTATTTGTTTTTTTTCAGATTTTAAAATTTTTATATCTTTTATAACTTCTAAAACTGTATTCTTAATATTTTCTTCAGAAGGGAATAGAAAATCAAATGAAATTTTTTCATTTTTTAAAAATTTAACCATATTACTTATTCTTGTTAGAACCATATCTATCCTATTTTCTTTTTTTAAATTGATATAATTACTTTTTAAAGTCTCGTATAAATTCTTATTAGAGAAATTTATTTGATAAAAAATTGGTTCCTCTTCTTTCTTAAAAATATCTTGAAACCAGTACTCTTTTTTTTCAGGGGAAATAAAATCAATGTAAACCCTTGAAAAATCTATTTTAGGATTTTCTTTTAAAATATTAAAAAGATATTTATATAAATCTCCTTTTGAAATATCAAAATGGTATAAAGGTGTAAATAATTCAACACTATTTTTTATTATCTCATAACCAATAGGTCCACTTGTAATAATTCCATCATATTCTTGTGCATTCTTTAAGTATAAGCTCTCTAAGTCATAAAGATTATCATAAAATATGTATTTTATTTCACACTCAATACCTTTTAAACATTTTTTTATATTTTCATAAGAATTTTGAGGAGTTAAAATTGCTAATTTTATCATATAATTTTCCTTTCAAATGATTATATTTTTATTATATCATATATTCATTTAAAGAAATTTAAATATTTTTTGACATATTTATTGACAACAAAAAAATATAAAGATATAATACAATAAATGTATTTGTCGTTAAAAATGTCGTTTAATTTTATTAAAATTTATTAAAGCATGGAGGTTATTATGGATTTTAAAGAAGTAGAAAAAATAATTGATAAATATATTGATGAAATTATTGATTTTAGAAGAGATATTCATTCTCATCCTGAATTAAGTGGTAATGAAAAAAGAACTTCTGAAAAAGTTATTGAAAAACTAAATAAACTTCCTGTTGAAATAATAACAAATGTAAATGGATATGGAGTTATTGCAAATCTAAAAGGAAATACTAACAAAAAAACTATCCTATTAAGAGGAGATATGGATGCTCTCCCTATAAACGAAATAAATGATTTACCTTTTATTTCAAAAAATAAAAATATTATGCATGCTTGTGGGCATGATATGCACACTTCCATATTACTAGGAACTTCTTTTGTATTATCATATTTTAAAGATAAACTAAATGGAAATGTAAAATTTATGTTCCAACCTAGTGAAGAAGCTTCACCTATTGGTGGTTCAAAAGGAATGATAGCAGAAGGATTACTTGAAAATCCAAGAGTTGATGAAGCTTATGCTTTGCATGTTTTTGGAATTCCAACAGGGAGTGTAGCCATAAAACCAGGAGTTGCAACTTCAAGATCAGATAGAATTGATATTGAAATTTTTGGTAAAAGCAGTCATGCTTCTATACCATCAGAAGGAAGAGATGCAATAGTTGTAGCTGGAAATATTATTACAAGTATACAAAGTATAATAAGTAGAAACATGCCTCCTAATCAAACAGCAGTTATTACAATTGGAAAAATGGAAGGTGGTAGTAGATACAATGTATTAGCTGACTATGTAAAACTTGAAGGAACAGTTCGTACATTCTCTACTGAAAATGCTGATATGATAAAAGAAAGGCTTCAAAAAATAGTTGAAGACATAGCTAGTGCCTATGGTTGTAGTGCTAAACTTAATTATCAAAATGGTTATGATTTTGTATATAATGATCCTGACTTATCAGAAGCAGCTATAAAATCTTTAAATGAAATTTTAGGAAGGGAAAATGTACTTGTCCAATCTAACCCTTTACCTGCTGGGGAAGATTTTTCCTTTGTTACTAAAAAAGTTCCTTCTGTCTTTATGTGGTTAGGAACTGAAAGTGATTTTAATAAAGGAAAATGTACTCTACATAGTCCTGAATTTATAGCAGATGAAACTTCATTAAAAATAGGAATAAAAACTTTTTGTAAATTAGTTTTTGATAGATTAAATTAATTTTTAATAAAATTTTTAATTAAGGAGTGATATGTATGACTAGTAAAATTTTTATGGATTTATTAAATTCTTTAGGATTATTAGGCTTATTTCTAATTTTAGGAACTTTTTTAAGAGCTAAAATAAAATTTTTCCAGACTACTTTTATTCCTGCATCAGTAATAGGTGGCTTTTTACTTCTTATATTAGGTCCTATTTGTCTTAATGTAATAAAAATTCCAGAAGAATGGTTAAAAATATTTTCTTTAATACCAGGGGTTTTGATTGTTCCAATAGTTGCTTCTGTTCCTCTTGGATTAAAAAGTTCATCTGAAAAAAAATCTATGAAAAATATTTTACCTTTAGCTTTTATTGGAATTGCTATTGCTATGTTACAATTTGGATTTGGTTTTTCTGCACAATATATTTTCCCAAACTATGATTTCTACAAAACTTTTGGTTGGGAATTAGGAATTGGATTTGTTGGTGGACATGGAACAGCTGGTTTATTAGGAAATATGTTACAAAGTGCCAATTTAGATTTTTGGGAAATAGCACAAGGTGTAGCAACTACCACTGCAACTTTTGGTTTGGTAGGAGGAATTTTAATTGGAATGCTTTTAATCAATATTGCTTCAAGAAAAAATTTTACAGCTATTCTTAAAAAACCAGGAGATATTCCTGAAAGTTTTAAAATAGGCTTTGTAAAAGATATTGAAAATCAACCTAAACTTGGAAGAGAAACTACTCTAACATCATCAGTTGATACTTTGGCATTCCATGCTGCAATTATTTTTGGAGTTTGTTTAATTTCGTCTCAACTACAAAGTTTTATAAAGGTACATAAGATACCTGTGCTTGATCAAATTTCTATCTGGGCTTATGCTATGATTATAATGTTTATAGTTTGGAAAATATTTGGAAAATTAAAAATAGATTTTTTAATAGATAGTAATACAAAATCAAGAATCTCTGGAAGTCTTACAGAATTTGCAGTTACAGCTGCTATTGCTAGTTTACCTATAAAAGCTGTATTCACTTATCTAATTCCAATTTTATTTATAGTTATTGTTGGTTTCATTGTTACAACTTTATTCTTATTTTATATGTGTAAATTTTTTATAAAAGACTATTGGTTTGAACATATGATTGCTACTTTTGGTATGGCTACTGGTGTATTTTTAACTGGAATACTTCTATTAAGAATATGTGATCCTGATTTTAAAAGTCCTGTTTTAGCAAATTATTCTCTTTCATACACTATCACAAGTATAGTTTATTTTGTATTTTTAAATGTAATTTTAACTCTTTTATTAACTAAAGGACTTTTCTTTGGAATGAGTTTTACATTTATTGTAGGAATTCTATTTACTCTTGCTGCTATAATTTCTAGTAAAATTTTATTAAAAGATAAATAATATTAGAGGTATAAAATTTATGAGTAACTTAGACTTTACATTAATATGCATTGTAAAATTTTTTAGCAAAAAAAGAAAAACTCCTCCTAATTTAAGTAATGGTAATTATTATCCTCACCTTGTTATAAAAGGTGATACTGAATATTTAGGGGTATGTTTTATAGATGGAGAAGAAGTTATATTTGATAAAGAAATAATAGCTTCTGCTCTACCTCTATACGAAGGTGTAGATTATTCTGCTCTAACAAAAGGAACTGAATTTATGATAATGGAAGGTGGAAATAAAGTTGGAGAAGGAGTTATTGATGAAATTTTCCAACATATTCCAGCTAAAGAGCTTAAAAAATAAGAATAGGACTGTTGCAAATTTATGAATGAAATAAAAAATAGTTCATTATATAGATTAATTTGCAACAGTCCCTTATTTTTTAGAATATAGAAAACCTCATAGTTTCTATAAAATTTTATTGACCAAAAGAGTTTTCACAATTGAAATGGTAAACTATGTTTTATTTTTCTGCTTTTAAAGCATGATTTTGAGCAATAATATCTAAAAATACAAGTGGTTCATCTTTTTCATTACGAAGTCCATGAGATTGATTTGGTCTTGCAATAGTTACATCTCCAGCTTTAACAACTGTTTCTTTTCCAGAACCATCTGTAAAGATTCCTTCTCCAGAAACAATAATGTAAGTATCTTCATTATTTTTATGAGGGTGTACTCC
>ERZ772917.507-NODE-507-length-27527-cov-3.601813_pt1 | contig 27527 bp, 24 predicted proteins | sample MGYA00511187_ERZ772917 | MGnify/ENA primary metagenome ERZ772917 (study PRJEB29015, sample SAMEA2737925) | human oral metagenome | biome: human oral; feature: human-associated habitat; material: dental | place: China | collected 2012 ...
TATCCAAAACGCTCAACATCGTGACGTCCTCCCCCTTCCTGAACTCGTTCTGCGTCGCCGTAATTGGGCTTCACCGGCAGCCTCACGGTTGAGCCCTTCGCAGCGCCTCAACTTCGCCGAGGGACAGCCCGGTCGCCTGGGATATCTGCTCGGACGTGAAACTCATGCCCAGCATCCGCCGCGCCGTGGAGGCAATGCCCTTTGCTTCGCCCAATGCAACACCCTTGGCCTCACCCAATGCAATGCCCCTGGCCTCCACCTTATCCAAAACGCTCAACATCGTGACGTCCTCCCCCTTCCTGAACTCGTTCTGCGTATCCTCAAACCGACGGTCCCGCGTCAGCGCGGACATGAGCTTCAGCACCGCGTCCACGTGCTCGATCGTCTGACACGGGGGCTCGTACTCCTCGTCCCGTCCCATCTGCACAAAGTAGTCCGCTACGATCCTGAAGTCGCTCCGAAACTGCCCCACCTGCTCCGCCGTCAGACGAGGAACCTCAAAGACGTTGACCCGGTAGTCGTTCACAAACGGCCTCAGCCCCTCGGCCACGGAAACCCGCTCGAACAGCGTCCGCGGCCCCGTCCAGGGCGCCTCTCCAAAGTAGAGGACCAGCGTCACCACCGGGTACAGCCCCTTGTCCGCCGACAACTGGCCCCGGTAGTCCGCCCCCTCGTAACCCAGCACCCGAAGCGGCATGTCCCGGTCCACTGCGGTCTGGTTCTCGAACCCGATCAGGGAGATCACGGCCCCCGCGGAAACCCACAGTTTGGAAACGTCCCGCTCCTGCTCGTGGAGCTTTCCGTCCGCCTTGTAGAGCGTGCGGGCCCGCGCGTCCTGCAGGTCCTCCGGTTTCACCCGCCGCTCCCCATTGAAGAGCAGCACGTTCACGATGTCCGCAAAGACGTCGTTGTACCCCTCCAGGTGCTTCTCCGTCATGTCCCGCTCGTGCATTTTACGCTCCACCCCCAAGCTTGGCCTCATTATAACAAACAAGCCCTCTCGCTCAAAACCAGAAGAAAGGGGGGAATACTCGGCGCGTACCCTGCCTCACCTTCAACGTAGGCGACGGAGGGGGTGCTTCATCAGGGGGACCTAAAAAATGAGGACCGCACCCACCGAGTACGGTCCTCAATCTTCTTCATCATGGAGCCGGCGAACAGACTCGAACTGTTGACCTGCGCATTACGAGTGCGCTGCTCTACCAACTGAGCTACGCCGGCCTTACGAGAGGCTATTCTATCAGGCCACGGTCCTTTTGGCAATAGCAAAGTCACGGTTACGCCAAAACTCAAACGCGATCGCCAGTGCCTGCCAGCGCTCCCTCACGGCCTGCCTCCACCTCCCCTCCCGACCAGAGCCGGTCGGCTTCCCGCCGCGGGACGCCAACGTGGACGAAGGTCTCGTGGAACCGCAGCTCCCAGCCCGGCAGGCTTCCCAGCCTCCGCACGAGGCGGGCAAAATCTTCCATCAATCCCTCCGCGGGGCGGACGTCCGCGGCGCAGCCCACGAGGTGCCGACTCCGCCGTACACCCCCAACCTCCGCATTGTGCCGTTCGCAGCGAAAGCCACTGTTCACGACAACGGGCCCGCCCCACGCCTCCCGCAGCCCCTCCAGCCACAGCACCAGAAGGATGGAGGGGCGCCCCGTGCCGCAGCAGGGGCAGACGAACTCCTGCGGCCTGAAGTGCCGAACCTCCCACCTCATCCGCGCGCTTCCCCGCTCCCCGACCGGCTGCCCTCGAGGGGCGACAGGCGGCAGGTCTGACAGTGGCGCAGCAGGGTGATGGCCTCCCGCAGGGCCCGCAGCTCCCGCTCCATCCGGAGCAGCAGAAACGCGGAAACCGCCACGGAAAAGCCGCCCTGGAGCGCCGCACCGGCAAACGCCTCGATGTTATCCATGAATTCCTCCTTTTCTTATGTTCCTCCGCGATGCAGAGGAGAAAAAAGACCGGGGCGTCCCCCGGTCCGTCATTTCGGATGCGCATCCTTCCACCGCACGACTACGCCGCTACAGGCTCACCGGGGTGCTGGTGACGGTCACGAACTCCGCGCCCACGATGGACATCGGCTCCGGCGAGTAGATGGCCTTGTTCGCGATCATCCCCTCCATGAGGGCCTTCACCGCTGACGCCTCCGCGTCGGGCTTGACGTGGTTGAAGGTGCTGGAAATGGCTCGAGCATCGGCATCCTTGAACTTCAGCTTCAGACTGACAGACAAACGATCACCTCCCTTCTCTCACAAATTGACAACGATCGGCTCACCTCCTTACTGCCTCTCCAAGGTGCGGACCTCGGTCTGCTCCACCCGTGTCACGGGATGGGCCAGCACCGGGGCTGCCAACTCCGCCACGTTCATGATCGCCTCCGGGTCCGCTCCGCCCTTGATGCCTCCGAGGGAACAGCTCTTCACGATCGCGTTTCCGGTCTTCGGGTCCTTGCCCGCGTTGAGCTTCAGGGCCACCGCGCTCCGCCTCAATACGCTGCTGACTGCCATACTCTCACCTCCTCTCCCGTGGTCTTCACCGCGTCACCCCCTTTCGTGAATATAAGTATATAGTATATTTTTTTATTGTCAAGAGGCAACCGCAATAAATTTGGGGACGACCCTAAAGGCCGTCCCCAGCAGGACACTTTCCGCTGTATCCCTCCGTCACCTACAATGACACTTCCCCTTTCAGGGGAGGCTTTTCGCCCCCCCTGATGAAGTCCATAAAGACAAAAAAACGGCCCCCGAAGGGACCGTTTTTTTAAGGCAGAAACTGTTTCTTGTGTTGGTTAGCGAGCAACCATGTAGACAACATTGCTACCGTCATAGTCACCCTTCGCAGGCACTGTGTCATGCGGGGCCTTAAACAGCCCTACGCTCTCCTTCCGGCCCTGCAGCTTATCCTTCACTTCCTTCGTATAGTTACCAAGCTTAGCGCCCACGTACCACTTTTTGTTGGTAGCGGTAACCTCAACGACATAGACATCTGTACTTACCTTGCCGGGGTTGTCCATATACCGCGCCATATCAGCAATCTTCGGCTGCAGGCCCGCATTGAAATCATCCATGCTGTCCGCATACAGCATCACAGCGGCCGCCTTCAGGCTGCGAAGGTTGCTGATGATGTTGGACGCTTCTGCGGAGGCCGTAGCAGAACCGCTGGAGAGCATCATTGCTGCAGCCAGAATACCGATGATCACGATGACGATCAACAACTCAACGAGGGTGAAACCTTTACGCATCTTCATTTTAAAACTCCTCCTTCAATTTTGGCCGCCGTTCTCCGTGGCCTTGATGCTTCATAGTATAGGGCATTTAATCCCAAATACAATAGGTCTTAAGGATTAAAAAGTCACGATCCCCCTCCAACCGGATAAACTCCTCCGCCCTATCCCATCTGGGACATGGCTGCGGTGATGGGGCCGAAGATGGCCATGGCGATCACCGCCACGATGCCGCCCACGAAGATGATCATTATCGGCTCTATCAGAGAGGTCATGGCCTTGATCTGCTCGTCCAGCTCCTGGTCGTACCACCTGGCCACGCGCTCCAGCATCTCGTCCAGGTGCCCCGTTTCCTCGCCGATGCGCATCATCTGGCACACCAGGATGGGGAACACCTTCGCCCGCTTCGCGGCGTCCCCCAGGTGGACGCCCTGCTTGGCGGAGGCCTGGAGGTCCGCAAAGCCCTGTCGGATCACCTCGTTGCCTGCAGCACCCTCCGCCATCTCGAGGCCACGAAGGATGGGGACCCCCGCGGTGACGAGCGCCGCCAGCGTCTGGGTGGCCCGGGCCATGCCGGACTTGAACACCAGGCTCTTGATGACCGGCAGCTTCAGCTTCACCCGATCCATCATGGGCTTCGTGGTGCTGCTCTTCAGGAGGAAGACCAGCACCCCAACGACGGCCAGCGTCCAGATCACGATGCCTAGCCAGTGCTCGGTACAGTACTCACCCAGGCTGAAGAGTATCTCGGTCAACGCGGGGAGCTCGATGTTCATCCCCCTGAAGACCTGCTGGAACTTCGGCAGGATGAAGGCGATGAACACCACCACCACGGCCAGGGCGAAGAAGATGACGAAGCTGGGGTAGAACATGGCGGAGCGGATCTTGCTCCGCAGCGCCGCCTGCTTCTCGAGGAGCCCCGCCACGCGCTCCAGCGAGTCGTCCAGGAGGCCACCCTCCTCGCCCGCCTGGACGAGAGAGATCATCATGTTGTTGAAGATCGACGGGTGGACCTTCATGGCCTGGCTCATGGGGATACCGCGGTCCAGCCGCCCCTTCACGTCGATCAGCACGTCCTTAAAGACCATGCTCCGTTCCTGCTCCGCGATGATGTCGATGGCCATCGAGAGGGTCAGGCCCGCCTGGACCATCGTCGCCATCTGGCGGAAGAACACCATCTTCGTCTTGGCGGGCACCGTGCCGATGCGCTGCAGCTTCTCGAAGAACGACAGCCTGGCGCCCCCTCCCTCCTTGCTCCCCGCCTCCGCAGCGCTCATGGAGAGTACCATGACTCCTCGTTCCCGCAGGGCCTGCAGCGCAAGCCCTTGGCTCTCCGCCTCCAGCTGCCCCTCCTGGATATTGCCGTCTGCGGCGCGCACACGATACTTGAATTTCATCGTCTACCTCCCAAAGGGTTCAGAAAGGCCTGCCGGGCCCCGAAGGGCGAGTTTGCAGAGGACATCATACCGCCCCCTGCGTCATGACGCGCTGCAGCTCCTTGGGGTCGTAGGCGTAGGCCAGCGCGGCGTCGCGGCTCAGGATGCCATCGCCCACCAGGTCCGCCAGGCACTGCTCCATCGTGTGCATGCCCGTGGCAGCCCCCGTTTGAATCGCCGTCCGAATCTGGCTCGTCTTGCCCTCGCGGATGCAGTTGCGGATGCCGGGGTTCGCGATGAGGAGCTCTGTGGCACAGATTCGGCCGCCACCGCCCCGTGGGATCAGCTGCTGGGAGCATATGCCCACCAGGACCGACGCCAACTGGATGCGGATCTGCGCCTGCTGGTGCGGAGGGAAGACGTCGATCAGACGGTCCACGGACTGGGGAGCGTCCTGGGTGTGCAGCGTGCCCAACACGAGGTGTCCCGTCTCCGCGGCGGTGATGGCCGCCTGAATGGTCTCGAGGTCGCGCAACTCTCCGATGAGGATCACGTCGGGGTCCTGACGCAGGACGTGCTTCAGGGCCTCGGCGAAGCTGAAGGTGTCAGAGCCCACCTCCCGCTGATGGACCACGCAGTTCTGCGACTGGTGGACGTACTCGATGGGGTCCTCGATCGTGACGATGTGGTCGAAGCGCGTCCGGTTGATCTCGTCCACCAGGGCGGCCAGCGTGGTGCTCTTTCCGTGCCCCGTCGGCCCCGTCACCAGGAACAGCCCCCGGCGCCGGTGGGCGACCTCCTCCAGTTCCTGAGGCAGCGCCAGCTCCTGGAGCGTCCGAATCTTCATGGGGATCAGTCGGAACGCCGCAGCGATGCCCCGCATCTCGCAGTAGCAGTTGCCGCGGAAACGCGCCTCCACGCCGCTCCCCACGTGGGAAAAGCTGAAGTCCAGCTCGTGGGTTTCCATGAACTTCTTGTACTGCTCGGGCGAGATCACCTCCAGCAGGGCGCGCTCGACCTCCTCGAAGGCCATGGGCATCGTGTCCCTCACGGCGCCCAGAACGCCGTCAATGCGCATCATCGGCGCGACGCCAACCCCCAGATGAAGGTCGCTCGCGTTCTTCTCAATCACCAGATCCAGCAGGGATCTCAAGGTTACTTCCACTAGATACCGCCTCCTGAGGCAACAGCCGTTATAGCGTGCTGGTCAAGACCTCTTCCAGCGAGGTGAACCCAGCCAGCGCGGCGTTGATGCCGGACTGGCGCAGCGTCTTCATGCCCTTCTCGATGGCCGCATTGCGGAGGTCCAGGTTACTGGCCCCCTCCAGGACCATGCGGCGAAGGTCGTCGTCCAGCACCATGATCTCGTAGATGCCGCGCCGCCCCTTGTAGCCGTTGCGGCACTCGTTGCACCCTCTGGCCCTGAAGGCATGGGTCCCCACCGGGACGTGCAGCTCCTCACACGTCTTGGGCGCCAGCTCATACTCCTCGCGGCACAGAGGACACAGTCGGCGCACCAGGCGCTGGGCGATGACCCCCGACAGCGACGCGGAAACCAAGAACGACGCCACCCCCATGTCCACCATACGGGTAGCGGCGCTGGGGGCGTCGTTAGTGTGCAGCGTCGAGAGCACGAAGTGGCCCGTCAGGGCTGCACGAATGGCGATCTGCGCCGTCTTCTGGTCGCGAATCTCGCCCACCATAACCTTGTCGGGGTCCTGGCGCAGGATGGACCGAAGAGCGGACTCGAAGGTCAGCCCCGCCTTCTCGTTCACGAAGACCTGGTTGATCCCCGCGACGGAGAACTCCACGGGGTCCTCCACCGTGATGATGTTCACGTCCGGCTGGTTGATCTTCTGGAGCATGGAGTAGAGCGTCGTGGACTTTCCGCTCCCCGTGGGCCCCGTCACCAACATGATGCCCCAGGGCATCTCGCAGAACATCTTGATCTTCTCCATGTCGTCCGGCTCCAGGCCCAGGCGGTCCAGCCCCACGTTGGCACTCTCCTGATCCAGGATACGAAGGACGGCCTTCTCCCCGTTCATCGTCGGCAGGATGCTGGCGCGGAGGTCGATGCGCCGCCCATCGACGCGGATGAGGATGCGCCCATCCTGAGGCTTGCGCCTCTCCGCGATGTCCATGCCGCTCATGATCTTGATGCGGGAGGTCACGGAGGGATGCAGGGACACGGGGTACTCGAAGGCGGTGTAGAGCTGTCCGTCGACGCGGAACCGGACGCGGGCGCTCTTCTCGTAGGCCTCCACGTGGATGTCCGACGCCCCCTCGCGCACCGCCTGCTGAAGCAGGTTGCCGACCAGCTGGATGACGGGGGCGTCCTCCACGCTCGCCGCCACGTCCAGCTCCTTGTTGCCCTCGGTTTCCGGGTCGATCTCGACGATCGCCTCCTCCAGGTTGTTCTGGAGGTTGTAGAGACGGTCCAGGTTCTTGGCGATCTCCTCGTGGGTGGAGATGCCGATCTTGAGGTTGCGACCCGTCAGCATGCGGATCTCGTCCTGGGCCAGGAGGTCCAGGGGGTTCGACATGGTAACGAGGAGGAGCCCGTCGTCCACGATGGTCAGGGGGATCAGGCTCAGGCGCTCCGCCACGGCGCGGCACCATCTTGATGGCCTCCGGCATCGGGCGGTACCGCGTCAGCGAGAAGAGCGGCAGGCGCAGCTGGGTGGACAGGGCCTCTGCCAGGCGCGTGTCCGAGATGATCCCCTCGGAGATGAAGATCTCGCCCAGCCTCTTCCCTGAGGTTTTCTGCAACTGCAGCGCCTGGGCCAGTTGCTCCTTCGTGATGGCCCCGGCCTGAATCAGGACGTCCCCCAACTTGGGCTGCTTCGTCTGGAGCGCCGCCGCGCTCGGTACGATCGCGGAGCCCGCGTCCTGCCGGACCTCAGGGCCCCTCTGGGGCATGCCCTGCCGCCCCGGAACCGGCCGAGATGGGGTCTGCACACCGTTCTGTGACGTTGCCGCCACCTGGCTCCGCTGCATCCCCGGCACCGGCCTGACGCCTGGCGCCCTGCCCGCCATCATGGCCTCGCGAATCTCCTGTGCCGGTGCCAGGGCAAAGCGCAGGGGGATAGGCAGCTTCGCCCTCAGCATGTCCTGGGTGGCGACGTCCAGGGGGTCCGAGATCGCGATCAGGAGGACGGAACCATGCTCCTGAAACTCCAGGGGGAAGACGTTGAACTTCTCCATCAGCTCCCGCGGGCACTCGTTCTGGGCCGCGATGTTCGCCATGTAGTCCGACACTTTCACCACAGGCAGCATGAACTGAAGGCCCAGCGCCTCCGTCAGCTGCCGGTCCGTCAGGAGCCCCAGTTCGACGAGGATCGCGCCGATGCGCTTCTGAGGATTCTTAGCCTGCGCGTCCAGGGCACGCTGCAGGTCCTCCGGCGACACCCTGCGCGACCGCAGCAGTATCTCACCAATTTTCTTCCGAGTTGCCCCCATTGCGACGCTCCTTTGTATCACCGTTCAAGCACGCCCGACCGGCCCCTCCGTCAGAGGCCGCCACGCGAAATGTTTCAGCGTCCAACGTCATCCGCACATGCTGGAAGACGGTAAAAACACCCGCTGTTTTACCTCCCTTATTCTATCACGAATCGACGTGCATTCCGCACAATTTACCTGCATCACCCCGTCAGGGTTATCGGCGCTCCGGACGGCACAAAACAGGGACCGCTCGCGTCCCTCGGGATGAAAAAAGGCGCGCCGTGAGGTATACTCTCAAGGACGCTGCGCGTCGCAAGCGAAAGGCGCGCGGACGAGATCGCTGCCGAATGGGAGATGAACGCTATGGAGATCAAAGCGCCGCGGGGAGTACGGGATATCCTGCCCGATGAATCGTGGAAGTGGGCTTACGTCGTGAACACGGCGGCCGGAACGATGGCCGATTTTGGGTTCTCCGAGGTGCATCTGCCCCTTTTCGAACAGACGGAGCTCTTCGCCCGTGGCGTCGGGGACACCACGGACATCGTGGAGAAGGAGATGTACACCTTCACCGACCGCGGCGGCAGGAGCCTCACCCTGCGCCCTGAGGGCACGGCCAGCATGGTGAGGGCTGCGGTGGAGAACGGGCTGTGCGCCCAGGGCGTCGCGGCGAAGCTGTGGTGCTGGGGCCCCATGTTCCGGTACGAACGACCCCAGAAGGGGCGTTACCGCCAGTTCTATCAGATCGACGCCGAGTACCTGGGGGCGGCCGGCCCGATGGCCGACGTGGAGACCATCGACCTCGCCGCGGAGATATTCCGCCGCCTGGGCATGAGGAACCTGGAGGTCGTCATCAACTCCGTGGGGTGCCCCAGGTGCCGCCCCGTCTACCGGGAGGCCCTGCTCCGGCACTTCCAGGCCCGACGGGGCGAGCTGTGCGAAACGTGCCTTGAGCGCATGGACCGGAACCCTCTGCGCATCCTGGACTGCAAGGAGCCGGGGTGCGGCGCCGTGGCCGACGAGGCCCCCGCCGTCTACGAGTCGCTGTGCGACGAGTGCCGCAGCCACTTCGAGGAGGTCCGTGCGGGGCTCGAGCGCCTGAACTTCCGCTACCGCCTGGACAAGCGGCTGGTGCGGGGCCTGGACTACTACACGAAGACGGCCTACGAGATTCTCTCGGGAGACCTGGGGGCTCAGAACGCCGTGTGCGGCGGCGGGCGCTACGACAACCTCTCCGAGGCCATCGGCGGCCCCCGTCTGCCCAGCGTCGGCTTCGCCTGCGGCCTCGACCGCATCGTCCTGGTGATGGAGCAGCAGGGCTGCACCTTCGGGCGCAGGCCTCAGGCCAGGGCCTACGTGGCGGCGCTGGACGAGGCTTCGCGGGGGGCGGCCCAGGTCCTGGCCCACGAGCTGCGGCGCGCGGGCGTCGCCGCGGAGCAGGACACGGCGAACCGAAGCTTCAAGGCGCAGATGAAGAACGCCGGCGCCTCCGGCGCGCGCTGGGCCTGCATCCTGGGGCCGGAGGAGCTGGCGCGAGGGTGTGCGGCGGTCAGGGACCTGGAGGAGGGCAGCCAGACGGAGGTACCCCTGGCTCAGGTGCCCGATTACATCCGGGACCACGAATAAAATGAAATAAGCCTCCCGAATGCGAAGGGGGACGCCTAGGCGTCCCCCTTCGCATATCCTGCCCTACCGCGTGCGGCTGTAGAAGCGGGGCAGATTCTGACGGATCGAATCCAGGGTGGCGACCCCGATCCGGATCCCGCAGTTCGCCGTCAGCTGCACCTCGTCCTGGGCCAGGAGGTCCAGCGGGTCAGCCATGGCAACCAACAATCGTCCGTCCTCCTCGATCCTCAGGGGCAGCAGGTTCAGCCGTGCGGCGACGCTCCGGGGGACCAGCAGGATCGCCGCGGGCTCCGGCTCCTCCGCCCCCAGGACGAGCAGGGGCAGTTTGAGCTGCTCCGACAGCGCCTCCGCCAGGCGGCTGCTCGTGATGAGGCCCTCGGAGAGCAGGATCTCACCCAGCTTCTTGCTCGACCTCGCCTGGATCGTGAGCGCCATGGTCAGCTGCTGCTGGGTGATGGCCCCGGCCCGCAGCAACACATTTCCCAGCATGGGATGCCTGGCCTTCAGGGTGTCGATGCTCACGAGGACCGCGGAACTGGGGGAGGCGGGCTCGGGTTCGGGTTCAAGGGGAGGCTGATCGGGTACGGCCTCCGTCCTCAGCGCCTCCTGGATCTCCTCTTCCGGGGCAAGGGCAAAGCGGATGGGGAAAGATATCTTCGCCCGCAGGATGTTCTGGGTCACGACGTCCATGGGGTCCGAGATCGCCACCAAGAGGACGGAGTCGTGCTCCTGAAACTCCAGGGGAAAGGCCTTCAAGCTCTCCATGAGCTCCCGAGGGACCGCGTGCCGGGCGGCGACGTTGTCCGCATAGTTCGCCACCTTCACCACCGGCAGCATGAACTGACGCCCCAGGGCGCTGGTCAGCGCCTGCCCCGTGGTCCCGCCCATCTCGATGAGGATCGTGCCGAGGCGCTTCCCCGGGCTCTTGGTCTGCTCCTCCAGGGCGAGCTTCAACTCCTCCGGCGACACCAGCCTCATCTGCAACAAAATTTCGCCGAGCTTCCTTCGTTTAGCCTCCATCGTTCAGAATCCCCCACGTTTCCCTATCGGGCCTCCGCCGCGGCGACATCGCGCAGGTACTCGACGACCGTCGTCAGGGAATAGGCCGAAGTGCCCCTCGCGTAGACGCCGAACTCCCGGTCGTACCACCCCGTCGCGCCGATGTCGATGTGCGCCCAGGGCACCCCCGGCTTCACGAACTCTCGAAGGAACATGCCGCCCGCGATGGGTCCGCCTCCGTCGGGGGAGTACTGGCGAAGGTCGGCAAAGGTCCCCCTCAGCCCCTCGCGCAGGCGCTCGTCATCCATCGTGAAGCGGTGGAAGCGCTCCCCCGCCCGGCCCGCCGCCCGCAGCAGCGCCGCGGACAGGCCGTCGTCATCGCACACCAGGGCCGCCGTATACTTCCCCAGGGCGTCCTTGACCGAGCCGGTCAGCGTCGCGACATCGATCAGGGCGTCCGGCTCGAGGCGCGAGGCGAACGTCAGGACGTCCGCCAGCACGAGGCGCCCCTCGCAATCGGTGTCCTGAACCTCCACCGTCTTTCCGCTCATGGTCCGGACGATGTCGCCGGGCCGATAGGCCGCCCCGTCCGGCATGTTCTCCACCAGGGCCGCTATGCCATGAACCTCAATGGGCAGCCTAAGCTCTGCGGCGGCCCGCAGGACACCCATCATGACGCAGGCACCGCTCTTGTCATACTTCATGGACTGCATCTCATCCGAACCCTTGATGCAGAGGCCTCCGCTGTCGAAGGTCACCCCCTTGCCCACGACGGCGACGCGCCGGACGGGAAGCCCCCCCGGCCGATACACCATGTGGACGAGCCGCGGCGGGTTGGCCGACCCCCGACCGACGGCCATCAGGCCGTTCATCCCGAAGCCCGCTATCTCCCACTCGTCGTAGAACTCGCAGGACAGCGTGACGCGCCCTGCAAGGCGGCGGGCCACGCTCACGAAGGCCTCCGGGGTCAGGACGTTGGCCGGCTCGTTGGCCAGGCTGCGGGCGAAGCTCAGGGCTTCGCCCACGATGCGCCCCCGCTCCAGCCCATCCTCGTCCCCTCCGATCAGCGCAAAGGAGGCCAGTTTCGCCCGCACCGCGCCCTGCGTCCTATACTTGATGAAGGCGCAGGCACCAGCGAGGGCGCCCTCCGCAGCGGCCTCGCTGGCCTGGGGGGACAGGGCGTCCGCGCCCTCCACTTCAAGCGCCAGGCAGGACAGGTCCGAGTCCAGCGCGAACCGGACGAACTCCGCCGTCAGGGTGCGCAGGGCCGCGTCGTCAAAGGCTTCCCCGGGGCCACCGTGTACCGTGTAGCGAAGGTGTCCTCCATCGGCCCCCGCCGCAACGATCTTTCCCCTCCGGTCCACCGCGCCGAACGCGATGCGCCCAACGGCCTGCACCTCGTCCGTCATCCTGTTCAGGAGCTTCGTCATCCTTGAAACGCCCTCCTCGCCGATCCGCTTCTTCGCCAGGGCCTGCCCCGCGCCGCATCGACCGGTCGCCATCTAAAAATATCCCGTAAAAATATCGGCTTGCTATGCTGTGTTATTCGACGTATCCTTCGCCTTTTATATCGTATAGTAATCAGTTGAGTTGTCAAGATACTTAAGGTGCTCATCCCTTGGACAGAGAGGCTCAGGACCTAGACTATAAGAGTCTGAGAGCCTGCAACCCACAGGCCATATAGCGCGAGGTGTCGAACAAGAGGCCTGGAGGCGGAACCGTCTTTTTTCCGCATAACAGCGCATGGCGCGAAGGGCGTTTTGCGCTTAAATTGTACGTCGTAGCGGCAACGCCATCCCACAGCGCGCCCGTCGCGCCTCTTCGCCTTTATCTTACACCCTGGGAGGTTTTCATCACCATGAACGTGAAGTACCTTGGCGACCTTCTGACCCTTGGGGCGGCCTTGGGCCTCCTCCTGCCGTTCGCCGGAGCGGCGGAGGCCGGGGCAAAATCGGCCCCGCTCCTGCCCATGGAGGACTTCTTCCGCAACCCGGAGTCCGCAGCCTACGCCATCTCGCCCGACGGGCGGCGCCTGGCCTACGCGAAGCCCTGGAAGAGCCGCATGAACGTCTTCGTCCGCGACCTCGACAGCGAGGAGGAAAGGCGCGTCACCTCCGCCGAGGAGCGGGACGTGGGAGGGTTCTTCTGGAAGGGGAACGACCGCATCGTCTACGTGCAGGACCGGGGCGGCGACGAAAACTTCCACGTGTACATCACGAACGTCGAAGGGACCGCCTCCCGCGACCTCACGCCGTTCGAGAAGGTCCGCGCCGGGGTGCTGGACGACCTGGAGGACGACCCGCGCCACATGCTCATCAGCATGAACCAGCGGGACCCGGAGGTCTTCGACGTCTACCGCTGCGACCTGGACAGCGGCGAGCTCACGAAGCTGGCGGAGAACCCGGGCAGCGTGGTGGGCTGGATGACGGACCACGAGGGACGCCTCCGCGTCGCCGTCGAGACGGACGGCGTCAACACGAACCTGCTCTACCGGACCTCGGAGGACCAGGAGTTCCGCAAGCTCCTCACCACGAGCTTCAAGGACAGCTTCGACCCCATCCTGTTCAGCTACGACAACCGGCTGCTCTACGTCGCCTCGAACCTCAGCCGTGACAAGGAGGCCATCTACACGTTCGACCCCGAGGCCAACAAGCTCCTGGACCTGGTCTACGAGAACGACGAGGTGGACGTGGGGGGGCTGATGCACTCCAAGAAGCGCAAGATCGTCACGGGCGTCCACTACACGACGGACAAGACCCAGTACCACTACTTTGACGAGGAGAGCCGGAAGCTCCGAGAGGCGCTGGAGGCCTTCTTCCCAGGCCACGAGGTGTCCGTCACGGACATGGACGACGAGGAACAGCGCTGCATCGTGCGCGTCTGGGGGGATCGCACGCGGGGCGCCTACTACTTCTACGACCGCACCAGCAACGCCCTCAAGAAGCTGGCGGACGTTTCCCCCTGGCTGCGCGAGGACGACATGTCCCCCATGACGCCCATCACCTACCGCTCCCGGGACGGGCTGACCATCCACGGCTACCTGACGATCCCCACGGGGGCCGCCTCCCGCGACCTGCCCCTCGTGGTCATCCCCCACGGAGGGCCCAGCGCGCGGGAGTACTGGGGCTTTGACGCCGAGGCGCAGTTCCTGGCCAACCGCGGGGCGGCCGTGCTTCAGGTGAACTTCCGGGGCTCCACGGGCTACGGCAAGAAGTTCTGGACCGCCGGCTTCAAGCAGTGGGGACGCGCCATGCAGGACGACGTGACGGACGGGGTGAAGTGGGCCGTGGACCAGGGCATCGCGGACCCGAAGCGCCTGGCCATCTACGGGGGAAGCTACGGCGGCTACGCCGCCCTGGCGGGCGCAACCTTCACACCGGACCTCTACGCCTGCGCAGTGAGCTACGTCGGCCCATCCAACCTCTTCACCCTCCTGGAGAGCATCCCCCCCTACTGGGAGCCCCTGCGCGCGATGGAGTACGAGGAGATCGGCGACCCCTCGAAGGACAAGGAGCTCCTCGAGGCGATCTCCCCCTTCTTCCACGCGGATCGCATCCAGATCCCGCTCATGGTCGCCCAGGGGGCCAACGATCCCAGGGTCAACAAGGCGGAGTCCGACCAGATCGTCGAGGCCGTCCGCAAAAACGGCCGGGAGGTCCTCTACATGGTGAAGGAGAACGAGGGGCACGGCTTCCACAACGAGGAGAACCGCTTCGACTTCTACCGGGCGCTGGAGGACTTCTTCCGAAAGCACCTGGGCCTGCGCTGACCCCGGGGCGGGCGGTGGGCCTTTTTGCCGATCCTGCGCAGCGCAGGCGGCCGGACAGGCGATCTTGACGATAGTCGAGCGGGCTCATCCGCACGATAATGAAGCATAGCCCGCGCGCGGCGCGCGGGTCAGGACCTCGATGGAGGGCACGAGCCCTCCATCGAGGCGTTCCGCCGGCGGAGGGAAGGCCCCTTGTCGCCGGCGATGTCGGGGAGTGAAGGTCGATGCGGCCACTTTTATCAGCACCCTTATCAGAGAGGATACCTCCGATCGACGCCATGGCGCCGGCCCGCCTTGAGACGGCCCTGTTCGCCGCGGGCAGCTTTCAGGACACGGAGGCACGGTTCGGGTTCATCAGCGGGGTCTGGCGCACCAGCGTGGGCTACGCCGGGGGGACCTTCCCAAACCCCTGCTGCGGGAACGAGGGGGACCACCTGGAGGCCGTGGCGGTGGAGTACTCGCCGCAGACGGTCAGCTACGGCCAACTGCTGGAGCTCTTCATGTGCTGGTACTGCGCCGCGCCGTCGGAGCAGTGCGCGGCCATCTTCGTCAGGACGCCGCAGGAACGGCGCCTGGCCCAGGCGGCCATCGAGCGCGGGGCCCTCTGCCGCAGGGACCGCGCGGCGCCCCGCGTCCTCCCCTTCAAGGCCTTCATCCGCGCGGAGAACGCCTGCCAGAAACACTACCTCCGCCTCGCCGCACGGTTCTACGACGGCCTGGTGGCGCTCTACGGCGGGGAGGAGGCGCTGCTCCGCTCCACGCTGGCCGCGCGCCTGAACGGGTTCCTGCTGAATCCCTCCGCGTCCGCCCTGCACTGTATGCCGGAGAGCCCGGACCTCTACGGGCTGAGCCCCCTCGACCTCCAGGCGCTGCAGGGGCTGGCCGTCTGATGCGCATCGCCATCATCGGCGCAGGGGGCGCTGGGGGCCTGGTGGGGGGAAGGCTGGCCGCCCTCCTGCGCGACAGCCCCGACCATCAGGTCGTCCTCTGGTGCCGCGGCGCCGTCCTCGACAGCGTCCGTCGGAACGGCCTGAGGCTTCACTCCGGCAGCGGCGACCTGACGGCGCACCCCGCCACAGTCACCCACGACGCGGCGGAGGCAGGCCCGTGCGACGTCGTCATCTACGCCACCAAGGGCTACGACCTGGAGGCGGCCGCGGCCGAGACGGCCCCCCTGGTGCAGCCCGACACGCGGGTCATCCCCATCCTGAACGGCATCTCCGCCCCCGAGACCCTGGCCCGGCTCCTGCCGCCCTGCGACGTCCTGAGCGGATGCGTCTACCTCTCTGCCCACGCGGAGGCTCCGGGGGTCATCCGGCAGATGGGGGCCGTCCAACGCTTCCTCTTCGGCCACCCAGGGCTTGGAGAGGCCGAGAACCGGATGCGCTATGCGGACGTCGAGCGCCTGCTGAAACGGGCCGGCCTGCAGGTGACGCTGACGGAGCTCATCGACGTGGAGGTCTGGGCCAAGTTCCTGTTCCTGTCCCCCATGGCTGCGCTGACGGCGCTCCACGGCAGGAGCATGGGCGGAATCCTGGAGGACGACGGGGCCCGCGAGCAGCTCACCGCCATGATCTGCGAGGCGGAGGACCTGGCCCGCGCCGCGGGCGTCCGCCTGCCGGAGAACGTCGTCAACATCACCCTTGAGAGGTGCCGTCTGTTCCCCAGCGAGGCACGGACCTCCATGCAGCTGGACCGGGAGCAGGGGCGGCCCATGGAGCTGGAAACCCTCGTCGGCTGCGTCTGCCAGCAGGGGCGAAAGCTGAAGGTCCCCACGCCGACCTACGACCGGGTCTATTCAGAGCTGAAAACCCAATAAAAAGCACAAAAAGCAGAGGGGCCTTCCAAAGCCCCTCTGCAAAGTCTAAAGTGCGGAACGCTGTCGGAGCGTCCCGTAAAACCGGCCGCGAGGGTGCCTCCGCGGCCTCATCCTGCATAGTCCCCCTCCGTCTCGTCCAGAAGGGCCTCCACCTCGTGGCGCCAGGGCAGCGAAGGGTGCGCCCCGATGCGCGTGCAGGCCAGCGCCCCGGCCGCGGAGGCGAAGCGGGCGGCGCGCTCCATGGTCATCCCCTCCGCCAGCGCCACGCAGAGGGCCGCGCAGAAGGCGTCCCTGGCCCCCGTGTTGTCCACCACGTGAACCTTGAAGGGGTCGAAGGCGAAGGGTTGCGCGCCCCGGCTGAACACCTGCCCGCCGCGGGCGCTCCGGGTCACCACGACATCCTGCACACCCCGGTCCAGCATCTGGTTCGCCATTTTGCAGACCTCCTCGTCGGACTGCAGGTCCGAGGGGGACGCATTTCCCGTCACGTAAACGTCGAGGGCCTTCTGGTTCAGGACGAGGCAGTCGGTGCACTCCCAGGCCTCCGTCGGCAGCGGAAAGGGCGGCTCCGCGGAGAGGAAGGTCCGGCATCCCGCGTCGTGGGCCAGGCGCAGGCCCGCCGCCACGGTCTCCGGCGGGACCTCCATCTGAAAGAGGGCCGCGTCCGAGCGCCGAAAGAGGTCCGAAGCCCGCTGCATGGCCGTCGCGTCCAGCGTGGCGTTGGCCCCTCGGGAGAGCACGATGGAGCTCTCCCCGTCGTCGGTCACGGTGATGACGGCGACGCCCGTCACGGCGTCCTGGTGGACCTCGACGCGGTCGCAGTTGACCCCGCTCTGGTCCAGGACGGTCCGAAGCCGCCTGCCGAAGTCGTCGTCCCCGACGGCCCCTACCATGAACGCCTCCGCGTCCAGCCTGGCCGCCGCCAGCGCCTGATTGGACCCCTTCCCTCCGCCCGTCATGCCGAAGGCCCCGCCCAAGATCGTTTCTCCCCTCCGGGGACGGCGCGGCGCGCGGATGACCAGGTCCATATTCAAAGAGCCAACGACGGTTACAGCAGCCACAGGGCCCACTTCCTTATCCTGTAAAATTTTTGCAGCGGCCTTGCCGATGAGGCCCCTCAGAATCCCCGATCCCCCTGGGAGATGGGGGTAGCAAAGAAGACAAAACGGTGATTTCTTAATTTTATTATGATACCATATCCATAAAAGAGGAAACGCGTGGGGACGCGGAGGTTCGCCTCCGTCAATCTGCAGGGAGCTTCCGCCCGAAAGGACCGTTCGCCGGCGGCCCCAAGCGATCCTAAAAAAAGAGCACGAGGTGAACGTTATGACCTTTCAGCTTCCCAAACATTGCGCGCCGGAGCGGCGCTGTGGCCTCCCCACCGCGTCCAGCATGACGGAAGGGCCCAACGGCGCGGAGGCCCGATCGTGATCCTCCCCCGCCTGATCCTTGCGGACGAGGCGACGGCCGGGCGGGTCCCCGCTTCGCTGCCCCTGATCCAGGCCATGCGCAGCAAGCTGGGGCAGGTCAACGTCTTCTTCTGCAACCGCAGCGAGGAGGACGTCCGCCTCATGCAGCTCCTGAGCGATGCCCCGGTGACCTGCCTCGACCTCTACACCATGGGGAGCCCCCGCGCGCTGAAGACCCTCTTTCAGCGGCGCTCCGCCAAGAACGCCCTGAACGTGGTTTCCATGCCTCTGGGCACTACGCTGGACGAGAAGACCTTTCAGCTTTACCCGGACGTCACAGACCTCATAAAGGTCCTGGATTGCGGGGAGGTTCCCGTCATGGCGGCATCCATGGCGTCCGCCGTGAGCGCCGCGCTGGCAGCCGACGCCATGGACGCCCTCAACGAGGCCGCCCCGGGCAGGACAAGGGGCATCCTCTTCAGCTCCGTCAACAACCCGCGAGAGTTCCAGGTGCTGGAGAAAAACCTGTACCGCAGGACGCCGGCCCTGACCCTGGGGTTCATGCCCCGCGCCCTGGACTGCACCATGCCCTCCATGCAGGCGATGAGCGGCGAGAACCCATCGCTGAAGCTGATCTCCCCCAAGAGCGCGGCGCTGCAGCTGGCCGGATCGCACCGCCAGGTCGAGTGGGACATCCTGAAGGGCCTGGCCAGCCTGGACGCAGAGTGGTCACCGCCCGAACCCTACTTCTTTCAGCAAAAGCGTCTGAACGTCGCCGTCATGGGTGGCCACGCCTCCCTGGAGGGCGACGGCAACCTGGAGGTCTTCCGCATGATAGGCTGCAAGGTCTACGACTGGGACCACAGGAAGGACGAGTTCCCCATCGGCGCAGACGTCCTCTACTTCCCCCACACGATCAACGAGCCCTACATCGAGGAGCTCCTGTCCGACGCCAAGTTTCGGGCCGGCGTCACCGCAAGCTACAAGGGCAACAAGCTGATCCTGGCGATGGGGGCCTCCTCCCTGCTCTTCGGCGAGTTCTACTGCACTGCCGGACAGAAGAAGATCGAGGCGCTGCACATCTTCCCCTACGGAGGCCTGTCGAGCCGAGCCCCCCACGGCCACCCTCAGAAAAGACGCCGCGTCGAGGCCCGCGGCATCGAGGACACCTGCTTCATCGGGACGAACGAGAAGGTACGCGGCGCCGTCGCCTCGGGCTTCACCATCGCCAACCCGGGCAACCTGGCGGCCCCGGCCCTCTCCTTCCGCGACATGAAGAGCGACGTCGACATGGGGCTCTCCGGCTGGACGAACAGCTCCTGCTTCGTCACGGACCTGAAGCTGGACCTCTGGAGCGCGCCGGAGGCGGTGAACCGCTGGCTGGGCCTGAGGCACAGGGGTGGGCTGAAGCGGCCGGAAAAATCGCTGTAGCGCACAGGGCGCAAGGGCGCGGCGAAACGACGAGTGGACGCGAGAAGGATGGGAAAACCCGTCCTTCCCGCGTCCGCTCGTGTGCTATAGAATAAAGAAAATTGCGGGTGTTGGCTCGATCATCATCATCCAAAAACTGCCCGCACGAGGGAGGAAGACACATCATGATGAGAAAATTTTTCCCCGCTTTGGCTGCGCTTCTCCTTTTTGCGGCCCTCACGACCGTTGCCGGCGCTGAGGCCGCCGAGCAGAGGGCCTTTGCCCTGAAGGACCCCGTAACGCTCTACGCAAAGCCCGATGAGAGCGCGAAGTCCTGGGAGGTCAGCCTCCCCGACGAGGGCGTCAAGGTTCCGAGCGCCATTCGGGACAAGGACGACGCGCTGTGGTACAAGGTCACGGTGGACGGGCGGACCGGCTGGCTCTTCAACGAGGGCATCCGCCTCCTGATGGGCGGAAAGAGCCGCGTTGCGGAGAGCGTCTACAAGCGCTGCGCCGGCGTGCGCAGCCGCGTCATGAAGAAGCCGGGCAGCGCGTGGCAGGAGGGCGCGACCACCGATGAAACCGACGGGACCCTCGTCACCTACACGACGGAGGGCGGCGCCTTCCAGGCACTGAAGACCGGGGACGGGGTCGAGGACGTCTACTTCTGCGCGAACGGCTCCGAGGCCTGCAAGACCTTCCTGGGGTTCGACCCCATCAAAATGCACAAGGACAAGCTCCGCGCCAAGGTCGGGACCCCGACGGTGCGGGAGACGCCGGACGGCGAGCGCGACGTCAGCATCCTCTCCTACGAGCTGGGGAACCGCAAGATGACCATGGCGTTCCACCTGCGCAACGACCACGTGGAGTGGTTCGAGCTCTACCGGGGGCGCACTGGGGAAGCTTCTGAAGGCTGGAGCTCCGAAGCGATCCAGGCCCGCGAGGAGGCCCGGGGAGAGTAGAAACCGAAACGCACCTAAGCGGGGCCGGCCCTCATGAGGGTCGGCCCCGATCTTCGCGCTCTATCTTCAGTCTGCGGGGGTGGGTTCCCTCGCGTCCCAGTAGCGCGCGACCTGCACCCGCGCGTCGTCCTCCGGGATGCCGAACATCTCGGCGAGCTTCACGATCTGCCCTTCCGACAAGCCCCTCTGCGGTGCCGTCTCATCCATGCTCTCGCCTCCGGCTTCAGGATGTCATCATTATACCGGCTTGTCAACGTCAGGTCCCTCGATTCTCCTCTGCGCCACTGCGCTGAAAACAGGGAAGACAAAGCGACAGCGTGATATAATAGCAAAGGTCTGACGGCGGGGCCCGAAGCGCTCCGCCGGGAAGCGACAAGGCAGGCCGCAGCCGGCTTGAGCAGTCCTCATGCGGTGCGCCAAAACCCTCATCTAAGGAGTGTTTCTCAATCATGAGCAAGTGCTTTTTAGCGGTTCTTGCGGTCCTCCTGGCCGGTACGGTCGGAGGGGGATTGGCCTTCGCTGCGCCCCTCGACGCGGAGAAGGTGGCGGGGCTGGACGCCGCGCTGGACGCCATGATCGGCTCGGAGGGGACCTGCGTTCCAGGCCTCGGCGTGATCGTCTACAAGGACGGGGCCAAAGCCTATAGCAAATTCCTCGGACGCCGCCACATCGACGCGCAGGACCCCTCGCTGGACCGCCCGTTCACGGAGGAGTCCCGCTTCCGGGTCGCGTCGGTATCCAAGCAGTTCACGGCCCTGGCCATCCTGCAACTGACGGAGCAGGGGAAGCTGGACCTGGACGCGGACGTCAGCCAGTACCTGGGCTTCAGCCTGAGAAACCCCCACTTCCCGGACACGCCCATCACCCTTCGGATGCTCCTCTCCCACACCTCCTCCATCCGTGACGGAAGGGCCTACGCCATCCCGCCGCAGTACGGCGTGAAGGAGTTCTTCGTCGCCGACGGAAAGTTCTACGAGGAGGGCGCGCACTTCGCCCCCGCCGAGGAGGCGCCCGGCAAGTACTTCAGGTACTCCAACCTGAACTACGGCCTTCTGGGGACGATCGTCGAGGCCGCCACGGGAGAGCGCTTCGACCGATACATGAGGTCCCACCTCCTGGCGCAGCTCGACATCAAGGGAAGCTTCAACCCTGGAGACTTCACGACGGAGGAGCTCGCCCTGCTGGGCAGCATCTACCAGAAGCAGAAGGACGGCCAATGGGACGAGAAGGGGGCGTGGGTGGCGCAGATCGACGACTACGGCGACAAGACGCCGGACCGGGACACGGTCGCCGTCAACAACCCGGACATCCGCGAGACCGACTCCTGGTACAGGCTTGAGGACTACAAACCCGGCACGAACGCCACGGTCTTCTCCCCTCAGGGCGGGCTGCGGGTTTCCTGCGCCGAGCTGGAGCACCTGCTGCAAATGTACTTGAACGACGGCGTCTACAACGGGGTGCAGGTCGTGAGCAAGGACCTGCTGGACGAGATGTTCCGGGTCCAGTGGCAGTTCGACCCGGACCATCCCAACGGGAACACCTACGGCGGGTCCATCGAGGCTTACTGCCTCGGCGTGTATCCCCTGCTCGGCACCGGGCGCTCCCGTCCCGCAAAGGACCTTGACGTCAACCTCAAGGGGCACCTGGGAGAGGCCTATGGCCTGCTCTCCGGCGTCATGGTTCGGACGGGGACCAAAGACGGATTCATCTACATCATGAACGGCGAGGCCGTGGCCGAGGACGACGACCCTCGTTCCGAGGGCACGTTCAGCGGCAACTACATCTGGGAGGAGACGATGATGAACGCCATCTGCTCCAACGCCTTTGCCGATTAGGACCAACTCAGGGAGGAAAGTCATGCGCATTACAAGGGTTCGATTGGGGCGGATATCCGTCCCCCTGCGGGTTCCGTTCAAGACGGCACTCCGCAGCGTGGACAGCGTCGAGGACGTCGTGGTGGAGGTCCACACCGACGCGGGCGCGATCGGCTACGGTGAGGCGCCCCCCACGGGTGTCATCACGGGCGACACGACGGGAGCCATCGTTGGAGCCATTCAGGACCACATTGGAAGGGCCATCCTGGACCGCGACGTGGACGACCTGGAGGACCTGCTGCAGCGGGTCCAGAGGAGCATCGTCCACAACACGAGCGCCAAGGCGGCCGTCGACATGGCGCTGTGGGACCTGTACGGGCAGCTCCACAAAATCCCCGTCTACAAGCTCCTGGGCGGCGCGCGCCATCGCATCGTCACCGACATCACCATCAGCGTCAACCCGCCGGAGGAGATGGCGCGGGACGCGCGGGACGCCATTGCGCGCGGGTACGACTGCCTCAAGGTGAAGGTGGGCGCGAACCCGGCCCTCGACGTGGAACGGCTGTCCGCCGTGCGGCGCGCGGCCGGGGACGGCGTGTGCATCCGCATCGACGCAAACCAGGCATGGCGCCCCAGAGAGGCCGTCCGCATCCTCAACGAGATGCAGGAGAAGGGACTCGCCATCGAGTTCGTGGAGCAGCCGGTGAAGGCGCAGGACATCGACGGCCTGAGGTACGTCACGGAGCACAGCGACGTGCCCGTGCTGGCGGACGAGAGCGTCTTCTCCCCTGAGGACGCGATGCGGATCATGCAGACGCGGGCAGCCGACCTGATCAACATCAAGCTGATGAAGTGCGGGGGCCTGACGAACGCCCTGAAGATCGCCTCCGCGGCCGAGGTCTATGGCGTGGAGTGCATGATCGGCTGTATGCTGGAGGCGAAGATATCCGTCAACGCGGCCGTGGAGCTGGCCTGCGCCAAAAGCATCATCACGAAGGTGGACCTGGACGGCCCCGTGCTCTGCAGCGAGGACCCCATCCTGGGCGGCGCCGTCTTCCACGAGAAGGAGATAACCGTCTCCGACGAACCGGGCCTCGGGATCAAGGGCGTCGAGGCCGGACGCATCGCCTACATCGACTGATCGACCCATTCTGAACCCACATACCGAAAGGAGAAGGAAACATGGTCATCACAAACGGTTTCAGCTACATCGCGTTCCTGATGTTCGTCGCGGGCGGCCTGCTGGCCCTGGAGAAGTACGCCAAGTGGAAGGTCTTCAACGTGGTTCCTCCGCTGGTCTGGATCTACGTGCTGAACATGATCTTCTGCACGATGGGGCTCTTCGAGTCGGAGGCGTGCAAGACGGCCTACAGCGCCCTGAAGAACAACCTGCTGTACGCCATGATCTTCGTCATGCTGCTGCGCTGCGATTTCAGGAAGCTGGCGCGGCTGAGCGGGCGACTGATCGCCATCTTCCTGGGATGCTCCGTGACGCTGGCCGTGGGCTTCATCGTCCTCTATCCGGTCTTCAAGGGCTTCCTTGGGGCGGACACCTGGGGCGCGGTGGCGGCCCTCTACGCCTCGTGGGTCGGCGGTTCAGCCAACATGGCGGCGATGCAGGCGGCCCTGCCCGTGGACGCCGGAGCCTACTCCTGCGCCCTGGCGCTCGACACGGTCTGCTACTCCCTGTGGATCGCCCTCCTCCTCCTGGCCGTCCGCTACTCGGCCAAGTGGAACGCGGCCACCAGGGCGGACACCTCCAAGCTGGACGCCCTGGCCGACACCGCCAACGCGCAGGTGGCCGCAGAGAAGAAGCTGGCGACGGGATCGGATTGGATATTCCTCGTCGGCCTCTCCCTGGCCGTCTCCGCGGTTTCCCAGTGGATCGGCGCCGAGGCGAACTCTGCGCTTAAGGGCGCCGGGTTCGCCATGTTCGACAAGGGCACCTGCACCACGCTGTTCGTCACCGTCCTGGGCCTCGTCTGCGCCATGACGCCGCTTGGCAAGCTGCCCGCCGTGGAGGAGCTCTCCAACATCTACCTCTACGCCGTGGTCTCCCTGCTGGCCTCCACCGCCACCATCGTGGACCTGGTGGCCGCACCCATGTGGGTCGTCTACGGGCTCCTGATCCTGGCGATCCACGTCGCCCTCATGTTCTTCCTCTCCAAAATCTTCCACTGGGACCTCTGCATGGTCTCCACAGCCTCCCTGGCCAACATCGGCGGCGCGGCTTCCGCGCCCATCGTGGCCACGGCCTACAACCAGAACTACGCGGGCATCGGCGTCCTCATGGGCGTCCTGGGCGCCGCCATCGGAAACTTCGCAGGGCTCGCCATGGGGGCGATCCTGAAGGCCTTCTGAGCCCGAAGCAAAGCTCGCTCTGCGAACCCTCCCAACTTCAAAAGCGACGACGCCCGGTCCCTCTCAGGGGCCGGGCGTTGCCTTAACCGCTAAACAGAGGGATTGGAAGAATTTTTTCACTTCGCGCCCGCACCTTTTATATGAACCATACGGGCATTTGAAGAACGTCTTCCCTCAACATTCCGGGCTGAGGGCAGTTGCACACCACAGCGCCCGCACCGCGCTTCTTTTCATTCACTTTATCGAGCACCAGGAAAGCAGAAGTTTCATCGGCAGTGACGGAGGAGCTCTGCTTGATCTCAACGGGATGGAGGAGCCCGTTTTCTTCGATGATCAGGTCAATTTCACCTTCGACTTCGATCATGGCCCCATTCTTTTTGACCTTTTTCCTGTCCCTCCCCCTGTAGTTAGGAAACACAGTAACGATAATCGATCGCTCTGTTCGAGTAGGACTTCAATATTTCCGAAATGACGAAGGTTTCAAAGAACGCCCCGCTCATTGCGCCGTTCGCCAGGGTTTCCGGCGTCAGCCAGCGCGTGAGGTATGCGGCGAGGCCGGTATCGCGGAAATACACCTTGGGCGTCTTGATCGCCCGTTTTAAGACGCTCGGCGTGTACGGTTCCAAGAGATAAACGATTCCGGACGCTTCCAGAATGGACATCCACGATTTTACCGTCGTCTGATCTTTCCCGATCTCATCTGCAATGTTGCTGTAGTTGACCATCTGTCCGGTCCTTGCCGCAACGGCCACCATGAAGCGTCTGAAGTCATTCAGGTCCTGAACGGCGGACAGCTTTCGGACGTCCCTTTCCAGATAAGTCTTGACATAACCGGAAAAGAAAACTCCCCAATCGATCTCCGGATCTTGCAACGCCGGATAGCCGCCACGGTGGATTCTTTCCCAAAGGTTGTTCGGAGCCTTCGCCGTTTCGTTTCGTTCCCGCACGTACTCCATTGTAGGGAGAAAGGGCGCGTTGAAGGCGTCTCCGTCAATCTCGCGCTGAGACAGGGGAGACATCTCGATAATCCCGATTCTGCCGGAAAGCGATTCCGATGCCTTTTCCATCAACTCCAGAGGCTGTGAACCGGACAGGCAGAACAACCCTTTGTCGTCCGTTCCGTCGCAGGCGATCTTGATATACCGGAACAGGCCCGGCGCACGCTGCACCTCGTCATAGACGACGGGCGGCTGGTTCAGCATCATAAAAAGACTCGGATTGTTGTTCGCCTGATCTTCGACGAAGGGGTCATCGATAAGCACATATTTCTTATCCGGAAAGAGCTTCCGGATCATTTCGGTTTTTCCGGTCTGCCTTGCGCCCGTGATGAGGAGGCTCTTAAAAGTTTTATCCGAATGCAGGGCAATATCCTCTACCGCTCTTTTGATATATTCCATCATGCGCCCCCTGATGGCAAATCTGGGATTCAATCCTGAATCTGCCATCATTATATCAGAGTCGCGTCAGAATCGCGGTATGATGAGGAGATCGGCAAATCTGGGATCATAATCCGGATTTGCCATCATCGTATCGCTCACGTTCGTTCGGGCAGAAACTCAGCGGTTTTTTCAACCTATTCGTTGTGCTTGACCTGACAATCCAGCCATTGACGCAAATAATCTATTTGCCTTGGCGTATGAAACCAATGCTCACCGTTTTTCATAACGCTCACGGCACCATTGAATTCCCGTGCAAAATGTTGAACTGTGTCAAAGGGGACCAAATCATCGTTTTCTGCGTACAGTATCGAGGTTGGCGTTTCCCATTTAACGATCGGATGGTCTAAAACATAAGTCCAATAGTCCCAGGAAAGCGCTTCGCCAAAAGAAGTCGGAACGCTGCGCTCCCGCTTCAGGCGCTCCTCTGAAACGCCTGCCCGAAGCATCAGGCTCGCCATCAGGTGTTTCATATCAAGGACGGGAGAAACGAAAAGACAACGCTTAAACGTTTCACCAGAAAAGCTCAACAGGCTAAACCATGCCCCTATGCTGCTGGCAAATAGAGCGATTTCCGTCCATTGATCTTTTATGTAAGACAAAATATGAGATAACTCGGGAACGACGTGCCATGGGACAAAAGAAACCCCTTCACGCTTCCTGTCCCCGTGCTCAGGCAAGTCAAAACCGATCACCTGCCAGCCTCGACGACAGGCGATAGAAGCCAAAAGCTCCGCTTCCTCCTTGTTTCCGCCCTGCCCGTGAACGCAAACGTATACTTTGTTGGAACGGCTTCCCCAAAGGATCGCAGGGACGCCAGAAATTTTATCCGCGCGTTTTTCTACGTCCATTTCCAAGTCCTCCACGACGCCAATTGACGACAGGCCCAGGGGCGTCGTCAGCGACAACGCCCGGCCCCTCGCAAGGGCCGGGCGTCTTCTGCACCTCAGCGCGGTGGGAGGGGGCAAAACAGCTCCTCCGCGTCGAAGGGAACGGACGTCCGCGTGTGACGAAACTTCCCGCGGCCGAGCGGTTCAGGCAGGACCTCATCCTGCGCCAGCTCGATCTCAAAGCGTCCCCGGCCCCCGTAGACGTCCTGAAGCGCGTCGTGCACCGCCCCTCTGGCCCCCCGCACGTCCCCCGGAGCAAAGAGCGCCCGGATGTGGTAGGCGTCGCGCGCCGTCTGCGTCAGGCGGTAGTCCCGCAGGCGCGGGATGAGGGCGAGCCGCGCATCCAGCGTCCCGGTCGTCACCAGCCGGCCGCCCAGCGTGAAGGTCACGTCGGCGAGGCGCCCCTCCACGGCCTCAGCGACCATGCCCTCGCCGCTCCCTCCGCGGGGACACAGCCGCAGGAGGTCCCCCATGTCGAAGCGCAGGACGCAGTTCCACGAGTTGCCGGACGTCGTGACGAACACCCGCCCCAGCTCCGGCCCGCCAAAGGGCTCCTTCAGGGGCTGAAAGTCGATGCGGCAGAACTCCGCGTTCTGGTGCAGGAGCCCGTCCTGCCCCTGCATCATCACGAGGCCCGCCTCCAGGCTCCCGTAGGCGCTGAAGACGGGACAGTCGAAGACACGGCGGATCGCATTGAGGTAAAAGGGGGCGGGCAGCTCATGGACGAGGACCACGGCGCCGGGCGACGTCAGGGAAACGTCCGCATCCGCCGCCCACCACGCGAGGCGCGCCAGAAACGCGGGGGCGGCCTCCAGGACGGCGGGGCGGAAGTCGTTCAGCTCCTTCGCCATGCGCCGCAAGAGGTGCGGCGTCCACTGCACCGTGCTGAGCCTCTCGTTCAGGTGGAGGACTCCGTCCAGGAGGCGCCCCTCCAGGGGGAGGTCCTCCGGGGAGGCGAGCCCCGCGTTTCGGGAGCTGACCAACACGGCCCGCCGCCCATCCCCGTT
>ERZ772917.509-NODE-509-length-27460-cov-9.627586_pt1 | contig 27460 bp, 29 predicted proteins | sample MGYA00511187_ERZ772917 | MGnify/ENA primary metagenome ERZ772917 (study PRJEB29015, sample SAMEA2737925) | human oral metagenome | biome: human oral; feature: human-associated habitat; material: dental | place: China | collected 2012 ...
ATTCGGGGGCGCCTGACGTTTCCGCCGTCGGCTCCGGAGCCATTTCTTCGGAGCCCTCTCAAGAAAGGTACGGGTCACTGGAGCTGGAGGCGCGCGGCCTTCAGCACATTCTTCGCCAGCACAGAGGTCGTCACGGCCCCCACACCGCCGGGGACGGGGCTGATCATAGAGACGACCGGCTCCACGGCGCCGAAGTCGACGTCGCCGCACAGCTTGCCCTCCGCGTCCACGTTGATCCCCACATCCACCACGATGCTCCTGTCCGTGACGCAGTCGGCGCCGATCATCCCAGCCTTGCCGGCCGCCGCCACTAGGATGTCCGCCCTGCGGCAGACCGCGGGCATGTCGACGGTGCGGGTGTGGCAGATCGTCACGGTGGCGTGCTTCGCCAGCATCAGCATGGCCAGAGGACGGCCCACCACCATGCTGCGCCCCACGATCGTCACGTTCCTGCCCTTGAGGTCCACCTTGTAGTGCTCCAGCATCTCCATCACGGCGCCCGGCGTGCAGGGCGGGAAGCCGTCGTCCTCGCCCGCAAAGACCTTAGCGGCGCTCAGGGGGCTCATGCCGTCCACGTCCTTGCGTGGATCGATGGCCCGCCGCAGGGCCTCGCCGTCCAGATGCTTCGGCAGGGGCCGGAACAGCAGGATGCCGTGCACCGACGGATTGTCGTTGATATCCTTAAACTCACTTTCGAGTCTGCGCTGCTCGATGTCCTCGGGGAACTCGTACACCTCCACGGTGAAGCCCAGTCCCCCGAACCGCTTCAGGGCGCCGCGCTCGTAGGCCAGGTCGTCGCCCCTCGCCCCCACGCGGACAATCGCCAGCTTGGGATCGATGCCCTTGGCCCGCAGCGCGGCGTGCTCCGCCTGCAGGGCCTCCTTCATGCTCGCGGAGACCTCCGCGCCCTTCATCTGTACCGCCATGTTCCCGTCTCCCTTCTCCGTTTGGACGTCCGGCGCCTTGCGCGCCGTTTTTTCCCTGTACGATACTTTTATACGATATCATAAAAGACGGAGCTTGAACATAACCGCCGGGCCCCCGGCAGCCGAAGGGGGGGGCGATGTAAAAAGGCCCGGGGAGAATTTTCCCCTGGGCCTCACCCTTCGGAAGGGCAGAAACTCCGCGGACCGCGTATGCGCCGTCCCCGCGCCTATTGCCCGTCGGGGCCCTTGAAGGTCAAAACGTACTCCGCCTCCCGGTCGCTTATGGGGCACCCGTAGAACTCGGCAAAGTAGTCTTTCACCTCCCGAACCATATCCAGGTCCCCGAACAGGTCGGGATGCAGGGTCTTGGCGATCTGTTCCATCAGGAGGAAGCAATCGGTGCTGTAGTCGGTCGGGCCCACACTTCTGAGGTTCACGTAGACGTTCCCGTCCTTCACGGCACGGATGGGCGCCCAGGCGGGGTCCTTCGTGATCAGCTCGACGTTGTTCACCCTGCCCATGAAGATATAGGCCGGGTTCCACTCCATGACCTGCTCCATCGTGGTGGTGTAGAGCAGCTTGCGGTCCTTCCTGCTGACCAGGTCGCCGCCGGCCAGGTCCACGAGGTACCGGGTATAGGACTCGCCGCCGTGGATGCTCAGCGATTCGGGGCCCCGCACGTAGTATACGGAGGGCAGGGACGCCGGGTCCAGCCCGCCGGTGCGGCCGGTGACGTAACCGACCGTCCTGTCGACGTAGTCGCACCATTTCCGGGCCTTCTCGAGGGCCGCGCCTCCAAAGACCTCCCCCACCAGCATGATTTCCTTCTTCTTCAGCGCCACGAACTCCTCGCGGGTATCGATGCCGTCGTCCTTGAGCTGCGTCACGATCACAGGTATGCCCACCTTGTTCAGGGACTCGATGACCTCCGGATACGCATCCCAGAACAGCACCACATCGACCCCCAGCTCCATCAGCTCCTCGATGTTGGGCTCCGTCGCGTTCCTGGTGACGGGGACCTTGGCGTAGGCGGGGCAGACCTTCGCGGCCCAGCCGCTGCCGGCCCAGCGGTTCCCCGTGATGGCCACCTGGTCCACGGCCCCCAGCATGATCACCGTCTCAAAGCTGGGCCCCGTCAAAGAGGCCACCCGGTTCACCCTGGCGGGGATGACGACCCTGCGCCCCGCCAGGTCCACGAGGGTACGGGTATCCGCCGCCTCGACGGGCGTGCCCGCCTCCGGCTTGCCCTGCACCTGTGCGGCGAAGCCGCCCGGGGCGGCGAGCAGCATCGCCGCCAGCGCCGCGCCCCACAAAAACATCCTGAACCGCTTTGTTCTCATACCCATCACCAACACACTCCCAACTCAAATACACCTCAACTTACTATTCCAATTTCAAATCACAGTTTTCCAGCCACACACGCCCTGCGCTCCAGGGGATCGACATAGACCAAGTGCAGGTTGGTGTGGTACAGCTCCCTCAGTGCCGCCTCCGAGATCACCGACCCCGCCGGGCCCGACGTCATGCGGCCGTCCGCCCCCATCAGGCCCGCGGAGCCGTTCAGCAGGATGGCGTGATCCGGCATATGGGTGGTCATGACGACGGCAAACCCCTCCGCCGCCAGCTGTGAGACCGTTTTGACGATCTTGAGCTGGTTCCCGTAGTCCAGGTGGTTGGTCGGCTCGTCCAGGAGGATGAGCCGGGGCTCCTGGACCAGAACCCGCGTGATCTGCGCCTGCTGGCGCTCGCCGCCGCTGATTCCGTTGCAGAGCTTGTCCGCCAGGTGCCCGATCCCCATGCGCTCCAGCGCGCGGTCGGCCATTTCATACTCCGCATCGCCCGGGACGTTCAGGAGCCCCATGTAGGGCGCCCGGCCCATCACCACGTAGTCCCTCACCGTGTAGGAGAAGGCGGGCGCGGAGATCTGGGGCACATAGCCCACGATCCTTGCGCGCTCGCCGGCGGAGTAGGATCCGACGCGCCTGCCCATCAGCAGCACCTCGCCGCCGGTTGGGGAGAGGACGCCGCCGATGCAGTTCAGCAGGGTCGACTTGCCCGCGCCGTTGGCCCCGAGGATGACGAATACCTCCCCCGGCTCGACCTGAAAGCCGATATCCCTCAGGACGGCACTTCCTTCGTTGTAGGAGAAGGAGAGGCCCTTCACCTCGAGGAGTGGGCTACCGGTCATCGCCGATCCTCGCCCTCTGCCGCGCCAGGAGCCAGACGAAGAGGGGCGCTCCCAGCACCCCCGTGATGATGCTCAGGGGGATCTCGCTCCCGGTCAGGTTGCGGGCCAGCGTGTCCACAACCACCAGGAACAGCGCGCCCAGGACGGCGGACATCGGAAGGAGGTAGCGGTTGTCCTGCCCGACGATCAGCCTTCCCAGGTGCGGAACGATCAGCCCGGCCCAGCCGATGGTCCCGCAAAGGCAAACCGCGCAGGCCGTCAGGACGGTCGAGCATAAAATGGTCACGCCGCGGGCCCTCCTGACGTTGCCCCCCAGGCTCCCGGCCTCCGCATCCCCCAGGGAGAGGAGGTTGACCCGCCAGCGCAGAAGAAGCAGCGCCGCCATGGCGGCAAGGATCGGTGGCGATATCAGCAGCACGTCCTTCATCCTGACGTTGGAAAAGGACCCCATGGTCCAATAGACGATGGAGGCCAGATGGTTCTCGGGATCGGCCACGTACTTCGCGATCCCGAGAAGCGCGCTCATGAACCCGGACATGATGACCCCCGAGAGCACCAGCATCAGCGAGGACCGATTGCGGAACAGCCCGGGGATCAGGGTCGTCAGGAACACCGTGAGCAGCCCCATCCCCAACGCCGACAGCTGAACCAGCGGAGCGGGCAGTTCCAGCAGGATGGCGAAGGCCGCTCCCACGCACGCCCCGCTGGAGATCCCGAGAAGGTCGGGCGAGACCAGGGGATTCCGGAACAGGCTCTGATACGCGGCGCCCGAGAGGGAGAGGGCAGAGCCCACAAGCATGGCCCCCATCAGCCTGGGCAGGCGCACGGCGAGGATCACGCTCTCCATCCTGTCGCTCCAGGTCGTCTCGAGGCGCCACGGGGTGAACGCGTTCACCAGGATGCGCAGGGACTGCAGGAAGGGCACGGAAAACCGCCCAAGCCCAAGACAGACGACGGCGGTGACCGCCAATGCCAGCACAAACGTCCAGATCAACCGGTTCCTGCTCCCCATCACAGCCCTGCCCGCCCCTTCCCGAAACGTTCCATCCCCCGCCCCGATCCCACGATCACGAGCGCACGATGCTCCCCGGCTCCCTCAGCAGCTCCACCACGATCCTGTCGCCCGCCCTCGGGGGCGGGCCGCCCAGCGACGTCATGTACTGCGCGTTGGCCGCCGCCGTTCGTGCCGACGACGATTGCCTGAAGTCGATGGGGTGGGCGACGTACCCGCCGTCCGAACCAAGCCGCACGTCGAGGCTGCAGAGAAGCGAGATCTTGTCCGACCCCGGCAGATCGCCGTCCAGCGTCGCCTCCAGGGTGCGGCGCTCGGGCCTGGGCTGATGCAGGCAGTACGACACCAGGGCGCCGATGCACCACTCGAATCCGTGATAGGCCGCGATGAAGGGGCCCGGGAGGTTGACGACGGGCTTGCCCTCCACCATCGCCGCGCACAGCGGCCGGCCCGGCGCTGCGGCGACCCCGTGGCACAGCACCTTTCCCCTGTCGTGCAGCAGGCGGGCGTTGTGGTCCTCGCCCCCCTTGGAGGAGCCGCCGTTGAGGATGACGATGTCCACCCTGCCCAGGGCGTCGTCCAGCGTCCGGCCGAGCATCGCCCGATCGTCGGGGACGATGGGGTAGAGGAGCGGCTTTGCGCCCAGAAGCTGAAGGCTGGTCCGGGCGAGCACGCTGTTGGTGTCGACGTCCTTCCCGCGCACCACCGCGCTGCGCGGGGGCACGAGCTCGTTTCCCGTCGGGATGAAGGCGACCGCGGGCCTCCTCAGCACCGGGACATCCCAGACGCCCCCCAGGTGGAGGCAGGCCAGGTCCCTGGGCCGCAGCGGCACGTGCTTCGGCGCCAGCAGCTCGCCCTCCCTCACGGTGCTCCCGGAGGGGCGGACGTTGTCCCCCTTCCGCACCGTCACCCCGTCGCGGATGCGAAGCCGTCCGCCCTCCCCGATGTCCACGTCCTCGATCATGATGACGGCGTCGAACCGGTCGTCGAAGTCGTCCCCGGTGTCGGCGCGGACGAAGTCCCTCCCCATCTCCCAGCCCGAGGTGTCCGGAACGCCGTCCCGGAACCGTTCGGAATCGACGGCGATCCCGTCCCCGGAGGAGGCGCGCACCACCGGCAGGTTGAGCCGGGAACGGCACTCCCCGGCCGTCACGCGGCCAAGGGCGTCCTCAACGGAGACCGTCTCGGCCGGAAGATCGGGATGCCACAGCGCAAACAGGGCCTCCAGTACCTCCCCGCGCGTGGGAAGGCTGCCGAGCCCCGAGAATCTCGAAGCACTCATAAGAAACCTCCAGTTATAAGGGACCGTCCCCTACCGCTTCGGGGCGCTCACCGCGTTCTTCAGGAGGTCGTCGAGCTGGTCGTCCGTCAGCTTCACCGCGTAGAACAGGTCGTAGAACTCCCGGGTCGCCGCCCGGAAGTCGGCGTTGTAGGCCTCGGGATAGAGCAGGCTGGCGATCCACTGGATGCCCAGGAAGCGGTTGACCGAGGGAGGACGGTCGATCCAGCTGAAGGGGGTGTTCGGCATGGCGTAGACGCGGCCGTCCTTCACGGCCCGGATGCTCGCCCAGTCCGGATCGCTCTTGATCCTTCCATGTGCGCCGCCGCGATAGTCCTCCCACGCGATGATGACCTCGGGGTTCCAGTTCAGGACCTGCTCCAGAGACACCGGCGACATGCCACCTCCCGAGACGGCCTTGACGTCCGCGACGTTTCTGGCCCCGGCAATCCTCAGCACCGTGGCGTGCCAGGAGGAGGCGGGCTCGGTGCTGAGGCCGTCGGGCCCCTCGGCATAGTACACGCTGACGCGCTTCTCCTCGGGGACCGCGGAGATCTTCTTCTTCACGTCGTCCAGCACCGCCCTGCAGTAGGCGGCCAGCCTGGCGGCGCGCTCCTCACGCCCCAGGAGGCGGCCCAGAAATTCGTAGGCCCCCTCGATGTTCTCCATCGAGGCGTCCACGACGACCACCGGGATCCCCAGCTGCTCCTGCAGCTCGTCGGCCTGGGAGGCGTCGGTATCCTTCGGCTTCCCCGGGCCTACCGAGATCAGCAGCTGCGTCCCCGCATCGACGATCGCCTCGCGGTTGAGCTGTTTGCCCATCTGCATGCCGCCCAGCAGGGGCATGTCCGCGCAGGCGGGGTTCAGATACTTCAGCTCCTGTTCGTTGAACTTCATCGGCGTGCCCGCCAGCCTTTCGAAGTCCAGCGTGTACATGAAGATGAAGCCGACGGGGCTGGTCACGTAGACCTTCTGCAGTTGCTCCGGCTCCGGGACGGTCACCGTCCGCCCCACGGAGTCGGTTACGCTTACCCCCGCCGCGGCCGCGGCCAGCGGAGCCATGACGAGCATCAACACCAGAAGCAGTGCGGACAGACCTGAACGCTTTCTCACGATACATCTCTCCTTCGGAATCAGATTTTCCAGCCCGGATCTCTCCGGACCGGCTTTCTCCCCCGCACCCCGTTCGGCGGGGAGGTTCAACACCTGCCTTCATCGACTGCCTTCATTGCATACCTTTCATTGCATACCTTTCATTGCATACCCTTCATGGCATCCCCTCACTCCGGGGACGCCCCGGGCCCGGGGCTGCGGATCGGAACGCAGACAGACGCAGTTCCCCCGCCCACGTCGACGTCGGATATCCTTACGGGGGTACGGTAGATGGTCCGCATGGAGTCCTCGCGGATGACGCGGCGCGGCGGCCCATGCTCCAGGACGCGTCCGTCCTTCATCGTCAGGACGGAGTCGGCGCAGAAGAACGCGTGGTCGGGATCGTGCGTGACCATGAGGACCCCCATGCCGCCGTCCGAGAGGCGGCGCACCCGGTCGAGCACCGCGTACTGGTTCCCGAAGTCGAGGCTCGCCGTCGGCTCGTCCATCACCAGGAGCCTCGGCCGCTGCGCCAGGGCCCGGGCCACGAGCACCATCTGGCGCTGCCCCCCGGAGAGCTTCGTGTAGACGCGGTCGGCCATCCACCCGATGTCCAGCGTCTCCAGGACCTCGTCGACAATTTTGCGGTCCTCGGCCCCGGGCCGGGCCAGATAGCCGAGGTAGGGCGTCCGCCCCATCATCACCACCTCCCGCACCCGGAACGGGAAGGGCGGCACGTGCGCCTGGGGGATGTAGGCGACGCGGCGGGCCAGCCGCCCCGCGTCCAGCCGGTGGACCTCCTCGCCGCACAGGGTCACCCCGCCCCGCCCCGGCCTCAGTATCCCCAGGATGGCCTTGAGCAGGGTGGTCTTGCCGCAGCCGTTGGCGCCGAGGACGCAGACGAACTCCCCCTCGGCCATCGCGAAGGACACGCCCCGCAGAACATCCTCCCTCCCATACCCGACGCACAGGCCGGAGACCTCCAGCACCCGCGTCACCTCCTCGAGCTCGCGCGGTAGACCGCCAGGAAGAACGGCACCCCCAGGACGGCCGTCAGGATGCCGATGGGGATCTCCACGCTCGCCGCGTTGCGCACGACGTCGTCCACGACCAGCAGGTAGCTGGCGCCCAGCAGCGCGCTTGCGGGGAGCAGCGCCCGGAAGTCCGCGCCGACGAGGGCGCGTCCCAGATGGGGGATGACGAGGCCGACCCACCCCACCATCCCGGCGACCGACACAGACGACGCCGTGATGAGCGTGGCGGCCAGGATGACGGCACAACGCACCCGCCTTGGATCGACCCCCAGGCTCCGGGCCTCGTCCTCCCCGAAGGACAGGACGTTCAGCCGCCAGCCCATGGCGTACAGGACGCCCAGGGATAGGGAGATGGGCGCGAGGATGGCGAGGAGCTTCGAGCGGGTCATCGCGTGGAAGCCGCCCATCAGCCAGAAGGTGATGGCGGGCAGCCTGCCGTCGGAGTCGGCGACCAGCTTGGTGCAGGACGTGAAGGCGGAGCAGAGGGTGCTCACCATGATGCCGCCGAGGACGAGCCCCAGCAGGGGGTCCCGGGACAGGGTCCTGTTGACGAGGACCGTGAACAGGACCGCCGTGATGCCCCCGACCAAGGCAAGGGCCTGTATTGCGCCCAGCCCCAGGCCCAGCAGCAGCCCCAGGGCGGCGCCGAACCCCGCGCCCGCCGAGGCACCCAGGATGTCGGGGGACACGATGGGATTTTTGAAGAGCCCCTGATAGGCGGCCCCGGCGACCGACAGCCCGGCCCCCACCAGCATGACGGCGAGGACCCGCGGCAGCCGGATGTTGAACAGCACCGTCGCCATCCTGCCGTCGGCGATCGGGGACGGGTCGAGGATGCGGCGCCAGACGGCGGCGGCAAGCTCTCCGGCCCCGATGGGATACCTGCCGATCGCGAAGGACAGGAAGAACAGGACGACGGGGGCGGCAGCCATCAAGGACCATTTCAGCCCCCTCGGGAGGAGCCTCGGACGCGGTCCCATGTCAGGCCCCCGGCCTCGACAGGACGAACCATCGCCCCTCGTCCTCATTTTCCACGACGTGGCACCCGAGCCCGGTGCGCTCGATGATGCCGCGGAGCTCGACGGTGGACACGCTGCGCTGCCGCTTTTTGATGTTGGCGGGCCAGTCCGGCTCGAGCTTCCGCATCCGTGCCCGGATCCGCTCGAACGTCTCCCGGTTCCCGAGCCCGCCGCCGACATAGGCCCTTCCTCCGGGCTTCAGCACCCTGCGGATCTCCCCAAACGCCAGGGGGTAGTCGCGCCAGAAGCCCATGGACCCCCGGCTGACCACGAGGTCGAAGAAGGCGTCCTCGAAGGGCAGGGCATGGACGTCCCCGACCAGGCAGCGGCACCTGTCCCCCAGCCCCAGACCGGGTAAGCGCTCACGGCAGAGCTCCACGGCATCGGGGGACACGTCGACGAGCCACCCCTCGAACGGGCCCCGCTCCATCACGGCGAAGCCCAGATGTCCGCCTCCGCAGCCGACGTCCAGCATCCTCCCCGAGAGGACGCCGGTGCGCTTCAGGATGGCCTCCGCCACCACCGGGTACAGCGGCGCGAAGACCCCGCTGGCGATCGCGTCGTACTCCAGGGCGTTTTCCATGTTGGAACTCCCCCCTGTGTTGGGGCTCCTCCCCTCCGGACCGTTCGCGGCGGTCATCCCGGACGCCTCCCGGAGCGGGGCCCGTCGATGCTGACCATGCGCCCTCCCGCGAAGATCTCCATCGAGCAGCCCCGCCGGATGGCCTCGTCCAGCCTCTCCGGCTCCGTGCAGACGAACCCGGAGAGGTTGTCGGCGCCGTGTCCGAAGAAGACGGGGGAAAGCGGCACCGTAGGTCCCACCAGAGACACCTTGGCGTCCCGGCAAATCTGCAGGAGGCGCGGCAGCGTCTTGTTGACGAGGGTCATGCCGGTGATGAAGACGTAGTCCTGCTCGGGCAGGATGTACTCGCAGGCGCTGTCGGGGTAGTCGCCCGGCGAGGGATCGCGCTCCAGGATGGAGAGCCGGCACAGCGGCGCTATCAGCTTTTCGATGTGGGGGAAGTGCCCGATGATGGCCACCCTTTTCCCCGCGATCTCGTCGCGAAACGCATAAAAGGCGTTCTTCTCCGTCCGGCTCTCGATGTCGTCCCTCGGCTCGCCGGCCTCCTCGAAGCCGGGGAGCGCCCGGACCCTGTCCCAGGAGTTGTAGTACGCGTTCAGGGCCGCGACGCCCAAGGTGGCCTCCAGAAAATTCCAGGATTTGGACAGGGCCGCCGCATCCCGCAGCGCCATGCCCGTCAGGGGCCCGCGGTGCAGGCGGCCGGGGCCCCCTCCATGCGTCGTGTGGGCGACGCCGGTGTTTCCGCCCGCGACGACCGTCGTCCATCGGCAGGCGATGTTGTAGGAGCTCACGGCGATGCCGGAAGGGATCCCCGCAATCAGTTCGTCGTACAGGCGCCACAAGGCAGCCACCCCTTTCGCACGGAAACGTCACCGTATTGTTTCAAAAAATATTTCGACGACCCCCTTCATTATCCCTCGCGGGGCGCCGTAAGGCAACCATGGCGGAGCCCCCCATGAAGGAAGCCCCCGAGTTGGCCTCGGGGGCTTCCTTCATGACGGCATGATTTTTTCGGGATAGTTTTTTCAGAATGTTTTTCTGAATGGGTATCGCCGGGCGGCATCGGGCGTCCCGATCAGGGAGACGATCTCAAAGTAGCCGTCCCGGCGTCGGGACATCCCGCAAAGCCCGGCGCCGCACGGGAGGGGCTGCCTACAGTCCCCGCGAGAAAGCCCGCGCGACGCCCCGCTTCGGCGGACAATCGGCATAAGGAAAGCACGGGGTCCTCGCCCGAAAGAAGCCTCAGAGGATGGAAGCGGGCCGCCGAAGCCATGCAGACGGAATGGCTCGCATCCATGCTTCAAGCCGACCGATACGGGACGGACCGGACCAGCGGCTCCGCACGGGGGACGCGGCCCTTCAGGACCTCGGAGACGGCCTCGTAAACGCCCCGAACGACCTCATCCGCCGCGATGCCGACCGTACCGGCCAGACGCCCCTCACGAACGGCCTCCCGCGCCTCGGGGATCGCATCGACCCCTCCGATCGGGGGCGGCTTCACGCCTCGCTCCTCAAAGGCCTCCAAAGCGCCCAGGGCCATGAGGTCGTTGGCGCAGAACACGGCGCGGACATCGAGCCGACCTGCGAGAGCGCGCAGGGCGGACCGGGCAGAGCCCCGATCGAAATCCGCATGGACGGTCAGGATGCGTTCCGCCGGAAAAACCCGGCGAAGGGTCCTCAGTGCGCCGCGGCAGCGCCCGTCGGACTGCCGGGCTCCGCAGAACCCGGCGATCAGAATCGCCCAGCCCTCTCCGGGGGAGGAGAGCCCCGACAGGACGGCCTCCGCGGCGAGGACCCCCTGCTCCTCGAAATCGGCAACCCGGATGGGATGATATCGAGCGATGTCCCGCACAAGGACCGGGTCGCACTTGGGGCCGACGTCGAGGATCGGGGCCGGGGCATCCCCGAGCGCCAGCACGAGGTTGTCCGGCGTCAGGGGGTTGAGGATCAGGGCGTCGCACCCCTCGCCGTACATGGCCCGCAGCGCCTCCGCCTGACGCTCGGGATCGCGGGGGTCCCGCCCCTCCCGAAACACGATCTCGAACCCCCAATCCGGGGCCTGCCGAAGGTACTCCTCGACCTTGCTGCGCCAGAACGGATTCGCCGAGTCGGCAAGCAGGATACCGACCTTCCCGACCGCTCGGGCGGCGGAGCTGCCGCTCACCTCCATTTTTCTTATTTCCATCCCTCGAACTCCCGGATGTTCTCGGGCGTCGCCAACATGATGGGGATGTCCAGACGCTCGGGAAGGTCCCCGGCGCCCTCGGCGAGCTTGAGGGCGAAGACGACCGCTCCCCGCGTCCAGGCGGCCTGGGAGAACGTCGTCGACCCCGCCAGCTTTCCCTCACGAATCGCGGTGCGTGCCTCCGGGATGAAGTCCGTTCCGTAGATCAGGACCCCGTCCTGTTTCCCGGCCGCAGCCAGCGCATCCGCCGCCGCCAGGGCCATCACGTCGTTGGCGCAGTAGATTCCCTTCAGATCGGGATGGGCCCGGATCAGGTCGGTTGCGATATCGAAGGCCAAGTTGCGGTCCCACCGTCCGGGCTGGACCGAGACGACGCGGACATTCGGACTCGCCTCGAGGACTCCCAGGGCCCCCTTCTTGCGCGCCTCGCTCTGTCCGGCGCCGGGGATGCCCTCGATGACGGCAACCTCTCCTCCCTCGGCTCCCAGCCTCTTCACCATATCCTCCGCAGCCAGCCGCCCCTGGTCCGCAAACGCGGCGCTGATCCAGCCGTTCAAACGTCCGCCCGAGTCCTTCAGCGCCTGCGCGTCGATCGCGGGGCCGGAGCAGAGGATGGGGACCCCCTTCTCGTTGGCCTTCAGGACGCCCGGGATGAGGTTGAACGGGTCCATCGGGGTTACGACGATCGCGTCGTAGCCCTTGGCAACCATCGTCTCCAGGGTGTCCAACTGAGACTTGAGGTCCCCCTCGGTCGGGGCCGCCAGCACTTCGACGTCGATCCCCATCTCCGCCCCCCACTCCCCGTATCGGTTTCTCATCTCCGTCCAGTACGGATTGGCGAGCGTGATGACCAGCACCCCAAGCCTCTTCCCCCTGGGGAGCGACGAGAGGTCGCCCAGCTGCGACTCGACCTTCCGTATCGAATCCCCCACCATCGGATTCTCCCCTGCGGCCGCCGGGACGACCGCAAGACACAGCGCCGCCAGAAGCGCCCAACCCATCGAGACGAAACGTGAAGCTCCCATAACACCGATTCCTCCTTCAAAAAGTTTGAACAAAGCGCTTCTGAAACAATCTACCCAAAAGCGATGAAAAAGCAATCCACGAAACGCTCCGAGCTATCGTTTCCCCTCGGAGAAGAGGACCGCCGTCAGGAGAATCGCTCCCGTCACGAACTGCTGATAGTACGACGACACTCCGATCAGCACGAGGCCGTTCCGAATGACCCCCAGCAGCAGTCCCGCCAGCAGGGTCCCCGTTATGGAGGCAAACCCACCCTGAAGGCGCGTTCCGCCCAACACCACGGTGGCGATCGCATTCATCTCCATCATCGTTCCGGCCAGGGGCTCGGCGCTGTTCAGCTTTGCGGTCATGATGACCGACGCGGCCGAGGCGCAGATGCCGGAGAACACGTAAAGGGCCCCCTTGTAGAGATCCGCGGGGACCCCGCTGCGCCTCAGCGCCTCCTCGTTGCCCCCCAGGGCGAGGGCGTAGACCCCAAGCCGCGTCCGCAGGGCAAGCGCACCGATGACGGTGAATGCAGCAGCCGCAGCGGCTGAAACGGGAACACCGGCGACGCTCCCGCGGCCCAACCAGGCAAAACGGGCCGAGAAGCCATAGATGGGGATGCCCTGCGTCAGAATAAGAGTTGCGCCGGCGATGAGGTTCATCGTCGTCAGGGTCGCCATGAAGGGCGTTATTCTCGCCCGAACCACAAGCAAAGCGTTCGCGAGTCCGATCAGAGCGCCCGTCCCGAGCCCCAGCCCGATAGTGACGCCCACCCCCCACCCCTCCCTGAGGGACAGGGCCATCACGACCCCGGACAGGGCCACGACGGCCCCCGAGGAGAGGTCTATCCCGGCGGAGGCCACGACGAAGGTCATGCCGACGGCGGCGATGAGGTTGATGCTGCTCTGCTCCGCGATGCTGCGCAGGTTCCCGAGGCTCCAGAAGTGGGGCGACAGGAAAGAGAAGAGGGCGGCGAAGCCCAACAGGGCCAGCCCCACCCAAAAGGGTTGGCTCGTCCTAGGCATGGGGGTTCACCCCCGACATCCTGGCCACGACCTCCTCGACGGACGTCTCCCCCCTGCACCCCAGCCAAACCGCTGCGCCGCCCCGCAGGATGCAGATGCGGTCCGCCAGTTCCAGGACCTGAGGGATGTTGTGCGAGATGCAGAGGACGGCAAAATTTTTACGGCGAAGCTCATCCATCAGCGCCAGGATATGCCCGCTCTCCCGAACTCCCAGGGCCGCAGTGGGCTCATCGAACGCGATGAGCCCCAAGCCGCCCGTATTCGTACTCCGGACCAGAGCACGGGCGACGGCCAGGGACTGACGCTGCCCCCCGGAGAGGGAGGAGGCCCGCGCCCTCGTGGAGGGAAGGACGACCCCCAGGCTCCCGAGCAAGTCGGCGGCCTCCCGGTGCATCCGGCGGCGGTTCACGAAAAGCCCGAACGCCAAGGGCTCCGCGCCCAGAAAGATGTTCGACGCCGCGTCAAACCCCTCGACCAGCCCCAGGTCCTGATACACCGCCGTGATCCCCCGGTCGAGGGCCCCCTTCGGGGTCATCCGCTCCAGGCGCTCCCCCCCGATCTCGAACACGCCGCCGTCGGGCCGGACGACGCCGGTCAGACATTTCAGCAGCGTCGATTTCCCCGCCCCGTTGTCCCCCACGAGCCCGACGATTTCTCCCGGAAAAAGGTCGAGCGAGATGTCCCGCAGCGCCTCGACGCTGCCGTAACGTTTGCTCAGGCCCCGTATCCGCACGAAGGGACCGACCCCGGAAGTCATGGCGTCCCCATATCTCCAACGCAGCGACATAGCTTTTTCGAGAGCTCGGCCCAGGACAACGCTTCCTGGAGCGCCTCGTCTATCCCGACCGCGGGAATCGACACCCCCCGATCGTGAAGCATCGACATCAGACATTCCAGGAAAACGCCTCTTCCTTCGACAATGGAGCATTCCGGCAGCAGCCGCATCGATGCGATCTCCCCGCCCGGGTATCCAACGCAGGTCCGATCGACACCGCAAGAAGGGCTGCCGTCTACGCCGACGATCCCAAGGATCTCGTAATCGTTGCGAAGGTAGTCCTCCATCTGGTCCACAACGTCCTCCAGAAGGGCGCGGCAGTGCTTGCGATACTTGGGGACGTCGTACTGCTCCCGCGTCATCCCCCATCGGCGGCATCCCCCATAGGTCTGTTCGGGGCAGGGAAGCTGCACGATACCGACGCCGTCCTTCAGGAGCCCCTCGACAATAACAGGGATCGCCCCCGGGGTCTGTGCAATACCGGCAACCTTCGCGTTCGCGTTCAAAATACAGTGCGCCAGCGCCACTATTTTTCTGCCTCTCTTCACGTCTTCTCCCCTTCCGGACTAGGCTTCGAGGGCCCTCTCGAGGCGCCGGGAAAAACAGGCCACCGTCTCCGTCAAAATGTAGTAAACCACCGCCACCGCCAAGTAGATCTCAAAGGCCCTGTAGGTTCGAGTATAAATGAGCTGCCCGATCCGGGTCAGCTCCATGATGGACAGAACGGAGACGAGGGAAGAGTCCTTGAGAATCGAGGAGAAGGCGTTGACCAGCGAGGGCAGGGCCACGCGCAGCGCTTGGGGAAAGACAATGAATATCAAGGCTTCCAAACGCGTCAGGCCCAGAACCTGAGCGGCCTCCTCCTGTCCTCTCGGCACAGCGCCCAGAGCCCCCCTGAGTATCTCCGATATGTACGCCGCGCTGTTGAGTCCCAAAGAAAGGACCGCCGCAACGTAACGCGGCATGTTGAGCCCTATGGACGGCAGCCCGTAATAGATGAGAAACAGCTGGATCAAAAGCGGCGTTCCCCGAAAAAAGGAGACGTACCCCCCCAACAGGGCCGAGAGGGGCCCTGCCCGTCGGCGCAGGACCCCTACGACCGTACCCAGAGCAAGGGCCACAAGGAAGGAAAAGCACGTCAAAAGAAGGGTCATGCACACCCCTTCCGCAATGGCCCCGGCATTGGTGACGATGATGTCCGTTCGGAACTCCATACGTTACTTTACTCGGCTGCAAGCCACTTTTTCAGAATCTCGTCGTATTTCCCGCTCTCGCGGAGCTCCTTCAGTGCCGCATTCAGGGCGTCCGTCAGCGAGGAGGAGTCCTTGTTGAGGACCATGACGATCTCGGAAGGCTCGCCCACCTCGCCCAGGACGTGGAAACCTCCGGACGTCGTCCTGATCTGGTTGACCGCGTAGGCATACCCGACAATCAGTGCGTCGATGCGCTCGTTCTGCAGGTCCAGGAATGCCTCGGGATTGTAGTTGAAGCGTCGGACCTCCTTGAGTCCCTCCATCTTGTCGGCTATCTGCTCCGACGCGGACCCCATCTGGACGCCGACGACCTTGCCCCTGAGGTCATCGACCGATTTGAAGCGCTCGTCTCCCGTCCTCACGACGGCGACATCGGACAGCCGGTAATACGTGTCCGTCATGCTCACATTCTCCTCCCGCGTCTCGGACCTCGACATGCAGGAGAGCAGGACGTCAAAGTCGCCCTTGTTCACACCCGCGATCAGCCCCGGCCACTCCGTGTCCCTGAACTCGGCCTTAACCCCAAGTTTTTCGGCCAAAGCCCTGCCCAAGTCCACATCGAAACCCTCGAACTCCCCCGTAGTCTCGTTTCGGGACTCAAAGGGAGGGTAGGCGGCACAAAACCCGACGACCAGAGTCCCCCGGTCCCGGACGCTCTTCAGCGCGTCGGCCCCCCAGGAGGCCCCTCCGGCCGCCAGGCACGTCAGGAAAGCAAGGAACACAACACCGACCATCTTCTTCAATACACTCATCTTACAGCTCCCCTTCATTGTATTGTCTCAGTATATCCGCATGGGAGAAGATCAATAATGAAGATCAATAATGACGTCCCATCGTGCGCCGCAAAAACATTCGGGTCCTTTCAAGACCGGGGGCCTCGAAAATTTCCTCGGGCGATCCCTCCTCCTGGACGCTTCCCTCCGCCATGAACACGACCTTGTCCGAGACCTCACGGGCAAACTGCATCTCGTGCGTAATGACCAGCATGCCCATGCCGTTTTTTGAAAGGTCGGACATGACCGTCAGGACCTCCCCCACCAATTCGGGATCCAAGGCGCTCGTCGGCTCGTCGAACACCAGATGGGACGGAGACAGGGCCAAAGCCCTCGCAATCGCCACCCGTTGCTGCTCTCCTCCCGAGAGCCGACCCGGTTTGTACCGGGCCTTGTTCTTCAGGCCCACCCGCTCCAACAGGCTGGAGGCGAGCTCCCTGGCTTCTCCTTCGTCCATTTTCAGACAGCGCCTGGGGGCAAACGCCACGTTCTCCAGCGCCGTCATGTGCGGCCAGAGATTGAAATGCTGGAAGATCATGCCGGTACGGCGACTCATGGCTCTGGGACGGCTCCGCAAAGACGCCACATCCTCGCCGAAGAGCGTTATCGATCCCGCGTCATACGTCTCCAGTCCGCAGATGCAGCGGGCCAGAGTGCTTTTTCCGGATCCGCTGGGACCAATGACCACCGTCGTGCGTCCCCTCTCGAAACGGCAGGAAATCCGATCCAAAACACACAGAGCCCCAAAGTGTTTCGTCACGCCCCGGACATCGATCGCACTTCCGTCGTCCCTGTCATCGAGCATAGCGACACCTCACCCTATACGCCCCCTATTTTTGAATCGAGCGCTTGTCCCCATTCGGGAATTTTTCCGCCACAAGCATCGAGCCAACGGCCCGCCGTCCCGCAGTACCCCACGATTCACGTCCCCCTCCATATTCGCGGACCGTTTTTGGAAGATGGTACGGCAGCCTCAGGACGGCCTGGGCAAGCGCCTCGACGCTGCCGTAACGTTTGCTCAGGCCCCGTATCCGCACGAAGGGACCGGCCCGGGAGGTCATGGCGTCCCCCTATCTCCACAGGAGAAAGACACGATGCTCCCCCGGGGCGGAACTACTTCGCGGTCTCCCTGGGATAGACGACCAACTCGTTGTAGGTGGAGACCGGGCATTTCTCGCGCTTGTAGACGACGTCGGTGAGCTCCATGATGACGATCTCCATCGTGGTCCGCGTGATGCTCCCGCTCTTCATCATGTGGCCACCCCACATTCTTCCGTCCCCATCGGCAATGGAGAGGTGCAGGTGCCGCCCACCGGGCTCGAGCGTTCCGCTCAGACAAATCGTCTCAAAGTCCCCCTTCAGCAGGGTCCCCTCTTTGCGGTTGGCAAACCGCAGGTGCGCCTCGGAGAGGCTCCCCACCGACGACACGATCGCGGCGGCCTGGATACCCTTCTTCTCGACGAAGGCCAGCAGCTCCTGGACCACGTCCGTGCCCGGCAAGAGACGAATGGTGTAGAAGCGGGCGTTGGAGGCGACGGCATCCGAAATATCGGCCTTCACCGCCACGTCGGGGCTGTCCGCGAAGCAGGCCCCCGCCGTCATCAGACACAGCACGAAACCGAACAGAAATTTTTTCATCTCAGGTATCTCCTTATTGATGGTCGATTCTTCAGATTGAGTCGAATCCCTTATCCTACACGCTCAATTCTTGCGTTAAGAAGTGCTTTGACAACCTGCAGGACAAAGGCGAGCGCCGTTATCCCCAGGAGGACGGGCCAAACCGGAAGCGCTTTCAGAGAGGGGAGCCGGAGCTCCACGACAAAGGCCAGGGCGAGCACAGCGCCCGCGGTAGAGGTCGCCATGCCCCAGCCTTTTCTAAGCGCCCCGACCCCAAGGAGGAACAGAAAAAACGCAGCTCCCAGGGCAACAACCGTCAGGGCCGTCGTGACGGCGTCCGTCAGGTACAGTTTCTCGACCGTCCGCTTCATGAAGCTGAGGTGGTGATTGACCCCGGCCCTTCTGAAGGACAGGCGGTGCAGCCAGATCCCGCCGGCAAACAAGGCGAGCTGGGCCAGGGTCAACAGGTGCGTCAAGAGCCTCAGCCCCTTGGGGAGAAGGCCCTGCCTCATTTCGCGGCCGGTTCTCCCGTGACGAAGGGCCTGCCCTCGTCGCTCCAGGCAATCCAGCCGTCGCTGTAGATGGACGTGTCGTTCAGCCCCATCACTCGCGCATACCAGAGGATCTCCGACACGCGCCAGCCGCTGCCGCACATGAAGGAGAGGTGATTTTTGGTATCGATCCCCAGGTCCCTCCAAAGGGCCAGGATCTCATCCCCGTTGCGCATGGATTTGTCGATGTTTCTGTAATGGTACATCGAGCTGGAGCTGAGCTCGCCGGCACAGCCGTACACGGCGCCCTCGATGCGGCCGGCGATCTTGTGGTAGCTGTAGCCGGAGGTCTTGCCCAGGAACTCCTCGCGCGTCCGGTTGTCCACGAGGGTGAATCCCTCCGTCCCCAGCTTCTTCGCCACCTCGTCGATGGAGTCGATCCACGCCCTGCTCTCGGGGGCGCGCTCACCGAAAGCGGAGGCGGGAACGGGCTTCACGCTGTCCGTCGCAAGGGCGTAGCCGGCCAGCCTCCACCCCTCGAGCCCCATGTTCATCAGGCGCACGTCCTTCACGCCCATGTAGCGGCAGACGACGGCAAACCGGGCGGCGGCCATGGGCTCGGGGCCGGTACAGACCACGCAGGTGTCCGCGGTGATCCCGTTGTCGAGCAGCAGCTTCAGAAGGACCGCGTCGTCGGGAAGTTTCCAGAGCTTCTTGACGCTGTCGGACTCCTCCTCGGAGACCCAGCGGCGTTGTTTCTCGTCAAAGACCTGCGGGGGCTCGATGGAATCGGTGTTGATGTGCACCGCGGTGGGGACGTGCCCCTTCAGGTAGCCGGAGCCCTCCTCGTCGCCCCAGTTGATGTCGAAAACTTTGATCTCGCGCGCCGGGGTGAAACCCTCGGGAACGCTCCCCTCCGTTATCTTTTTGACGATCGCCGCGGGGACCAGAAGCTCGTAAGCGGGCCAGGAGACCAGCTCCCGGCTCCTGTCGTCGATCCAGGGCTTCGCGTCGTAGAGAGCGATGTCCTGGATCCCCCTGGACCGCAGATAGTCCGCCACAAGCGGCGCGTCCTTTCCGCCCGTATCGTAGACGATGACCTTCTTCCCGGGGGTGAGCCCCCTCCTGGTCAGGGTCTCGCTCAGCACCTCGTCCCGAGTTTTCTTTTCGAGGTTGCCCTTTTCGTCATAACCGCAGGTCAGGAACGTGTAAGCGAAGTCCGTCGCCCCCTTGATGTGCCCACCCCGGGAAAGGCCGTCCAGCGCCCACCCGTTGAAGATATCGGGGTGACGGGCGTCCACCAGAACCCCGTCCCCCTTCCCGACGAGCGCGACGACATCCTCCGTGGAGGCCGTCGGGAAGTCCGCACCCCAGCAGACGGCGGGCAGCATCAAGGATGCAAGGCACGCAAAGCAAAGAATTTTTCTCACGGTCTCTTCCTCATCTTTCCGACGACAAAGTCGTCCTCTTCGTTTCGATCCCGCTGCGAGGCCGGGGCGCAAAGCCGCCCCGGGCCGGTCGTTCGGGCATAAACCAATCGCCCGCAAGGCAAAGCGCCCGGTGGACTGCCCATAGGGCGAGCCGAAAGGAACGAACCACGCCTACCGGCCCCGCCATCGTCCCACCACAGGCAACAGAGCCATAAGGGCCAGAGCGCCCAGCCCCGCGTCGCAGCCGCCGTTCCGTGTCCCCTCCGACCGCTGCTTCATGCCGCTCAGGGCCACTCCGTCGCCGCTGAAGACCAACCGCGTGGGCGCCGTATCCCCCTCCAGCATATAGGTCATCGCGGCCAGGGCCGCGCACCGCTCCGCTGCGCCATTCAGGGCCTCCCCGCGGACCCGGCCGCGAATCCTCAGCTCGTACTCGTAAAGTCCCGCCGGCCCCGCGCCGCTCACCGCGGCGGAGAAGGAGACCGGCTTCCCGTCCAGGAACACGGCAGTGCTCGCCTCGACGAAGTTTTTCGTCTCGACGTCGATGAGCGTCAGCCTGCGCGGAACGGGCTTGAGGCGAACGCCGACGGTGACCTCGGCCGTGCCGTCGCTGCCGACCTCCCCCACGACGAGCGTCCACGCCCCGGAATCGTCGTAGCGGGCGTCCATCGGGGCCTCGGCTGGCGCCTCCGTGATGGGCTTCTCGGGGACCGGGCTCGGGCCGGGCTGAGGCGTCGGATCGGGGTTTGGTTGAGGCTGAGGTTGGGGTTGCGGTTCCGGCTTCGGACCGGGCCCCGGCTGCGGCACGGGTTTCGGGTCCGGTCCAGGCTGCGGCTGAGGCGTGGACGAGAGCTCCACGGCGCCGATATCGACGCCCCCGAACTGCGGACGCGCGACGCCGCGGGCGTCGACGGCCGGGATGGCGCACTCCGCCCAGCCCCGCCAGAACACGTCGGCCGAGAGGACGTCCGCGGAGGTCAAAGCCCCGACGCGCCGGCCGCGGTCCCGTGCGGGGCTCGTCCAGGCCGGCAGACAGGTGGGGACGGGGCCGCCGTGATTCCCCAGGGAGGAGAGCCTGGGGTCGTCCGAGGTCACCTCCGACAGAACGATCTTTCCATCCCGGACGGCTCCCCCGCGGACGATCGAGTTGTAGAGCGCCGCGCCGGAGTCATCATCATTCCCACTGACGATCTCCTCCGCCCCGCCGTCCCAGAAGATGCTGTTGAAGGCGACGATGCACCCGCCCCCAGGCTTGCAGGCCCCAGTTTTGCATTTGGTGTTGTAGACGGAACTGCCCTCACCGCCCTGTCCCTCCTGGGGGGTGGCCTTGTTTCCAAGGAAGGTGCAGTTGAGGAGGAGCGGGTAGCTGCCCGTGCGGTTGAGAGCGCCCCGCCGTACTTCGCCTCGTTGCCCGTGAAGGTGCAGTTGACGAGTGCCGGGCTGGAGACGCCGTTGTAGACCGCCCCGCCCGACCCCTTGTTGGGGTCGGTAACGTGCGCGTCGTCGTAGGTCCTGTTCCCGGAGAAGGTACAGGAGCGGATCGTCATGCCCCGGCCCCCGCCGCCGACCTCCGAGTTGTACATGGCGCCACCCTCGATCACCGTGGAGTTGCCCGTGAAGAGGCAGTCCTCGACCAGGATGTTGGTCGCCTGGAGGAGGCGAAGAGCACCGCCATTGTGGGACGTTTTGTTGTCTTTGAAGAGGGAACGGCGAATCGTTATGCCGTCCGGGGTTCTGCCCGCATAAACCGCCCCGCCGCCTCCGCCGGCGTAGTTGTTCAGGAAACTACAGGACTCGATGGTCAGCCCCGCCGCTCCCGGCTTCCGGTTCGATTGGAAGGATATGCCACCGCCGTTGCCGGATTGACCGGAACCAACGGCGTTGCCCTCAAAACGCGAACGGAAGAGTTTCACCTCGGTCCGAACAGTGTTAATGGATCCTCCCAATGACCCTGTGCTCCGGTTCTCCAGGAAGCGGGAATCCCGGATGTACAGGGAGGCCGTACCGCTGCCCTGAGGGGGGATGCTGATATTGATCGCCGCACCGTTGGTTCCCTTGTTCCCCTGAAACAGGCAGTTCTCAATAACGACATCGCTTTCGCTGAGGTTCAACCCGCCCCCCAGGCCTCCCTCTCCTCCCGACACCGCAACACCGTCCAGCCGGACCCCCTTCACGTTCGTGCCCTTCAGGACGCTTTCGCTGTTTGTCCCCCGGATCACGTCCGCGCTGAGGGTGACGCCCCGCGCGTCCCGGCCGTCGTCCAACCCCAGGTCCCCGGTCAGCACGACGCAATGCTTGTCGGGGTCACGCTGCTCCCGCGCCGTCTCGCTCCCCACGAATCCGCCGTAGAGGGCCACGCCGTTTGGGAGCGTGAAGGACTTTCCCTGATCCACAGACGTGACGCCGTCCGCCAATGCCGGGACTGCCGGGCGGTAGACGCCCTTCGCAATCCAGAACTCGTCCCCCGACGTAGCCCCGCTCAACGCCGCGGCGAAGCCGGCCTCGTCCAGCGGGGCCGACCAGCTCCCTCCGTCCCCGCCCGCGGCGGCCGAACCGTTGACGCGATACACCCGCGCATCTGCCGGGGAGACGAAGGCAAGACAGACCGCGAGCATCGTAAACGCCATCTTTCTCGTACTCTTCAAGAAACTGGACATACCCCATCCCCTCCTTGCGGCGATCGCCTGCAAAAGACAGTGCAGGGGGTGGGTGGCCCCCATCCCCCGCTTCTGCAATCAGGCTATTCGTGGCCTTCCGGCTCCAGCTTGTTGGCCGGATCCTTGCTCCAGTCGATGATGCTCCCCTTGTAGTTCTTCACCTTGGCTGCATCGAAACCGAAATCATTCACCAGCGCCTCGGCGAACTGGCTGCTCTGTTTCCCGCTGTTGCAGTAAACGATGATCTCGGCGTCCTTAACGATTCCGGCCTTCTCCAGGGCCTCCGCGGCCCCCTCCGCCTTCAGGTTCGCCAGGGGGAAGTTGACGGCCCCGGCGATGTGCCCGCCGGGGATTCCCTCGCGCGGCGACTTGCCGTTATAGACGTCCTCCGTGCGGACGTCCACCAGCACGAACCCCGGCTGCCCAACCTTCTCCTTCACGTAGGCCTGGTCGACGACGTCGATCTTCGGACCGAAGAGGGACGCCTGCGCCGACACCGCAAGGCACAGCACGAACAACACCGCAAGCAAAGACCTGTTCCACTTTCTCATCACTGACCACTCTCCCTGAAAATATAGATAGGATCATCCAAACGGCGCGAACACGCCGCCAACAGCCCCCGACGAAAAAGGGGGCACACGCACGACACGACAAGAGGAGGTGTGAAAAACCTCCTGCTTGGGGAAAAGGGAGCTTCACGTCCGGCCGGGAAAATACCTCTTCCTGGCGCAGCCTCCCCTTGTTCCCTCATGGTCCTCTTACGGCACTGCCTTGTCGTTCGGAAGTTCCTCTACGGTGGTGTACTCCACCTTACCCGAGAGAGGATCTCCCACCTGGACCGGAAGCTTGGGATGCATCTGCCATTCGTTCCAGCCTCCGTCGTACACGGACGCCACAATCCCATTTTTGTACAGGATCAACCAGGGAATGGCCGCGCCCCAACCCGTCCCGCAGTAAAACGACAGCTCGTTGTCCAACGTAAACCCGTGCCCTTCCCACATTTTCTTGGCCTCGGCCAACGTGATGAAGGTCCCGTCCTCATGTACGTAGTCGTCTATGGAGTAGGCGTCTTTCCCCAGTTTTCCCCACACGGCTCCCTTGGGCTCTCCCGCTTTGTTGATGTACTTGTATCCGCTGGTTTTTCCCTCGAACTCCTCCCTGCTCCTTATGCTCACGAGCCTGAAGTTCGGGTCCTCCGCAAGTTTGCGGGCCGCTTGTTCCAGGGTCAAATTGTATTCCGGATGCACGGGAACCTTGGCCCCAAAGCTCCGGACCGCCGTCGCCCTATTGGACTTGCTCTCGGTGCGGTATCCGCTGTTCTTCCACGCCCTTAAGCCTCCGTCCATTATTTTGACGTTCTCCACCCCTGCCCACAGGCAGACCCACGCAACCCGTGGGGCGGCGGCATCGAGAGAATAGAGGATAACGGTGCTGTCCTTCGTGATCCCCAGCCGCGTCAAGACATCCTCGATCTCCTACGGCGTCCTGATGTTCCATATGGGCCCTTCCTCGATCCAGTCCGTGTTCATGTGAATGGCGCCCACAGGGTGTTCCCTCAGGTAATCCGGGCTCGCCGCCTCATCTCCCCAGGATACTTCGAGCATGACGTAATGCTTCGACTCCGGTTGTTTCCCGTCCATAACGCTTTTGACCCACTGCGGCGTAACGAACACCTTGTTTTTGGGGACGGCAGGGACCTTGACCTCGGCCTCGGGATCCCGCCTGTTCACGGGACAGGCACTTACCGTTTTCTTTTCCGCTTTGTCCGCCGCCACGGCCTGCGGCATCTTATCCCCCGACGCGCCGTCCTTTACGACATCGGCCGCGAAACTGCTTCCGCCTTGCAAAGTCCCCAAAAGCACAAGGGCCAGAAACATGCCCGTCGCTGCCATTCTATTCATGGCAAAGCCTCCCTTCATCCTCCCCGTCCTCTCCCGCCCGTCAGCAGAACTTCATGCGCTCCGGGTCGCCGGCCGCACCGTCGAAGAACCGCAGAACCTGGACTCCGCTCTCCGCGGCCATGCGCTCGATGCGCCCTCGCTCGTCGGCGTCCTGATAAAGGACCGCCAGGCCGCAGCACCGGTCCGCCTCACGCGGCGTCGGGGCGAAGGTGCAGCGGACCCCGGCCGCCTTCATCAGCTCGTACAGGGACTTAGCGTTCTTCACGTCCGGGAAGAGCACGTAGTGCCGCGCCCCCGTGGATTCGCTCATCGCCCCTCACCCATCGCTCATCGCCCGCCCAGCATCTCCAGGAACGCCCCGATGCGGGTCTTGAGCTGCTCGGCATCCTGGTCCGTGTAGTCGGTCTCGACGCCCAGCACGGGGATCCCCGCGTCCTTCAGGGCCCGTTCCACGAAATATCCCTCGGTGTCGTAGATGTTGCAGAACTTCAGGTTGACGTCGATGACGCCGTCCGCGCGGTACTCGCGGGCCAGGCGCAGGATGTCGTCGATGCGCTCCGAGTTCGGGGTGAAGCAGGCGCAGTGGATGCCGCCCAGATAGCGCTCCGTCAGGCGGTCCACCATCTCGTCCAGGGTCCTGCCGTCCTCGTCCACGCACCGCTCGTAGTAGCGGATGCCGGTGCACATCTCCTCACACACGACGGCCCCGCCGAGGCTCTCGACGATGTGGTGCAGCTTCCAGTTGGGGATCGAGAGCGGCGTCCCCGTGAACAGGATACGCTTCGCCCCCTTCGGGAACACGGACACGCCCGCGCGGGCCCGCTGGTCCAGCTCGTCGCAGAGCTTGTTCACCATCGACGTGAACCGCCCGGGATCGTCGTAGAAGGCGATCTGCGTGATCAGCAGGACGTCCTTCCCGCTGATGGGGACGGCGTCCAGCTTGCGGAAGTCCGAAAGCCTCCGGAGGGCGCGGCGCTTCCCGTTCAGCAGCACGATGGCGTCGTGCAGGCTGCCTTCCGTGACCCTGTTGCCCGTCAGCTCCTCCAGCCTGCGGATGTAGCCGCGGATCTCGTCCCTCCAGTGCGCGTAGTCCCTCTCGCGCTTCATCTGCGGGATGTCCATGATGTACATGGGCGCGTCCTCGGCCAGGATCTCCCAGGCCTTCTTCTTCCCGTCGCAGGTCGTCTCCCCGACGAACAGGTCCGCGAGGCGGAAGAAGGGGCAGGTGCGGTCGAAGCGCGCGCCGAGCGAGGCCTTGATGAGCGGACAGGTCGCGGTGGGGAGCTTTTTCTCCCCGCCCGGCACCCAGAACTGCGAGCCGCTGCACAGCCCCGTGGCGATGGCCCCCGCGGCCACCACCACCTCGTCCGGGACGTGGATGCAGAAGGAGCCGACGACCTTGCCCCCCTTCTTCTGGTGCTCGACCAGCTCCATCGGACGGATGCCGTGGATCTCCGCCACGACCATGTTGAAATAGTCCATGCCCTCCGGCCTGTTCCCCTGCGACAGATAGACGTCGCCAAACGCCTGAGGAAGCGCCTCGCACAGCAGGTCGTGCGTGTTCACGTCCATGCCCAGGCCTTCCCACATCGCCCTGTAATCGGCCATAAGTCATCCCCCTCTTTCTCTTTGACCCATCGGTCATTCGTACCCGATCTCCGTCCCCTCTCCAAAGGGACAGTTCGGGTAAACGTAGTCAAAAAAACCGTCAACCCCTCTCTTACGGTCGTATCTGGCCCGCAGGAAATCCCTCCCTTCCCCGGTCGCTACCTCCTGGACGCAGCCCTGGCAGCCCTCCCCCTCCAGGATGCGGTAGAAGGTACCGCTCAGCTTTCGATCCAGCTGACGGTAGATCCCCGCCCCGCTCTGGACCCGAACCGGCAGAAATTCCACCGGCGCCGCCGAGAACTCCGCCGCCTCCGACGCCCGCCGAAGGACCTCGAACCGCTCCGGGACGGGCAGGAAGTTGAGATAATATTCCAGAATGTAGACGCTCCGCCCGTCCAGGCCGGAGTGGTATTTCAGGTTGAAGAGCAGCCCGGTCAGGCGCCGGGACTCCGCCGTCGCGGCATCCAGCGCGCCGTCGTCGAGTTTGCGCCCGTAGACGCGCTCCAGCGCCTCCGTCAGGCGCTCCAGCCTCATGGGGTCCTCCGTGCGGTAGACGTGGACCTCCCTGCCCGGCAGCCGCGACACCTCGCGGGCCATGATCGGGCAGCCGTCGTCCACGACGATCAGACGGGAGCTGTGGATCAGCGGGCACCGGTCCGTCCTGGCGTAGGTCAGGGTGGCGTCGACGACGGGACACAGGCCCCTTTCCCGAGAATACCTCAGGATCTCCCCGTCCACTCCGTACACGGGGAGGACCATGAGGTCCAGCGCGTGCAGAAGCTCCAGCGGAACGCGGCCTCCGATGAAGCCCACGACGTCGTCCGTCACGGAGGCCCGCAGCACGGCGCGGACGTAGGCCTCGCGGCGCTGCTCCTCCAGCTCCTCGAACAGGTTCACTTGCCCAGCAGGGCGGCTCCGATGGCGCCCGCAAACCGGGCGTCCGGGTGCGTGCGCACCGGCGCGTGCAGGGCCTCGGACAGCTTGTGCAGCATCATGGTGCTGTCGCAGAACCCCCCGGTGAGGAAGTAGGCGTCGGCCGCGGCCTTTCGCCCCGCCTGCACCGCGACCTTGGCGACGACGGAGCGGACGGCGCCGCAGGCGATGTCCTCCCTCGGCGTGCCCTGCCCCATCAGGCTGACGATCTCGGACTCCGCGAAGACCGTGCACATCGAGGAGATCGTGATCTCCCGCCCGCGCTCCGCCAGCTCGAACAGCTCCGGCAGGGTGACCCCCATGCGGTTGGCCATGATCTCCAGAAACTTGCCCGTCCCTGCGGAGCACTTGTCGTTCATGATGAAGTCCGCGACGCGGCCGCCCCGGACGAGGATCACCTTGGTGTCCTGGCCGCCGATGTCGATGACGGTGAGGTCCTCGCCGCCGAGGAAACAGGCCCCCTTGCCGTGGCAGGTTATTTCCGTCAACGTGTCGTCGGCATAGGGGACGGAGACGCGCCCGTAGCCGGTGGCCGTGATGCGAAGCTCCTCCCTTTCGCAGCCCAGGGAGAGCAGCCAGGCAAGGAGCGCCTCCGCGGTCTCCCGGCCGTTCCATCCGCTGGGCATGAGCTTGCGGGCCAGAATCTCGTCCTTGCCGTCATTCATCACCAC
>ERZ772917.513-NODE-513-length-27257-cov-22.549335_pt1 | contig 27257 bp, 17 predicted proteins | sample MGYA00511187_ERZ772917 | MGnify/ENA primary metagenome ERZ772917 (study PRJEB29015, sample SAMEA2737925) | human oral metagenome | biome: human oral; feature: human-associated habitat; material: dental | place: China | collected 2012 ...
GATTCATGCTCAAATTTCGATGCGATATTTGTTCAAAACAACTTGACAGAACACACCGCCGCGCTGACGGGGACTGAAGAGGACTTGGGCCACTGGGCTGCCGCGCTGGCGGGAGCCGCAGGACCCTGGGTCGCAGCGGGCCACTGGGCCGACGCGCCGACGGGCATCGAGCCAGCGGCTGACTCGAACCTCACAGCATCAACGCCAACATCCTCCGCATCCGTGAGCTTAGCCACAAGGACGTCCCAGCTCGAATCGCCATCAGGAAACGCGCTCACCTGACCGGTGCCCAAGGCGCCTGCGGGTCTGGCCTCCATAAACCCGACGCCCCCTTGGGCCTGTGATGGCACATCTGGTCCGCCGGCCGCCACGCCGATCCCGCCGGCCAGCGAGACTGCCCTACCAGCCGATGGGCTTTCTCCCCCAAAGTACCTGGCAGTATAGTCGGTTCTCACGGGCGTATCCATGGAGAGCCACCTCTCGGCCCTCTCCATCACGTCCTTGAAGGGGATCTTCCCATCTGCGGGCCCCCGCATCGAGTTGATCGACTCGATAGTGGCCACAAGCTGATCGCCACGCACCAGCTGCTGCTTGACCTCCTTCTTGGCGTTGCGGTCATGCAGGATGGTCTTTGGGTTGGCAAGGACGACAAGCCCCCTATACAGGTCATCAAAGCGCGGAGAGAGAAGGGCGCTCATGATCGCCCCTTTCGTGCTCAGGTTGATCCGCTTCATCAGGCCAAGGTGTCGTTGGTTCTGCGTGATAGGCGAGTAGATCCCCTCGCGTCTCCTTCCCCCAAAGGAGCGCACGAAGTCCCCGCGCGCGTTGACAGAGATGTCACCATAGAGGTTCTTGCACTCGAGCACAAAGTTGCGTCGTCTCGTGAGCACCAGAAAGTCAATCTGGGCGGTGAGTCCCTCGAATTCCAGGTGGAGGTCATGGATCACCACAAGGGACAGGTGGCTGTTTCTCAGCTCAAAGAGAATGCGGTCCTCCCCGACGATGCCTGCCTTGAGGGCACGGATGTCGGAGTCAAGCCGCCTCCTCTGGCTGCGAGGAACTGTCTCGCGCAGTGACTCGAGCGTGGCAAGCTGCTCCTTCGCATCGCTGCCCTCCTTGAGGATCACCGGTTCCTGCGCACGAAAGAACGCCATGGTCACACCCCTTAGACATCAACCTCACTCGTTTGGTCCATAAAGGGCGAGCTGTCCGAAAGCCTTCACCTGCCCGTCCCCGTCTGCCCAAGGGACAGCAGGCCGGGCGAGGCCAACGGCCAGCCGAGCCCTCGTGTCAGCCCGCATACACTGGAGTTGCCTGATACATTAGATATCCAGCACTTCCACTAGTTCTCCATTTTCCTCTTTTAGCATGATCTTCTTGATAATCTCTTCACCTAAGTATTTTGTAAACCTTTTCAATTCTGTTGATACTTCAAATACTATATTATGCTTTATGTCGTTTGAATCAAAGCTTGAGTCATATTTTGATTTGTCTGACCAGTAGTTCCAATTTACATCTGTTCGTTCATAGTATACATAGTTATGCTTTTTTGTGACAAACACTCTTTTATTTGTTAATTTCTTACCGTCTTTTGATTTAGTTGTTTCAGAATATAGCTTCATTCCCTCAAATATTTTGTAATCGCTGATGCTATCATTCGATATGTTTACCTTAATCTCTTCATATTTCATGAGATACCTTCACCTTCATAACGCATAATTTCAAGGTGCCGTCCATGCGCCCCGGACAAAAACATCCAGCACAGGACGGCACCGCCTTCTTCGGGCACGCGGATGCCCCACGGCCCAACGACTCTGCAGGGGATCCATCATCCGGCGGGTCGTGACCCCGGCGGGGCAGCACCCCGCCGGGTGACGGTTATGACCCCGCCGGGTGACCTCAGAGGAGGCCGTCGAGGATGGACCCACCGCCGCCGGTGCCGTGCAGGTCCGTGTTATTGGCGCCCTCGATGCGCGCGTTGCGCAGGCCCTCCCTGTGCTCGATGAACTCGTCTGCAGCGAGCACGTTGGACAGGCTCCGCTCCGTCTCGTTCTCGTAGGTGTGCCGTGCCCCGCTGTTTCGATACCGCATGTACATGATCGCAAAGAACACGACTCCGGGAAGAAGGAGCAGCCATCTCTCCTTCTTATCCCAACCGACCATGCTACTGCCCAGGAACAGCGCCAGAATCAAGCCAAAGAACTCGATGGCGATCGAGACGATCCAGAGCTTGGTCATGTCGATGGGAACACTGCCCATCGTCTCCTTGGTCCGAGCATTCACTGCCACGTAGTGCAGCAGCTTCTTGTTTCCCTTGACCTGTAGGTAGCTGTACAGCCAAACGGGGAGATACGCCGCCAGCCAGGACTCCCCCTTTATGTCGAAGGCCTCGCCTGACCACGCGATCCCGCGATCGTACTTCGCGAGCGTCTCGTTTGCAGCGATCCTGGCAATGTCCTGTGCCTGGGTCGCGACCAAGGGACGCACGTTGTTGACGTCAACGTCGCGCTTTTCCGAGGTATAGCCTCTCAGGTAGTTTGCGTTGTACCTCACGCAGTTCTTCGTGTCGAAGGGCATGATGGAGTTGATGATGTTGGTGGTCTTCTCGCTTGAGCTGACGTTAAGCTTGTCGACGCTCGCCTCCACGGTCAGGTCGTTGATGGCGATGTCAAAGTCACGCTCGACATGGTAGGCATCCGCATCGTAGCGAGTCTCGCTGCTGTCTCCCCTCTTGACGCTGTATTTCCTGATGAGCACCTCCCCCGTGCCAGAGAGGTGATCGTGTGCGTTTATGTCCACGATCATGTAGGGGAAATACACGCCGCAGATGTTCTTGGTCGTGAACTCCCTGGTGAAGGTAGGATGTGCAAAGAACTTGCGCTTCCCGACAAAACGCTCTATCTCTGCCCGCGCATCGTCCTTGGACACGCCGAAGGGCAGGACGGCGTCAGGGACGGCCCCGTTGGGCACCTGATGGTTGATGGACAGCATGTTCCTGCACCAGTGGCAGCGGGCCTGGTTGGCGGAGGCCGTGTCGATCACCACCTCTGCGCCACAGCTCTCGCACTTGAGCGTGATGACGTCATTGGCATCTGCGGCCCTGTCCTGCGCGCCGGAGCCCATCCTGACCCCCTCGAGGGAGGAGACATCATCCTCGGTCTCCAGCAGCTGGGGCTCGAACTCATGCCGGCAGAAGCTACAGCGTAGCTTGCCGGTCCTGCTGTTGGTTTGGATGTCTGTAGACCCGCACTTGGGACATTTTATCTGGCCGTCCTTGGCGTCGGTGTCGGTCTGGACCACCGTGACGTCCGCTCCAGTCCACTGGCCCTCTCCCCCACCCATGGCTAGAACCCCAAAAGGTCATGCTTGAGCCTATCAAACTCCTCCTGCGTGACCACGCCGGCATCCAGGAGCTTCTTCATGTTCAGGAGTTTGGTGGTCGGATCCTCCGCACCCTGTCCCTGGGGGGCGGGCTGCTGGGGAGCGACCGGCTGCTGCTGCGGCATCGCCCCCATCGGCTGCCCCTGGGGAGTGGGTTGTTGCTGTTGCGGCTGAGGTTGCTGGCCAAAGTCGGACTGGTAGGAGCCCTGTGTGTAGGGTTGCTGCTGCGGCATCGCCCCCATCGGCTGCCCCTGGGGAGCGGGTTGTTGCGGTTGAGGCTGCTGGCCAAAGTTGGGCTGGTAGGAGCCCTGCGTGTAGGGTTGCTGCATGCCCTGCGACATGCCCCCAACCGCTCCCATGCCCATGCCCATGAAGGCAAGGCCGCTACCACCGCCAGACTCACCCGCCGCCTGAACGCCACGTGCGGCAGACTGCTGGAAGAACGAGTTGCCCCTCGCCCCCGCCAGGGCGTCTGCCTTCTTGACGTCCTCCAACAACGCCCTGGTACCCTCGTCGTACTCGATCGACAGGATGGCGGTCTTGACTATCTCCAAGCCCCGCGAGCTGCGCCACTGATATGCGGACTCCACCGCCGCTGACAAAGACGTCGCAAAGCCGATCTGGTCGCCCTGGATGCGCGACATGCGGTTGCCCTTGCTCGGGTCGTTGGTGTAGTTGGAGAAGGCCGCAGACAGACTGCCGACGACCTCATTGAACAGCTGCTCTCCAGCGGGGTTGTCCATGTCGGCAAAGTCGAAATCGGGTGCCCCGGCGACCAGGTACGACACGGGGACGAAGTTCTTGATGAACAGGATGGGATCGACGATACGCAGCGTGTATGTGCCGCGCGTGACCGCCCCGACCTGGGTGCCAAGATAGGCGTCGTCCCAGTATATCTCCGACTGGGTGCCAAACTTGTTGTTTGGGATCTCTCTGGTGTTCACATAGAAGAGGAGCTGCTGGCTCCCCGGGATGCCACCGAACTTGAATCGCTCCCACGACTGCTTGATCAGGGAATCCATGGGGCCGTCGCCCGAGAAGATGGACTTTGCGTTGGGGTCGTCACTGGTGTACTGGTATCCGCCCACCTCGGTGATAAGGCCCGTGATGGCGCCGTCCTGCATGGTGACGAGGACCGTACCCTCTGGCACTATCACCTTGCTCCCGTTGGTGATGATGTTGGCGCTGCCCCTCGTGTTGGACCCGCGCCCGTTATTTGTTCCCATGGGGACCCCGGGAAAGACACCTGCCGTGGGAGACACATCCTGCCCAGGACCGTAGAAGTCTCTCCACTGGTCGCCCAACGTAGACCCCACAGCCCCCTTGAATGCTTGGATGAAACCCATAGGACACCTCCATTTGATTTAGATGTTTGACTTGAACGCCAAACACAACGATGCTCAGATTCTACCATAGGCCCCCCATAAGAAAACTGGATATGTGCTGGGCGTGGGGAGCGGCGACAGGGCTTGAGCATGGAGGGGTGTCGTCGTGGGCGTGCGGATCGAGAGCTGCTCCATGCCCCGAGAGTGGGGCATGAGCCCGCTTTCGTCCCCTCGCGGGGTTGAGGTGCGTGGACCGATCATGCAGATAGAAACGATACACTCGGAGTAGCATCAGAAAAGCCCTCACCATTGATGGCAACCTCAAATGGAATGCGCAGTGAACTACCGAAGATTGCAGCATCGCCAGGCGAAAATGTCGGAAGCCTCGTCAACTGAGATGCGGTCATCGAAGGTACATTCTTCGATAGAAACTGGAGGTCAGCTTGATTCTGGATACGATGGATGATGAACAGTCCGCACTGAGCAAGAACAACCTTCGATAGCTCACTAGGAATCTGACTAATGAGCATGAGGTAGATCCCAAACTTTCGACCTTCACGCGCTATACGTTCGAATACCGTATCCTCCTCATCATCTACCTGTAAGACATAGCGATGCGCTTCTTCTAGCACAAGAGTGGCCGGCGCCCTCTCGCTCTGCAAAACCGAAGAATTCTTCGCAAGCAACCTGCGAGCCAAGAACGATGACACCAACCTCAGACCATCTCCATCAATCTCACCGGAAAGATTGATGACCGTCACTCCACACGCGCTACGCACAATGTCGGAAAGGCTGGTCTTTTCCTGGTCCTGTCTCATAAGTCCATCCCCATACTTGCTATTGAAGTTCTTAATTCGAGCAACCAACCCCTCTGAGTAGGCACGGGACTGTCTGTTCCCCCTCACCTGCTCCTCAGCAAACACAAAATCAATACCGGATATGATGTTGTCCATGCAAACTGAAGCTGGATCGAGGTGAAGTTCTTTATCAACAATTATCTTGTTAGTTGACGGGACTCCACTTTCGTCCAGATAATCTTCAAGATAATTCCGAAGTACTTTAAGCAAAGTATCTACAAGGTCCTTTGGATAGTTACCATAGTCAAGCCTGAAGCAATTCATCAGGTCAGCTGAAGATTGGATTTTTTTCTTCTCCTTTCCTATTTGAAACTCTTTCTTCCCACACACCTTATCGATGAAATACTTTGTTTTATCTAGATTGCCTACAACTTTTGAAAAGTACTTGTTAACCTGAATCCATCTACTTCCCGAGCTGTCTTGCGACGGATCCCTAATAGCGAGTTCCGCAAGAGTGGCACAGAGCAGGTTTTGTCCCCGCTTATTCAATAGCGAGTATTCCAAGCCCCGCTCGAGAAGTGGCTTCTGCACTTTCTCTGAAGGACTGAGAAGCGAGAACCAATCCTCTTTCGTCAGCTCTCCTACAGGAAGGTAGAGATAGTCAAATGTGATACTTCTATCCACATCGATTCTTGAATAGTCTCCATGAACGTCGAGGACGATAACTTTAGCGTCACGCCTTAGCTTACCGGAGACAAATGCTTTGCGTATCTGTGACAGCAGCAACCTAGTTGTGGTCGATTTTCCGGCCCCGGTATTGCCCAGTATCGCCGTATGGTTCGAAAGCAGACAGTCCACCGAGAAGCTGGGTTTGATGTTCTGATATCCAAGGAGGTCACCAAGACGGAGGTCACATCGATGCTCAAGGCAGAACACCACCTGTAACTCGGAGCTAGAGCACGAGTAAACAGCAGATCCTACCGGAGGAAGATCACTGATTCCGGAGTGTATCTTTCGGTCCACTATCGTACCAAGAGGTATCGTATAGATTGTTACGCTCTCGCTGACTTTTCCCACCTCCCCAAACCCCATAGCATGTTCCGACAAGCCTGACGAGACGACCTTGAGAAGAACCTTCCTTCTTGTGCCAAGGTACACAAAGAGATACTGATCAAGACCGTTGATGTGGCTGACATCTCCACCTCTGACTTGATCAAGCAAATCGTCCTCTGTAGCGCTTACCTTGACTGTCTGGTAATCAAGGTAAGCAATAATTCCCACCTTTCGTCCGGGAGACAAGCAAGGGAGATCGTTATTCAGACCTCTCATCAGCGCCCCCTTCTTCTCTCTTGTCACGGTATATCTCCGGCTCTGGCTTCATGATCCGTGCAACTTCTGAAAAGCAAAAGTAGGGATAATCACTCCTATCTTTCGGATAGATGTAAATGGCGTTGGGACTACTGTTCGAATCAGCGAAGTCTTGGGCTGGATTACTTGGTTTCCCAGATTCTCTCCTTGAGATGAATGCATACAGCGTGAAGTCAGTACGCATCAGTGCCTGTCTAATAAGTTCGGAAATGTGTTGATCCCCAAAGCTAAAACCACTCGTAATGAGAATCGAGTTTGGCGTAGAGAGAGCATTAAAGAACTCCCTAAACATATCAGAGAATGGACTCCCCTGTGTCACTGCATACTTTGAACTGGTCGGCATAATCAGGAGGTCTTCGCCTTGAACAACTTTTTCGACAACCGACTGAGGTAGCTCGACAACCGACTGAGGTAGCCTTTTGACATTGTTGTTCTTGCCAATCCAGTTCAAAGAGCCGTGAAGCTTGAACAGGCGGAAGAATGGGTTGACCGGCTGTAGATGCTCTCGAAACCTATCTTCTAGATCTATTGGTCTTTGGTGAAATTCTCTTGTGGAGAAGCGGCTCTCGATTCCATTGGTAAACCCGTCGGAATACTGATATCCAGACTCGGTAAGAGCAATCTCGTGGAAGAAGTCGTAGTTCGTCGTGAACAGGTTCACAATATCAAACATCGGAGACTTTGACTGCGCAAGGATCTGCCTCGAGAACCCCAGGCCCTGCACAAAATCAAGGTAATTGGCAAGAACATTAGTCACTGCGAGTTCGTCCGTACTATAATCGAGGCATACGGACTGCCTAAATTCTTCCAGTACATAGTCGCGTGCGGTCTTTGCATGTGTGTCTTGCGGGTTGACGGTCAGGTAGCATTCCAACCACGAAAGAAAGTCCTCGATATTGTTTACCTCATTTTCCAAAACATTGCATGATTGCGCGTATTTCTCAACCATCTCCTTTAGACTCTTTACTCTTTCGTCCTTATTACCAGCTTTTTTCATCCTTTCAAAGGTAGCCCCCATCAATGGGATAGCAGGCACCGATGCTCCGGAGCCAATCAAGGTTGAGATATTTAATGAGGTAGACAGCAAGCCTTGGAAAGACTTTCTCAAGCCATCAATGGAGACCTGTTTAGTGTTAGCGCCACGCCTAAATGTATATTCGTCCGCCATTAGCACCACCTCCACTGTCCGTACCCAGAAAGCCTTGGTGGACGGCACCAAGGAAGGTGAACATCCTATCTCTTCTCCCCAGGCGATAGCATCACAAGGTTGTCCTCGCCGATAATGAATGCCCTATCCTCACTGAGACGGACATTCATGCCTTCAAGATTCCTGTAGTTAATAGCGGAGATTTTAACAATCTTCAATACGGCTACCTTCCCTCGTGCGAGACTCTTAGATACGTGACCTCGAACTGCTTTACTCTTCTCATCTCGGGCATGTGGGCCTCGAGTGCGAACGCGTTATTTGAGTCGAACTTCTGCCAGATGTCGAGACCGCGGTCGAGAAGAATGTCCCAGCGATCGTCCACCTTAAGGTGGCGTGCATGGATGCCCTCCTCGAAGTCCCACGTGAAGTCAATGTCCTGCGGCTCCATGGCGTCATGGATATGCTGCAGGTACTCCACCTGCTTGTCGGGATTCCACTCGTCCACGGCCGTCACGAGGTGGACCAGCGGTGACGCCTTGGTATAGTCCATATGCCGCAGCAGCACTTCCATAAACTCCATCAGGTTCCTGCACTGATAGAACGCTCGGATGTACGGGTCCACGATCTCGACCCGCTCCGCGCCGTCGAGATACGGCCCGAAAAGTGCCTCGTAGGAGACACCCCTCTGGTTCTCGCGGTAGGCCACCAGCCCCTCTCGCAGGACAGGCACATCCCGCTGGACAGGATCACTGCCGGTCTGAGACGAGACGTCGGTAGACGCGCTCATGGGTATTGCCTGCGCAGCGGTCTCCGACTCCGTCACCGTCTCCTCCGGTGCAAGGTCGAGCGCGTGGTACGCCTCAGGCCATTCGTCCTCCTCTAGCGTATGGACCTGCACCCACTCCCCGCCCTTCTCGCGGTAGGCAAACTGCACGTGATCGAAGGTCTCGTCGATACGGTAGAGAGCATCCTTCACGCGCTTGCGCAACTCCAGCGCACACTCAAGTATCTCCGCCTCCTCTTCAACCGTAGCGCCCCCCGCCGGGAAGACGATCTTCATGAGGCCAGAGTAGGTCTTGCGCACGCCATCACGATCACGCGTAGAGAGCGACGGGTGCAACTCGAAGCGCTCCTGCCACCCTCCCGACAAGTCGAGCGGCCGCATGGCCTTAAGGGCCTCAGCAAGGTAGTCCACGATGAAGCCGAAGTCCGTGCAGAACATATCACCGCGTATGATGTCCATCTCCCAGCCGGGGATGTAGGCATGCACGCGATCGATAAAGGCCGGATCGTGATAGACAGCGGGCAGATCCTCGAAAAGATCGGTCTTACGCACCATATAACCCACGTCATGACCGGTATTTCCCATGAAGGCCAGCGATGCCTCGGCAGTGACCTGCTCGATACCTCGCGAGAAGCTCTTATTGGCCATGTAGTTCTTCAGGATGTCGACGACGTCACCCTTAGGTTTCTTGTTCTTCCCCGCGAACTCGTCGAAGGCCACGGTATCCCAGTAACCCACCAGACCGATACGTCCGTTCGAGTTGTTGACGAAGAGCTTTGCCGGGGTCACGTCACCACCGGAGATGAGAATTCCATGCGGCGAGAGTTCGCTGAACACGTGACTCTTACCCGTACCTTTGGGACCCAGCTCCACCAGATTGTAGTTGCGCTCGCAATAGGGCACGAGGCGCATGAGCATGAAGAGCTTGCTCCGCCGACCAAGCTGCTTAGGGTCCAGGCCTGTCGAGCGCACGAGCACATCTATCCACTCGTCGGTGGTGAAGGCCATACGACCCACCGAATAGCCGTCTAGATCAAAGAAGGCCATCTGGATGGTCTTGAGCTTGTTGAGGAGAAACGACGACTCGTTCTTGGCCTCATTGGGCGAATACGAGAGGTCACAGATGCACCACACGCCGGAGACCAGAAGACGCCGGTTCTGTCGCACGGTATCAGAGTCCACGAGCACATGGGAGATGCGTAGGTTCTCGAAGTAGGCCTCGTAGGCATCGCGCTTCTCGTTCAGGACCACGCTCACCTTGTCGATGACGCGCATGTAGCCCTTGAGCTTGATGTCCGACTGGATGGCATTGGCCTGCGCACGTTCCACGTAGTGCTGCGCCAGGATATCCTTCACTCGCTCAACGCCCTCTGCGATGGCCTCATCATCGTCCGTGGCACAATTCTGCCCTAGCAGGTACTCCAGCACATATCCCGGCACAGCGGCATTGCTTGAGACCTGCTTGACAAGGTCCTTGCGCACCACGTATCCGGTAAAGTAGTCGTTGAGCTTACGGTCGAGGTCATTCATCATTATTAGTCCTAGCGTCACTCAGCATCAGCTGTAATTGGCTGTTTTATCGGAAACAGGAGGTTGCTCGGCGCAACGATGATTCTGCTCCTGATCTCAGGCGCGAGCTCTATGCCACCGACAGAAGCAAAGCTCGACGGGACATCTTGGGTGCGATCGTAAAGGTCTATCTGCTCCGTCTTCTGCTCCGCTGCAATTATCTCATGGTCGAAGAGCACGAGAATGGTCTCTTCGTTCTCGCTTAGTTTCCCGCCAACCTGTTTCCACCAACGCTCGTCGCTCTCGCCAAAGGACATCCCAAATACAGCAATGACATTAGCCTCATCGATGCTTGTCCTAGCCTGTATGTCAAGGTCCTTGGCAATCACGTTCGCTTCCATATCACCCTTAACGAGGTTATCCGTGACAAAGCTGACTTTGCGGAACGCATCGTTATCGATTTGACTGATGTCGTTCACCCCACAGACAATCTTATCCTTGAGGCTATCGTGGGCGTAGACGAACCTTCCTATGCGAGCGTAGCTATCACCCTCTAGGCTCGCGATTGCCACGTTCTCGCCACCAGCCACAGACCACATGCGCTCGAGCACATCGGTATAGTTAAAGCAAATGAGGTCTTGGTACCATTCCTCACCATTATGTTTGCCTCGCAGCTTCTGCAGTTGTTGTCTCTTGAGTTTCCTTAAGCTAAAGCGATAGTCTGACAGTGACTGAATACAGCCCGTCGCATTTGCTTTGATAAAGGACTCGTTTACACGGCTCTGCTCCTTTTGCAACCACTCTCCGAGAAAGGTGCGCAGAGCGGCTACCCTTACAATGTAGTCCCTAGCTTGACCGGCACCAAATTCAGAAGCGTATTTTCCAATCTCGATCTCGAAGTTAGACCATTTATCGACTCCCTTATCCTGTATATCTTTGGCAAGTTTCACAGCATTCGTGGAGGCGTCGTCCCCGCCTCCACCCGCATACTTATCGACAAAAGCCTGCAAGAACGCCTTCGGTGAGGTGTCAAGGCCCATGGAGAGGTCAAATCCATTTCCAACCAAATAGGCGGTACGCAATTTACTTCCAATCGCTCAGCCCAGGCACCTTGGCGAGGGCCCCAGGGAACTTGTTGTAGTTGACCTTGACGCCATCGTCGAGGTCAATGGATACGCGTTCGTGTGCGAGCGGGTAGACGACCTCTCGCTCCCACTGCTCGAGCTCGGTAATTATGCCGCGTATCTTGTTAGACTCGCGCACGTCGGCAGCACTGGCCCTAGACATATCGAGGACCACGAGCCTCGCGCGCAGCTTATCCTCCAGCGGCCGTAGGTAGCCAGTGAGGATAGTTCCCACAGCACCCTCGTCATAGCGGTGCATGTAGACGAGGCACTGGAAGCTCTTCTTGGGACTCTGGAACATCCAGTAGATTGGCCGTTTCTGGTAGACCTTGAGGTGGTCGGCATAGAATTCCTTGCAAAGATAGCTTCGGAGGTCGCGATGCAAAGACTCTTCGAGCCAGACGATGTTCTCGTCCAGCGTCTCCTTGCCGAAGGCGTGAGCGAGCCACACACGGAATCCGGTCACCACATCGTCGTCGAACCACTCGTCGGCCAGGACCGGAAGCACATTATCGGCGTCCGGCATAAAGGTCACATCGGGTACTTTTTTACGGAAGTCATCGAGCGTTGCTCCTTGGTCAGCAAGCACCAGACCCTCAGCTTCAGTGGAATAGCGGCCGAGCATGCAGCCAACGCCATACGAGATAAGTGAGCGCGCGTCGCGGACTCGGTCCGCCAAGCGTACCGATACCCTGTCATCAGGCACCTCGATGGGTACCTCATCCTCCATGTGGTAGACGCGGGCAAAGATGCGGTTAAGTTCCTCTTCGTTGGATTTGAGCTCATTAAAGCGGTTCCGGCACTCTGATTTCCAGCGTGCGTAGCAGTTGGAGAGTAGCTCCGACTTTCCCTTGGAGATGTACGTCATCGGATGACGAACGAAGTCCCAAGAAATCTCGAAGGCGTCCCAATCAGTTCTGCAAAGATTGATATTTCTATTGACAATTTTACCAATATTGCTCACTGTATCGGAACACTTGTAAGGTTGACTTAGTATTACCCCATTCGTATAATGAATTCCGCGTCCATTAATATCAAGAAAAACTTGGAATGTACTGGAATTCATGTATCCTAACGAGTAGAGTGTCGAGTTAGTCGTATTAAACAATGCTGTTGGTCCGGTGGCATCAAAAAGTTGACCAGATTTAAAAAGCCTGACGCTAATGTCACCTGTACAAAAGTCTGACCAAGTCACTCCCCCACGCAGAAAGTCGGCTCTATTTTCCGTGCGTGAACGCGTAAAACTCTTTCCGTTTTCCATCCACTTAATTACATATTCTGTATTTCCGTACCAACGTCTATAACCTCCTCCCTTAGCATATGGAAGGAAGCCTCGAAGTGTAGTCAGCTTATCGGGATCGAAGCAATTCCAATCTATACCATCTTTTTCCACTTCCCACCAGAAACGAAGATAGCGATCAACATCACCGGTAATAATACCTTGGAAGCAACTGGCGTAGTCGCCCATGCACTCCCCACTATAGGCCCCTATGATTTTGTCGGTTGCTTTGTACGCAATAGCTGCATCTGGAAGATCTTTGAACCGATCCATTCTATGACTAAAGAAAGATTTTGTCTCTATAGATCGAAGCAATGCATCGTTTTTTGCAGAAGAACTTTTAGGCGAGGATACATTGATAAATAAAGTATTTTTCCCATCTGTGTTTATGTTATTAGAAATAGTAAACATGCATGTGGCAACTATCTCTCCTCCGATACTCTCAAATGCATGTGCTCCCAGATCTGCAATTGTAATAACCTGTTTTTCGTCGAGTAGCCTAAGGCGAAAAGTTGTATATCGATACTGGAACAGCCAGCCCTGCTGGGTAATCATTGAAATATAACCGTAAATATACGTATATGAGTACGATCTTTGGACGAAACAAGTACACAAATCCGTCTTTGCGTCGTTGTAGTACTTTTTTAACCAGTTGACCATCCAAATAGTATTTTTTTTGATGCCCATATAAGGTGGGTTGGCAATGACGCAATGGAAGCTCTGACTGAGGGCCCGCACGTTGACAAGCATCGCACTCAGCTTGTTGATGGCCGATTCGGTGAAAAGGCTGTCGTTACGCTCCATGTGTTCCAGCTCGTTCTGTAGCACAAACTCGTCCAAAGGGTCAGGCACATAGAGGCTACCGACCTCGTCAAGGTGAGCCATGGCATCGAGCAGCGCCTTCCGCTCCACAAGATTCGGGGCCAGATCCAGCTCCTGCGATTCCAAAACAACCGGATCAAGAACATGAACGTTAACGTCAACGTTGTGCTCAAAGAACCTCTGGTCACGCTCCCTGGCTTTCATTCCCAGAGCGAACGAGGCAATCTCGGCGGCACGTCGGTCTATTTCAAGACCAAAGAGATTGTTCTGTAAGATCATGGACGGAATATCCTCCGGCAACCAGCCCTCCTCCTCGTACATCGAGAAGAGTAGATCGAATGCGTAGACCAAGATGTGGCCGGACCCACAAGCCGGGTCGAGCACCCGGATTTCGTCAGCAGAAGCAATCTCTATATGTGACTCGTCACCCTCAGGGGCAATGTAGTACTCCATCGAATCGGAGAGGGAGCTCCCAGGGTTATTAAGCATCCAAAGACGGCCAAGCGAGTTCTCCGTGAGGTAACGCACGATCCACTCTGGCGTGAAGAGTTGAGTCGCTGCAGGGATGTCAGCCGACGTCGCCTTCTTCTTGCTCTTGAAGTAAACGTCCTTGCGCTCTGCGATATAGAACTGGTAGAGCCACCCGAGCACCTCGACAGACGAGCAGGCCTGTTCGTCCATCTCTCCTACTATGCGACTGAGAATTGATCCTTGCGCAAGCAGACCCTGCGGCATGAGGAGCGATGATGCGACGTGCTCAGCAAAGAGGTAACCCATGGGTCCGGCGTAGCGCTTGCATACCGCCCGCAGCAGTAGCGAATAGGCGTCCTCTGCGGCGTTCATCGAGGGCACCAAGCCTGTGAGCAGGGAGACGATCCGCCGCCTCGTCTCCAACGGAATCTCGTACTCCGGGTCGAAGACCCCCTGCCTCGCATCTGCCAGGATGGCCGGTTGTGTCTGTCCAGCTCGCGGCGTCACCACAGGCACCGGCATATAACCGTTGGCGTCCATGAATCGCAGGGCGCAAAGACGGTTGAACCAAGTATAGGTGGCCCGGTCAACCACCTCGTCCCTGCCATGCTCCTGCACGTCAGTCTCAATGGAACGCACCTGAGACTGCGCTTCAAGCCTCTCCCTGCTACCCTCTGCGAGGACGGCGTCGAGACGGGCTGATACCTCCGCATGCAGTGCCTCGCGAGCGCCGGTGGCCAGGTTCTTGATGCGATTGGAGTCCATGCCGAGACCCTTCTGCTAGAAGTCCATACCGAAGGCGCGGTTCACCTGATAGTCGCGCTCCCACGCGGATTTAAAGGCGTTTGACGTACCTACCTGGGCGAGGACCCGTAGGACGGCCACATCCACGGTGTCAACGTCGTCCGTAAGATCCATCCGCACGCGTACCTTGCGGTCGTCAGAGCTTGCAGAGGTACTGGCAAGCTCAAGTGTGATCTCGGAGGGACTGAGAAGCCGTCCATCTTTGGCGTAAGCACCTACCTTGACTGTGGCGGGCGCGACGAGGTCGCCCACCGGCTCCTCCTGGTAGACGTCGAGCGTAACGCTTGGACCGGTGATGACCGGGTGGCCCACCGGGAAGGCAGAGACAGGCGACGGGTGTGCGGCCGTGCCCCCCGCCTTGGCCTGCTCGACTACGACCACGGGCACGACGCACTCCTGTGGGGAGACGCCACCATGCACGAAGCGCGTGCCACTGCCGGAGAGACGCAGGCGCATGGCGCCGCGCGGCACCCCGATAAGATGGCCACCCACCAGCGAGAGCTCCGAAGAGGTGTACTCGATGAGGAAGGGACTCTTAGGGAGCACGTCTGAAACCACAAAGCGCCTCGTGCGCTCAGAGTCAACGCCCTCAGCACCTTTGAGGAGTCCGAGGCCGTCCACGTCGGCGAAGTCTTTGGGCTCAAGATCGCGGTCCTGGTAGATGAAGCCATGGTCACTCGTGATGAGTACGGTTCCACATCCTACAGAAAGCAACCGGGCAACCAAGTCTTCGATCTCTGCAAACGCCTCCTCGACCGCACGGAAGGTCTTGCGCTCGGTATCCTGCTTGTCCCCAATGCGATCGATGACGTTGTGATAGACCCAGACGACCGGCACACCTTTGATGGCGGACGTAAGGTCCACCGGGAGCTCATCGGCCTGCCACGCACGCGAGCTGGAGATGCCGGTGTCGATGAGTGCCTGTCGTGCCTTGGTGCCGGCCGTGGGCAGCCCGTCCTTGCTCACGAGAGCCGTCGCGGGGTCTATCTCCATGAGACCCGCAGGCAGCAACGATGCCATCCCGAGCTGAGTATAGCTGGGCACCATGCCTGCGCGGGCCTCAACTGTGGTTCTATTCCTGCTCGCAACCCCTTTGACGCGCGAGGCCGTCAACCTCTCGACGAGGTCAACTGCACACTCGTAGCGCAGGGCGTCCGAAACGATAACTCCCACGCGGTGGCCGTCCGTGGCGTTGGGCACCCTGCGGATTACGTGATCACGAAAGAAGTGCACCTGCGAGGGCAACGATTCGTTAGGCCAGGGACCCTCGTCGAGCAGGTGTTCCTGCCAGCGGGCGGCACAGTCCGAAAGGAACGAGTTGTACCGTGCCTCCACCACGTCAACGGCGGAGGCCAGGATCTGGCCAAAACGTCCCTGCGAGACCCTGCCGTAGCGCAGACACAGCTCGCGATAACGGCGATCGACCTCGTACCACTTCGTCGCGTAGCCCCCCATGAGCTCCTCCATGGTGGTCGCAGAGGGAACCTCGGCCCGGTAGCGCTTGAGCGAGTCATCGAGTTTCGCCATGGCGACGAGCGCAGCGTAGTGGTCGGCATACGCCGCGGCGCACGGAGCCCCTGCCCTCCTTGCGGCAAGCTCCTCGATGACCTTGCGATCCAGCGTCCCGCAGGCTGCATCCTTCGCAAGGCGAGAGAGCGCCCACTTATCGGCCTGAGGGACATGCTCCACTGTCGAGAGCGCCTCGTAAGTGCAAGACGCCTCGGAGACGAGAGAGAGTGCGGACGCACCATACTCTGAGCACAGCCACTCGTAGGCCTCTTTGGAGCGGGTATTCGCAGCGAGCTCCCCCACGACGCGGGACGCCTCTGCAGGAGCCATCTTCCAATCGTCCTCGACGAGGTCGCCGAGAGTACCTTCGACAAGCCTAAAGGCGAGGTCCTGGGGGCTGGGGGAAGAGCCGTTCGGAACCCGATACCCGAGTTCGTCGCGCAGAGTCCTCCAGAGCGCGTCCGCGAGCCCTGCGACAGTGATGGCGCGCAGGCTCTCATCCCTACCTCGGGAGAGCTCGATGACAAGTCTCCTCGCCATAGCGCGGGCAACGTCGCGCGTGGTGCCCTCACGCACACCCAGCGCGGCCGCCGCCATGGTGAGCTCGAGGCTGGGAAGCGGCGTCTTGGGGAGCGTGCTCTTCGCGAGTGCGGTAGTACGCTCGCGGCTCTTGAAGAAGGCTGCGTGGTCCGCGAGCGCTGAGGCGAGTTCCATCGAGACTCCGCACTCCTCGGCCCAGATACCCTCCTCGGAACACGAGAAGCGCGCAGCGCGCAGGCGCAGGTCATAGATGAGGTCCTCTGTGGGCACGGGCTCCTCACCTACGCGATAGACTATAAACCTCGCACGTGGCTCCTCACGCAGGACGCGTCGCTTGGTGGCAAGCTCTGACCCCGTGGCGTCAACGATGCTGACGCCAGGAACGTCCATTGATGCCAGGGCACTGCGGTAGGTTCCCGGCTCGTCCTGCCAGTACACAAGTCTCTGCTTGCCCGAGCATGCTGTGACGAGTCTCTGGGAGATGGCGGTGATGGTCTCTGCGTCCATAGATCTCCTAGTAGATGGTCACGGTGTCACCGTTGTCGATGGCCGTCTCGATGCGGCGCCTAATCTCATCGGCATAGGAGGCCGCGTCCTCGTGAGTCGCGATGACGGGCTTCTTCCAGGTCTTGGGCACCAGGCTCCGCGCGGAGACGTTGCGCGACTTGGGGTGTGGCGGCGTCTCGTCGGACCCGTCGCCGTCACCGGTTGGCAGTGCACCGAAAGACGCCACAGGCAGCTTGGCTGGGGGCGCGAACAGGGAGACTATCCTTGACGCCTCACAAGACTGGAGCTGCCCTGGCAACGCATCCGCCTCCGCCTTCGTCCTGGCCTGGTTCGCGCGGGCGACGTAGTCGTCGAATATCCCTTCGAACGTGGCGCGACCCACCTCACTTAACCCTCCGAGGTCGTAGGTGCTGACGTAGGAACCCTTGAGCGCCTCGATGCTCGCCTTGGCACGTGAGCGGGCATCGGCCATCGCTGCCGCTATCCTCTTTCGGGCCGCCACCATCCTCTTGTTGGCGTACACGATGCGGTTGGTGGCGTAGCACTGCTCATCGGCCAGTGTGGCGCGAATCTCATCGATGTCCTCGGCAGCCACTCCGAGCACAAGCGCCTCGGCAGCCTCGTCGCGGTCGAATGCCATCAGGTCCTCGTAGCGCTTCTGTATGCCACCGCCATTGGCAAAGTTCGTCATCTTCATCAGGTCGTCGCTCGCCTCGGCAAGTCCCTCTTGCATCGCTGCGGGAAACGCACTCACCACCCAGTGCCAGTCCTCCGCCTTCGCAGCAAGGTCTTCGAGCTGGGAGAGTCGTCTCGAGAAACGCTCCGCAAACGGGTATTGCCGCATGACGGGCAGGTTCGACTGATACGCCTTTACCTGATTGGTGGTGAACGAGCGGAGCTCTCCCGCGAGTGACTTCGGGTCGTCGGTCGCGGGCGTATTGCCCATGAGGGAGCGCATGGCGGCCTTGAGCACCGACAACTCCTCGGGCGTCACCGCACTGACCTTCTCCACAACGAGCTTGTCGAGGTCCTGCCTTCTCTGCAGGGCGGTCGCAAGCTCGTCCGCCGAGAGCATCTTGCCCGCACACTTGACCTCGACACGGTTGGCCGCGAAGAGTTTCGCCACGGCGGAACGCACCACGACCTCCGGCCAGCCGAAGTCACCCTTGGTGAAGACGCCTGCGAGGCTACCCGTGCTGTCGCCCGTCACCGTCACGGTACCCGCCGAAGAGAGCACACCTATGCGAGCGAGCACCGTCTCGCAATACTCGGGCAGCAGCGCCCCCATCTGCATTGCGATGGCCTCCTGACCGACCTGCTTGTCAGTGATAGTTGTGGTCACCTGCTGGAGCATGGGGTAGCTGCGTCGGACGAGCTCGAGCGCGGCGCTTTGCACCACGTCCCTGCCGGACCCCGTCACCTGGTCAGTGACGTCGGCACCACCCGCGTTGAAGGTCGCGTGCGTGAGCAGGTCCCGCATCTGGTCCCGAAGGCGTGTATAGAGCTTGAGGTTGGCATGGCGCTTGTCGGCGATGATGGCCTCGCGTACCTCGCCCTGCCCGCTCGCCTTGTTCGTGTAGCGGTCGGTCTGCAGATGCGTGCGCACCCCCACGAGGAAGGACCGGCTGTCGTTCAGACGCACGGTGAGCGTCTTGGGTGGCGTGGGCGCCGCTTGGTCGAGCTGACCGAGGGTGGAGTAGTCCGTCACGAGATCGAGGGTTAGGTCGTTGCGCTGCGGCCCCTGCGGCTCGCCATCAATACACAGATTGAGCGTGTAGACGTACTCGAAGGAGTCATTCTTATAGGTGACACGCGTATTGCCGACGACGTCCTGGAAGAGCTCGGCGATGAGCTTTCGGTTGTCGGTGTCGCTCACCAGGGTATTGCGGATCTCGCTCTCGACCTCCTTCTCGTCATCGGTGAGGTACTCATACTCATTGCCGTTACGTCTCACGTAGAGTTGGCTCTCCAGCTCGTCGAGGGCGTCCTTGATGTCGTTCTCGAGCCTTGCGGGCTGCTCGCAAAACGAGCCGTAAAGCAGCACGCGGATGTTGCCGGGCGTGGCACGGAAGTCCTTGCAGTACTTGACGAGCAGAAGTGCCTTGAGCACTCGCACGCACGTGACCGAGAGCGTGGAATTGCACTCCGCCTGGCTAATGGCCGCGTAAAACTCGGTACGGAAGCTGTTGCGCAACCCCTCGAACATGAGGTCGAAGGATGCGAGCTGCTCATTCTCCGTGGAGGCACCGTTCCGGCAGAGCTCTTGTGCAACGTCTTGGAAGACGCCAAGCATCGAGCGGGCGCCCGTAGAGTTGTGTTTGCCGGTAAAGGCGTCCTTGCGCGAGAGTTCACGCATCGCCGTCATGAACACGTCGAACTGGTAGGGCACGAAGGGATAGGTAGCCAGGAAGTCATCGAAGTCGCGATACTGGCCGTAGCGCTTGGCGCCATCCGCAAAGTCGAAGAGCACTCCAAAATCCGCCTTGCGCTCTTCGTAGATGCGTAGATACTCTGGTTCGGAGTCGGTGGACTTTGCGAGCAGGCGGTCACGGATGACGGTCTTGGCGTCCTGGGAGGTAAGTGGCATCTTGAGGTTAAAGCGGGCCTGGATCTTTGTGAAGTCCTCCCCACTGGCGTCGGTCATCCCGGTGACAATGCCCTCCATTGCCTCCTGCGAGGTGACCACGATCCAGGAGGCACCTCCACAGATGGTATTAAGCTCCTCGGCCACGCTCTGGAGGTTTACCATGAGCTTGGAATTACGAGCAATGAATAGGCCCACCTCATCCACAAAGAAGTTGAGACGGAAGCCGAGCTTCCTCATCTGGATGTAGTCGCGCACACGCTCAGCGAACGAGCGGATTGAGGGACTATAGGTCTGACGGTAGTAGTCCACGATATTGGGGTACGTGCCCTCGGGGTTACCGCAGACCTCATCATAGGCAGCCGAGATGTCACGTGCCTTAGCCGGGGCGATAACGCGAGCTTGCCTCCAAGGCATCTTGCAACGCCGCTGCACGGCTTCCTCGAAATCCTGAAGTTTTCCTATACGATAGAGGTCCCACTCGAGCTGGGCGATATGCTGCTGGTCACCGTCAAAATAGCCGCAGTGCATACTAAAAGCACGGATGAACGCAGCTAGGAGTGCCCCCGACTCCGAGCGCCCCTCGTTAGGAGCAATGTGATCGATGTCGAAGAGCACACTCTCGGAGGGGTGCCGTCTGCGGGCGACCTCCATGGCACTTCGCAGCGACGGGTTATGCGCCACCTTAGGCAGGATATAATCCATGGCAAACTTTCCATCTACCTTGCGATCCTCGAGAACGACGGCAAGGATCTTCAGCAGGTGCGACTTGCCGCTGCCAAAGAAGCCGCTAATCCATGCGCCGTTACCAACGGCGTTGGGCTCGTTGTACTCCTCGAAGAATTCCAACAGGTGACGCTCCACCTCGTTGGTGATGACGAACTCGTCAAGCTCGTTGGCAAGGTACTTATCCTCGTCGGCGCGCACCACTGGGTCGATCGCACGGAAGATATCCTTCTGGAAGGTGTCCTGAACGAGCACTCTGCGCCTCCTATAGGTCAAATACGTTGGTCGCACGATAGTGACTGCCGGTGTTACCCTGCTCGATGTTGAGGATGTTGAGGGTGGGCGAGCCGTCGAGCGAACGGTCGTAGGTACCGGGAAACCACAGCACCACGGGCTTGCACGCGGGAAGCAGCCCGATCACCTTGTTGGTGCGCACGTAGGGGAAGATCTCGCCCACTCCGCGCACGAAGAAGATGTCCGCCTCGGGATGCGACTCTATCTCCTCATTGACCTTGGGGGCAATGACGTGCTCTACGCTCACGGCGTCCTGTAACATCTCCACCATCTCCTGGCGCGAGATGTCGGACTCCACGGCACAGACCGCCTCCCAATAGCCACTCGCGTCGAGGTGATTAAGCACAACCTGGTAGAGATCTATGACATGGGCACAGACGTTGTGCGCGGGAAAGTCTACCCTTACAATAGCGTCCATGAGCTCCCCGGCTTCGTCCTGCTGCGCAGGATCATAGGGCAGCAGGTACTTGCCTTCGCGCAGTAGCCTGCCACCCCGTCCCAGCAACGCGTCATCAGAGAGGCGGTTCACAATGAACTGTCTCGCCTGTGAGATGTGATCAAAGGACTTTCTCACCTGAGTGTCACCCCCGGAAAGAGGTCGAGGTCGTCCTGATGTGCAGCATCGATGGCGTTAACGAAGGCAGGTGACGGGTGGATGGGCGTAATGGTGCCGTCTTCCGCCACCATGCCGCACTCCACAAGTATGCGGAAGATCTGTGTTCGCACCTTCTTGTGACTCCTTAGGCTAAGTCTCCTAAGCTCCGGGTACGTCTCTGCTTCCAGCTCAAAGTACGCCTCGAAAGCACCCTCCGTGTAGGTGGGGATGCTTCGCTCGAAGCCGTCCCTGAGCACAGCAGCAGATAGACCGGACACAAATGGGTAGGTGCGGCAGATGGCGACCCACAGCATCGCTGACTGGTCGTCGCTATGCGAATTAACAAGGAAAGCGATCTCGTCGTCGCTAAGGCTTCGGAGGCGTCCAATGATATCGCCTGCAAATCGCTTGAGGGAAGCCTCGGAATTGAGCTGGTAAAGGTTGTCCGTAACGATCCGCCTACGTACCTCTACCCAGTCACCAAGCTCCAGATAGAGGCATGCTGTCGCGAGAGTGTCTGGTCGCCGCAGTGTAGCCCCGGTAATCGAGAGGTTGTAGTCGTCAGTCATGCTACCAGACCTCCCCTTACGGTGGGATCTGGGTGGCGGAACGCCTCGCCTCCGACGAAGCTGTTGATGAGCGCAGGACCGTTCGCGCAGCGGCTTTTGGTCGTTGCCTCCAAAGCAACCTTGGCTTCCGACATCGTTGCGAATATGAACCGCTCGGTCTTCTTGCTCCCCAATGGGTGCCTTCTGAGGTTGTGGTCGTCCATACAGCTCATCCCTTGCCTCTGATTTGGCTCGCATAAAGCTTATAGAATTCTACCACTATATCGAGATGCGAACTGCATTATGCCCATGCGACATCTGTCAGCGGATGCGCACTCACCGATAATTCGCGTCTGACAACCGAAACGAGCCCCCCCCTTGACGATGGCAAGATGCCAACCCGTGCACGCAGCAGCTCTCATTGAACCAAAACACGATGCACGAGATCCCACACGAACGGCACGCGACAGGGCACGATGACCGGCTGATCACCACCGAGCTGGCCAAGGAGACGGGTGAGGCCTACAGGGTCTTCGGCATCAAGTGCCCCAATACCATAAAACTGCCAGCTATGGGCCCAGGAAATGCCAGGGACTCAGAGTAACGGACCAAGCTGCCTATCAATCTTCTTCTAGCGACGACGTATGAACCTAATGAGAATGACGATTGCTACAACTACTATGAAAAATACGCCTATTACAAGAACAGTACTTGCGGCCATAATGCCCATAGGATTACTCCTCCGGTGAATTTCCAATAATCTCTAAATCGTCGAAAGGCCCGTCAAAAAGGGCTCCAGGCGTTTCGGAGATACGTTCAATCCTAGAAACAGTCATTTCGACATAAGACAGGATATCGACTTTACCAAAAAGTTTGGTTGTCAGTGACCTCAGTGGAGCCGGAAGTTCCTCCGCTGTTTTAGGCGAGAGCCACTGCTTTAAGTGATTAGCCTTATCTCCGAGAACCGTTTTGGACATATTCTCCGCATACATCTCTAAATCACGAACGACCTGGGACTTATCGTCTCGCATGAAGCTTGCAGCCGCAGCATATTCGGCGCAATAGGCGCATTTCTTAATAGAGCGATGGAAGTCCCTAGCCATAGACTTCATTTTTCTGAAAGCACGGAATGTCTTGCCCCAGTTCCGTGGTGCAATCTGCTTAGCGAATGCTGACCCAAGCGACGTACCTGATGGTTGTTCCAAGAAGAAACGAGCAGACTCTTCAACGGTATTGTGGCATGCAAAGAAGCCCTCTAGTGCTTCCTTGTGCGCATCCGAGCAAAGCGACGAACGTTTCTCAGGACAACTTTCAACAGCCGCCCATTGAAGGTACTGCGCAGCTACCGCACAAGGCGTCTCCCGGTCATGAATTTGCGCTTGCCGAAGTTCGGCGATACTCTCTTGTATCTCATTGAGTTGCTGAGTGATAGCCATGAAGCTAAGGCTAAAAATCATGTCATTAACAGCAGGAATGTGCTGAACTTCCTTAAGACGAACAAGCTGGTCAATCTTCTGGCTCTCAGAATCTACCAGCGTCGCCAGTAGCTTGCCCTCTTTGTCAGGGCGCAAGAAAAGCTTGCCTTCATCCATAAGCCTAAGTGTAGCCTCAGGAAGATCGGCGACATACTGGGGCATCGCGGGAAGCAGTTCATTTACAATTGCCACCATTTCAGGACAACATTTGGCAAACGTATCAAAGTCAGAGAGAGCAGCCCTAAAGGAGAGTGTTTTATCAGGCGAGCGAAAAACACGCGCTAGAACTTCATTGTGACCGAACAAGTCTAAATTACCCGCATCGTCAAACTGAATGATGGCATTACTCACTTGAACCATTGCATACCTCCTTTATCGGTGCTCTCTGTTAAGCCAATGCGTATCATCACCGAGAATGCACGAAGTCTCGGAATAATGTTGGGATCGGATTGGCGAGGCAACGCTTTCACTGGGGCCACCCATAGTTCATGACAGGCTACAGACGCGGCCTTACCCTGTCTTTCAACATAAGAAAGGCCAACGCATCAACTCTCCGCAAGTAAATCTGACTCGTAGTGCATCATTCTGTCAGCAGCGATCTGTTCACACCTCAGCTTATGCGTGTCAAGAAAAGCATCGCATTGGGCGAGACGATTCCTCTCATCTCGCGGAGAAGAGCTTAACGTTGTAAGGAGCAAACGTACTTCACGTTGCAGTCTGCTGAGCTCTGTGAGGGTGAGCACACGGGTTAAATTAGCACTTGCATTTTCGTACGCTAGGTTATTTGGATGCACAGACACGGATATACACTTTTTCCCTGGGTAATGGATATTAAACCATTGCTCTGCAACAAGAAGTTGGCCATGCTCTTTTTTTGAAAATCGATTTCTAGCTTGTTTTTCATTTTTAGCCTCAAGAACGATCCCGACGCTCTCATCTTCAAAAAACCATAATACATCTGGTCCATCTCCATTTTTATCGTATCGCGCCGAGTCAGCTCCTAGAAATGTTCCGAGTGCTTCTAGGCCTATCTCAAAATCAGTGGCTCGTTGATGACCTACAAGCGATGCAGTCCTCGTGTTAAATTCGGACAGAACATTCCGACCAGAACCCTCCACCTCTGCTATTTTGCTAACAACGTTCTTGGCTTGTGTGCTTACCTCAGAAACTGGCATGGGAAACGCCGCCTTGACTAGCACAGAGTTAAGACCGTGGGCACGTTCTTGTAATTGCCTAGCCTGCCCGTAATGACCTCCCGAATAAGCTGCCTGTGCCGCAACCTGAAGAGCAAGACCTTTCGCTGGTCTATCGTCAACCTCCGAATTAGCAAATCCCTCAAGGATACTGATACATTCCCCATCTTGCCCTCGACGCCAAGCTTTGACAGCTTTACGCTCGTTTGACGCAAACTCTTCAAGGCTCCCCCTAGTACACTCGGAGAAATGAGAGGTATTGTCTGCCACATATCCACTAAGGTAAGCAGCAAAATCCGCATCATCGTTGACACCCTGATCAATAGCATCACTAAAGTCAGCAGAGGTCTTTATTTCTGCCATGATGTCTTTACCACATGCAATCTGAGCCTTCGTGGAAGAGGTCATATACAATGCATGCCTTTCATCATTGACCCATTCGCAAAGACTATGACCGATCAGAACAACAACGCAGTAGTCCCCCGATCCGCGCGTACCCCTACCAATTGCCTGCTCGATGCTTTGGGCAATTGATCGGGCATAAATACGGCTATGGGCAAGTGTCTTTGAAAGTAGTCTTTGGTAATCGGACATGGCCTTTGGGATGCCTGACACCACGAGTAAGCGACATGCATCGCCCGGAAGATCAAGGCCGTTGTACCTATTGACAAATACGACCGGCTTTCTTAAACTACGGTTTCTCAGAGATGTGATCACCTCGTTTACCTCATCAGCTCCTACAATCCGAGCGCCTATCTCACTCCATTGGTTGGCAGTCGAAAAACTCGGCTCGAGAACGACAACGCCAGTTCCACATTGCGCCAAAGATTGCATCTTCTCGATTAGCACATCATGAAAAACCTTTTCATGGCCAATCTGAAGAATCATCCTTCGCCCAACCCCAGCAAGCGTCGGTGGAGAGATGACCTTTAAATCCGAGCCCTGACACCCGAAGGTTCTAATTATTGCGCTCTCGTCAGCAAAAGTCGCCGACATATACACTCTCCTAGGAGCATTGTTAAAAGTTGGAAATTTGTCTACGAAAGGCAGTAGAGGTGTAATAGAAAACCTATTCCTGCTAACAGTTGCCAAACAGTACTTTAGATCATCCTTTATAAGCGGCCAGCTAAATTTAATCGACTGATATGTGGAGTTTCCTGAACCGCGTGGCAGGGCTTTTTTTGAGATGAGTTGTGCGACACTCCTAGAATTATCTACCCACGACCAAAAGGGAACTTCAAGAACATCTTCACTGAAGCCCCCCGTTCCAGAAACAAACTCATCAAACGTTATTTCCCTGTCAATGGATGCAAAGCTATCTCGAAATAATGACGTGATATTCCCAAACAAATCAGAATCATCATCCGCATTCACCTCGATCGTAAAGGAATCTCGGACGGTATCAAACGAGGAATGGGCGTCATCAATAATGATTGCAGAAACATCCTCAGGCTCACCCGATGACGAATTTAAGCCGAAAGCAGAAAGTCCATTGAACAGAGCTTGGTAGTGGGCTACTAAAATCGTATTGCCATTTCGAAAATCGGCCGTAATAGATGTGGGCCCATTGTATTCGGAAGCAGGAATTTTTAGCAACCGCGCTTGTTCGCATACCTGCCGAACAAGTTGCTTGCTGTCTACGAGATAGAGAGCGCCTCGCCTCACTTCCCGTGCACTTGAAAGGGCAATCAGTAGCCCTACCAGCGTTTTGCCACCACCAGTATTCAGTTTGATAACTGTATCCTTTTTGCATCTATTGTCAAACCACTCATCCAGTACTTCTGCTTGGCTGCTATGCAAATCATCGATAAACTGAGGTTTGGGAAGTTGATCAAAGATCTTTCTCGGCTCAATGACGAACTGTTTCTCATGGAATACTGAAAGTTTTTTAAAATCAACCACGACAATACTCCTCGTCCAACTGATCGCTCGCTATTTCTTTAGCTTATTTTATCATTCATGTGCCAACCCGGTGAGTTGAGTCAGGGAGATTAGGAATAGCTCAATTCGTCACTTGCAAGGCTCTCACCTGTCACCTATCAGCCTGGCGCCATAACGTATCTCCCCGTGATTGCCCCCCGACACACACCCGTTACCCCATAGAAACAGGCGTCTGTCTACGAGTGTTATCTCGCAACGGCTACACGGTTCAACCAACGGAGACTCTCTTACAGGTTGCGTGCCAAGTATCTCAAAGAGTGCTGTCTGCATCCTCGCATCCCGGCATATACGCAGCCTCCATGGCCCTCACGGCATGACCACAGAATGGTAGCCAAGACACTGTCCGGAGTTCTCAGGACCGGTCGTCCTAGCCCGTGCTACCCACCAGAAACTCCGAAGAGCCAAAAGTTTCCGTGAGCGGTGGGGATGGGACGACAGCGGTGATACTGGTAGAGTGCGCCAGGCGGCTGACGGAATTACCCAATGAGAGGTACTACGTCCATCGAGACGTCCCCGGGCAACGCCATCCGCATG
>ERZ772917.514-NODE-514-length-27242-cov-3.420973_pt1 | contig 27242 bp, 24 predicted proteins | sample MGYA00511187_ERZ772917 | MGnify/ENA primary metagenome ERZ772917 (study PRJEB29015, sample SAMEA2737925) | human oral metagenome | biome: human oral; feature: human-associated habitat; material: dental | place: China | collected 2012 ...
GAGCGATGGTGACGGAGTCGAGCAGTTCAAAGAAGTCGAAATTGAGCATCTGGAGGATGCGGTCAGTGGTGCGGTGCTCGGGGTCGAGCTTGGACCACTCGTTGAACACGCGCTGCGCGTCGGAGAACACCTTCTCGACCGTGGTGGACAGGCTCAGGTGTTGTGCGAGTTTCTCTGACTCGCCCTCGTAGGCAAGCTGGAGCTGGTTCTTGAGGTCATTGAACCGGTTGTTAACCGGAGTGGCCGACAGCATCAGCACCTTGGTCTTCACGCCCTCGCGGATGACTTGGCGCATGAGGCGCTGGTAGCGCGACTCCTTCTCCTCGGCGTAGTCGGCGTTGCGGAAGTTGTGGGACTCGTCGATCACGACGAGGTCGTAGTTGCCCCAGTTGATCCGATCCAGGCGGAGGCCGAGCGACTCACCCTTGGTGCGCGACAGATCGGTGTGCGCGAGCACGTCGTAGTTGAAGCGGTCGGAGGCGAAGATGTTGGTCGTGAGGTTGGCGTTGTAGTTCGTCCAGTTCTCGGCGAGCTTCTTCGGGCACAGCACCAGTACAGACTTGTTGCGCAGCTCGTAGTACTTGATAACTGCGAGCGCAGTGAACGTCTTTCCCAGACCAACGGAGTCGGCGAGGATGCAGCCGTTGTAGGTCTCCAACTTGTTGATGATGCCTGTCGCTGCGTCGCGCTGGAAGTTGTACAGGCTCTGCCAGACCTTCGTCTCCGGGTAGCCTGTGCGGTCGTTCGGCAAGACGTCCTCGTTGATGTAGTCGAGGAACTCTGCGAACAGGTTGTAGAGGATCAGGAAATAGATGCGTGCCGGGGAGTTCTCGGCGTACACGCTGGCGATGTGGTCGTGGACGGCCTGCGTGACGTCGCTGGCCTGCTGGGGGTTGTTCCAGAACGGACCCCAGTCTCGCCGGCCCCTCGGCCAGTTCGACACTGTTCGTGGTTGTCTCGGTCATCATGACTCCTTCTGCCCTCACGGGCGATGGAGCCACTTACACCGTTCGTCGGACAGTCCCGAAAGCCCGCGGCGGTAGGAAGCTGGGCGACGAGGCGCGAGTGCCTTTTACTCCGCTCGCTGGGACGGGGGAACGTAGAGGTTCTCGACCGGGATCTCCCGGCCCGTGGGGGTGTCGACGATCCGGATGCCCAGTTCGTCGCGCACGATCTGCAGGTCGGAGCCGACGGGCAGGTCCCAGATGCCGATGAGGGCGGGTTCGATGGTGCACAGGTCGTTGAAATCGACGATCTGCCAGTTGGAGGTGTCGTTGAGGTACTCGGATGTGTCGATGTGGCTCATGATCTGCCAGCCGTTGTCGGCGGGTGCCTTCGACTCGCCCCGCACCATCCAGCGCACCAGCCCCTTCTTCTCGATGACGTTGCGGGTGGCCAGGCAGGCCCCGGCTCCAGGAATGAACTCCATTGTCTCGGCCCTCTCGTGGTCTCGGATGACCTCAGCCTAGCAATTGCACACCCCCTGCGCCGCTCGTTCGCGGAGCCACCCTCCGGATCCAGCCGGTTGGCGTTCCGCCCGGCGTGGTGACCCGGGTGCCGGGTTAAGCTGACGAACATCCGAGCAGGAAGGTTCAGCATGGAACTCAACGGCGCGGCTTTCTCCTTCGAGGTACCGGAGACGTGGGAGGTCGTCCCAGCAGAGGGAATGGTGGTGGCAAGCGCGCCTCCCGGCTACCTGGGTTTCCGACCGACGATCGTGCTCCGTGAGTCCCGGATAGACGCTCCTGCCCTCACCACCCTCGCTTCCGTCTCCCAGCTGGCTCTCCGCACCATTCCCCAAGAGGTACCCGGCGCCTATGTCGTGAACGTGGAGGCCATTCCGGACGGAAGTGCGGGACCGGATACCCGAGAGAGACGACGCATCTGGGCGCTGGCTCCCGTGAAGCCGCCCATGAATGAGCTTCTGGGACTGGTTCTGATACAAGATTTCATGGTGGCGGGCAATGCCATCGCCGAGCTGACCCTCACTCTGCCCGTCCTCACCTGGCAGCCCGACGGCTCGTTCGAGCAGATCCTCAATTCACTGCACCCCTTGGAGCACGGGATGCTGCCACAGCTGACCGCCCAGGTCCCGGAGGCCGTGCTCGACCGGTGGGCCACCGCACGAGACGGTACTCCTCGCGAGGACGTGACGGTACAGGGCTACCTTCCCCCCGTTCTGCTGAGCAACACCTACGAATTGTCGCCCGGTGCGCTGACCGAGCTGAGGTCCCTGTCGTCGGCGGGTTTCTTCGGAAGACGGGTGAAGAGCCAGCTTCCTCGTGAGGAACTGAAGCAAGCCGGTTTCATTGATGACCGGGGCAGACCCACAGAGCTGGGCGAAACGGTTTTGAACATGTTCAACCATGGACGCCACTGGATCTTGGAGAACGCCGGGCCAGTGGAAAATTCTCGCAGCGTGGAGGGCTGGGGGGCCGATGAAGCCATCCTCATCTTCATCGGCCCATCCGTGAATGAACCGAACAACGGGAAGGGAATTCTTGGGTACTGCGCCACTGATGACCTGGCCCGCATTCTACTCATGTGGTCAGGCACCCAACCCAGTTGGCAGATGTCATTTACTCTTCCCGAGATCAGCCTCAAAGAAATGATGGGACGTCTGATTGATCACCCATTCCCGAGTCACGTCGACGGCGATGCAGCAGCTTTTTCCACTGAAACTTGGAGGCAGTTCAGTTTTACCGACGCCGCTGGCGATAATGGTATCACGTGGATCACGACACCGTCCCGGGGCTCCGCTCTGTGCGATCGGGGTTCACAACGGGACGGACTGATTATCAGCTCCCCAGCCAATCAGCCGCTGTGGGTATATCTTTCAATGGTAGCAATGGCAATCAATTTTGGAGAAACCAGTGAAGTATAGTGTTGATGCCGGGGCATGTGAAGCAATTTTCGGCCAAGTGGAAGGTCATGTCTCCGACGCCAGTTCTGCGCACACCTCGGTGTCAGGAGATATCGACAATCTCGGCGCCGCCTGTTCAACAGGCTTGGCCGCACCAATCACCTCGGCCCTCAATCAGGCCTACAATTTTTCGTTGACGACTCCCATGACAACAGCTGAACAGCAGACCACCAACGCAGTTGCCGGCGGTAGGGACGCAGTCTCTGCCATACAGCGAGGAGACGAGCAGATGGCGGACAATTCTGAGATAGCCGCCAACGAAGTCGACGAGGTAACCGTACAAGACGGGAAACAAGCATGACCATCAACACCTCATCCTTGGACAACTGGGCTGATACCGGAACCTTGGACAGCGAAGCTGGAAACCTCAAGACCCATGGGACCAACTTCAAAAACGCCATCGACAACGCAAAGAGTTCTTGGCAGGGCCTGAGTAGTTGCTATGACACTCCTCACGCGGACCTGCTCTATTCTTCATTGGATGTGCCCGCCACCGCCGCGCAGGATGCCGCAACCGGGGCAGGAACCATCGCTGATGCCATCACAAATTTCACCGCTACCGTTCGCCCATTGGAGACCGAACGAGTCAACTTGCTGGCAAAAATCTCTTCCTTCGAATCAACCAGCGTGTGCTATGCCCCTGGAAGCCCCGAGGAAACCGAGCAAAACAAGAAAATCATTGGCCTGCAAAATGAAGTGGACAATTTGGCTAGCAGGTACACCAGCGCAGTTGACACCTGCGTCCAATCCTTGGGAAGCATAAAAGCAGACGGCACTCAGGGAAATCCCACAAGGGACGGTTGGCTCGGTTTTTTGAGAGATACCGCGCTGTCGGCTTCAGGTACGGCTTCCGAAGCGTTCAAGGTACAGATCACCCGCTATCGCGTCAGAGGGGTCGTCAGGTTTTTCAAAATCGATTTCAAGACCCCTTGGATCCCATCCTCAACCTCCCGAAATTACTATTTCAAACTATTCGAAAAAGGAGATTTCAAGGGACTCTGGCGAGGAGGGAAAGGGTTCAACGAGAACTTCACAAGGAACCTGAAGGAAAGCTTCCTTGGCCCCGGGAAGGGAAAGTACGGGGCGTGGTCCAAACCCACCGGAGGGCCCAGTGGCAAATGGTTCGGCCTGGGTGTGGAAAGTACAAGCAAAGTAAAGACCGGGGTCTCCGTGGCCGGTCGAGTCGGAGGACGTGTTTTCTTCGTCGCGGGCGCTGCTCTAACTTACGCAGGCGAGTACAGCTCCGCACAAGAACGGCTCACGAAAGAGCACCCTGAGCTCTCCTCGTCACAGCGCAACTTCAAAGCAGCTGAAAGTTCAGCAGTCAGAGGAACTGCGCAGATCGCCGCGGCGGCTGCTGCTGGCGCAGCCGCCGGATCATTTTTCTGCCCCGGCGTCGGCACGGCGGTTGGCGTTGGCGTCGGCCTCGCCATGATGATACCGACCGGCGGCGGGAAGAACCTCGGAGACCGGATCGGGGATCTCGCAGAAGCCCAGTGGAATCTTGAAAAGAAAGCAGCCAAGGGCGCTTGGAATCTCGCCAAGAAAGCCGGAAGCGGCCTGAAGAAGCTGTTTTCCTGATCAGACATTCTACCCAAGACGAGAGGCGCCCGGGATGTCAATGAAGAGAATACATTCTCACCATTGACGTCTCGGGCTTGTTCTCAGCGCTCGGGGCAAGGTCATGTGGGCCGGGGCGGGGATGCAGAATCCTTAAACTATATTCCAAGTTTTTGCCACTACCCACAAATCCCGCGGCGGTCCACGTCACCTGCATTCATCTGTTGGCTTCGGAGGGGTTTGGGTAGACACGTATTCTGATCAGTCAAACACCGGGCGCAGCGACGGTCCGTTCTCCAAATAGTCACACATTCGCCGATACAACTCAGGACGCTGTTTCGCCGAGAGTTCAACAGATCTACGCAGCGACACGGGCTCACCAAATGCCTTGCCCACGATCACATCCCAGTCAATCCCCGGATACGAGAACAACACATCATACAACGGAGCGACCTCCGCATCCGGAGCAATCATCTCATCAATGATCGTCTGAATCGGGACATTCCACTTCGGCGCCTTCAGGTTGATGTCAGCGCCCCCATCCAAGAAACGCTGCAACAACCTCGCCTCCTCCACAAAGTCATGCTCACGCTCCTCGAACATCACATGCAACGCATTGATCTTCTCCTCAGAATCAACACGAGCCGGATCCGCACCATGATCCAGCATCCAGTCAACAATCCCCACCCGAGCCGTCAAATCCTTATTGTGAAGCGCCCAGAACAAAAAGCTTCGCCAATCCTTTTCAGGGTTCCCCTCAACCGATGTCAAGAACTCTTCCAGCGTGCCGCGTTTGGCCGCACTACCAGGACTCCTCTTCTTCTCAGCACCCATCTTCTCTCCCGCTTCCGTCACTCATCGACATGCGAACGATTCCGCAGGGGATCCTCCACACGATAATTATTCGCATCATGAAACTCCTCCAAGAACTCCTCCTTGGAGATCTCCCCCGACAGGTATTTATCCCTCAACTTGCTGTACTTGGCATCCGAAACATGCCCCATATCCCACAAACCCTCACGCGACTGACCCGGCTTCCACTCCACCTCACGCCACTTGTGTCCCTTGGCGTCCACGTGAACATCAGGACCCTCAGCAGCATCATCGACAGTCCGAACCCACATCCGATCCGCCCCCGGCTCAGGCAAATCAAGTGTGCCATTCTCGATCCGTTTGATCTGATCGTTGCGGGACTTGGTCCACACATCCTCAATCTGCTTCTCCGTGTACTTGGGACGCTCATTAGCATACGGAAGAAGATCACCATTCCCGTCATACCCGTACGAGTTCGGCTCACCCTTCGCAGGCAACCCACCCTCGTTCAACCCCCGATTCTCCGGAAGCCACGTACCCGACTCCGGGTCGTAACGCATCACCCAGCCACGATTCTCCCCCGCCCCCTGCGTCAGTTGCAACGGACGCCCATTCCGATGATCCACCGGCTGCCCATCCCCATTACGCGGCCCCTCATCCAAGGCTCGCTGCACATCCTCCTGCGTATACCTGTACCCGGACCTCTTCTCCCACTCCTTCGCAGAAATCGTCTCACGCGCGGGGGCACCCGGATCATAAACCCGACCCTTGCTACCAGGAGTCACACTGGTACCGTTACGCGGCCGCTCAAGCCCTTCCTGCGAACGCGAGGAACCCGAACCATCCCCCCCACTTCTGGAATGGTCGCCATCCCCACGATTCTCTGAAGCCGGTTTTCCGCTCTCGCCAGGTTGCGGACTGTTGTCCGAATGCCCGGAACCTGACCGCCCGTCGCCGGGAGCATCCGGAGAGGGGTCATGCGTGTTCCGACCGCCTTGAGCCTCGTCCATCGGATTTACCGGACGTTCGCTCGGCGACGAACCGTCTGGAACGCGGCTGTGGGGGTCTGCATCGCCCGGCAATCTCCCGGGATGTGCATCAGGCCGGGCATCCGTTGAAGCTTCTGGAGCGTGGTGAGCCGTTTCGCCGGAACCGGATTGGCCCTGTGAGGTGTGCGTGTCCTCTGCCCTCCGGGCGGGGGACCCACTCGGCTGGTCGGCACCTTGAGCTTCGGGCGCCGCCCGGCGGGGTTCTACATCGCCGGGGGTAGTCGGTTTGGCCGGCCCATCCGGCCCGCTGCCATGCCTCTCAGGGACCTGTGCGGAATCGGCATTTGTTCTCGGCTGGCTCCCGCCGCCAACGTCCGCTTTGCCCGGGTGGCCACCATCAGCACCGCTCATGCTGCGTTCAATGGGGCCGGGTCCGGTGTTCGGATGGGTCGGGGTGATACCCGATCCATCCGCTTTGACATGCGGAAGAGTACCGGTGACGGTTTCCAGTCTTCGCACGTCGGTCGAACCATGCGAGACTTTCACTGTCCTCTTGATGTCATCGACGAATCCAGGGTCGACCTGGCGCAGGACACGGAGCACACGCGCGGCCTTCACGGCCGCTCCCGGAGAAACCATGCTCAGTGCTTTGACAGAAAGCTTCGCGGCGCCCCCGGACCCCATGCTGACCGCCGTAGTCACCATGTCGGGAACAAACCCCCCGTACGTCCCGATCGGGTCGGCCGACCAAGTGTCATAGCTAATCATCCCCTTCAACACCGCCCCCACCGTAGCGCTGGACTCCATGTACCTCTGACGAGCGTTCTTGTCGTAACTCATCAGCCCAATTCCAAGGGGAGTTGAGAGGATCGAGAATGCAGAGAAATCGACCGCTATTTTCGCAAGCCCACTTCTTTTGTGTTCAGTGGCCCCGGGGTCTCCACCCAACCCCACCAAATCCTTTAAATCATTCCACCCATCGACAACGCTTTTCCAAGCCCCTTGCCGCAGAAGCAAACCACTGGCCTGCTTATTCTTGTTCGCAAGTTTCCAAGCATCTGGACTACCCCAAGCCTCTTTCCCGGTTCTGGTTTGGTCGCGTTTGGCGTCCATCGACGTTCCCCAAGCGTATGGGTTGTTGACGCTGGTCTTGTCGATTTGAACGAATTGCGGCCCACCCCACGTGGCATTCAGTTTGTTGCCACATGTGCGCTGCGCATCCTCCAGATCTGTCTGAAACTGCTCCACGCGGGTGGCCAGTTCATTTGCCTGTTCCACCAACTCGGGGGTGACGCCTCCTTCAACCAATGTAACGTTCGAGACCGTTCCGCTCGGACCAGTGTTACTACCGGGAAGATTAGGACTAGCTTTTGACTTCACGGTTGTTTTTTTCGAGTCGGCTTCCTTAACCGCCCCTTCGTGTGCAGCTATGTCTTTGACTAGCTGATCACGTACTACCTTCAGTTCGTCGAGCCTATCTGCGTAGGTGACCAAGGCTTCGCGCATGGTCTTGGCATGACCCTTCAAGGTGCGCGCCCAGTCGTCGGGCTTATTCATCGCGTTGTGCACAATGTCGGCCTCCGGGGCCGAGTAAGAGGTCGTCAGAGAACTCCATGTGGTGCGGATGGTGCTCGATTTCGCTGATACGCTGTTCAGTGTTCCTTCCAGCTTTCTCGCCCGAAGCCGGATCTGTTCGGGAGAGTCCAGTTCTACCGGTGTCAGTCCCATGTCAGTTCTCCTTCGGGGGAGCAGGGTTGGCGGAACCATCAGCCTTGGGCATTTCAGAAGGGAAGTCAGCAGTAGCTGCCGTACTCTGCGCATTGGCCGCCATGCCGGTGTCGCCTTCATGGTAGGCGAGTATCGCCTCGCTGGTGCCTTGGAGCGCGATACCCGTCATCCCTTGAACGGCGTCGATCCCCAGTGAACCGCAGTTTTCCATCCAAGCCTCGACTGCGGCGTAGACGAACTCAGAACGTGAGAGATCACCCAGCAAATCGTCTTTTTGAGTCTTCGCATTTGAAGAGATTGTTTCATATCCCTCTGCGGACAAGGCCGCATTCTGGACTGTTTGCCCAGCACTCTGCTCATCTATTGCCCAGCCACCCACGAGAATACCTTCCAGAGATTTCTTTTCGGCATCAAGAAACTTGCATACCACATAGAACATCATGCGAAAAGTGCTGGCGGCTCTTCGCTCTCAATGCCAGCGAGTACACACATCGAACTATATTCACAGGCGACGTTCCGACCAGTGAAACTGTCAGCCAATGCGAGGTTGATACGGTTGTGAGCAAATCCCCTTCACGTCGTGCGAAACGACCGCCGGGCCTGCCGTCAGAGATCAGCAGATCAAAGTATCGCAACAGGCCCGGCAGGAGGGAAAACTTTCGTGCCCTGCGACGGGGCGGTGAGTTCTCAGCGGATGGAGGCCACTGCCCCTTTCGCCCTGCTCAGCGTCTGGTGGGCAGTGTCATCGTTGAGGCCCAGCGTGCGCTGCACCAAAGAGATGATGTTCACAACCTCGGTTCCTGACTTGCCCAGCCGGCTTTCGACATCGGCGTACATGGCGTCGACCTCGGTCGCCTGGAATTCGGAATTGAAGTTGTTCACGTCGGTGCTGTGTCCAGTCAGAATGGACATCAACTGACTGCAGATGGAGTTGATGTGCGTCTGTACGGATTCTGAGGCGTCCGTATCATATGCGTTCATTCCCGTGGCCATTGTTCAACCTCCCTGTTTCTTCTGTTCACGCGCCGTGGAAGTTCGCCGTGCTGTAGTCGGCGGATCCCTCGGTGGTGCGAGCATTGGTCACCATCTCATCGGTACCAGTGGTGAACGCGGTTTGCATACCGGCTTGTCCTTCGCCCACGGACCCGAAGGCGTTCTGCAGATCCACCGTGATCTGATCGGCGTTCATTTTGAAGTTCTGGAACTGAACGTACCCCTCGCCGTCGAACTTGCCCTCCAAGGGCGCAACGGAAGCGATCAGATCCTTGATCAGTGAACCAATGTCCTCGTGCGATGCACCGGTCTGTTTGTTCAGCGTGGGCAACGCCCCATCTGTCATTTTGAAGTACATGACAGCCCTTTCCGTATCTGGTCGACTACATCTGACCGGGCCGCTCCCCCATGCGGTGTAGGCCTGACCCTACCCTAACCGGGGTTCAGGCCACGGAACAGCGGATCGGCGAAGATTTCCGGTTGCGAGTCCTTACTCCGCGCGCGGCCGACGGGTTCGCGGGGTGCTGCGTCCGACGCGTGAGGATGTGTCGCCGAGCCGGGCGCGGCAAGGCATCCTGCTGGGGGCGTTGGTTAGGAGGTCCGTTTTCCCCACTGCTTCGCTTCCGGCCTGCTCAGCAACGAGATGATCGTTCCGGCGAGTGCCAGGCCGACCACTCCCCGGAAGGTGATTCCCACCAGGAAGCCTCCCATCGTGCCGCTGGGATCGACTCTCATGGCTCCCGAGAGATTCAGGTCGATGAAGTTGATCACCAGGCCGAGCACCGCCAGGATGGCCTGCGCGCACGCCGCCACGAGCAAGACGGTGTATCCGTTCTTCTTGAGGAAGGTGATGCCCGCGACCAGGAGGGCGACGGTGGTCGCGAGAACCCCGAAGGGCTGGACATTTCCGAGGATACTCATCACGACGCTGAGGTTTCCGTAGTATCCGGCGTCAACTCTGTCCTGGATCGCTGCGAGGGCGGCGAACGTCCCGAGGAAAACAAAGAACCCCAGACCACCGCCGACGATTCCAAGTACACCTGCTGCAGTCGCGACACCGGGGCGTTTCGGCCCGGTCGCGTAAGGGGAGGGTTGGGGAGGCATGCCGTATCCGTGTGGTGGGGGTTGGGCCTGCTGGGGTGGGACGGGAGGCTGCTGCGCCTGCCAATGGGCCGCCGGACCTTGGGGGTACCTGCCCCGGGTGGGGTTGAACGTGGGGGTCGGGTTGCCGGGGATGCGGGTCGGTCTGGAAGTCGGGGCCTGGCTCCGTCGGGCGTTGGGGGCATTGATCGGTCATGAATACCTCCTGCAAGAATCGTATTGCAGTTTCAGGACCCTTGGGGTCGTTGCGGCAACTTCTGGGGCGATGCTCTTGGTTTTCTGGTGCGATTCAAGCCACTTCCAAGTCGAAACGGCTCTGCGATGCTGGTTGGCAAGGACCCTGGTGGGGGAAGAGCCCATGCCGAGAACCACCCCGGCACCCGTTGAACGGGATCGGGCTTTAGAACTCAAGACTTCCTCAGGCCGGTGGTTTTCCTCATTCGTGCGGAATACCGAGCTCGGGAAGCTGAAGGTCGTCATCGCCGGGGTCGAGCTCCTCACAGAAGCGATCGTCATCCTCCCGCGGTTTTTCGGAGTAGCGCCAAGCCTTGTAGCGAAGCTGATCAGGCGACTGGATGCCCCCAATATCCCTGAGCCGGATCACACAGGCGCGGACGATTTCCTTGATGGTCTTGGTAGGCGTGGGCCATGTGAAGTTTCGTCCCCAAGTGAGCGCTTCCTCCCCGAAGGGCTCAAACCCCAAGGATTTGAATTCTTCCCGCTGCTGTTCCGTGAACGTCGCCATGTCTTTGCGACCGTTCTCCCCTGAGAACTCGGCAACCATGTCGGTGTCGTCCCCAGCGAACCGCCCTGTATTGAAAGCATCTATCCCGCCGAATTGTATGAAGGGGACACCGCGATCCACCAAACTTATGATCAAGATGGTGCGAACCGGGAAGGACATGATCTTCAGAAACAAATTTTGCTCAAATTCATCCCACTGCACAGCCAACCTCACTCTCTCGGACAGGCAAACCACCTAAATCCAGATCAAACAATACGATTGCATACTACCAGAGCCCCCAGCAGCGCCCCTCACCCGCCCCCTAAATCCACCTGTCGGAACCCGAAGGACTCACTCCTCGCTTCCGTCCCGCGGAGTTCATTCATCAGCATTCGCTCCGGGATTTGCACCAGTCAAAAAGTTTATCGGCAGCCCTCGATTGGCTCAGCGAAACATAGGAGCGCCCACTCGCTGCTTCCACCATTTGACACAAAGAGGCTCATTCACAGCCAGCCCATCGACCAGCAAAACCCCTAGCCAGAGCACACTCGAAAACAACTACAAATTAACCCCCAAACCGAGACACCGCTATCTCAGTACGCCAGAATCCCCTGAGGAGTGTAAAAATTCAAATGCACAAACCGCTCGTATCGCATCAATTCGACAATCACATTCTGCGGATATTTCCATGCCACATGCGAATACCTATCGATAACGATCCGGAAAGGCTTCCCCCAGGCCTCAACACCAGCCGCAGCATAGGCAACGAAGGCATCATTGGCCAACCCGATCTTCTCGATTTCCTCCCCTTCCGGCCTGAAGAACGGTAGCGAGACAACAGTAATATTCTTCACCTCATCTTCATTGAGCATGATGCGCTGTTCTTCTGACGCAAAATTTCCAGTGAAGAAACCGCTAATATTTGCCGGAGACCAACCGAGTTGCCGGGCCATTGGCTCGAACTGATCAACCTTGATCGGCCACGACAACCCGATCAGACGCTCCACCAAAGCAATGAACCTATCCACAGCAAAAACATCCACAGCCCTGCTCCTTTCCATGAAGCTTACTCCTTTATTACCTCTATATCACCCCAACCATCCCACTTGATCCTAACCCTACCCCCAACCCCTTACAGCAAAAACCTTGAAGCTTATTCACAGACGGCACGCCTAGCGTCAAAACCCCTAGTCAAAGCGCGATTAAGGATGGCCGTGAATCAATCTCCTTCCACAGGGGAACCCAACAAGCACCCCAGAACAAGCCCTCGAGAATCAATCACAGGACACCCTCCGACCAGCGAAGCCACTACTCAGAATCCTATTTGAAGATAGCCCTAAATAAGGCCTCTATAATAATCCCTTACAGATAGAACCTCGCTCCATAATGCTTATCTATAGACTTCTCACCTCACGGAAACAGTATGGTAACGTTGATAGAATTATCTCCTCGCATCAAATCAACAGTGGCACCTCGAGGAGGTTTCCATACGACATGAGAAACTTCTCCAACAACAATACCAGACACCCTTCTCCATGTAGCATTTCCGACAGAAACATACGCAGCAAAAGCATCGTTAATTAATTCAAACCCCCTCTCCACATCTTTTACCCAATAGAACGGAAAAAAGATTTCATTAATATTCTTCGAACCATCGTCAAGAATCGTTATATACTGCCTTCCCGATGCGAATTCTCCGGAAAAAATATGTGGCGGCTTCTCGGGAACCCATCCGAGTTGTTGAGCTGTTGAGTCGAACTGGTCAAGTCTGATCGGCCACGGCAACCCGATCAGACGCTCCACCAAAGCAACGAATCCATCCATAGCAAAAACATCCACAGCCCTACTCCTTTCCATGAAGCTTACTCCTTTATTACCTCTATATCGCCCTTACCATCCCACTCGATCCTGATCCTACCCCCAAGATCAAACTCGCCTGCCCTCACAGCACCATTCGTACGGGCATTGACAATCTCATACCTAACCTCAACCTTACCCTCCGCCAAATTCTTGAAAAACGCCTCGTGCTTTCCATCCGCTTTCATCCTCTTCAGCGTCTCAAGGATACGCGGATCCTGTCTACCCCCGGTCACCAAATCCTCCAGATAAGGAAGAGACCCCTGCTGCGCCCGACCCCCAGCTTCCACATCACGTGCCTCCAACTTCACACCATCCCCACCCTTGTTCTCCTCGAAATAAATCCGGTTATCACCTTCAATGGCAACCTGATCAAACTTCCCCGGACCAGGCGACCCATGACCACCAGGGGAATCACCGGGCTTCCCAATGATCGTCTCACGCTCCAAATCCTCATTTCGAAGAAAACCAGCCCTATCCCCCACCCACTCAGACGCACCCCTCAAAAGAGATGAAGAATCCGTCGCCTTATTCAAAATATCCCGAACCTCTCGCGCCTTATCTGAAGAGAATTCTTCCAGCTCTTCAGCAATTTGTCTGTAGGATTTGCTCGCAGCATCCTTGACACCGAGCTTTTCCGCCTGCTTCACGGCTTCATTGGCCAACTCCCTGTCACGACGCGCCTCATCCCGAATGGCATCCCATGCCTCCTTGTCGGCCTTCGACAACTCGCCCAGAGCGGGATCCTGCCACTCATGAGAACCATACGAAGGCTTCGATGCAGGATAGTTCACATCCTTGTCGCCACCCGCATACAAATCACCCGCATACTTACCGTCGTCGAGGTTCTTCAGTTTCCATCTGCCATTCTCAAGGCTACGGTAGGTGCCCTCCGGGTCACTTGCGTAATGCATGCGACCATCGCCACGGTCGTGAACCAGCGGTTTACCATCGTCACCGTAAAGTTCTCTGCCGTTCTCAGCAAACCGGGGACCATCATCCTCCCGCTTGGGACGCGGGGACTCGTCACCGGGAACTTCCGGCGAGGAATCCCCCGGTCCTCCGGAACGACCGGCATCGTGACCATTCCCATCCCCAGGGGTGTGGTGCTGCCCGCGGGCATCCTCGCCGTCCAACGCACGCCTAGGCGCCGCATCCTCGCCAACGCCACTGGTCCCTCTGCGCGCAGAATCACCAACCCGCTCCTCGGAACCGTGCGAGTGCCCCCCGTCCCCGCGCCTCGGGGCATGATGTTCTGCACCTTCACGCGGCACGGACCAGCCATGCTCCCCGCTTCTTTGTGGATGACCACCATTCCAGTGCCCCGAACCAGCACCATGCCAAGAAGGCGCACCGCGACCCGAGCCGTCCAGCTGATGGCCCCCAGCACCCGCCCCCGAACCGCCACCGGGACGAGAGCCCCCAACACCAGTGTTATTCAGATGCGTCCCGGCCCCGGAACCGGATCTGTTGAAACCGGACTCGATGGGACCAGGACCCTTGAGTGGTGCTGTCCGGGGCGTATCAGAACCATCAACCGCCTTATCAGCAATAGGAATGTTCCCATCAACAATTTCCTGAAATTGCTTCAGTTCTCTTTGGGCCATCCCTTCAGGCGTATTTTTGCCAATCGTGCGCAGCAGCTCAAGCGCGTCACGAGTCCAGTTCCCGAGATTCTTCAACCTGAAAACCTGCCGGAGCGCGGTGAGATTCATGGCGAGTTTTGGAGAAAGCTTCCCCAGCATCTTCAAATCGAGCTTTCCAGCCCCACCGCCGGTGGCAATTGATAAAGCGTCCGGCAGGAATCCGCCAGCGGTTCCGTGTGGATCGGTCCCCCACGTGTCGTAGCTGACCATGCCTTTCAGGGATTCTCCCAAGGCTTTGCACGCCTCTTCGTAACGTTTCTGTTCCTCGGGCGAAACGGACCGCGTATATGGAGCAGTCCAACTCGTGTTCTTAGCGTATGTCTCAATGTACTCTTTAAGTTTCAGGAGGGCGCTTCACTTGTGGCTGGTGGCCCCCTCATCCCCGCCGACCCCCATCAGGTCAGCAAGATCCTTAAAGGACCCGGCAAAGGAATTCCAGGCCCCGCCGAGGGCCAGCTTTCCCGATGCCCCCATGTTCGCTCGCTGCCATACTTCCGGGAAACCCCAGGACGCCTGTCCAGTACGCGTCTGATCCCGCTTACTGTCATTCGACGTTCCATACACATTCGGGTTGTTCACATCGGTCTTGTCCGCCTGAACGAACTGTGCCCCACCCCACGTGGCGTTCAACTTGTTCCCGCACTCCCGCTGCGCATCCTCCAGATCCGTGACGAACTGCGTCAAACGATCGTGAAGAGCCTCCCCCTCATCCACCAGAGCCGAGTCAACCGCATTATCTTTCATCTTCACGGGCAAACCATGTTTGTCATGGGCGATAACTTTTTCGCTGACCTTATCTTTCGCTTCAGCAAGCTTGGCCTCATGCGCAGCAATATCAGCAACAAGCTGATTGCGCACCACCCTTAATTTGTCGAGACGATCAGCATAATTACACAGTGCAACATAGGCGGTCTCGGCATGCCTCTTGACGGTACGCGCATAATTGTCCGGCTTGACCATCGCGCTGTGCACGGTTTCCTCCTCCGGAGCGGAGTAAAGCGCAGCCAAACCCTTCCAGCTCGATTTGATCGTCTCAGCTGTTCTCGCCATTGCGCGAAACACCCCAACCAGCCCCTGCGCCTCCCTGCGAATCGGCGCAGACTCATCGATCGGAGGAACAATCATCGCCACGGCAGAATCCTCTCGGTAAAACAAAGTTCAAGAGCGAACGAGGCAAACTTGAAATCACTCCAGCCCAAGGAGACCATTCCATCCACGGTCAGGTCACTCATCTCCGAGTGGAACCGGGTTCGAGGTACCATCGGCCTTGGGCAGCTCTTTCGGAAAGTCGGCCGCACTGGCCATCATCTGTGCATTCCCCGCCATCTCAAGATTGCCCTCATGGTATGCGGCTATCGCCCCCGAAACACCTTTTATGGCAACATCCGTGCTCCCCTTGACGCTCAGAACACCGGGAGCTCCACAATTCTGCACCCATCCTTCGGCAGCCGCAGAAACGAACTCCGAGTGCGGCAGCGCCTCCACCATCTGTTTTGCTTTGCTGTCCAGCTTGGCCGCAGAAACGGAATACTGTTTCGCCATTTTCGCTGCCGACAGCACTATCCGCCCAGCGGCCTGCTCATCAATCTTCCAGTTGGACACGACTACCTACTGATGCAGCGACACTGCTGAACGGGTGAGGGAAGTTTAACCGAGACCGAGCGGCAGCCACCCGATAATCCCTTCGAACACTTGACGAAAGTTAAGGTCACGTGTTCGCGCGGCGGCGCCGGGCGGGACACAAGGCTGTGGAAGCATGGGCGTCATGTCCATCGACCACCTCCTCATGACGCCATCCCCCCTCGGACTGGATGAAAGCGCCGAGGCACTCGCAGGCATCGAACCTGACTGCCTGTTGCGTACCGACGACACCGACACCATGGTGGTCTTGGTGCACCAGCTCGAAGGACAACCTCTCCTGTGGATCACCCCGTCACGTCTGATAACCGACTGGAACGAGGTGACACGACTGCTGCCCGAGAACTCCCAACCGCCCAGCCGGCACCTCGTCTACTGGACCGAGTTGCACGGCCCGTCGTCGGCGCCGGAAACCGCCGGGCGGATAGCCCGCTCACTGGCCCGGATCATGGATGGCTGGACCATCCCCTTCTCAGGAGGTCAAAAGTGATGGACGACGTGAGCGCCGACCTCGTTACCGACAAGACACACCTCCTCATCCAGCCCCGCGCCATCGTCGGGCTCTCCCGCTGGTTGCTGCGCACCTACATGCAGGCCCACCGCAACGACCGGGTGCTCGCCGTCGTTACCCGACCGGATTCCGTGCTCACCCTCGCCGCTGCCAGGTTCATCAACGACGCCCGGGCCTGCTGGATAGTTGACCACCCCGACGGCACCTACGACGGCTTCAGCGGGTTGTGCGCCCACTGGGACGGCCTGTCATTCACCTACGACGGGGAACTGCACCCCGCCTACCTGGATATCAAAATCGGCGACGACCGGGCCATCAGCGTCAACGCTGAAACCACTCACAGCTACAGCGACGATCCTCAGCTCGGCATCTTCTCCGTGCAGGTACTGGCCGCCGCAGGCTGTGCCCCGCCTACCCGTTTCGGGATCGTCGAGCCGCTGTGTGACGATTTCAGTCCCGGGCTCGTCACGGACCACGCCCGCAAACTGTCCCCCCAGAATTCGCTGTCCATCTTCTCCGGGGGCGACGGCGACGGGCTGATCGTGTCCATTCCCCAACCGGTCGGGGTGACCGAATGCCTCGAGTTCTCCGGTCCGTGCCACAGGGAGCTGACCCCGGATTTCATCGACCACTATCTTCTGCACGCCCTCAACGCAGGCGCCACCTACGCCTCGATCGACCATCGGTTGGGCCCGCAGGGCCGCATGGTAACCCCCCGCTGCCTGCACGAGGTGGCGCCGCTGGGTCTCGCCGTCCCGGAAACCACCCTGCCCCACACCACCCTCGACACCTTGGTCACAAAACTACGGGACCAGGGGGTGGGTGAGGTGGGCATCATCGATTCCACCCCACGGGGCCTGGGCGTACGTTTTCCATACGAGGACGCGACCTTCTTCGATCTGGTCAGCAAACGCCGTACCGTGCTGAAGGCCGTTCTGCCCCCGGAGACCGTCGAGAACATCAGGCCCTGGTACCAGCAGGACACCTGACCACGAGGTGTGCCGGACATGGCTCCGACACGGACTGCTCCTTGCCCCCGACCCGACCCATAAGCGCCAGCTAACAGACGGGTCAGCGGTACCCGTCGATGACGGCGGCCGCCACCTCGGCCCATGCCTCCCTCGTGCGGGGATGGACCCGCGCCAAGTTGATGCGGTCACCGTCGGCGACGGCGGGATCGTTCGGAACCACGAACACCTGTCTGCTGTGGGTGGCCAGGTGACCCCGCACCGTGTCCTTCTGCACCCGCGCCGAAACCCCGTCCTTGTCGGTGAGGACGACGAGCGCCTCCTGTGCCAAGCGCGCGTAGCCGTGCTGCGCGAGCCAGTCGAGGGTGCTGGCGGCCCGTTTCGCACCCGATACGGCGTACCCGGCCGCGATCACCACGTTGTCGGCCTTCGCGAGGATTCCGCTCATGGCGTTGTGGGTCACACCGGTGCCGCAGTCGGTGAGGATCACGGAGAAGAAGTGCCGCACCAGATCATGGATTCTCGTGTACCCCTCGGCCGTGAGACTGTCCGAAACCGCCGGGTCCTGCTCGCCGGCCAAAACGTGCAACCGGTCAATCTGCATGATGTAACCGGTCAGGTCCGTCCACGTCCGCACCTGCGGGATGTCTCGCACCAAGTCGGTGATGCTGCGCGGATGGATGCGCAGCAACTCCTCCTCCCCCAGCAGCCGCTCGGCCAGGTCCCCCGAATCCGGGTTCGCATCAATGGCGATGGGAGGCGCACCCCGCATCTGAGCGAGCGTCAACCCCACCCCGACGGTCGTCGAGGTCTTGCCTATACCGCCCTTGAACGACAGGAAAGCCGTGCTGTAGGGGCGGGTGAGCGGCCGGGAGATCCGGGCGTCCCGCTCCGCCACACGAAGCTGGGCCTGGCTGGGGCCGAAATTCACGCGTCCCGCCGTCAGCCGGTACATCGCCCCTCGGAAACCGCCCTGCGGCACCGCCTTCGGGGGGCGCACGAACAACACCGACGGCGATGGGGCGGTCGGGGTTGCCTGCGTGTCCGGGGGTTGTGGAACGTTCGGGAAGACCGGCTGCTCCCGTGGCGCAAAGCCCTGCCCCCACGATGGGGGTGCATTCGCAGGAACCTGTGGGATCGAGGGAGGAGATGCGTTCAGAGGCACCGGAGCGGTCGAAAACCCCGGTGGTTCGGGCCCCCTCGCTCGCCCCGGAACGGCTGGGGGCTGCGCTTCGGGCGCCCCCCGGTCAGATCCCGCGATGGTTTGGGCGGGTGAGGGAATCGGGTTTGCGGGGGCCTCCTTCACCGGAAGGGGTTCCACCGGGGCGCGCCGCGGAGCGGGAGGGGTCCAGCCATTGATTGGAGGGGTTGGTCCATCACCGGGCGGCGGTGCCCAGTTCGTCGACGCCGGGGGCGGCGGTTGACTCTCCGGGGTGGCCGTGAATCCGGGTTCTCCTGTCGCATGCTCACTGGGGACTGGAATGAGCACAGGTTCAGCGGCGGCCGCCTGTCCGTCGGCGTCCACCGTGAACCACGCCACCTGACCGCCCTTGGTCTCATCAATTCCGCGGGCCAGCACCGGGCTGCCCAGCTGCCGGGAGATGAGCGCCAGGTGCTGGAATACCGAGGAGTAGACGTTGGTCGGCACCACCATCTCGACAGGTACCCCATTGACGGTTGCATCACTGCCGCCCCTGATGATGACGTTCCAGTAGGGTGAGTCCATGGGTCTCCTTCCTGTCCGAGAGTGTTTCACCAGACCCGGGGATTGACCGGGCAGTGACTAGGCTAGCCCCTGCGAGGGGTGGACCCAATCCCCCATCGGAACGCCACCCGACCCACCAAGAGAAGGGAAGCGCGAGTGCCATACGCTTACGACGACCAGCTCATTGATGCCGTCGCGGTGCGCCGCAAGCGCCTCCTCGCAGGTTTCCTGTTTGGGGTTAAGCGCACCCGCACCATCTGGCAGGACCGCGTGAGCACCTTCATGGGAAGCCTGATTCTGGCCGTCGTCATCTGTGCTGTTTGCGTGGCGATCGCATTCGTCATGGCCATCTTCCGGACCGAAGCCCTGAAACAACAACAGCAGCAGCAGCGTTACGCCACCGTCCGCGCCACAGAAACACCATGACCATCGACCCCTTCCTCCGGATCAGCGTTCTCGGGACCGTCCGCAACGCGGACCTCGTCGTTCCCGCCGATCAGCCCGCCACGGCTCTGCTGCCCCAGCTTCTCGGGCTGCTCGGTGAAGGCCGCGGGCCACAGGGCACCTACACGCTGGCCACCGCTCTTGGTGAACCCATCGACATGCAGCGTCCGATAGGGGAACTCGGGCTCCACGACGGCACCATTCTCCGGTTGTCACGGGAAACGGAAGCACCCCCCGTTCCCGTCATCTCGGATCTCGTGGACGCCACCGCGGAACACGAGACCACCGGCAGGTGGACGGAGGTCTCGCGTGGCTGGGTGCTGGGCGCCTGCTCCGCCCTGACGATGCTCACGGCGCTCGTCATCCTGCTCCAGGTTCGGGGCGCCGATGCTCTGGAGATCGGCATCGCGGCGGGGGGACTCTATGTGATCAGCACCCTGTGCCGGCTCCTGCGCAAAGACCTGGCCTGGACCTATTTCGCCGCCGCCGGTGTCCTCGGGCTCTGGTGGGCCTGGCAACAGTTCCTGGCCGGCTGGTCCCCACTGCTGATCCTGCTCATCTGGCTCGCGGTTCAGCTGGCCGCCCTGGCGATCCACACCCCACAGCGCTTCGCCCACCTGGCCGGCTTGGCGGTTCTCGCCATCGCCACCGGGGCGTGGTGGTTGATCCACTTCCTGGTCAACGATCCTGTCCGGGCAGGTGCGGTGACGGCCACGCTCGCCCTTCTGCTGCTCGGCCTGACACCACGGCTCGCGCTCAGCGTGGCGGGGGTGTTCAAGGCCGACGACGCCGTCGGCCGCGGTGCCCACCTGGCGTTGAGTGAGGTCGCGGGTCGTCTGGATCGCGCTCATCAGGTGCTGTCCGTCGCCGTCGCGCTGCTCGCGTTGCTGTGGGCGCTGGGCATGTCACCGGTGGCGGGAGCGGCGACCGGGAACGTGTGGACACTCGGAATAACCATCGCGTTGATCGTGGCGTGGACACTGCGAGGACGTCACTTTCCCCTGGCCACGGAACGAGCGGCCATCTACGGTGCCACCCTGGCAGCGACGGCAACCGTGGTGTGGTCCCAACGGGAGACGATCTGGGCTCCGCTCGCCGCGGTCGGCCTGGCGTTGATCCTGGCAGCCGTGTTGTTCGTGCGAATCTCCGATCTGGCCGGGGCCCAGTTGAGAAGGGCGGCGACCTGGTTGGAGACCTTGGCGGTGGTCGCCACCATCCCCGTGCTGGTGGGCATGTTCAACCTCTACTCCCAGCTTTTGGAGAGTTTCCGGTGAGTGAACCATCAGGGTTCCCCGGAACGTTCCCGAAACCGCCTCGTGACAACGGGGCGGAAGAGGTCACGCAGCAATGGGGAAACGATCTGCTGGGCAGGTTGCAGCAACCCATGAATCCCGGTCCCGGCCCGGCAGGGTTTCCTTTGGCCGCCCCTCCCCAACCCGCTCCGTCGACACCCCAGGCCCAACCCGCTCCCCCGACGCCCCAAGCCCAGCCGCGGAGTCAACAGCCTTGGCCGGCCTCCCAGCCCCAACCCGCGGGGCATTCATGGGAACAAACGCCGGGACGGGTCCTCTCACCCCCACCGCACCCCACAACGTCCCCACATGAACCACTGCCGGCCCAGCAACCCCACGAGGGCGAACCCCAGAGACCAACCCTGCGCGATCATCCCGATTACGCCCGCCTCTCGAAACGCAACGCCGTTTCCGGATGGCGCCGGGCCCTTGGCTGGTTCACCCGCATTTTCCGCAGCGACGACGTCGCCTCCCGCGTGACCCGGGCCTCCGCGGGAGCCCAGCGACCGGTCACCACGGGGAGGCGATTGGTCGTGCTCGGCGCCAGCGGGGGAACGGGAACCACCAGCGTCGCAGTCGGTCTGGCCCGAACCCTGGCGGCGGTGCGCAACGCCCCCACCGCCTTGGTGGCCATCGACGACAACGACGACCTGTCCTCCCGCCTGGATGTCGCACCCGTTCCCCCCGCCCGCTCGGACCTGCCCGCCACAGATTTCGCCGCCCAGATGTCGGCCATGACCGAGAGCGGACGGGTCGCGGCCATCCGGCCTCACGAGGACGCCGCGGCGATGGCACGGGGACTCGGCCGTTTCTTCGCCGTGACGGTGATCGACGCCGGGCAGCACCCGCCCGCACAGCTCACATCCGAGGCCCACGCGGTCGTGATCGTCGCCTCGGCAAGCGCCGCGGGAACCACGGCCGTCACCAGAACCGTTGCCGGGCTGCACGCCGCAGGGACCAATCCCAAAACCATTCTGGTGGTGCTGGTGCCGCGTCTGCCCGGTGACGAGGTGACGCGCCACGCGCAACACCTCCGGGCTTCCGGTATCACCACGTTCGTTCTTCCCCACGACCGTCACATCGCGGGTGGAGCCGCCCTGCACTTGCGGCTGGCTGCCGAGAACACGCAGGTCGTCCTCGGAGAACTGGCCGCGGCAACGATGAACCCGCCGGACAGGTGAGCCGATGAGCATCCGGATCGTCCACCGTCCCGCCAGAACCACCCCGGCATTGCGACCACTGCCGGAGATCTCCCTCGAGAACCCACCCACCCTCGCGGAGGGAAGCGACGGGGCCGGCGCCGCCGCGCTGCGTATCCTGCCGCTGCTCGGCGCCGGTTGCTCCATGACCGTCATGATGCTGTTCCGCCACTCCAGTTTCGCCGCCATCGGTGCGCTCATGATGATCATCACGGTCCTCGCCTCGGCCATCATGATGCTCAGCCAGCGGGGCAAGGCCGCCAGGAGCAGACGTGAGGCCCGGGACATCTACCTCGAATACTTGGAAAACCAACGCGACAAGATGCGATCCGCCGAGGCGAAACAACTCGCCGACGCGCACCGCATCCACCCGGCCCCGGACGAGCTGCTCAGCATCGTCATGTCGCCCGACAGGCTGTGGGAACGCCGTCGTGGCGACAGCGACTTCCTCACCGTCCGGTTGGGGGTCGGCACCGTCCCCTCCCGCGAGATCAAGGTGAAGACCGACGACAACGTGCGAACCCGCAGCGACCCGTTCATGGCGAGTGAGGTGGAGCTGGTCAAGTCGCGTTTCTGCAGTACCCCCGGCATGCCGATGCTGATCGCCCTCGACTCCATCGGCGCGGTCAGCGTCGTGGGGAGCCGCGCCTTCGTCACGCGGATGGCGCGGCTGATCGCCACACAAGCCGCCGTGTTCCACTCGCCCGAGGACCTTCAGCTCGCGCTGGTGGTGGATGACAATTACCGCAGCGAGTGGGACTGGTTCTCCTGGTTGCCGCAGCTCGCATCACAAACCATTCCAGGACCTTTCGGGCCGGGCAGGGTGATCGTGCCCAGCATCGCCCGGCTGCGCAGCGTGCTGGGACCCGAACTCGATTCCCGCTCCCCCAGCGCCGCCGAGGCACGCAGGGCGCTGCTCACCAACACCGAGGTGCAGCACAGCCGGATCCTCGTGCTCGTGGACCAGTACGGCCAGTCGGCGACCACGCTCACGCCGTCGGATCCCCAGATCAAGCTGAGTCAGGTATCCACCACGGTCGTCTATCTGCTGCATGACCGCAGGGCCGAACCGGGTGCGATCACCACCCGGATCAGCGAGGGGCAGAAACCGGGAAGCTTCGTCGTCGAGAACTACCCGAGGCCCGATGCCGCCCCAAAGGTCGTGGCAGGTGAACTGGACGACCTCGACCCCGGTTCGACGACCGCCCTTGCTCGTGTCCTCAGCCCGCTGCGACTGTCCCCCGATTCCCAGGAACACGACGCCACCCAGGAGGCCATGACCTTCGCCGAGCTGCTGGGGGTGCCCGACTACAACAACATCGACTTCTCCCGGGCGTGGGCGCCGCGCGGCGAGACCGGATTCCTGCGGGTCGCCATCGGAACCGATGACATGGGCGAACCCGTGACCCTCGATCTCAAGGAGGCCGCCCAGTACGGCATGGGCCCGCACGGCCTGTGCGTCGGGGCGACGGGTTCCGGCAAGAGCGAGATGCTGCGCACCCTGGTGCTGGGGCTGCTGGTCAGCCACGATCCGGAGGATCTGGCGATGGTGCTCGTCGACTACAAGGGCGGCGCCACCTTCGCTCCCTTCGACGGCGCACCCCAGGTCTCGGGCATCATCACGAACCTGTCCGACGACGCCAGCCTCATCGAACGCGTCTACGCCAGCCTGTCCGGCGAGGTGCAGCGACGCCAACAGGTGTTGCGCGACGCCGGGAACATCGCGGACATCACCACCTACCGGGCGTTGCGCGCCGAACGTCCCGAGCTGGGTCTGGCCCCGTTCCCGCACCTGCTGGTCATCATCGACGAGTTCGGCGAGCTCCTGACCGCCCGGCCCGACTTCATCGAGTTGTTCCTGTCCATCGGCCGGATCGGACGCTCCATCGGGGTGCACCTGATGCTGTCGAGCCAGCGGATCGAAGGCGGCAAACTGCGCGGGCTCGACACCTACCTGTCCTACCGGATCGGTTTGCGAACCCTGTCGGAGAGCGAGTCCCGCACCATCCTGGAGACCACCGACGCCTTCCACCTGCCTCCGATTCCCGGCTACGGCTACCTGAAGGTGGACACCACCACCTACACCCGGTTCCGCGCAGGTTTCGTCTCCGGCCCACTGCCGGAGGACCCGGAGCTCGAACAAAAAGTTGAAGCCCCTCCCGTCGTGCTCCCGGTGCCCAGCTATCTCGTCACGCGCTCCGAAGCGGGTGAAGACACACCCGCGGCCACGCGCGTGAGCACGAAGACGACGGGTCCGACGGTGCTCAGCACCGTCATGGATCAGCTGCGGCAGCAGAAACGCGTCACGCAACCGATCTGGCTGCCCCCGCTACCCGAAGCCACCACGCTGGACACGGTCGCGGGCGAACCCCGACCGACGAATTCTGGGCTGCGGATCCACTCCAGCGCTCTGCTGCGTTTCCCTGTCGGAATCATCGACGACCCAGCCCGCCAATGGCAGGACACGTGGGAACTGGATCTTCTGGCCTCCGGTGGCCACATTCAGATCACCGGGGGACCGGGCAGCGGAAAGACAACCCTGCTGCGCACCATCACTGCTTCACTGGCCTTGACGCATTCCCCGTCGCTCGTCAGCGTCTACGTGCTGGACCTGCTCGGTTCGGCCCTGCTGAGCCTGCGTGACCTGGTCAACGTGGGTGGGGTGGCAGTCCGCGCCGACCGTGAGGTGGTGCGCCGTACCTTGGAGGAGGTTCGTGGCCTGCTGAACCAGCGGGAACTGCTCCTCCAGCAGCATCGCGCCGATTCCCTGGCCTCGCTGCGCACCACACTCGAGGATCCATCCGTGAACTTGGCGGAGATCGTGCTGCTCATCGACGGATACGGGCAGCTCGCGGAAGAGTTCGACGATTTGGCCGAGATCGTTTTCGACCTGCTGCGTCGCGGCGCCGCTCACGGCATCCACATCGTGGCCACCACCACACGCTGGAACGAGATCCGCATGGCCCAGCAGAGTTTCTTCGGCAACAAGATCGAGCTGAGGCTGTCCGATCCGTTGGAATCCACCCACGGTCGGAACCTCGCGGAAACCCTGCCCTCCGACCGTCCCGGAAGGGCGCTGCTGGCGGGTGGCCTGTTCGCACACGTCGCGCTGCCCCGGGTGGATGGAGTCGCATCCGACGACGACGCAGCCGAGGGGTTGCGGTGCCTTTCGGAAGCGGTTTCAACTGGTGTGGCGGAACGTGCGGCCGAGGTCAGGCTACTGCCACCCGATCTTTCCCCCGAAGGGGTCAAACTCCCCAGGGGCAAGGCCTTGGTGGCTCTGGGCCTGGACGAGAGCGACCTTTCGACCACGGTGCTGGACATGGACGGCACCGACCGGCACCTGATCGTCCTCGGCGACTCCGGGACCGGACGCACCACGATGCTGCGACGGGTGATCGCAGAACTGGTGCGCACCCATGGTCCCGACGAGCTGGTTTTCGCGGTTTTCGATCCCCGGCGTTCCCTGTCCGGCGTCGTCCCCGAGGGGGGGTATCTCGGCGGAACCGCCACCAGCGCCGTCCTGGCGCAGAAACTGGTGGCCGCCATCGTGCCGGAACTCGAGGCCAGGGTGCCGCGCAGCGTGGACGCATCCGTCGAGGTGGCGCCCCCAACCCCGCACATCGTTATTCTCATCGACGACTACGACGCCCTGGGATCGGGTGCCGGGCCGTTCAAGGCGTTGATGCCATTTGTCCCGATGGGCAACGAGGTCGGGTTGTCTGTCGTGCTGACCAGGCGGATGACCGGCGCGGGCCGGGCCATGTACGACCCCCTGGTCAACACGATGCGCGACTCCGGGGCGACCGGGTTCATGCTCTCCGGAGACCGTTCCGAGGGCATGCTGCTCGGCAACCAAAGGCCACGCGCCCTACCGATCGGCCGCGCCATGTTGTTGCATTCTGGACAACCGGTGCGAACGGTACAGATCGTGAACCAACCCGACCAGGTGACGGAAACGGGCGAAAACTGATCAAAGCCATCCGCCGACAAGGGTGTGGGCCCCGCGCCAACGGGGCCCACACAACGTATGTACGCGCTATGCTTCAGCGCAACCAGTACGCGAGACTCCGCGCCCGGACCGGTGGGTGCTGGGAGCTACCCCAAGGCCACCTGGCATCCTCAGTATGCCCCCACAACCGTCCGTGTGCAACACCCCATACTTTTCCATGCTGGGGCGTCAGCCATGATTCATGGTAAGGATGTTGACCTTGCCCGCGCGAACATCATCGTACGTGTCCAGACCGAGCGCCCTTCGCAGACGCCCTGCCACTTTGGCCTTGGGAGTCTGCTCTGTCCCAGGAGCATCTGGTGTATCCCCGGCCCAGGAGCGGCGTGCATAGGCAATGGATCCTGCGATGACATCCGCTACCTGCAGCAAATTGTTCGACTTCGAATCGAGGTCGTAGCACCCCAGAACCGCGCGCTGTCCCAATTTCTGATTGGCTTGGTCCCGGACCCGAGCCGCCACTGTCTCGCCATGTGGAGTTTGCACCAGGTCAAGAAACACATTGACCAATTCCCCCTTGTTGACATTCGCGACCACAAGCTTTGCTGACATGTTCGCCTGCACCTCCCAGGTCGCACGTCGACCTATGAATGATCGACGCGAATCGTAGACAGACCCCCCTACGCGCACATCTGAATCGGCGACGAGCTCCACCATGTCGTAAAAGAACCTGAGGGACTCTCGCTTTATTCCACTAAATTTCATTTCCTCGAAAAATTTGTGCCGCTGTCGCAGGTGTCGAATCTCACGATCCAGTGCAGCACTTTCACGCGCTTTCAGAAACCCCACGACGAAAAATCCACCGCTGGAGTTCTTTGCTCCGCTTTCGTCAACGAAGATCGTGGACACTGGAACATCGTCGGGGAGGCGGAACCAATCCTTCTCAACCTCCCCGAAAAGAGGAGATTGCGATTCCCAGTTCATCAGTCCTCCTCAAACGCAGGGGTAAAGTGACCCAGCAACCTCACGGTTCCGCTCACATCCATCCCCGTCTTGCAAAGTCAGCTCATTCTACAAGCCTTGATGATGAGCAGATTGCCGCCTCGACGATTGGCGATCAGGAGCTCCGGGAGCGCGCTGTCGGGTAAGACTTACTGGTAGCCGTCGATCAGGGCCGCGGCTACCTCCGCCCATGCCTCCCT
>ERZ772917.516-NODE-516-length-27107-cov-7.217248_pt1 | contig 27107 bp, 20 predicted proteins | sample MGYA00511187_ERZ772917 | MGnify/ENA primary metagenome ERZ772917 (study PRJEB29015, sample SAMEA2737925) | human oral metagenome | biome: human oral; feature: human-associated habitat; material: dental | place: China | collected 2012 ...
CCCCGGGCCCAAGTTTGCCTCGATATCAAGTGTCAGTTTTTTGTCTTTCGGTAGCTCAGCGAAACCCTCACGATTAGTAATAAAATTTGATACCAAATCACTATCCTTGCGATACAAATCAACCATGATTGCTCGCGTCTTATCGTGATGCCAAGCGATATCAAACGAGATAGTCTCACCAACCTTAAAGCTACGCTGCTTTTTACCCGTCGCATCGCGGATCGTAATATCAACATTTTCACCGGTGTATTGCCGATTCCTGTCAATACTTGCATCAATCACTGCTTGATTGAGCCGACTATACTCGTCAGCCACCCGCACCGGGTCTCCCTCTTTGATAATTGTGCCGTCTTGGATTAGTACAGCACGATTACAAAACTTCTTGACCGTTTCCATATCGTGTGTCACCAGGACAACTGTCTGCCCGCTGGCTTTATACTGCTCAAATATGTCGATACACTTGCGCTGGAATGCCTCATCACCGACAGCCAACACTTCATCGAAAATCATAATATCGTTACGCGCCTTAATTGCTACTGAAAACGCCAATCGTACCTGCATACCCGACGAATAATTTTTTAACTTCTGGTCCATAAACGGTTCAAGTTCAGCAAAGGCAACGATCTCATCATACATCGCCTCCATCTCTTTGCGGGTGAACCCAAGTAGTGCTCCGTTCAAAAAAACATTATCTCGGCCAGACAGCTCCGGGTTGAAGCCAACACCCAGTTCAATAAATGGTGTCAGTTTACCATGTAGCTGAATACTACCGCTCGTCGGTTGATATACACCGGCGAGAATTTTAAGCATGGTACTTTTTCCCGAGCCATTCCGACCAACAACGCCGAAAAAATCACCCTGATTAATAGTAAAACTAACCCCATCCAACACCTTTTGGACGGTCTTTTTATTTCGTTTAATAATATTAACAAAAGCATGTTTAATGCTTGAGTTTTTAGTCTGCGGCAGTACAAACTCTTTGTGTATATCCTTGATTATAATCGCCGGTCTTGTCATCTAAATATCCTCCGCAAATGAACGTTGCTTACGCTGGAAATGCCACCACCCCAGCCCAAACAGCCCAATGGTTATCGTGATCGGGATGAACCATAGTAGTGGGTTATGAAATGTTTGCCAAATTGTCTGAGAGGCGGGGTTACTAGGCATCAGTGTATGCCTGGCGTCTTGAATAATTTGCGTAACAGGGTTCAAAAACGCGACTTTCTGGATGACTGCAGGCATATAAATAATGGCGAAAATAATACCGCTGGCGTAAAACCCAGCTTGCAACAAAATTTCCCAAATGTACGCGATATCACGAAATGTTACATAAAGCGCTGAGAGCAGGAGAGATAGGCCAATTGATAGTAAAAATAGCTGGGCAATTATCGGAATTAGTAGCAACCACAACAAAGTTGGCATTAGACCACTTAGTAGTGCAAAAATTATCACCACAATCATCCCCAAGCCAAGGTTAATCAGCGCCGATACGGAGCTGGCAACCACTAAGAGGTGTCTTGGAATTGCTACTTTACGAATTAGTTGCCCATTTTCCACTATCGAACGAGTACCTACCATTGTTGCCTCAGAGAAAAAGTTCCACAGCACGACGCCAATTAATAACCAGACGCCAAAATATTCAATCCCCTTACTACCCTGTGGGAATGCATAGGTAAACAATACATACAAGATGCCGAATATGAACAGCGGCTTCAGAAGCGACCATACGTATCCGAGGGCAGAATTTTGGTAGCGAACCTTAAAGTCTGTGCTAACCATTGCGCGCAAAATTGCCCGATTTTTTTCATTACCAAAGAGATGTTTCACTCCCTGATTATACCAAATTACACCAAAAAGATATATACTTGTAAAATGAATCGGTTGCGAGTTGTTATCGTACGAAATGCCGCACCTCATGATTTTGGTGGCGGCGAGCGATTTCCAGTGTTCTTAGCTCAGGAGCTACGAGAGCTGGGCCATTTGCCGGTTATTTTTAGTCACCACATGACACTCTGTGACTACGCTAAGCACGAACGGTTGACTTATCACCGCTCTTGGTGGTGGTCTCAACAAAACTGGAGCGGCCGGCGAGTTGTATTAACACCACTATATATACTCTGGCAGCTGCTACTCACTTTGTATTATATTATCCAATTTCATCGCTACAAAGCTGACGTTGTTCACCTGCAGAGTAAGGATGATTTTATTGCTGGGTCAATTGCTGGTAAGCTTATCGGTGCCCATGTTATCTGGACTGATCACGCCGACCTCAAACATGTCTGGAAGCAGCTCGGCGTATGGTATAAAAACCCGACTGGTAAGCTGGTTGCTTGGGCGGCACGCTTTGCCGACGCAATTACCCTCGTTAGCCAGAGTGAATGCCGTCTCGTTTCTGATAATCTGCCGTTAACCTCACCAATTCATCGTAAATTAACCGTTATCTATAATGGTGTCAACGACCAGAAACCAACACACACACCCATCAAAAGCCGCCCGTTCACGTTCTGTATCGCCGGTCGCCTAGTTGTTGATAAGGGAGTTAGTGAAGCGATCGCTGCATTCAAACGACTTCACGCTACACATCACGACACGCGCCTCATTCTGATCGGTGACGGACCAGATCGCTCACGGTTTGAAAAACAGGCCACGGGATTACCGGTCACCTTTCGTGGCCACCAAACAGACCCCCTCCCTGAAGTTGCCACCACTGACGTATATCTTCATCCAACGTACCACGAGGGGTTTAGTGTTTCACTCGTTGAGGCCAGTATGCTCCAGCTACCAATTATCGCCACTGACGTTGGTGGCAATCCGGAGATTATTCATCATAACAAGACTGGCCTCCTCGTCCCCGCTAAAGATTCGACAGCACTGCATCACGCCATGGAGCAGCTATATTCTGACCCCAAGCTTCGCGCACATCTAGCCACCGCTGCCCGCCGTCAATATCTCGCCTCGTTTATTTTTCATACCATCGTTGAAACACAATTTATTCCTTTATACGAAAACGGTTTATAATATACCTATGAAGATTCGTATTGAAACCGCTGCCCTCACCGCCCCTAATATATCCGGGGTTGGTCATTACACCCGTATGTTAACCAATAGTTTAGCCCTTTATTCACCGCCAGGAACTGAAGTTTCGGCGTTTTATTTTAATTTTTTGAGCAAGCATCGTGACCCTATTCTAAACAACTCAATCAAGCATGAAAAACACACGCTCATACCTCAGCGACTATTCGCCAAGCTCCAAAGCTACGGCTTGCCGTTACCATATGATCTCCTGTCTTCACCTGTCGATGTCGCGATTTTTCCAAATTTCGACCGCTGGACAACCAGTAAAGCAACTATCACTGCCGTCGTTATTCACGACCTTGGCTATCTTTATTTTCCTGAGACGATTGAACGGCGCAATTTAGCCCATTTACGCCGCCGTGTCGCCCATGCAACCCGAGTAGCCGACCTCATCATTACCGTCTCGGAGTCAGTCAAATCAGAAATTATCGCCGAATACGGCGTACCAGCTTCGAAAATTATCGTCACACCAATACCAGCTGACCCAATTTATTCTCAACCGGGTACAATTAACGTCGTCGCCAAATACAACTTACCAACCAAGCGGTATATCTTTTCAATCGGCAATCTCGAGCCACGCAAAGATTTACCGACAATGATTGCCGCCTTTCGCGCTCTACCAAACAAAATCCGCAAACAGTATTCATTAGTGCTAGCTGGTGGTAAGGGCTGGAAGACCGAAACTACTGAACATGCTATCGCTGAGGCTCAAGCTGCAGGTGAACATATTATCCGCCCGGGATACATTCCCCAGGAATATGTACCTGCGTTTTATCAGCAAGCAGACCTTTTTTGCATGAGCTCCATTTACGAAGGATTCGGCATGCCGATTGTTGAGGCACTGACTAGCGGTACGCCGGTTGTTGCCTCCGATATTCCTGTGCTCCGCGAGGCTGGTGGAAATGCGGTTCTTTACGCTCAGCCTAAGAATCCCGACGACTTCATGAAAAAAATGCTCTCTATCATCGCTGACCCGCAAAAAGCACGCCTTGATATGAAAACTGCGGTTCAAGCTCATCTCAATACTATTTCCTGGCAGAATAATACCGAGCACCTCATCGCTGCTTTCAAGGAGGCCATTGCCGCCAAAAAACATCGCACCAACTAGGGTTTATGGGTTATACTTATCATTATGGCTCGCTTCAAACACTACATCACCAACCACGCCACTAAGCTCCGCTTCGTCCTCATCGGCACCATCAACACCGCCATTGATTTTAGTGTGTTGTTTATGTTGACCTGGTTTATCAGCACGCCGAAAGAATTAGCCAATATTATCTCGACAACCATCGCCTTTAGTTTCAGCTTCGTCGCCAATCGATCATTCACCTTTCGCTCACGCACCGGCAATATTCGCCGTCAGCTACTCCTCTTTACCCTCGTCACCTTGTTTGGTCTCTGGGTAATCCAGACGATCATTATTGCGCTACTTGCGCCAATTTTCATTGGCTTTAACCTCAGTCAGCCGGTAGCACTATTCGCCAGTAAGCTCATCGCCACCGTCGCCAGCCTCATCTGGAACTACCTGCTCTACACCAACGTTGTCTTCAAAGATTAAGAACTCTTCTGTGAAATCACCAAATGTCGCGCACGGCCTTCGCCCTCGGAGTGAGTCTCAATATCACTATAATCACTCGCCACGTGGTGCACCACCCAGCGATCAGCCGAATTCAATTCAACAATCTTCGTCTCGCCCGTCCGCCGCACCTCTTCGATCCAGCCGCGCGCCTTGTCAGCAATCTTTTCAGCATGCTGCTTCTTATAATCAGCAATATCAACATTCACTCGCACCAGCGCTGCCTGACGGTTGCGCAAAATCGCTGACACCACCGTCTGTAGACTCCGTAACGTCTCAGCATTCCGCCCAATCAGCAAACTATTACGTTCACTCGACGGCACAACAGCCTTGATAACATCGTCTTCAACACTAACATCGACATCCAGATTGAGATCAAAGAACGCCAAAAAGTCCTCTAGGTATTTCTTGACAAATTCAATGGTCGCGATTTGATCCATATATCCTCCTTAGTCTTTCGCTTTTATCCGCGTAATGTTCGCCTCAGTCGCCGTGGCCGCTCGTTGCGAAGCGGCTTTTGATTTTTTCACTGACGTTGTCGCTGACTTACTCGTAGATTTCGACGCTCGCTTTTCGCCGGCAATTTGCTGCATCTCTGTCCCGTCTTGCTTGAGAATAATGGCGTTTTGGATATAAGCAGCGATGTTTGAGGTTGCCATGTAGAGCGCCAGCGCCCCCGGCAGACTGATCATAATAAGGAACATAAACACCGGCATAACCTTCATCATTTTGCGCGTGACGATGGCGTTAACTTCGGTTTGGTCGGCGTTCTTGCCCTCGCCCGCCTCCATCAGCACATCGCGTAGCCGCTTCTTGCTATCCGAGCTTGGCGACATTTGCTTTGATAATAAATACTGTAAAACGGCAGCTACCAGAGCGAGGATGAGTAACCCGATTGATACGCCGTTTGATGATAACGCTTGCTTCGTCAAGTCCATCAGCCCCAAGAAATTCTGGTTAAAGTGATCTGGATTGGCGATCAAGTGCTTGACCGGCCCCCACTGCTCCATTACGTCGTAGGTGTACTTGGCGAGCTCTGAGCGCTGCAATACGAATATCTGCACCACGCGGTAAATCGCGATCAGTACTGGCAGCTGGATAAGGAGTACTAGGATAGAGCTCATCGGCTTGATGTTATGCTTTTTATACACATCCATCATCACCATCGCCCGCATCTGTGGATTGCTCTTATATTTTTTGTTCAGCTTGGCAAGCTCGGGCTGTATCTTGCGCATCGCTTTAGCCTGGTGGAGTTGCTTCTTAACTAGTGGCCACAAGAGTAACCGCACAATTATTGTAAATAGTACAACGCTAACTCCAAAATCGCCGCCCGGGATCAGCGCGTAAATCGCCATCAGCAAGTTAAAAATTGGCTGCACAATAACCACATCAAACATATTCATGTCCTCATTATACCAGAGGTGGCGCTATTTATACAGCCCGGCTTGCGAAAAGAGTTGTTTTACTGCCGTTCTTAAATCGTCATGCGGCATCAGTAGCACCTCCGGCGAAAACACCATAATGACAACATCAAACCCGCCCCGAATATGTGGCAATTCTAGTCGGACAATTTCGTAAATTCGGCGGCGAACACGATTGCGCTTAACGGCAGACTTGAGCACCTTTTTGCTAATCACTACCGAAAAGCGGCCATGACGGCGGCGTGGATTGGCAATATATTTCATGGTGAGCTGCGACGAGCGAATTGCCTGCCCGCGCATATAGACGTAGCGCAGGCTACCATGACCATGAAATCGGTTGACGTGACGTAACATAGGTCCAGTATAGCAAAATCCCGCCCTGTTAGGCGAGGCGGGAGTTCACAGTTAGATAGCGATTTTGGCGCGACCCTTGAGGCGACGGCGCTTCAGAACAGCGCGGCCAGCCTTGGTCGAGACACGAGCTCGAAAACCATGCGTCTTGGCGCGATGTCGCTTGTGTGGTTGAAATGTTCGCTTTGGCATATCACCGTTTAGTGTAGCCTTTTTTGACATTTTTTGCAAGCCATGGATAAACTTTCCACTGCTTCCGCTGCTTTTTCCACATATTTAACAGAGGTGGCTCATCGCTGTGGAAAAATCACCTCGAGAGGCCCTAGATTTTATGATGGCGCCTGTGCTTGTGGAAAAGTCTGATTTTTTGCTATAGTAAAGTCATCAAGCTAGTTCCGAGGGGGAAGGTATTGTGAATAGTCAAGCTATTTGGCAGGGAGTGCTGGGTGAAATTGAAGTCTCAATTCCGCCATCGTCATTTTCGACCTGGTTTAAGTCGACCGAGCTTGACATTATATCTGATAATGAGGTGGCTGTCCTGTCACCCAACCCTTTCGTGTTAACACAACTAGAGAAACGCTATTATCAACGCATCGCTGACGGTTTGAAACGAAATGGCCTTGCGGTCTCGACGATTCATTTTCGACCAAAAAAGGTGGCTACTCGGAGACAGCGCCTCAATCGCGATGAACCAAGTTCAGCAGCAGCCGCCCAACCGATCATCAAGCAGTCTAAAAAATCAGCAACCAACCTCAACCCGCGCTATACCTTTGATAACTTTATCGTTGGCTCAAGTAATGACCTGGCGCACGCCGCCTGTCAAGCAATTGCTGCTAATCCTGGCACCAAATACAATCCGCTCTATCTATATGGCGGTTCGGGACTTGGTAAAACCCATCTGATGCAGGCTGTTGGCAATGAGATTATTAAGCGCCAGCCCTCCGCCCGCGTATTATACACCACCACCGAGACCTTCGTGAGTGAATTTCTCGACTCGATTCGCTTCAAGAAAAAAGGATTTTCCGATAAATATCGTAACGTCGATGTCTTGATCGTTGACGATATGCAGTTTATCGCCAATAAGGAAAAAACTCAGGACGAGTTCTTTCACACCTTTAACGACCTACACCAAAACGACAAGCAGATCATCATCAGCTCTGACAAGCCGCCAAAAAGCATCCCTACCCTGACCGACCGCCTGCGCAGTCGCTTTGAGTGGGGCATGACGATTGACGTGCAGATGCCTGATTATGAAACTCGCTGCGCTATCGTTACCGCCAAGGCCGGCCTAAGTAATGTCGAATTATCCGCCGACGTTATCGAATATCTCGCCACCAATTTCAAGACCAATATCCGCGAGCTCGAAGGGGCGCTCAATCAGCTCCTCGCCTACGCCGAGATGCAGAACGTCACGCCCGATGCCGAAACCGCCGAGGGACTGCTTGGTAATATCAAGCGCTCTCGCCCGCAACATATCACCGCCAAGCAAATTATTGACAAAACCGCTCGCCACTTTGGTGTTGAGGTCAAGGACGTGTGTTCGCCAAGGCGCGATAAATACATCATGCAGCCACGCCAAATCGCCATGTACCTGCTGCGGAGCGAGCTCAAGATGAGCTTTCCAAAAATCGCCCAGGAGCTTGGCCGCAAAGACCACACTACTGCTATTCATTCGGTCGACAAAATTAGCAAGGAGATGCTCATCAGCGTTAATGTTCGCGAACAAATTAATGACATTCGAGATAAACTCTATGCGTAAAACCTGGGTAAAACGTGCGCATAACCAGCGACAAACGTGTGAACGACTATCCACTAATCTGGTTGCTACCAAATGGGCCAAGCAGCATCACGTGGATAATCGGCGTCTTGTCCACGACACCATACCCAGCAAATCCACCGTCTTTTCCACTGACACAGTGCTACTATTACCCCTGTTTGAACACAATATTTACCCAGTTTCCACAGCGCCTATTATTACTAACCGCTGAATAAAATTAAGAAAGGATTTATAATAAGAATATGAAGCTCACCGTCACCCAAGAAAACCTCGCCAAAGCCCTCGCTAGCGTTGGGCGCATCGCCGCTAGTCGTAACGAACTAGCAATACTGAACAATATTTTACTACGAACAGATGGCTCTCGGCTGGTCGTAGCGGCAACGAATCTGGAGGTCGCTTCCACTCAGTATGTTGGCGCCAAGGTCGAGAAGCCCGGCTCGATAACTATCCCAGCCCGACTAGTGAGCGAGTTTGTCGCCAGCCTGCCAAGTGGTACGGTCGAGTTGGAGGTTAAGGACGAGTATCTACACCTGACCGCAGACAAGTTTTCATCGGTTATCAATGGCGTCGTAGCAGACGAGTTTCCGGAACTGCCGACAGTGGACGAGCAGACGGCGGTGCGACTGGATATGAGTACGGATGAGCTAAAAAAGGCAGTTTCGCAAACGATTATCGCAACATCTAGTGATGCCACACGGGCGGTGTTGACTGGTGTGTATTGGCATACCTACAACAGTGAGTTGTATCTAGCGGCCACGGACGGTTATCGGCTAGCGGAGAAACGGCTGATGAAGTTTGATGGCGAAATTGCGGCCATCGTGCCGGCATCGACATTGCAGGAAGTACTGCGGAGCCTCGACACCGAGACGAGTGATGTGAGTTTGTTTTTTGATGAAACGCAGGTTGGGTTTCGGACGGATCACTTAGAGATCGTGAGTCGGCTGATCGATGGCAAGTTTCCCGACTATCGTCAACTGATTCCTAAACTCGCCGAGACCGAGGTGGTAATTAGAAAAGCCGATTTCCTGCGCATCACCAAGGTCGCCAGCCTCTTTGCGCGCGAATCGGGTGGTGGCATCACCCTCACGGCTAGTCATGAGCAGGCGCTATTATCAATCCATTCAATCGCTTCGGAACTCGGCGAGAATACCTCTGAGGCTAGCGCCGAGGTGTCAAGCGACGGCGAAATTACGCTTAATTCTCGCTATCTGATCGAGTCACTTGGCGCTACTGATGGCGAGACTGTCACCTTCTCGTTTAATGGTAAACTGTCGCCATGCGTCATCCGCGAGCAGACCCCTACGCCAGATTGCATGCATATTGTTATGCCGTTGAAGCGCTAGAGGTCGAATGTTGCTTGGCTACCAAGCCTCGGCTCTATGGTAAAATCAAGAATATTCCGCCCCTTTGACTCGAGGTATTCTTTCACCTTTTGATATTCATCCTTTAGGGAGCCCTTTGCTATAAATAAGCTATAGCTATTATCAATGAGTTTTGGGTTGAAAATATCACGATCGAGGTAGGCATTGTCACTACGGAAGGATTTTTCAAATTGCTCAGCTGAAAAGTCTCTTTTTCTCGCGTGAAGTATGTCGTATATATTGGGCCCGTCTTTTATATACAGAACATCGTTGTTGTAAATAACATTCTCACCGAGGACGGCATTGCTAGAGACAAGGCGTCGTGGCGCGGCTTCTTTTTGAAGTTTCATATCATATTTATAAATTGTCGCCGACATCTTTCCGTTCTCGATAACGTCAACCATAGAATTTGCGCCAAAATAGAAATGTGACGCATATGACTCCTTGAGAATAACGGACTTATTTTTAGAATTGACGTCAATAGCCTTTATAAAATTGTGCCGTCCGTCGCCATCCGTATAGAACAGCCTGCCGTCGCCCATGGCCACTTGAGCGTAGGCGAGGTCGGTATCAGAATCAAAGACATCTCGCACAAGTTCAGTAACCGCTTTGGTCTTTTTGTTGTATGACTTCAATGTGAGTTTGCCGCTTTCAAGACTTGATAAGAAATAAAGCAAGTCGCCGTTTTCGGATATTACTTTTTCTTGGCTGCTGTCGGTTGTATATATTGCACGGCGAATGTTCCCATCTTGATTGATAGTCCCAAATACGGTGGCATTTGGTATCGGTAGGTCATAAAAAAATATTTGCCCAGTATTTTTATCGTAATGAAGTGGATTAGTTTTCTCGCTGTATGTAAGGAGGGAGATTTTACTACTCTTGAAGTCGAGATACCAATAGGCGTTACTTTCAACGATATTTACTTCAGGGTTTTCACGACGTACCTTGTTGAGCGCGGCATCCATATCCTGGCGAATTGAGGGATTTGATGGTAGGTTGGCAAACGTCATAATTGCCCCACTCCTAAGCCATGTGATTGATGAAACACCAAGGAGCATATCGAAATTAACGATTTTTTGTACCTGCAATGACGATGGCGATATTTCAGCAAACGTATTGCCATTATAATAGCGAATTCGCCCGTCACGGACAACATTATCCATGCGTATGGCGTTTTTTACTATCGGGCTAGTTAGGTTGGTTGGTGTCGTGTGAAAATATGAAAATACAAGCATAATAATACCGATTAGTGATGCAGCACATAGAACGATTATAGTTATGTTCATAATGTCGTCTATGGTGAGTTTTTTAAAGACAATCACGTATTATTTACCCTTTCTGTATATCAATAGTGTAATTGAACTGCTCAAGGTTTATTACTGTCAATTTGACAGTGTAGCGTAGATTACTAGGCTGGAATACTATCTTAAAGTTATAGTTCTTGTTGCTTCTGTGGATACCGCCATCAATTTTTGCCCGTCGCTCGATTTTTCCGGTTTCATCGTAATGGCGTTTGTATATAGCGTTGAGAATTCGGCCTTTTATTGCCGAGATATTGGCTTTTTGGAAGGGATCGTCAGAGTTGGTAATTTTTAATGTACTATCGTGAACAGTGGAGTCTTCGTGTGGATCGTTAGCGCCATGGTCGCCCAGTAATCTCTGGATAGATAGGGATAGAGTTGCTGTCGCCGTTGCAAAAAATATAAAAATAAGAACTATTTTTGCTGTGGGTGATAAATTTCTCATGAATGATATCATAGTGCTGGATTTGGACTACTACCCTTGTCCCCTGCCTCCTTAAGCAGTTTTTGCATTAATGAGACAAATCCATCGTCTCGGTGATTCTTTTCTCCGGCTGTTCTTCCTTTTGGAGAGCCTCTGTCGATATGTAGGTGTGATGCTCCGCCCATTCCGCATGCTACACTACCGACTACTCCCATAACCTGCCCCGCCTTAAAGCGGGTGCCTTTCGGGGCGTCTATGGTGGTGTGCCCATACCAATAATACCAGCCATCATCCCCCTTGAACTGAATTGATTTACATTTAGGGTCTGAGGCGGCGGCCCCTATTGTGTAAGGCTTTGTTGAGTCTATAACGCCATCAGTGATGGCAACAACTTTTGTGCCTGGTTTTGCGATAAGGTCAAAGGCTGGCGTCCCGTCGTGGTGGCAAGGGTTTGACGACATGCGTGGTGTACAGTTGAGGTGCTTCGGATTCTTGTCGTGACCAATAATCGGCAGGGCGTACCCGCTAGAGCTTACTGCGCTACTTGCACTATCATCTTCACACTTTTCCTCGGTTGAGCCACCACCCCCATTAACGCCGGCTAATTTCGACTCGGCAACTGCCGCGTGAGCCATACGCTTGGCTATCTCTGATGCGCAACGACCCGGTAGACACGGAACCTCAAATTTTTCTAGAAAAATCGTAACAGCTTCAACGAGAGTAGTACTGGCCTTGATGGGGTCGAGAACAGTGCTTTTATAGGGCTTTTTACTGTCGTTGAGCTCGTCCCATAAATAATTAACCTGCGCCACAAAATCTTTCTCGGTCATCCCGTTCTTTTTGGCGAATTCTTGAAGGCCTGTGCGTCTATTTCCGAGCCATTGGGCAATGCCGTATGCACCGATGTGGTTTTGTAGATCTGGTTTTAGATCAAGCGTTCCCCCGCCAGACTCTTGCATAAGGTTAGCAACGATACCGAGCGCTTGATTGCGTGACAATCCTTTATTGAGTAAAAACTTAAATACACGCTCACCAGTGCTCGACCCGTCAGGAACAGACATTGGGATGTTTGTGTTTTGCGAGGTTGTTACTGGCTGTCCGTCGAGGGGGGTCACTGGCGTATCGTCGCTAACTAGCTGCACCTTGGCAACTCCCGTACCAACCCTAAAGTCGAGTAATTTTGCTGTTTCATACCACAGGTCAACGGCACGCACCTTACCCTCAACATTACCACCTCCGGTGCCGACGTCACCCTTTTCCATAACAATAGTCTTGCCGTTATAGGTTATTTTTAGCTTAGCCTTTGGCTTGAGCCCGCCCTTCCAGGCGTGATTAGCCGGGGTGCGCATATTTTCAGGAGCCTTAAGGGCGTCGGTGAGCGCCTTAAAGTCCAGACTTTTTGCGTTGCTCAGTTCAGCAAATGTCGTACGACCATTAAGTTTTCCGGTTAGCGAATTACCATTATCATCTCCGGGGTTGCGCTTGAGACTTTTGCCATCCCACGTGCCGCCATAAATAGAAACACCCACCTCTACCTCCTCGCCGATAGTTGTGTAGCCCTGACTATTGGATTGTCCTGGGGTACACTGCTCGTCTTTTTTGCTCAGAAAATATATGGAATTATTCAGGTAAGATTTTTCGTCGAGCGCCGACACCGGTGATGCTGAGTTTGTTATGACGAGACAGGCTACGCTCAAAAGAATACCAAGCTGATATAGGTGTTGTCTGAGGGTGGTTTTGCGATATTTCTTCATAGGTTGCCTCTAGTAACACTTATAATTATTTGGTGCTTCTTTTGGTAACACGTCCATCGGGTTAAAGGAATTCTTAAGCGATCCATATGATGGGTGGTCGTCGGAACGCGACACCACCATGTGTAGATGAACTTTTGTTGAACCTGCGACACTAAGTCTACCGGTTAGACCACCAACCCCAACCACCTGACCCGCTTTAACGGATTGACCAGCAGACACACTGTAACTCGTTAAGTGCTGATAGGTGTAGTAGATACCCTCAGGGGTTTTTATGCGCACGGCATTACCCCCTGCTCCATAGTTTTTTGCCCAAACGACTTCACCGTCGTGTGCAGCATAAACGTTTTGCACTACAGTAGAGTTCATATCCATTCCTGCGTGCACGCCCAGTGATCCGACGTTGCGACCCCAGCACGGTCCTGGGTCAACTTTTTGATTCATCGGCCACACCCACCCGTCACGGCTTGGTGCACCACTGAGGTTTCCGCTATCATTAGACCCGGACTGCCCTGATGACTGCTCGTCTTTCTTGTTGCCGGCCTCTTCTATATAGAGATTACTCTCCTTATCGTCGGCAGCTGTTGCTAGTAGTCCGCCGACAACTTTTTCAAGGGCACACGGGTCGGTTTTTTTGTAGGTGTGGAGTAGCTCACCATCTTCGAGGCTGAGGCTGTCTTCCCTGGCCTTGGCGCTAGCGGTGCAGTATTCTTGGGTATAAGTGCCCGGGTCGGCACTAAAGGTTGAGCTGTCGGCGTAACCGTAATTTGGAATACCGAACGCCTTGAGGGTGTGTATGTCTGCTGTGCCGGCCTTTGCTTTTTTTGTGGTGCTATTAACTATAGTTGAAGGGGTGTTGAGGAGGAATCGTAGTGCCGACGAGCCATTGGTTGGTATTTTTGCCAGGAGCTGATTAGCTATAGAACCCTGCAAGGATGGGTTGAATAGTTTTGCGAGCATTGGCTGTGCGTCGAATTCCTCTTTTTCTTGGCGGTTCTTGTGCTGAACAATTGACGCTAACTGTTGGTCGGATAGGGCGGCTCCGCCAGCACCATCGGTTTTGCCGGACGGATTGTCTTTGTTTTGTCCGTGCGCCATAGACTCGTTGCTGGTTGAGTGTAGAGCGGCAGCAAGTGCCTCATAGTTTGATACACCTGATGCTCCAACTCCAAGCGACGGAAGGGGGATTATTTGACCAATCATCCACTGGACGAGTTGCTGTAGTTTTTCTACACCAAAACTAACGCCTGGAAGGTGCTTGACAAGATCCCAAAGAGGGCCGGTTATCGTTGAGGTGATATCATCCAGCGCCTTAAAAGCCTGCCCGATGGAACTGTTCCAAAAACCGGCAACTGACGCCAATCCCCTCCACCAAGAATTATTTTTTATCGTTGTAAAATCACGAACCATTTTATTCTCAGGACAAATTGACTCGCCCGGTGGCAGCTTGGTATCTACCTCCTCTCCGGCTTCATTTGTGCACTTTCTTGTGATACCTTTCGACAGACTGGCGAGGATTGGCGAAGCTGCCTCTGTCGAAGGAAGCTGGAATAGCTGGAATAGTGGTGACCTTTCTGCTCCGTCAAACATTTTACTTGCAACGGCGAGAGTATTCATGTCTGCACTACCGTCCTTGATCTGATCGGCGGCAACCATTGGACTGGAGTCTTCATTAAAGGCAAATGCTGTAACCGCCTGTGTCATAGCATCGTAGAAGATAGCCTCAAGCACTCGTCCGTCAATTGCACCAACCGCCCTAAACGCCATATCAATCCAACCAACAACAGCGATTGGCCCCAGTACTTTCTTGATAAGCTCTTTCGAGATAACCTTTCCGAGTGAACCATCTACTTCGCCGTTGATAACACTTTTTGCTGATTCGAGCGATGCCTTGCTGCCTTGAGCCTTTTTAAGTTGTGCCTCGGCTCGCTTGCGCTCTTCGGATCCCTCCTTTGATGAGTTGACCGCGTCCTCGGCCTCCTTTATTCGTTTATCAATATCAAAGTCTAGCTTATCAAGCAGCTGCTTACAAGTTGCGACATTTGCTCCCTGGAGGCAACCGATATAGGCAGTCATCCTCGTAGATACTCTACCAACCAGACCCTTGATGATTGATGCCTTGATCTTTGCCGAGACTTCCGTCAGGTTTTTGGCTGTTTTGTCGGGGATAATATTGAAGCGCTTAATACCATATTTACGCATGAGAATTTTTTTTGATATATAGCGGAGGACATAATTTTTACCATGGGCCTGCTTGACCATATTATTAACAAAGCGCCTGGCTTCTTTGTGTCCACTTAGTTCTTTTGATACGTTGCGCGTGAGAGAGCTAACATCCTTGCCGATGTTTTCTAGCGACACCGTGAAACTAGTAGCCTTGCCTCCCAAGCTCGATTTACCGGTTGCGTTGAGGGTTGTTTTAATTTTTCTACCCTCTTTCTCGAATTTTGCGTCTAGTTGCTTGGTGAACCAGTCGGAGTATTTAGTTGATCCGAGGTGACACAACAAACCGCCGCCAGCGCAAAAGACTAGGTTTTTGTCGCCTGGATATGCTTCTTTCATAATTCTCATGGATAACCAGCGCGTGACGATATACTCAAACCGTTGCTCCACGGCGTGCTCGGGGACCTTGGATACTTTACCGATGATCGGTTCTATTAGAGAGCTGAGCTTAAATAAGTTAACGGTAAACGGTGCGGCTATACCAAATGCCCCGAGAATGAGGACGACAGCAATGGAGGCACCCTTATTTTTTTTAAGCTTTTTCATGAAGTTTCTGCTTCTAGAAGATGCTTTGTTCTCTTGTTGAGCCTGAGCGTCAGGATAGTTAAACTCATTCTCCAGATTGGCTAGCGTTTGAGCAGCGTTGGTGCTAGTTTCTTGTTTTTTTTGCTTATCAAACTGACTATTGTCGAGGTCAAAGCCATCGTCCTTCAAGCCCGCCTCTATCTGATCAAGTTTCGCACGATCACCGGCATTTAATTCTGATTCTCCAAGCGCAGCCTGGGCTTGATCAAGCTTAGCCAGCTCGGCAGGGCTTAATCTCTCGTCGGCTCTGTCGTCCGTTGTATAGTCAATCCTCGGCGGTCTTGTTTTTGTTGCCATATGCCTCCAATTATACTACACTGCCCCGTACCCGCCGAGCGGCGTTTCTGATGGTAGTTGATGTCGAGAGATCGGCGAGGTGTTGATGAGTTCGTATTCGGTATCGCTGGCCTGAATCTGGATGTGAACGTGGTTTTGTCCGGCAAAGAATAACCCTTGGCCCACGGGGAAATTGGCAAGGCGTTTTTGCTCTTCCTCGGTTAGCTTAAAGACGCTGGAAAGGACGTCAACAGCGCTGGTTGACTGCTTGAGTAGTAGCTGCATCGACGAGTTGGCGACGATGGCCCGACCCATCTTGCTACCCATAAAGTCCTCGACATCCTGAGTAATGGTCGTGAGGCCCAGCTGGTATTTGCGGGCGCGCTTGGCGAGAGAAAACAGGAAGTTGGCCGAGTCGTCGTAGCGCATCAGCTGCCACGCCTCATCGACGATGAGCATGCGCCGTTTCTGGTCGGTACGCGTAATGTTCCAGATGTGATTGAGCACAATATACATGGCGATCGGCCGCAATTCGTCCTCGAGGTCGCGGATATTAAAGACCACCATGGTGTTATTGATATCAATATTTGACTGCTGGCTAAAGATACCAGCGAAAGTACCCGAGGTAAACTTGCGGAGCCGTTGGGCGAGGCTTGGCCCGGTGCCGCCCATATGAAGCAGTGTATCATAGAGGTCGGCAATGGTCGGCGGTGTCGAATGGTGTGTCAACGGGTCGGCGGTGATGCCGACGCGAGCGTAGGTGTCGATCAGCGCTTGGTCGATATCAGCCTCCTCTGCGGCCGTCAGTCCAGCGATAATCTGTCCGCCCGCTGTCGTCTGCGAACCACCCAGCATCTGCCGCAGCAACCCGTGCAGCGTCACTAAATTTGCCCTCAGCGCATCGTCCGCCTCATCGGTATCGATCACTCGCGGTAGATCAAACGGATTGATGCGAGTATCACTATTGAGGCTGAGTCGAATGTAACTACCGCCAACGGCGTCGGACAATTTCTGGTATTCGTTTTCTGGGTCGATGATCACGATGTCTGCGCCGAGCATCATGCTGCGCAGCGCCTCGAGCTTGACGGTGAACGACTTACCAGCACCAGACTTGGCGAACACCACCATATTGGCATTCTCGAGAGAAAAGCGATCAAAAATCACCAGACCGTTGTTGTGCATATTGATACCATAGAGCACGCCCTTGCCATCGGTCAGATCGGCCGAGGTAAACGGAAAGCTGGTAGAAATGGCGCCGGTATTCATGTTGCGGCGAACCTGGAGCTGGTCGGTCAGCTGCGGAATGGTGCTATTGAGGCCCTGCTCCTGTTGAGCTGAGGCAACCTTAGAAAACACCAGCTGCTGGCCAAAAATTGTCTCGATCTTGTGCTGGATAAAGTTGAGTTCATCAATGCTGTCGGCATAAATCGTGATGTAAAGGCCAAAGCGGAAGAACTTTTCCGAGCCGATCTGTAACTGATTGCGTAGTTCCTCGGCGTCCTGTAATGCCGCTTCCATCGCTGGGTCGCGCACCTTGCCCTTCTCAGAGTTGATGCTGAGGCTGGCCTCGAGCTGAGTCACTTTCTTGCGCAGGTTGTTGAGCACCACCTGGGTGTCAACCGGGTAGATGAACATACTAATATCCAGCACCTCGTCAATGTTGATCACTGAGCTGAGCCAACCGGTGTATAGCTCGCGCGGATACCCGTAGACGTACATGGTGCGGCCGTATTTTGAGCCGAGGCGGAAGTGGTCGGACTTGAGCTCGAGGCTGCTCGGGGCGATGAAGTCACGCAAGGTTCTCACGCCGGTGAGAAATGCCTGCTCGACCTCAGCTTGCTCGCGGGCCCGCTGCTGAGCGGCGATATCAATAGCATCTAACTTCTTTTTCCTAGCCATGTCGCGTTCCTCCATACCCGTGTGGCGATTCGCCCTGCCCCTTGCGGACATAAGTCGTTGCTAGCTCATCGGCGCCAACACTGAGTGGCTGCTGTGGCGCCACGTCGGGATTGTATGAACTATAGAATAATTCGCCCAGCTGTTTGGTATTAAGCTGCGCGCTCTTTACGCCCATCTGAAACAGCCCGCTCATTACTGAATCAACTCGGTTCTTGATTTCATCCTTGGCCTTTTCGTAGGCGGTCTGCTCGATCTTGGTGACGGTGTTGTCTTTCTTGCCGCCGAAGAAGCTGTCGAACAGACCCTTGGCCTGCTGCTTGATAACTTGCATGTCGCCGCTCTGATAATACGGCACAACGATATAAAAATCCTTGTCCATAATATTGGCTTCTTGGGCGAGGACATCGATGAAGTTGATATAGTCATCCATCAGCACGTTCAGGAGCATATTGTCTTGGTTGCGGCGGATGTCAATCAGGCGGTCGATATACGGCCCGATGTCAACGCGACGCGAGCGAATGAGCACTTGAACCGGAAAATATAACGAATTAAGGAAGTTTTGGTAGCTAAACTCAATTCCTTCACGCTCGCGGCCACTCATCAGATCGAAGTTGATTGACTGACATTGAACAATCGCCCGAAAGCTGCCGTCATTCATGATAATCATATTCTCGCGCATCTCAGAAAATAGCAGCGTGTTCTGGGTGCTGGTCGGGCCTTTTTGTTGAGGTTTTGCCTGACTGGCCGGCTGCTTGGCGGGCTGTTGCGGGGCTGGTTGTGGCTGGTTGGACTCGGGTGCGGGCGGCAAGTTGGGGGTTGGTTGTGCCGCGGGTTGTGCGCTTGGCATCGGCTGTGGCTGGGCTGGCGCCTGCGGTAATTGCTGTGGCAGCGGGCTGAATTGATCAGGATACTGAGCGTACGGTGAGGTTGGTTCCGCAGAGACTGGGTCAGGCCCAGAGGCAATGACCCCCGGCATGGTCGGCGAATTTGACGCTGCACCAAACGGTGGTGCAGCGGCTGCATCTGGTGGATAGTGATATGGTTGCTGTTGCTGATCTGGTTGCATAGACATCCCACCTAGTGAAGCGAAATCACGACTTCCTTATCATGTTCTTTTTGGATGCGACCGGCCTCTCGTTGGAGCGAGGCGACCGATAGGTCGCTGTGATTACGCGCTAAGTCCATTATAGCAGGCGAGACGGGTGCTGTGCTAGGGGGCGTCTGGTCGGCGTGGGCCGTCGCGGTCGTCTGCTCGCTGATGGGCGTGATGATGGACTGCTGCATAGTTGGATAGGGGTCGAAGGTCGAGGGTTGCGGCGAGAGAGCTTGGTCGTCTTGGTTGTCTTGGGTAGTCGGGGTGGCTTGGGCCCGCTGCATTTGCTGGATAATTTCATCATGGCGTCTTTCGTCGGCTCGCTCAATGAGTGTTTCAAAGGCACGGGCTGTCTTGCTGCTTGGGTCGAGCGGGTCTTGGGCGGTTTGGGCCTCGTTGTACCAATCCGCCTGCATCGAGCTGTTTATCACCGAGCTGTTTGGATTATCGACACCGCGCACCGACCAACCGTGCGTGTCCACCAGCGTCGCCAGATATGACAGCCGGCGATTGACCTCAGCCTGGTCATACCCCTTGCCGTATTGCTTTTCCTCAACTCGCGGGGCGATCACCTCGACCATTCGCTCAATGCCATCGGCTCGCCACAGTCGCTGCTTGGGCTTGAGAATGAACGAAATGACCGCTGCGAGGTAAACCTCCATCGGCTGATCCTTGCGCAGCGGCAAGGCTAACGCCCCGAAAAACAGCGCAACCGGCACCGGGATAATCGCCAGCGGCGGCAGCACCGAGAATAGCCCCCACGCCAGCGCAATCATGCCGATCGCGACGATCAAGAAAATAAACTGCTTGAAACTAAACGGCCCGAGCAGCTTGTCTTCAGCTTCCACATCTTGGGGAACTTTGTAGACGGCCATTGGGTATTATTATAGCAGATTAGCTTAGGTTTCTGTTGGCGGCAGATACGAAAGGGCCGCCTCCATTCGCTTAATTGCACCGATACTTTCGCCAATACGACCACTGTACTGCGGAGTCGTCCGTACTTCATTTATTCGATCGCGCAAAATCTGAAGATGCTGTTGTGAAATTTGTCCTCGGAAGTTCGAATTTTCAATCATATCGGCCAGGGTGTTAAGATAGACGGCGTCTTGCGTGACCAGGCCTTCGGTCGACAATTTATCCTCGCTAAGCGCCTTGATGGTCGTTTGGGTGATAAATTCTTGGCCAGACCATGGCATATTATTAATCTTAATCTTATTAGCAATTGAAGATCCGATCCAGAACGGTCGTGCCGGGTTGTTCTTGAGAGCGTCGCCAGCTTCCTGGGCAAGGGCATCGTCAAGGTGGGCAAAGTCAAGCTGGCTGGTCAACGACTTGATAGCCTTAATGTTCTTACCGCCGAGAACACGACGAAGTGACGCAGCCTTGACATCCCTGGTAACGGTGATGCCCTTGACCTCGCTACCGATAGCACCAAGAGCCATATCTACCATGTCAAACTCATCGGCATTGTATCGATCAAGCAAGCGATTTGCGCTCTCGACGCCTTCGTTGTAGGCATTGCTGAGTGTTTGTTCTGCCATGGCAATCGCTCGATCGGCACCGCGACTGTCACCGAAGTATATTTGTTCGACTTGTCCAGCCAGATTGCGCATCGTCTCGTTTTCTTTCAGTTCATTTGCCCATCGATCATCGGCAACACGCTGCGATGAAGCGTTCTGCAGGCCCTGGAGAGCCACTTGCTGCGCCGCTCCTCGGGCACGCTCCAAGCTTTCTTGGAATGACGAAGATAACTCATTGGTCTGGGTAGGCTTGAGTGCCCGCATCGACTTATAATAAGTGTCAACCGCTCCCTTAGAAGCCTCAGCCTGCTCAGACCATGATTGTGCTTGTGCGTATCGGTCAAAGGTGGCGGAATTAGACATCAGATGATTGCCCCAAGCGGCCTCTAGCCGACCCTCGATAGCCTTTTTGTCTTCGTTAACCATCCGTCGGTATTGATCAATCTTAGCATAGGAATCAGTCCCCTTTCGTATAACATCAGATTGATCTTGCAACTCTTTGAGCCTATCCTTACGATTTTGTGATGACTGCGCCAGCCTGCGTCGCCATGCCGTTGGGGTAAATTTGCTGTCTGGACGTTTGTTGAGTTTTTTGCGTTTCGTAATCTCGCTTTGCTCTTTTGCCCAGTTCTTAGATCGGTCGAATAATCCCTTACTGCGGTCATTGACGAGACCGGTGAATTTGCCAAGGAGTCCGCCGCCCAACTTGATCATCAACGGTGTTAGGGCGAGTGGCGCGATCTGGACCGCCATACCGAGGATATACATCACTGCCCCGTTCGGGCCCGCGGCGTTTTGCATAATGACTGAGCCCGCCAGCTGTGCCCCACCGAAGGCTGCCGCAAACCCCGGGAAGAATATCAGCATCGTCAAGAAGATATCCTTCCACTTATCAAACCACTTTTCTGTGCCTGGCAACAAGTAAGCCACAAAAGCCAACGGCGAAATGATAATCAAAATAACGATCAACGCCTGACGGGCGGCCATAATGATAACAACGAGAAGGATAACGAGTCCAATACCGCTCAAAAGTGGCACAATAAAAGGAAGTAGCTCGGCCCGCATGACGATTCCGGCAGCCAGCGCCGCACCGCCGGCGGCATCTCCCAAAATATGGAAGGTGACCTCTTGCCAGGTCATGGGTTCAGATGCTGGTGCAGATCCGCCCAGGGTGGCGACTGTGTTACGAATATTCATGAACATGTCTTGGAGTGCACTTCCGGCGATGTTTGACAGGTCGAGGAGTATGGCGCAGACGTGGAACGACAAATTGACTAGTACCGCCGCGACAATTAAGCGAGGCAACATCTTTTTGATGCCATAATTGGAGATGCCCATAGAAGTAACTTGTGAATAAATAATGACTATGAACATGACGATAAAGATACCGTTGGCGATATTGCGAACGATATTCCAAGCCAGAAAGATGCCACTGGTCTGATTACCCGTCTGAAGCGGCGGTACCACGAGGAAGCTTTTAAGCACCCCAAACATCCAGTCAATGGAGCTAGCTAACCACGCCGAAACGGGACAAAGGATCCAGCCGATACCGCCAGCAACTTCACACGAAGACGCAGAGTTTTGGCTCGGCGGGTCAATTGATAATGTGGTCGATTCTTTTTTTGTGTAAGTGTTTGGCGCAGTGTACGTGAATGTCGTTAGGGACACCGAGGTCATTGATCCGAGATCGCCTGTTGACGGAAAGTGAATGACGCGAACGTCTTGATTATTGGCCACAGTTTTCTTTGACATGTAGACCACTTGGTCAGGCCCTAAGTTGAGGGCCTTTAGTTTGTCGACGTCGGAAACTCGCTCAAAGGTTTCGTTGTCGTAGGATATTTTGCTACTATCCCACTTCGCGTCCGCCGCCAACGCCTGGCCTGAGGTTACGACCGTACTCAAAAAAACACTGACTAGGAGGCCCACCGCCAGCAATATAAACCATTGCAACCATCGCATCGACGATCGCTTTTGTGAACGTAACCACTCCATTACTGGTAATGGTAGCATTTTTATAGAGAAAAGTCAATGGGTTTAGCTAGCGGCAGGTGGATTGTTGTTGCGATTATTTTGATTATTTGGCGGTGCTGAAGGCGGGGATTGCGGTGGAGCTGGCCCCCTCCCTGTTCCGGCGACGAATGTCCGCCCCATCGGGGTATCTGACGGAATTGCTTCGGTAATATTGTTTGACGATGCAGTGTCGTGGGGTATTCTGATTTCTTCGGTTCCTACGCTGTTGTTTCGTATACTCTCGAGCTCCCTACGGGCGCTGCCTGATATCGAGGTGTTGATGCGCTTATTGTCAAGCACTGAGGCTGCCCTGTCGGCGGAAACACCGACCATTTTCTGGCCACCTTTGGTGAATTCAGTTTCACCAGCAACCTTAATTGCACTGGATGCCTGTCGCGCCAGTTTTTCATCGCTTAACCCATTAACCCCCTTGGCGGTCAACTCGGCCATTTGTTGCTGACTAAAGCTGACCGAGGTTGCTCCGTCCTGCTCCATCTGGTCGATGGCCGTTCTACCCATTTCAAACAGGCCGGCATGGTCATCCTTCATTCTGGTAAGGGTTTCTGCCATGCGGCGGTTGCTGATAGTTCCACCACCCTGGAGATACTCGTACATTTGTTCGGCGCCGTGCTTACCAGTTGACTCTAATTTCTTAAAGGCAACATGTTTAAGTATCTCATTGTCCCCGGCGTTTCTCAGTGCAGCGGCCGCATCACCATTGAATTGGTAGGCAAGTAGATCTTCTGCTGCCTCGAGCTCTTCTTTGTCCACGGCATCTTGACCCGCGGCTGCACTCCGGATGCCGTAATTTACGTTTTTGCCCGCTCCGAGGATTTTATTATTTGCCAATCTACTCCTGTTGATTTTATCACTAAGATCAGACATCCGATTTCTCCATATGTGATCCATAAGTCCGTCACCCTTCCAGGCCCCGGCCCGCATGAGCTGTTTGCGGCGTGCTACTTGCTTCTTGCGAAAGTCTTGCATCTGACCAAGTCGTGAATTGGCATACCTATCCTTTGCCCAGTTTTTGGCGCCGCCACCGAGGCGACCACCGGCGTTGTTGATGTGCTGGCTGATTGACCCAGCGACGTCGATGGCTTTCTTAAGGACACTCCACACGGCGATGAGCGGCAGAACTTTGATTAGCTCGCCAACAATCTGCATGATCATGTCGTTTCCACCCCCGGCCTTAACGATGGCCCCCGCTAGTATGCCACCGCCGAACAGCAGGCCGATTGTCGGAAAGACCATGAGTAGCCCCACAAAGATTGAGCGCCATTTACTAAAGAATTTTTCGGTATTTGGTAGCAGAAAGGCAACGAAAGCCAGCGGTGAGATAACAATGAGAATGACGATGAGTGCTTTACGGGCGATGAGTAGTACAGCAATGGTCGCCATAACAACCAGCCCAGAAACAAGCGCTCCAATCAAAACCGCGAGGGCGAGGATCCCGGCGGTGCCTGCGGCGAGGACGGTTAGGGCAAAGCCCCCCCATTCACCGCGTCCTTGACCTGATCGAAAAATTTCATTTGCCCGGGTAATCTCGTCGCCAATACCGCCAATACCAGCACGCAGGCCATAGCCGAGGATGTTAGACAGGTCAACGGCAATTTGACAGATGTAAATTGATACATTCACCAGGATTGCGGCGATGATGAGCCGTGGCAGCATCTTTTTGATGCCGTAGTTTGAGATACCAAAGCCGGTGAGCTGAGAGATAATGATCGCTAAGAACATAATGATGAACGCACCATTGGCAATGTTGCGCATAATCCCCCAGGCTGCCTGTACCTCGCCTCCAGAGCTGAGGCCCGGTTCAATCCTCAGGAAGTTGTCGGCGATCATGGCGAAAGCTGCGTCTGAAATATCAGCCAAGAAATTAATAACCGGACAGATGAGCCAACCGAGGTCTTTGACGGCACACTCTGGCTTTTTCTCGTCGCCCCCGCTCTGGCCAGAGGGGGTGTCGGCGGAGATACCAGAGAGGGCACCGCTGATTTCTTTTTCGTCATACTTTGATTGCTCAGCAATACATTTGACATACTCCTTAGAACTCGCCACAGCGCCACTTGACGGCATCTTATCTTTACAGGCGTTCATCCAGCCATCAACCTGGCTTTCGCAAATCTGTTGTGCAGGTCCTCCACCTCGTGACTGGACACACCTCTTTATGAGGGCGCTACGGATAGCCTTACGGGTATTTTCAGTAGAGTCGGTTTTTGCTGATTGCGCCGCTCCCTCGGCACTCCTTGATGCCCATGCTGCAATTTCTTCACATGACATATTTGGCTTTACACCATCGGGAAGGTCATAGGGTGATTCAACTTTGGAAGATAGGCCCACTTTTTTATTTGGGTTTGGGATATAATAAAGCCCTTCTGCCGATGTACCATCAGCTAAAGCAATATTCACCCGCCTATTATTCTCACCCCTTAAAAGATCCCTAATGTTATCTGGCGCACCTTCACCACTAGTAAATCCTCGCCACTCAGCCTTGCAGCCAAGCTTCTGGCCTGATAAGAGTATTGACATAGCTAGTGAATAGTTGACCAGTGCTGAATCAAACTTGAGACTTCTGCCGCCCTTTTTTTCAAGAACTTGAATTGCGTATACACCTCTGTCTTTCGGTATATTCCACTTGTCTCCACTATATTCTGGTTTGCCTATGTTACTGAGACAATCGAGATTGGCATCATCTCGCCATTCACCCTTCAGGGAGCAAAACATATCGATAAAAGAGCCATAGCCGAATACATCTCGAGTAGCGGATACCACTTCTTTACAGTCAAACTGTCCATCATTATCACCATCAAGAATCGGGCCGACGGTGGTGGTAAAGTTTCCACCCCAGTCACCGCGCGCTATCCGTTCTGCAGTAAGATTTCCGCCAAATCCGGGGCCGCCATTACCATTAATGATACACATTCTCATAGCACGAGCAAGCAGAAGCTGCTTTACCTGCGTGAGCTGTGGTGAATAATCAAGCGGAGTTCGAGCCGCGTTAGCGGTCGGGGACAACGCAAAAAACGTCATTAATATTGGGATAATCAGCAGCGTAGCCAACCCAACCAAGGTAATACGAATACGTTGCTGCGGGGTCTTTTTTTGCGTAAGCATTATGAGAATATATTACCACGCTATTGCCAGTAATTCAAAAGAAGAGCTAAAAACTAGCTCTTCTTTTGTCAGATGCGTCACTGACGCTATTTAGAGAGAATAGGGCCTGAGTGTGAAGATCCTGCAATCTTCCACCTATTCACTGCTGGATCCGAAGCAATTGTGTAGAATTGACCATCTGGAGTAGAGCCTCTTTTATCCCCGTCGTAGGAATAGAAGTGTGTGATATGTGTCTCAAGCGACTCGCCCGTTTTGGGGTCAACCACCACGTCCGACTGGCCGGCAGGAAAGACCTCAATATCTTTTATTTTCCAGAGCTCGACATCGTCTTCGGAACTACCGGAGTTAGACCTAATCTGCTCTGCTCTTTTATGAATGAGCTCCATTACTTTACGTTTAGCGAAATACTCTTCATCCGAGACTTTGCCGGCCCGCATCTCCTCAAGCAGTGTATCCATGTCCATTTGGGGATTCAAAAAGGCTTCTGATACTAACTTTTTAGCATACTCCTCGTAGTTTCGCTCTACGTCACTATTCGTGTAAGTAAACCTCCCGTAGAGAGCAGCTTGGACAGCAAGAAACGGATCAGTGAGCATCTTTTTTGGATCTCGGTCCGCAGGTGACTTCTTATAGTAGTCACCAAAGGGTAGACTATCTTTCGGGTAGAGTATGGGATCCGTCTTACCTTCCGTACGGCCAGACTTCTCCAAGTAGTTGATTTCTGCTTGGAGAATCTTGTTTCTCTCCTCTGGCGGTAGCTTAATGAATTCGTCGTACGGTATTTTATCAATTTTTTTTACTTGTTCGTCGTATTCTTCTCTGGCCCGCATTCGTGCTGCCACTTCTGGATCAACAGTCTCAGACGGTGATGGTGAGGCGGATGGCGACTCTGATGGGTCTAGTGAAGCGCTTGATGATGGGCTTTGCTCCGGTACTGCTATACGATCGCCCCTACCGCAGCCTGCAAGGCCCATTACAACTGTAGCGCCGAGAGCAACACCGGCTCCCCAGACCTTAAACTTATCCTTAGCCCTCTCAAGAAGAGACGGCCTGTCACCTAATGAACTACTTGGGTCATGGTCGTGTCTTTCCATAACGCTTGGAGTCCTTTCTCTGGCCTGTGGCCAGTCATAGAGTAGTTTTAATCCACCTCAGAGTAGGTAATAAACTCTGAATAACATCATTGTAACACATTCTGTATATTTAGCAATACCCCCGCGGTAACAAAGTAAATAAAACAACCCTTATGTTTTAGAAAAATGGGTTGTTGAATAACAAAAATCTAATTCTGGCGCGCCCGACCGGATTCGAACCGGCGATCTCCTCCGTGACAGGGAGGCGTGA
>ERZ772917.517-NODE-517-length-27106-cov-6.922886_pt1 | contig 27106 bp, 24 predicted proteins | sample MGYA00511187_ERZ772917 | MGnify/ENA primary metagenome ERZ772917 (study PRJEB29015, sample SAMEA2737925) | human oral metagenome | biome: human oral; feature: human-associated habitat; material: dental | place: China | collected 2012 ...
GTTTTAAATGTCAATCAGGTGAAATTATAGGGATAATAGGACCTAATGGTTCTGGAAAAACCACTCTTTTAAAGACTATAAATGGAATAAATCCTATAAGTAATGGAGATATTTTATTAAATGGTAAGAGCATAAAAGAATATGATGAAAAAGAATTAGCAAGGGATATTTCTTTTATGAACCAAAATACAAACATTGAATTTGACTTTCCTTGCATTGATATTGTTGTACTTGGAAGATATCCATATTTAGAAAGATTTCAAGAATATTCTAAAAAAGATATAGAACTTGCAGAAAAATATATGAGGCTTACAAATACATATAAATTTAAAGATAAATCTATATTACAACTGTCAGGTGGAGAAAGGCAAAGGGTATTATTTGCAAAAATTCTCACACAGGAAAGTCAAGTTATACTCTTGGATGAACCTACTGCTAGTCTTGATATGAGGCATGAAGAAGATTTGTTAAAAGAAGTTTCAAAGGAAAAAGATAAGGATAAAATTATAATATTGGTAATTCATAATTTAAGGACAGCTATTAAGTATTGCTCAAGGCTAATACTTCTATCTAATGGAAATATTGTAAAAGATGGGACTGTTGAAGAAGTTATCACAGAAGAAAACTTAAATAATGTCTTTGGCATAAAAACAAAGGTTTATTACAATGAGATTTCTAAATTCTTGGATTTTTGTATAATATAGAAAGGGAAAAATATGTATAAATTATTAAATATGGCAGATTTTTATTCAAATGAAGAACTTGAAAAGGATATGCAATATTTTTCTAAAAAATATGGTTTTGATGGTTTTGAATTAATTAAATTTTTTGATGGGGACAACAGTTCTTTAAAAAAATATATAAAAGGTTATCATATGAGATTTTTTCCTTCTTGGATGGAACTTTATTTAGAAGATTTCAATTCTTTATATGATGAACTCAAAGATGAAAAATATTTTAAATCTCTTTGTGGAGGACATAGCAAAAAAGAATTAATTGAATACTATAAAAGAGAGTTAAAAATTGCAAAGGAATTAGAAGTTGAATATGTGGTTTTTCATGCTTGTAATGTAAAAGTTACAGAGGCAATGACTTATGATTTTAAATATTCTGATAAGGAAGTTTTAAATGCAGTAATTTCAATAATCAATGAAATTTTTGAAGATGGAGAATATGATTTTAAACTTTTATTTGAAAACTTATGGTGGTCTGGACTTAGACTTACAAATAAAGAAGAGGTTGAGTACCTTTTAAATGGAGTAAAATATAAAAATGTTGGCTTTATTTTAGACACTGGGCATATGATTAACAATAATAGAGATATTAAAAATTCAAAAGAGGGAATAGAATATATTAAAAAGAACATAGAAAACATAGGAGAGTACAAAAATTTAATATATGGAATGCATCTTAATTATTCATTATCAGGGGAATATGTAAATAGAGCTATAAAGGAAAATAAAGAAAAAAATTTAAGTATAGAAGAGATAATGAGTAATGTTTATCAACATGTAGGCTCTATTGATTATCATGACCCTTTTGAAGATAAAGAAATTATAAATGTCATAAATTCACTACCAATAAAATATCTTGTTTTTGAATTAATAGGAGATACACAAGAAGAATTAGAAGAAAAAATCCAAAAACAATGTAATATATTTATTTAAAAATTCTATTGCTATTAATATAAAAGGGGGGAAATTTATGAACAGAGATGCAAAATTTATAAATTTTTCAGAACAACATGAATTAGATTACATTTTAAAAAAATATGGTAAGGAAACTACAAAAGAAAACAGAGATCTTTTAAAAGAATTTGGAAAACAAGCTAAAGAATTATTAGGAAAAACTATGTTAGGACATCAAGAGTTATACAAATATATAGAAGATAATTCTTTAATTGAAAAACTTAAATAACTAAATAAATATTAAATATCTAAGTAGTATTAATAAAATTTTATTGATACTACTTTTTTATTGTTAACTAAATTTTATTATCTTTTGAATATAAAAGACATATTTACAAAATTCATACACTAGATTATAATATAACTAATCTAATATACAAAAAGCTTATACAAGGCAATTATTACTGCAAAAACCTAAAAATTATTTAACTTTTATTACAAATGAGGAGGAGAATTTATGAAAAAATTTTTAAGAGTGTTTTTATTTAGTCTTATGTTGGTAGCGGGGTTAATCTTTGTTAGTTGTGGAAAAAAGGAATTAACAGGTTTACACAAAGAATTTGATATTATTTTTAATGGAATTAAAGAAGAAGTTACAACTGAATTTAAAAATAATTTGGACACTTTGGAAAAAGAAGTACAAAATTCATCAAGAAATGAATTAGAAACACAAATTCAACTTAAAGGTATAGAAATTTTACTTGAAGGTTTTGGTAAATCTTCATATGAAGTAGAAAATATTAACGATATGGGAGATACAGCAGAACTTAAGATAAAAGTAAAAGGTCTTGATTTCTTTGAAGCTTTACAACAAATAATAACAAATACAACTGAAGATAAAGCAAACCTTGTAGATGAAATAGAAGGATTACTTAAGAAAGTACAAAAAGGAAAAGCCCCTGTTATTGAGCAAGAAATGACTATTGAAATGACAAAAGAAGATGATAAATGGACTATCCCAGAAGATAAAAAATATGTTTTAATGAAAAGAATGATGGGTATTCCAAAAGGTTCTATTTTTGATAACTAGATAATTTTTTCAAAACTTTCTATAGAAGTATATTTGTCCATATAGAAAAGGAAATATGCAAAAAAATAAGTTAATATGTATTCATAACAAGGCAGCCAAGTTAAAAAGAAAAATTAAAATTTATGGAGGTAAAAGTTATGAATCAAAATGAAAAAAAAGAAGTAATGGAAAAATTTGCTAAAAAGTTGGAAAATGCTATAAAAAGAGAAGTTGCTGTGACAAAAGAAATAGAAAATGACAAAGCTCTAATAAAATACTTAGAAGCTCAAAAAGCAGCAGGAGCAGCTTTAGATACTACAGCCTATGAAAGCTATGATGCTTGGATAGACACTATAAAGAAACAAATAAAAAAATCTGAAAGTACTCTTACTAATATAGAATTTAAAAAGGTTGAACTAGAAGCAGTCAAACAATACTTAGCATAAAAGTAAAAAAATATCAGCTGATAATTAAGAGAAGACTATTGCAGATCGCTATGATTTGCAATAGTTTTTTTATTGCTAATAATAAAAAACTAGAAATTTCTTTCTAGTTGAATTTTTTATTATGGCTGGGGTGGCTGGATTCGAACTTGTTCGGTTTATAACTATTTTGAATAAAAAAGAAATTTAAAGTGTCCGAGAAATTAAAAGAAAAGAAATTCTCACACTTTTTTATTTTATTTCTCTTTTAATAAAATTTAATTTTTAGAGGAGTATTTTTTATGGCTATTATAAAAGTTTTAAAGAGGGAAAATCCTTATGTTCAAATTGATAAAATAGGAGTTGATGATTCAAATTTATCTTGGGAAGCTACAGGTCTTTTAACTTATTTAATTGGAAGACCTAACAATTGGAAAATAAATATAGCTCATTTAGCATCTGTTAAGAAAAATAAAGAAACTTCTACTAGAAATGCTTTATTAGAATTGAGAAAAGCTAAATATTGTCATTATTTTGAAGTTAGAAAGTCTGGGAAAATAGTTGAAACATTTTATTTAGTTTTTGAAATTCCTACTGAGTATGAAGAAATTAAATCAAATGTTGACATAGAATTAAAAGAGGGAGAAAAAATTTTTTATAAATCTCTTTCTCAAAAGAAAGAAAATAATAATTTAAATATTCAACCAGAAGTTGAAAATCAACAATCGGCTAAAAGTATGAAAAATAGCCTTTCTTTACCGAAAGTTGAAAAACCAAAAACGGAAAAGCCGAAAGTGGAAAATCAAGCACTAATAAATATAGATATTAAAAATAATAGAATGAATTTAAAAAAGAATCATGAATATGATTTTGAAAAAGATGATGATAATTTAAGAAAAATAGAAAAGCTTTTCAAAGAATTTGGGATAGATTTCTCTATAAAACATAAGATTAAGATAAAAGAATTGTTACAAAAAAATTCTGTTGATTTTTTAATTAGCCATTTTAAAAAACAATATGAAATTTTAAAGAAAAAAGAAAATGTAAAAAGTATAGCAGCTGTAATGTCAAAACATTTATTTAACAATACTTGTGAAATTGACAATACTTTTGTTATGCAAAAGGAAGAAGAAAGTAAAAAAGAGATTACTAGCAATATAAAAATGGATGATGTTATTGAAACATTTTTAAAACTTCCTATTAATAAACAAGAGGAGATAGAAAGTGAAATTTTGAAAAAAAGAAAAGAAATCAATCCTCAAATTAAAAAAATTAGTACCATTATTTTTCATAAAATGATTGCTAGTGATATTAAAAAAATACTTATAAAAGAAAATTTATTATAAGATTCTTGATGACAAGATTTTTAATAAGTGTTATTATTAGAATTATAAAAGTCTTTTAAACTATGATTATATAGCACTTTATAATTAGAACTAAATTTATAATTTTCTCCATTTTTTAATATTTTTTTAGTATAATTTTATTTAAAAATTTATAAAATCAGCATAAAATCAGATTTTATATTTTTAGACTTTTACAAATGCCTATAGAATTATAAAAAATAAAAGGAGTTTAAGTTGAAAAAAATAAAATATACTATTTTAGAACTGATTAAAAAAATAAAAATTAATTGTAAAGTTTTTAAGAAACTTGTATAAAATTATTTTTAGAATATATCTACATTATGTTAAAGTATTTTAAAGGAAAATATAGAATATAGAGAGAAAGGTATTTCTAACCCTTTAATGAAGCTCAAACGGGGAGATGTAATTTAGGTAGATTTTGGATATGGGACAGGAGCTGAGTTTAGATACTTCCATTATGCTGTTGTTTTAGCTACCGAAGACAATCAAGTAGTTGTAGTTCCATTAACTTCTAGTGCAATAAGAGTTGGAAAAAGTAAAATGATAGTGGATATTGGCTGTATAGAAAAATTAACAACTGAAACAAATAGTGTAAAAAAAGTTATGCTCTATTAAAATCAATAAGAAGTGTGAGTAGAAAAAGAATTTTAAAACCTGTTATAAATGGTAAAATCAAAAATATAAAACTCACTGCTGAACAAATGAATAAAATAGATGAAAATATAATAAAGTATTTTACAAAATCTTGACATTATCATAATTTTATGGTATCACAAGTTACAAATAAAGACCTTAACGGTTGTATTGATATTTTTAATAAGTCCTTAGTGGCACTCAAAGACCAGATAATCTGGTCTTTTAATTTCTGTTCTTAATTGACAATTTTTAAATAAAATGTTAATATAAATTACAATAAAAAATAAGAATTTTTTGCAGGGAATACACTTTTTAAAAGTCCTTCCCCCATTTTTTTAAATATTTATTTGAAACTCTTAGCAGCTGAACAATAGAATAAGATATTTATATTTTAAATTTCAGTAATTTTATCTGTAGGAAAACTTTCCAAAGATAATGTAAAACCTAAAACAATTTTAAGTTTTGGAAATATGTTTTTATTTATCCTTTTCATTTCTAATTTTAAATCATTTTCTAAATTATCCCTAACTTTTTCAAATTTTTCTTTTCCCTTACTCCAATCAGCTACTATAAAAATTTGTTTATAAAGGGTCTCAAATTCATCTACTTTTATAAAACAATTTTCTTCAAAAATATTCTCTATTTCTCTCCTATACTTTTGATTATTTTCTATATTATAAGTAACATACATCACAACTTTCATATATCTTTCTCCTTTTAATATTTTTTACTTTTTTATTAATGCTAATATTAAAAACAAAATTTTTATTAATTATATAGTGAAATTTTTCTTTTTATTACTTTATAAAGTATATTAAAACGTATATTAAAACTTTTATTTGACTCACATTTATAATAGCTAAAATCCTCAGATTTTTTATATACAATATCTCCTTTGTAATTTTCATTTATTATCATGTATTCAGGTTTTCTATCAGTAAAATAACTATAACATAGTAAACTACTACTTTTTAATATTTATAGTGTTGTTATGCTATAATTAAGATAAAATTTTCAATATAAAAAACTTTTATTTTTTAATATCTATTTATAATTTGTATCACTATTTAAAATTTTTAAATTCATATCTGATAATTTTATAGTTGGTGCAGCATTAGTAACCGTAAAAAATTCTCCTCTTCCATCTATTGTTCCTTTATAACAATCTCCAGTAAATGGAATTTGATCGTTTGAGATATCAACTATTTTGGATAAAAATGATTTTATATTATCTGCATACAATATATCACAATTGTATTTTACATTTTTATAAAAAAAACCATTAAATACACACTGGAAATCTCCATTACTTCTGACTTTAATTTTTCTAACATCAGTTAAAAAAATTCCAAATTTATCATAAATCTTAGTACCTGAATTTTTAACAATAAAATTGGTCATTCTAATATGTGGTTTTTTTTCTGAAATATTTTGACTTCTATAATTCCCCTTTGGACTTTGTTTTACTATGTCTGCAAGGTTAGAATCTGTCATATATTGTTCTATTCTACCATTTTTTATTAAATAAATACTTTGACAAATTGTCCCCTCATCATCAAATGAACTAGCTCCAAGATATTTTCCATTATTTTCACTTATAATATTTAATTTCTCTGATGTTATTACTTTATTTTTTGAATCTAATGAAAAGGGAGTTTGTGGCATCATTAACATATCGGCCTCTAAAAAGTGCCCACAAGCTTCATGAAATAATAAAGAAGAAACATCTGGACATATATAATAATTTTTAAAATTTAATGTTTTAAAAATATTTTTGACTATTCCTTTTTGTAATAAATAACAATATTTTTCTTCCTTAAACTTAATTAATTTATCATGTATGCTTGATCTATGCCCTATTGAATAGGATTGACTCGTTTCTATATTTCTATATTTCACTATAGTAAATGGTTCTATAGAAAATCTTTGAGTTAATTTTTCTACATATATTTTAAATTCAAATCCTGTAAAGACCTTTCTTTCTATATTAAATTTAACCATTTCAGAAGGAATAATATTTTTGCTATACATTTTCAGTATATCGTAAAAAGCACTAGAATCTATATTTAAAAAAAAACAAAATGTTTCAATGTTTTTAAAAGAAAGATATTTACCTTCCTCTTTTATAAAAAAAGATTCTACACTAACTGATTTTAAATCAGAGCTATTAATCAAAATTTTAATAAGAGCTTTACTTAAATTCTTACAATTAATACTTTTTAATAAATCATCCCCTATCTTTTTTAATTTTTTAATAAGAATTTTATCTAATAATTTTAAATTTTCAATCTTATTTTCCATTTTCTTCACGCATCCATTTTTGAATTAACAATATACAAATTATATAAATAATTCCAATAAAAATACATAATATTTGTAAATAAGAAAGGTTTTCTGTATCTAATATTTTCCCAATTATTATCTGTAATCCTATCAAAAATACACTTGATAAAGAGCTAACTAAAGATATAATCGATGATCTTACTTCATTTGAAATAAAATTATGTATTGTTCCCATAATTTTAAGCATAGCCATTTTATAATTAAATCCTAGAGAAACTATACCAACTAAATATAAAATTAAATTGTGAGAGCAGTAGATAACTATTAAGGACAGTGGTATTAAAGAAGTACATAAAATATATACAAATTCTTTAATATTTCTTTTACTGATAAAAGCACTTATAGCAAAAGATATCAAATAAAGACTATATACACTACCAAGTCTACTTCCAGTTATTCCTAATGATTTCCCTACAGGTTGCCATATGAAGAGATAAATAGAATAAAATGAATAACTTGAAGTTAAAGCAAGAGTATATATCCATAGTTTACGCTCTTTTATAAAAAATAGTAAACTTTTTTTACCAATCTTTACTAAATCAGTTTCGGTACTTTTATTATCTTCAAAACTAAAATATATGAATACTCCATTTACTATATACAACATCCCCGAAATAATTAATAAAGTCTTATAATCAATGTTGAAAAACGAAATGATAAATCCTGTTAAAACTCCTATAATATTAGTTAAAAACTGACTTTGTGCATTAATTTTAAAAATATATTCTTGTTTTTCTTTATTATTTTCAATACTAATACTATTTACAAACCAAGGAAATAATGTTCCACTAACCTGTGATTCTCCTAAACCAAGCAATATCCCACTAATATATAGCATAAGTACATTATAGCTCTTCGCTATTATTATTGTTGCTACTCCCATAAATATCATACCAATTGTAAAAATTCTTAACCGCCCATATTTATCTGCAAAACTTCCAGTTGGATAATCAAATATCATTTGAGAAAATAAAACTAAAGACCATATCAAACCAATTTGAGTATTATTTATACCAAGTTGTAGAAAAAAAGCCGTTATCACAGAACTATATAAAATTGATGATATATTATAAGAAGATTCTCCCCAAATCAAGCCAATTAAGTTTTTTTTCATATTGATAGCTCCTAATTTAGTAATGGGCAACGTAAATCTTTTCCAAATAAACTTTGAGTTATTTGAATCGCAGCTCCTCTACAACCACCTCCACAAATTTCCTTAAAATTACATTGCTGGCATTCTTTATCTAAATCTTGTAATTTTATTTTTCTAAGTTGTTGTAATAATACTGAATTATTCCATATTTCTAATAAAGAATCTTTATTTAAATCTCCAAGACATAACTTATTATTAACAGGATACAGTCCACAAGGATATACCTTTCCATCCCAGTTAATTACAATATTTGTAATACCTGCATGACATCCAATATCTCTAGATTTATTATAAATCGAATTTCTCAAAGGACTAATATAACTAATATTTTTTTCAATTAGTTCATAAGAATAATCTTCCAAAGGAACATATACCTCCCAAGGACATGTTGGCTCAATTTTTAAATACTTTAGTTTACCTTTTAATTTTAATTTCATAATTCTATTTATATCTAACTTCCAATCATTATAATTAATAGATAATTCATTTTTATTCTTAACTCCATTTCCAGATACTCCAAATAAAATAATATTTAATATAAATTTATAATCTTTAAATTTTTTTTCTAAAAAATCATATAATGAAAATAAATCACTTTTATTTAAATTTGTATAAGTAAAATTAAATACTATCAAATATCCTTTTTTTACCAATTTATATGCATTTTTTATAACAATATCAAATGCATCAGATGCAGCTGTTCCATTTTTCCATTTTCTTAATTCTGAATATTTATTATTTCCAAGCCCATCTAAGCTTATTGCTACTAACATTTTTTTATTAGTTAAAATTTTATCTAACTTATCAATTAAACTATCATTAAAAAGAACACCATTACTATTGATCATAGGTTCCATATCACATGCTTCAATCTCCTTAATAAAATCTAAAAAATTAGGATGCAATAGTGGTTCCCCTCCAGTAAGAGAAATTTTAAATACTCCAAGATCTCTCAGTTGTCTAATATAGTCTATTCCTTGTTTTAAAGACATTTCATTCAAATTTTGTTCTCCAATATAACAATGAGCACAATTCATATTACAATTATTTGTTATGTTGATATCAACAAAATCTGGTGCAGTATATTTATCCATTTATAATCTCCTCATACAATAGTATTATATTATATAGTTTTTTATAAAACAATTAGCCTAGTAGATAAAATATTTTAAAAGTATTATTATTAAAATGTCCAATTCTTATTTTTAGCATAATCTACAACATATTTAATATCTTCTTCTATAATATTTTTATCTATTTTTTGTGTGTCAAATGTTTCCATTAATTTAGAAACTATTTCTTCTTTATTAAGTTTGGCAGCTAAACATTTTAGAATATAATAAAAAGTATTATTTACTTGAATTGAAAGGTTTCCATCAAAAATAGTATATCCAAAGTCTTCTTTTCTACATTTTATTATATTATCTCCAATAATAATTTTAGAAATCATTAAAAAATACCTCCTAATTTAAAACCTTCATACTTAAATACAGATACAAGTATCACTAAAAAAGTGATACTTGTATTTTGATAAAATTATACTATAGTTTTGGACCAAAATATCTCTTAGTAATAGAACATATTAATGTTTATTCCAACATACTACTATTTCAGCAATGGGTCTTTCATATTTCATTTTTAACTCAACTACTTGTTTTTCAGCTAATTTTTTCATATTTTACACCCCCTTCTTTATTTAGAATAATTTTGCAACTTTAAAGTTACTTTGTTTCTTATAAAAATAGTTTAAACTAGTTTAAGTATCTTTTTTTAATTTTAATTAAAATCTTTAATTATTTAAAATATTTTTAAAAATAGCTGTGTATTATTATAGTTTTTTTATCTAAATTTATAATAATTATTTCATTAAATAAACATTAAACTAGAAATAGATGTATGAATAGTTAGAGTTAATATTTGTTCTGTGTAAAAGCATTTTACTTATAAATTTTTGTTACAATGATATTATATATTATATATTATATATCATATTTTAAATTAAAATACCAATTCTCATAATAAATATTTATATATAAATAATATATTTTTATAAATATAATTTTAAAATGTATAAAAATTATATATACTTATATTTTTATTTAAAATTTTCTATTTCTTCCTTCTCTCAAACTCATCCTTACCTCTAACTTTTAATTTCTCTAACTTTTCTTCTGGTACATCTTTAAACCATAAGAAATACCCTAGTAGTATCTCACTGTCTACATTATCTATTCCAGCTATTTCTAATAATGCTCCTTTCTTTATTAAATGAGCTGCTCTTTCTTTTCTTGTTAAGGAATTCGTCTTATTCTTTTTAGTTTCTAGCTTATTTAAACTACTTTTAACTTCTTTTATCTTTTCATCATAGTTTTGTTCCATATTATCACCTTTCCTTTAATCTGCTATACTTAATTCTTGTTTTCTCTTATTCCAAGAGTTTTCCTTTACATTTTCTCCAATATTAAGTAGCTTATTAAGTTCATTTAATCTATTCTTTTTTTCTTTTAATATATCGGCTTTTTCAAACGGTCTTTTTACCTCTTCTTTTGCTCTTTCAAAATTTTCCTTTATCTCTTGTAGTTTTGTCTCTCTATCTTTTAATCTATCTGCTATTTTATCCAATAAGTTATCTAATCTTTGTATATTCCCCAAAGAATCATTTCCAAAATCAGTAAAATGTTTTCCCTTGTATTCTAAAACTCCCTTATAAACCTTAGAAAAGGTATCATAGTATGAATATAGTGTAAAACCTCTATATTCTCCTATTTTAGTTGGAGTATCTGTTTTTACAGAACTCATTGCCATTAAAAGACTAGCTCCTGCAATCTTCTTATCTGTTATCTTTTCACCATTTAAAGTAATAGAAGTAAATTTATTCTCTGTATCAGGTCGTATCTCAACTCTCTCAATATCAACTTTCATATTATTAATAATTCTTTCTTCTTCCTCTATTTTTTGTGGAAAATGATTTAAAATTTTATCTTCTAGGCTATATAAGTTACTTTTATAATTAGCTTCTAACATAGATAATTTATTTACTTCTAAATCAAGATCCATTTTTTCCTTTATTAAAGGATTTCCAGTAGCAAGAGCTTTTATCTCTGCATAACTTAGTGAACTTTCATCCACATCTTCTGCGATTCTTACAGGAGTTTTTGAGGTCATAACTTGAGATATAAATTTCTGTTTATTTTCTATTGTCTGCCATAAGTACGCATCAAATGTAGACTCTGTAACATATCTATATACTTCAACTTTTTCATTTTCATTTCCTTGCCTTACAATTCTTCCAGCTCTTTGTTCTAAATCAGAGGGTCGCCAGGGAACATCTAAATCATGAAGAGCTATAAGTTTTGTTTGCACATTAGTTCCCGCCCCCATCTTTTGAGTTGAGCCAAGTAAAATTCGTATATCTCCACTTCGCACTTTTGCAAACATTTCATCTTTTTGTTGCTCATTCCCTGCACTATGGATAAAGGCTATTTCTTTTTCAGGAATACCTCTTGCTATTAATTTTTTCTTAATATCATCATATATATTAAATTCATTATTTCCCTTTGGAGTGGACATATCTGAAAATACTAATTGTGTTGATTTATTTTCTTTTGTCTTTTCCCATATTTCAAAAATATTATTTACACAGGCATTAACTTTACTATTTGGGTCATCAGGGAACATTTCATCTATAAGTCTTTGGTCTAAGGCTAGTTTTTTACCATCATTTGTTATTTTAAGCATATTATCTTCTGTTGGCTCTACCATTTTATCTCTTACTAATTCAGCTCTTTCACTTAAACTTTCCAAAATTTCTTTTTGTTCAGGAGTAGGTTTTGTTAAGATTTTTTTGTATTCTACTTCTGGTGTAGGAAGATTAAGCATATCTGCTGTTTGAATATCTGCAAATTGTTTTACCTGTGTCATAAGTTCTGGTAGGTTATAGAATTTAGAAAATCTCGTTTTAATCCTGTATCCATTTCCTTCTGGGGATAGTTCCATTGCTGCTGTTGTTTCTCCAAAAGTAGAAGCCCAACTATCAAAATGATGTAATCCTAATTTTTTTAAATCTTCAAATTGTAAGTATCTTTGCATAGTGTATAACTCAGACATTGAATTAGATACTGGTGTTCCTGTTGCAAAGACAATTCCTTTACCCCCTGTTATCTCATCCATATATCTACATTTCATAAACATATCACTACTTTTAAGTGCTTCTGTTTGCCCTATTCCTGCTACATTTCTCATCTTTGTGAAAAGATAGAGATTTTTAAACGAATGTGCCTCGTCAACATAAAGTTTATCAACTCCTAAATCTTCAAAGTTAATAACATTATCTTTTTTAAAGTCATCATTTAGTTTTTTTAATCTAGTTTCTAATTTCTTTCTAGTCATCTCTAATTGCTTTACAGTAAATTTTTGATCATTTTCTTCTTTTAATTTCTTAATATTGACTATAATATCATTTATCTCTTCTCTAAGATGTCTTTCCTGATAATCTTTACTCATTGGTATTTTTTCAAACTGACTATGTCCTATTATTATTGCATCATATTCTCCTGTTGCTATTCTTCCAATAAATTTCTTTCTATTATTAGGCTCAAAGTCTTTCTTTTTAGCAACCATAATATTAGCACCAGGATATAGTTGCATAAACTCTCTTCCTATTTGCTCTGTCAGGTGATTAGGAACAACAAACAAAGATTTATTACATAATCCTAGTCTTTTACTTTCCATTGCACTTGCAACCATTTCAAAGGTTTTTCCAGCACCCACCACATGAGCAAGAAGTGTATTACCTCCATATAAAGTTCTTGCAATAGCATTTAACTGATGAGGTCTTAGTTGTATTTCAGGATTTATTCCATCAAAAGTTAAATTAGAACCATCATATTCTCTAAGCCTTATAGCATTAAATCTTTCATTATATATTTTAACTAAGTCATTTCTTCTTTGAGGATCTTTAAATATCCAGTTTTTAAATTCTTCTTTTAATAAGTCTTGTTTTTGTCCTGCAAGCATTGTTTCTTTCTTATTAAGTACAGCTACTTTTTTACCTTCTTCATCAAGAACATAATCAAAAACTCTAGTATCTCTTAAATTTAAACTATCTTCAATTAATTTATAGGCATTAACTCTATCTGTTCCATAAGTCATATTTGATAGAGGATTTGTACTATCAACACTTTTTCCTTTTATATTCCACTCTGAATTATATTCTGAATAATTAACTTCTATTCTATATGTTACATAAGGCGATGTTTTTAAAGTTTCCCTTATAAAATCCTTAATATATTCAGGAGGTATCCAAGTTGATCCAAGTCTTATATTTATCTCACTTGCCTCCAATGGCTTTGGCATAACCTTTTCTAGTTCTTTCTTTTGATAATTAAGTAGTTCTAAATTTATTTGATATTCATCAGGTAGGTTAAATAGGATTTCCTCATATCTTTCTATACCTTTTATTTTATTTAAAATATTTCCACTTAAATATTCATCTTTTGTAATATATTTAAATGCATTAGGAACATCTTTTCTAATATCTACTATATTTTCATTATTTAATTTTATATCAAGAAATATCTGACCTTTTAAATCATTAATAATATCAGATTTATCTATATTTGTTAGACTTTCCATATATTCAAGATCAACTTTTCCTTTTTGAGAAACACTTAAAATTAGTGCTTCTTGTGGAGTATCTACTTTTTCTATAGCTACTGGTTTTTTAATAGTTCTTTTGAAAAATATATCTCCTTTTCTTTTGAAATTGCCTTGTTCATCTAAAACCTCAGTGGCTGATAAAAGAGGATATGTTGAATCTTCACGAAGTATTTTACTATTTATATAAGAATTAAGAGAGCCATACCTATTAAAGAAATCATCATAGATAACATTTAGCTTTTCTTGTTCTTTTATTAATCTTTCATCTGTTATATCTTCCTTTTGTATTTGAATAACATTTCTTAAAGTTTGTGATAGCTCTATATATTTTTCAATTTTTCTAATATCTTTTTGTGAGAATTCTTGCAATACTAGCTCATTATTTTCTTTAAAATAAATTTTATTATCTTTTGCAACATAAGAGAAATTTCTAATATCTTCATTAGATAAAGTTATAGTTTTAGGCTCTTCTTTTTCTAATGTTACTGTAAATTCTCCCTTTATATTTCCTAATGCATTTTTTAATCTTTCTTCAAAGTTTGTATCTTCCAAAGAACAAGTTAAAGTCATTCCAAAAGGACCATTAACTTCTTTCATTTCTCCAATAATCATTTCTGGGTTATTTACAAAGTATTTATTATATTTTAGCCCATTTTTATCTTCTGCAATCTCATACCAGGTTTCATTATCTAATTCTTGAACTTTATCTCTTTTCTTTAAAAACAATATATCTGAGGTAACTTCTGTCCCTGCTACACCTTTAAATGCACTATTAGGAAGTCTTACAGCACCTAAAAGTTCACATCTCTCTCCTAAATACTTTCTAACAGAATTATCCTTTTTATCAAGTGTTCCTGATGAAGTAATAAAAGCAATTATTCCTCCACTTTTTACCTTATCAATAGTTTTAGCAAAGAAATAATCATGAATTAGAAAATTATATCTGTCATATTCTCTATCAAGTATTTTAAAATTTCCAAATGGTACATTTCCAATGGCAATATCAAAGAAATTATTGCTAAAATTGGTTTCTTCAAAGCCTTTTACTTGTATCTCACTTTGAGGATATAACTGTTTTGCAATATTTCCACTAATGTTATCAAGTTCCACACCATATACTTGGCTACTGTCTAATTCTTTTGGCAAGTTTCCTATAAAATTACCTACTGCACAACTCGGCTCAAGAATTCTTCCCTCTTTAAAGCCAAATTCTATTAGCTTTGTGTAAATATTATCAATTACAACTTTTGGAGTATAGAAAGCTGTTAAGGTACTCTCCATTGTTTTATTATATTCATCAGTAGTTAGATTCTCTTTTAAAAACTTTCTTGCTTCTTCCCATTGTCCAGATTTACTCTCATCAAAGGTATCTGCTAAACCTCCCCAACCTATATATTTAGAAAGTATTATTTGTTCTTCATAAGTTGCATTTCTATTTTCTTTTTCTAATAATTTTAAAGTTTTAATAGCTTCTATATTATTATTTAGTCTTTCACTAGGAGTTAGTTTTTCAGGAACAATCTCATCTGTAATATTAAAATTCTTTTCTTCTAAGATAGTTAGTATACTTAATAAGTCGTCATCATTTCTATATGATATAGTTTCTGATACCTGAATTGGTATATATTCTCCAACAGCATTTATTCCCTTAATTGTAATTGTTTTTAAATCTTCACTTATAGTATCTAAATTTGTTATTTTAAATTCTTTTTCTTTATATAAAACTTTCATTCCCTCTCTAAAGACTATCTTTGAATTATCTCTTGATAGATTATTTCCTTGAGAGAAGATTGAAAGTTGTTCATTAAAGATTGGTGTTCCTCTGTTATTCCCCAAGATTTCATCATTTTTGCTTTCTCTATCTCTATGAATTTCTTCACTTCTTCTTGTATTGCTATCAAGTGTGGTATCAACTCTTTGGTTGTCATTAGCTCTTTCAATAATTGTGGTTTCTCTTCTTCTAGGTATCTGACTCTTTCTCTCCCCCAATATTTGATTTCTTCCATTTCTAATATCTTGTCTAGGTCTATTACTTCTATCCCCTCTGGAAGCAGAATTTTCTGTCCATCCAAAGTTTCTATTGTATACTTCCCTCCCTGCCTCTCGTAAAAATTCATTGGACTTATGGCTGTATAGACTTCCTTGTCCTTTATAATTTCTTGATAAAATTCTCTCTCTTCTAATACTACTTTTTTCATTTTCATTCCTCCTTATTTCTTTACTTATCTCATTTAGTATATCTTTATTTATATTGTTTACTATATCTAAAAATTTATAGGTACTCTCACTAAAATCTTTTCTAAATTCAACTATTTCACTATTAATCTCATAAGGAATTTTTAATCTTTCCTTTATAGAAATCTTTAAAGATTCTTCTATAAATTTAAGTTCATTTTCTTGCATAACTTGTGAATATTCTTTAATATTTTCTTTAATTATTAAATCAATCTTTTCACTTGTGCTTAAATCTTTATCCAGCTCAATAATATTATCTAAAATATTTTCATTATTAAGCTCCCAACGAACTATATTATCATTAGTATATTTTGTTTTTACTGTTTGTGATACATCAAATATATATCCTGTTATCTCTTCATCTTGGTTAAATACAGGTATTCCCACCTCATACTTTCTAATAAATCTATTTGCCTTATTATTCCAAAAATTAAAATCTGCACAAGCTGTTGAGGTATCTTTAAAAGTTGCAATAGACATTTGAGTTCTTAAATCATATTTATGGTTATTACCAATTACTTTTAATAAACGAATAAAATCATCATTTTCAACTAAAATATTATCTTGAAATTTCTTAAAAATAGCTTTTTGTTCCCACTTTTGAATATACATAAATCTCCTCCCTTCATCTTATATAGAGAAATCTATTTCCTTTCTCATTTGTTTTTCTAACTCATCTTCTGACCATCTAATATTTATATTAGTTCTTAAAACTTCTCCTAAATTTGCCTTATATCTGTTATGATTTTCAATAAAATTCTTTATACTAGGAATATTAGATTTACTTGTCTTAAATAACAAATCTTTACTTTTTCTTAGTGCATAATTAATATGTTGTCTTTCATTCTTTAAGTTATTAATTTCTTTTCTATATGTCTTTATTCCATTTTCAATTTTATTTAGATATTCTTCTTTTAAAGAATTAAATTTTTCATTAGTTATAGATTTTTTTATTTCCTCATACTTAATTACAAAACTTGAATTTTCTTTTTCTAATTTTTCTATTTCTGCTTTTATCTTATTTTTTAAACTAAAATTAAAAGTATTTACATTTTTAAGTTGTTCATTTAATTTACCAATTTCTTTCTCATTAACCTCAAATTGTTTTGTTATTTTTGAAAATTCTCCCTCACTTATCTCATCATAAATTTTTACTTGAATATTAACTTTTTCTAAGGATTTTATTTGAAGCTCTCTTTTTTCTATTTGATTATTAATATTAGCTATATCCTTTTGAAGAGAATTTATTGTTTCAATAATTAAATTATTCTTATCTTTAAAATCTAGTTTTCCCTCTAAAATATTATTTAAAACTTTTTTCTTTTCTAACTCCATAGTCTTAGCATTTATTAGTTCTTTATATTTTTTCTCTAAGTTGTATTTTGTTCTTATATACAAGTTCTTATTATTTCCTCTTGAAAATCTTTTTTCTAACTTTAAAAGCATTTCAGCTTGTTCTTCATTTTTGTATTCTCTTAGAATTTTTGAATACTCTCCCTTAGTTAAAATGTTTAAGACAATTTTGTGTAAGTTTTCTAACTTAGTTTTATTTTCTTCTATTCCTTTTTCTAATTTAGATATTTCACTTTGTGTTTCTAAAAATCTTTTATAGTCATTTTGAAAATTCTTTTTATTTAATTCCTTATATTTCTTTTCAAATAAATCTCCAGCTTTTAATTCTTCCAGCTCCTTATTTAATTGATTATTAAAATTTATAAGTGAAAATTCAATGGACATAATCTTTGCTTCTAACTTTCTTAATTCTTCTATTTCTTCATCCGTTTTATCTTCTACTTTACTTAAATTTAAAATTGCAAGTTCAGTATGTTTCTTTTCAACTTCTAACATTAAAATATCTTCTTGAATAGAATAAATATCTTTAAATTCTTCATCTGATTTATTAAAATCTCTTATAGCTGAGTTTATATCTTTTAAATTTTTAAAAATATTACTTCTTTCTATTTCTTGTTCTTTTTTCTTTTGAAGTAGGTTATACAATTCTTCTTTTAAATCTCTAACTTTTTTATTGTGTATATAGTTATCCCAATCTGCTATATCAAGTTCGTTATAGTATTTTTTATCTTTTTTTAAAGTGTAATTATTTATTTGAATAGGCTCTCTATCTAAAAAATCAACTAAGTCTAAATCTTGTTTTTCTAATGCTTCTTTTCTTTGTTGTTGTAAACTTTTACAAGACACTTTTCTCCAATTCTTTTTTTCTAAGGCATTATTTAAAGTTTCTTCCCAGCTCTCTCTAAAATGTGTAAGAGTTTCTTTCTTATTCCAATATGGATCTTTTAACGCTCCTCCTTCTTCTACATTTTTAGAATTATATCTTGAAAAAAATTGCTTTATATCTCTTTCTATTCCATCTATTTTTCTAGGACATATCATTATATGAGCATGGACATTTCTAATTTCATCTTCTGATGAATCTTTATCGTGTATTACTGCTGAATAATAGAAATCATTTCCCAATTCTTTTTCTAAAAATTTATTTAATAAATCTTGATTTTCTTTTTTAGTAAAACCATTAGGAAGAGCTATTCTTATTTCTTTATATACTCTTCCATTAGCTCTTTCATAAGCATCGGCTGAGTGCCAAAAATCTTCAGCTGATACGTGAGGAGGCATATTATGTTTTTCATAGATAACTTCATTTTCTTTATATGAGTATCTATCTTCGCCCATTATATATTTAAAGTGAGCAAGACCTTTTCCTACTTTACCATTACTAAAACTTAAATGAAAAATTGCCATTTCAACACCTCCTATTCATCTTTTCTTTTTTTCAACATAGCATTGGATTTACAATGCACGCTTACAAGTTTCTATCCTTTTTTTCAAAAAGGAAGAAACTAGCGTGCAAGTGTTCCCCTTGATCCCTTTAACCTTCGGTGTCCCTTTGGGACTTGCACAAGTGCAACCAAGCTGTTCCTCTTGGATACCCTTTTTCTTCCTTTTAGTATGGTAATGCCATACTTAATATTTAAAATTTTTTTAGATTTATATATGCATTACCTTGATGATTTTTAATTTCTATTTTCAATGTTTCCTCTTTATTATTTATTTTAAATTTAGCTTTACCATTCTTTTTAAGAAGAGACTTTGCCTTATCTTTTGTTATTTTTAGCTCTTCCTTATAGTATTTTATATTTTCCCATAATGTAAACTTACATCCTTCTTTATATTTTTCACAATAGTAATTTACCTTTCCAGTTTTAGTTCTACCTTGATATATATTTCCACTACATAGAGGACATATTCCAATAACTTCTTTATCCTTTGTTATTTTTTCAATCTCTATATCTTTACTAAATATATTTTTTAATTCTTCTCTTGTTATATTAATAACTTCATCTATTGTTTTTGCTCCTGTATATACTTGTTTTAATAGTTTTGAAAACTCAATAGATTTTTCAGCATATAGATTTATTTGTAATTTATTTAAAATCTCAATTACTTTTTCACCCAGTGGCTCTAATTTATAACTATTTTTTTCCTGTGAGATATACCCCATCTTCTTAGCTGTTTCTATAATGCCCGTTCTTGTTGCTTCTGTTCCTATTTCTATTCCTTCAAGAATTTGTTTATATTCTTCATCATCAGTTTCAATATTATTTAGTTTCCTTAATGGATTTTTTAAATATTGTGATAAATTACTTTCTGAAATTCTTGGAGGCTTTGTAGTAGTTTTTTCAACTACTTTAAAGTCTATATCAAACTCATCATCTACATTAAGATCAGGAACTTTATCTGTGAATTCTTCTTTCTCATATTTTAAATATCCTAATTGTTTAACTGTCTTTCCATTAATATTAAATTTTTCTTCTCCAACTTTTATTAACATTTCTTTTTCTAATACAATACATTCTTCATTTACGAAGTTTGATAAAAATCTATCTAGGACTGTCTTATATATTTTTTGCTCTATATCTTCAAGTTCAAATATATTAGGAAGTTTTATAGTGGGTGTTACAGCACTATGAGATTCTATTTTCAAATCATTAAAAATTCTTTTACTATCTCTAATCCTTATATCTAAATATCCATAATCATTTTTTATTTTATCTATAACTTTTGCTATTTTTTCTTTTTCATTATTTGCTAAATACTCTGTATTTGTACGAGGATAAGTTAAATATCCATCCTCATATAGCTTTTGAATTACTATTGAAGATACAGCAAAAGGTATTTGATATTTTTCAGATAGAAAACTTTGTAAGGTTGAAAATGAAAATAACTTAGCTGCTTGTTTTTTAATTTCTTTTTCTGTAATAGAAACAACCTTAGCTTTATGTAAATTTAATTCCTCTATCTTTTCTTGTGCCTTTTCTTTATCAAGTTTTAATTTAGATATTAACTTAATGTTCTTTTCATTTTCTATCCCATAATATTTTTCTGGAACAAAATTTCTAATTTCTATTTCTCTATCATAGATATACTTTAAGATTGGAATTATTACTCTACCTACTCTTAACTTCTCTCCACTTTTATTACTTAGATGTACTGTTAAATTTATTCCAAGTAACCAGTCCATATATGTTCTTGCTTTTCCTTCAAGATTTAATTTTTCATATTTTTTATTATCTTTCATCTGGTTTATTTGTTCTCTAATAGTTTCTTGAGTTTGTTCAGGTAGCCATAGCCTTTCTACTTTTCCTTTATACTTACAATATTCTATTATATTATCAATAATGAGTTGTCCTTCTCTATCTGCATCTCCACAATTAACAACAGATTCTATATTTTTATTTTTTAAAAGTTCTCTTATTATCTTTAATTGGTTTTTAACTCCTGAATCATTTTTTACTTTATACTCAAATGTATCAGGTACAAATGGACTTGTAATATCATTCCATCTTATATTTTCAAAGCCCTCATACTCTTTTATTTCTTTTAAACCTAAAAGATGACCAAAAGCCCAAGCAACAATATATTTATCACTTTCTATATATCCATCTTTCCAATCTCTAACATTTAATGCCCCTGCTACATTTTTAGCAAGACTAGGCTTTTCACATATTATTAACTTCATATATCCTCCCATATTATTAAAGGAATTAACTTATATATGACATCTGATTTTTTAATACATCCATAATACCTTGAATCAAATGATTTATCATTAGTTCCTAATACAAAAACTTCATCTTCTTTTACTATATATTCCTTTTCTTTGAGTTGAGGTAACTTATTATTTAGCCCATCAACTTTAAAAATATTTCCTTTTTCCTTATTATTAACATATATTTTATTATTTTCTATTCTTATATAGTCCCCACTTATTCCTGCTATATATTTAGAAAATGTAATATTTTTTATACTTCCTGGATAATCTAATATATCCTTATATCTCTTTGTTGAAAATGTAACAATATCTCCTCTTTTAAAATCTGTACTTTTATCCACTTTATATATTCCAATAGGTATTGAAGAGCTGATATTTAAAACAAAATATTTTCTGGTATATATACCTAATATATTTAAAATAATAAGGAAAATGAGGAGAATTAAATATTTCTTTCTATATTTCTTCATTTTATTTTCCTTTTCTTAACTTATTCAAAGTTTGTAAACAGCTTTTTATAAAATTCATATCTACTTTCAGTTACACCTATTATTTCCTCTATTCCTAAAATATTTATTTTAATTTTATCTTGCTCTTTTATCTCCTTATTATATTTTGTAAAAAGTATTTCAAATTTTTCAGAATATGGTATAAATGAAGAAAATTTTATAAAAGGTTTATTTTTAAAATACTCATTTTCTTCATCTGAATAACCAAATCTATTAAGACCTTCATAATTAAAATCTTTCCTATTTTCTTCATACCAGCTCTTTATATTTGTTTTATCAAATTTCATCATCCTATATTTCATATACTCATTCCATTTTATAATTTCATAGTTATTCTTATTTGTATCTATTTTTATAACAATTTCATTATTTATTCTTGTAAAATAAGCAAATGACTCAACATATTTATAAGGAGTTATTGGAAGTTTAATTACAGTTTCCCATACAATCATATACATATCTTCCCCTATTTTTAAATCTCCTCTTATCCTAACTTTATATCCAATTATTTTTTTTCTTTTCATTTTTTTCACCTTTTTATATTGATTTATATAGACATATTTCTTTTTTTCTTTTATAATATACTAAAATACTTATTATTTGAGGTGATATACATGAGTAAATTTGCATTTCGTGATAAAGAAAGAACACAAAAAGTCTATGCTGATAGCCTTAATATTAAAGATAATTATACTAGATTTTATTGTCCTAACCCTGAATGTAGTGCCCTCCTTACTTTAAAAGCTAATTCATCAATTGCTGGAATTCCACCTTATTTTAGTAATTTACCAAGTGCTCCTCATATTGAAAATTGTTTTTGTCATAAAAATAATTTTTCTTTTGATGATAGAGAATACGAGGAAGTTCTATTTAATTTTGAAGAAATTGTGAACGAATATACAACCAATAACATTATAAATATTGATAGAAGATTAGAAACGATGTCAGCTATTTTTTATATGTGTAAAACTAGAAATATAAATGATACTTATAACCAAATAAAAATTTGGAAAATATTAGTTGATAATAGAGCTAACCAGATATACTCTAAGGGAATATTGGGACCACATATTATAGAATGTTATTTTTCTCATTATTCTAAGGAGAATTTAACAATTTATTTAAAATATCCTGTTGATGACTCTTTAAAAAATAAATATAATGTAGGTATCTCTTTTACTGATGAGGAATTATTTAAGGAGATAAGAAATAAACTTTTTAATAATGATAAAAAGAAATATCCTGTCTTAGTTATTGGAAACTGGGAATATGATAACAAAAAGAAGCTTGTACAAACTTCTATAAATAGCTTTTTTCAAATATATTTTCGTAAATAGAGTATTTTTTACTCTATTTTTATTTGTTTAAAATTCATCTTCAAAGGCTATTTTTGAATCTTCCTTAAACTCAACAATGTTATGTACATATTTCTCTTTTTTAAGTTTATTATATTCTTTTAACACTTTTTCAATATACTTTTGAGTTTCCCTATATGGTGGAATACTACTATATTTCTTTACAGCTCCTTGTCCTGCATTATATGCTGCCAAAGCTAGTGCTATATCTTCTCCATTTTTACTTAAACATTCTTTTAAATATTTAACTCCACCTTTTATATTCTCTGGAATATATTCAGCTTCTACTCCTAGATATTCAGCTGTTTTTGGCATAAGTTGCATTAAACCTATTGCCCCTACTGGAGATACTGCAACTACATCATAATTAGATTCAACTTTTATAACTGATACAACCAATTCTTCCTCAACACCATACTCTTTCGCATAGTATTTAATATATCCATATAACTCATTTGCAAGTTCAAATTCTCCAACATTCTCTATCACATACTCTTTTACTTTATTAGTAAAATTACTTCTTTCTTCCTCAGAATAACTAATTCTTGTGGAAAATAGCAGTAAGACTAAAAATACAAATATTCTTTTTTTCATTAAAAATCACATCCCTCTAAAATTTATACTTAAAATTTGTAGTATAAACATTTTCATAATTTCTATTATTTAAACTTTTTCTAACTTCTCCTCCCAAAAATACTTCAAAAGTTTCTTTTTTAGCTGTTACTCCTATTTTTATTTCTAATTTTTCTTTATCTTCTTTTTTACTGCTGTCCTTAAAAGTATATTTATAGCTGGTTTCTATACTAGGAACTAAGATCATATCATATATTTCATATTCATTTTGATATTTTAATGAAATCTTTCCATCAGTTTTTCTTTCTTTTTCTTTGTTTTCTCTTATAGCATTAAATTCTAAATCATAAGAAAATTTACCCTCTAAATCATATAAATAAAAATCTTGTCCATATGCTGCTGTTAAACCTATATATTCTTTCTTTAATTTTTTTAAATTACTTTTATTCTTTAATGTTTGTTTCATATATATTGGAGATATATACAATCTCTCATCTTCTTTTTGTATTCCAAAAATCAAATTTATCTGGTGTTTATCACCTGAAAATCTTTCATCTTTCTTAAAATAATTCATCTTATATGAATTAAAATTAATTCCATATACAGTTTCATCATAATTATTTAAAATTGAAACTCCTCCACCAGTATTCTTTACTTTATCAACTGACAAATATGACAGATAAGGAGTAATTTCCATATCCTTATCCAAATCTTTTTCTATAAAGGACTTATATACAATAGAATTAACATTATCTATTGTTAAATAACTATCTTTATACAAGATATTCTTTTTCTCTTTTAAATTAACACCAGATACATTAACATTTGCATTTAAAAATCCTCTTCCATCATTTTCTACTTCCATTTCTGCAAATACAGAAATAGATAAGATTAAACCTAATATTCCACACTTTTTAATATACATATTTTCCTCCTTTTAGTATGGTTTTACCATACAAATATAATAAAAAAATTTATTTATTTTTAATTTCTTTTAATAGCTTTTCAAATTCTTTCTTAATTTCAACTTCATTTACTGCTGCATTAAATCCTGTTTTAAAAAAATAAAACTTGATTTTTTCTAAATACTCAATTTGTATATCAGTTAAATCTTGAAAAATATTACTTTCTATTTCAGCTAATTCTTTCATAATTTCAGAATAAATATTGTAAAAATATGTATCATATGTAATATCTATTTTATTTTTCTTCATAAATATCTTCTCCTTTTACTCTATAAATTAAAATTAAATTGACTTCTTAAAAAAGTATATAATTTACTATCTTTTATGTCAAGAAAATGAGCGAATAACTCATTAAATGATGTTTTCAAAAAAATTTTTTTATTAAAATTATATCATTACTTCAAATTTTTAAATATTTAAAAAAAAATAGTTTACAAAATTATATAAATATGATATTATTAAGACAACATAATCTATTTACATAATCTTTTACGGCTAAATATTTTGTAATATTATATTTTTAACTATGAAAGAGGAGGTATATTATGGATGCTGAAAAAAAACAAATTTCAAAAGCGGATGCAGTAAAGGCAATTTTTGAGAAGGAAACACCTAACAACAATTTAGAAGAACCTATGTGGTCTTCAGATGTTTATGTTGATGGTAATTAGTTAGTTTAGAATAGAGAATTCTTTTGAATTCTCTATTTTTTACATATTAGAGTAAAGGAGTTTTTATGTATTATCATTTGAATAAAGAAGAAACAAACCATTTTAGTATAATTTTAACATCAAAATGTAATTTAAATTGTTCTTACTGTCATTTTTTTTCAAAACATGATAGAGCCAATGCTTTAGATTTACCTGAAAATTTATTAGATGACTACTTAAATTTTATAAAATATTTTAATGAACATACTATTTCAAAAAATAGTGTGCGTTTTAGCGGAGGAGATCCTATCATTTTAGGAGATAAATTATTTGAAATAGCAGATAAAACTTATAAAATAACTAATTTAAAACCTTTTATTTTAACTGGTGGAAAAGGGATAAACAAAGATTGGATAAATAAAGCACGAAAAAGTCATTTAACTCACGCCTATATTTCTATCGAAAATCCTTTAAACCCAGATATTGGAGCAATGAATCCATATCAAATATTAGATTTAATCAATACCTATTCATCTGATGAATTTAAACTTCTTCCAGGAGTAACTGTTGTTAGAAACGAAGATTTTAAAGATATCTTTAAAATTTCTAATATAATATATGATGCTATTGGTTATTTGCCTTGTATTCAAGAAATTAATTATTTACCTTACAAAAGCCCTACTGATCAAGAACTCGCAGATTTATATGAAAATTTATATATGGTAGTAAAAAAATATAGTCCTAACAATCCAATTAATATGTTTTCCTATATTTCACCAGAATTTTCTAGTGTAAATAACCAAAAACCAAGCTATCTTTATGAACTTAATCTTGATAATACTCATTCAATTGGGAAAACTAGTATGGATGTAGCTTTTAAAAAAATTTTAAAATTTAGAGAACTTAATTATCCTAAATTAAATTGTAAAGTAACTGATTGTGATTGGCATGATGTCTGTCAAAATATAAAATGGTTATGGAAACTAAGCAATGCTAATGTAACATCTGAAGAAAAATTAAAGGACTATTGTAGATTTAAAAAAACTATAAATTCAGCTTTTTATGATGCTCTTATAAATTAGTAAAAAAGGAGAAATTAATTATGAAGTTACTTTATCATTATCCAAATAAAAAACACTTTGAAAAAGATATAATCCTTAATAGTACTTTATTAAAAATGAAACAAGTAATTGATACATTTTTAATAGATTTTGATAATGATTTATCAGAAAATTTATTTTTTTTAAATTATATTCTATATAAAAACGGAATAAGAGAATATAATTTAGATTTTCCTGTTTGTAATGATGATTTTATTATTATTGTAAAAGCAAATAAGCAATCCTTTTTTAAAACAGAAGTTTCTAATATAACTAGAAGCAATATTTGTAAATGTGGAAATAAATTTATTGCTTTTAAAGATGTTGGAGAAATTTTTTCTTTGGAAGAAAAATATTTATGTGAATCTTGTT
>ERZ772917.518-NODE-518-length-27065-cov-12.551907_pt1 | contig 27065 bp, 24 predicted proteins | sample MGYA00511187_ERZ772917 | MGnify/ENA primary metagenome ERZ772917 (study PRJEB29015, sample SAMEA2737925) | human oral metagenome | biome: human oral; feature: human-associated habitat; material: dental | place: China | collected 2012 ...
ATAACCACATGCATATTATTCTTGGTGGGACGAGTGGGCTTGGACTGGAGATGGCGCGGTAGCTCAAAGAAAATGGTAAGCGCGTGTTGGCGCTGGGGAAGACGCATAATGCTCAGGAGCACGGTGAAGGTTTCTCGCTGGATGTGTATTATCCCGAGCAAGTAGCGGCAGCGCCAGCGCGGATTGAGCAGATTCTGGGCGGCGATGAAGTAAAGTTTGTCGACCCAGAAGAGCTATTGCTGCAAAAGAGCGAGGTAGATGCACCCGTACGTGCCTATAAAGCTCATGCGAAATGGCAACAGATATGCAATAACCATATGACTGGTTAAGCTAGTTTTCATGAGAACGTGCATATATGTCACCAATGACATCTAAAGGAAGCGGCGATTTGTCACGAACTATGTGCTCTATTTCTAGTGCAGTCAAGGCCGTGTCGTATAGTCGTCGCCAGACAATTGGGCGACCTTCTTTTTCGGCGCGTTTAATTCCATATTCCATACCACGACTTACACCTAAATCACTGTACACAGCAGTAAATTGCGCGTCTCTACCGATGACGAGCCCAGCTTCAATACCCTCGTCCCGTTCATGAGGATTTTGGTCGTCAAGCATTTGTGTGTAGAGTAGGTGACTGGCAAACGGAGCTTCCCCGCGCCCTAGGCTGTCTCGCATAGCCAATAAGGCATAGGCTACGTTGGTGATGATATTTTCGCGCGTTGGAGCGCCAAACGGGCTTTCTAGCTGTACTTTTGGTCGGCTTAATTCAGACATGAAATTCTCTCTATATCAATATTGTATCCACAAGTATGGCACATTAGTCCGTATTGCCTCAAGCATTAGTAGAAATAACACTAGTCTAGTGTCGGTGTGGGTATGTGCATAATTTTTCCACATTACCATAAACGCTATATATGGGCACGCTATATATAGTGTGTATGTTGTTGATCTGTGAAGCTGAAGGATTGTGTGGCTAGGTTTTTGGCACTCTGGGATTGATATTGACAGGCTCATAGTGACACTTGGAAGCTCATGGTATGATACGGAAAGGAGATTTATACTAAAAAGGAAAAATTGATGCGAATATTTTTTACTGACGGAAGTGCAAGTCCAAATCCCGGTCCAGGCGGCTATGCCGTAATTGAAAACGGTAGGCCGGTCGCCCTAGGCAGTGAAGAGGGCGATACTACCAATATTCGTATGGAAGGATATGCGATCATTGAAGCGCTGAAGCTTGCCGGTGGGGAGGAATGTGAGATTCGTACCGACAGTGAATTCTGGATCAACGTGATAACCAAATGGGCGCCTGGATGGGCAGGTAAGGGCTGGAAAAAAAGCGGTGGTCCAATTAAAAATCTGGAACTTGTTCAGGAAGCCTATGAACTATACAATACTTCGCGTGCGAAGCTAGTCTGGCTGCGTGGTCATGTGGGTCATGAGGGTAATGAGTTGGCTGATGAGTGGGCAAACAAAGCTAGGGGGGGTGCTAGGTTGTAGATATTCTTTCTTTTCGTGTAGATTTATTTGCAACATGAATAACTTTTTGATACAATAAAAACGTTAACAATATAAGTATCAAGAGAGCGACGAGGGATTGGCCCAATGACTCGCCAGCAACCGGCTACTATGGCAACGGTGCTAAGTCCAACCCGAAGCGGGATAGATGCGAAATGAGTGCCAAGTGAAACTCCTTTAATCTACGCTGCGGGGTAGATGAAAGGGGTTTTAATTATGTCAGAACAAAAAAATATTCACTATAGAACTGCTGAGAGTGTCAGCCCAGGGCATCCAGATAAAATATGTGATCAGATTTCTGATGCTGTTCTGGATGCCTACCTGGCGGTTGATCGTCAAGCGCGTGTTGCAGTTGAGGTCTGTGGAGGGCATGGGACGGTATTTTTGACGGGTGAGGTAACTGCGAGTAAATATGTCGATGTGGTGCCGATCGTCAAGCGACTTGCTGGAGATGTTGAAATTATCGAACATATTGTCAAGCAGAGTCCTGAGATTGCTCGTGGAGTTGACGCTGGTGGTGCGGGCGACCAGGGAATTATGGTGGGGTACGCGACGAATGAAACGCCAGAGATGATACCTCTCGAGACAGCTCTTGCTCGTAACCTAAACCAGTATCTCTATGAGAGGTGGCCGTATGATGGTAAAACTCAGGTGACTCTACGTAACGGCGAGATTGATTCGGTTGTAGCTAGTTTTCAGCACGCTTCACACGATGAGCTGGAGCAGGCGGTAAAAGAATGGATTCGCACGCAGAGCTATGTAGACAAGGTTTCTAAAAAAGGACGAAGCAACGCACCGAGGCTACACATAAACCCAGCTGGAGATTGGTCTCAGGGTGGTTTTGAAGCGGACGCTGGGCTAACTGGACGTAAGTTGATTGTCGACAACTATGGTCCTCGTATACCGATTGGTGGCGGTGCGTTTAGCGGTAAAGATGCAACAAAGGTTGACCGAAGTGCGGCTTATATGGCGCGACGAATTGCTGTAGATTACCTGAGACGTTTTTGTGCAAAAGATGTGTATGTCTATCTGGCTTATGCGATTGGTTACGATCAGCCACTTGAGGCGACGGCGATTGTCGATGGTGTCGAAAAATGTGTCGAGGGGTATGATCTCAGTCCTCGCGGTATTGTGAAATCCCTCAAGCTCGATAAGCCTCAATTTGAGCAGACGGCGCGGTATGGTCATTTTGGGCATGGATTTACCTGGGATAAATAGTACAACAAAAAACCGATAAGACTCACGCTATACTGTAATTAATGAATCAGGGGTTAGCACTTGAGATATTGCTCTCTGGGCAGAGCGCGTTATTAACTGGTCCGGCTGGGACGGGTAAAACTTTTGTGCTAAACCAGTTTATTAAGCTTGCAAAACACGACGGTAAACATGTCAGCGTAACGGCGACAACAGGGTTGGCTGCGACACATCTCGGCGGTACGACAATTCACGCCTGGGCGGGGATAGGTGTAAGTGACGCGATCGGTAATGGCTTTGTCGAGCATATGGCAAAGGGTCGACGTGAAATTATTGAAAAAACTGATATATTGATCATCGATGAGATTTCGATGCTTCATGACTATAGACTTGATATGGTTGATGAGGTTTGTCGACTGGTTCGACGAAAGGATGAGCCGTTTGGCGGTATCCAGATAGTTATGTCGGGAGATTTTTTTCAACTACCGCCAGTTAACCGCGATGGCAGTAGGGAGGGTGGATTTGTCGTAAATAGTAGCGTATGGCAGGAGCTCGACCCGGTTATTATTTATCTTGACCAACAATTTCGGCAAAAAGAGGGTGATGAATTACTCGACATTTTGACTAGTATGAGGACAAATAATTTAAGGCGTCGACACGCTGAATGTCTACTCGCTCGGGCTGATGTAGAGCCGCCTGAGGATGCTAAATTAACCGAGCTACATACTACAAATGTAGATGTGGATCGTATCAACGAATTGCAACTTGCTAAGCTTGACGGCGATGAGCTGATTTATCAGCAGCATAGTACAGGAAGTGCAAATTATGTCGAGAATCTACAGCGTGGGGTGCTTGCGCCAGCGATTCTGACGCTCAAGCAAGGGGCGCTTGTCATGGCGGTCAAAAATGATATGAATCGTCGATATGCAAATGGTAGTATCGGCACGGTTGTTGATTTTGAGCCGGCGACGGAGTATCCAATTGTCGAGTTTTTAAATGGCAAAACTGTGACCATGCAACCAGATACCTGGGAGCTAAGAGATGGCGACAAAAAGCGAGCCAGTATCAGTCAGATTCCACTCAGGCTTGCCTGGGCGATTACAGTTCACAAAAGTCAGGGGATGACGCTTGATATGGCACGGATTGACCTGCGCAAAGCGTTTGTGCCTGGAATGGGATATGTCGCGCTTTCACGAGTCAAGGATATCGGTAACCTATATCTCGCTGGCATTAATCGAATGGCTCTTGTAATGAGCGATGATGCACGCATGATTGATGAGCAATTGCGTTATCGCGCTACTCAAGACGCGAAACGATTTGCCTATCTCGAGGTGCAGGCTAATTCTCGTAACAATCAGCCTTTAGAGAAAAAGAAGAAACAGATTGGTTCAACTTGGTCAGAAAAGATTGCCAAAATGCGCGAAACGTATCCAAATGCTTACATGCCGTGGACTGATTCTGATGACGCAACGCTCAAGGAAGATTTCCAAAATGGTTGTAACATAAAAAGCCTTAGCAAAAAGCTTGGTCGTCATGAGGGTAGTATTAAAATGCGCCTGCAGAAGCATTTCGGCGAAGATGTTATTCAATAATGATCATGCTAAAATATTTGATATATGCTAACGCTTGAACTACAGGGCGTCGATAAGAGGTATCACAAAGACGGCAAAGATATTGTTGTCCTCGATGATGTTTCGTTCTCGGCAAAATCAGGAGAACTGGTGGCGATTGTAGGTGAGAGCGGCGCGGGAAAGACGACTTTAATCAAGTTGATCACTGGTATCGATACGATTGACGGAGGTGAGATTGTTGTAAACGGCAAGTCTTCTAGGGCGGTAACTATAGCTGAATTTCGCTCCTATATGAGTACGCTTGTGGGCTATATTTCACAAGACTACCAGTTGTTGCCATACATGAGTGTTTATGACAATGTGCTAATCGGTCGGTTACTGATGCCTGGTGTTGATGAGGCTGGGGCTCGTGCTAAAGCCGAGCGGACTCTAGAGCTGGTAGGCTTGGGTGACAGGACTGGCTATTTTCCGTCGGAGCTGTCGGGCGGTCAGCAACAAAGAGTTGCGGTGGCGCGGGCGCTTGTTCGTGATGCAGAGATTATTCTGGCTGATGAGCCAACTGGTAATCTAGACTGGCCCAAGGCGCAGCAGGTGATCGACCTGCTGAGCGAAGTCGCTCATACGATGGATCGACTTGTTCTGATGGTTACGCATGATCAAAGGATAGCTTCTCAAGCTGATAGGGTGGTTAGGATTGATCAGGGAAGGTTGCGGGCAGATGAATAGAATGAAGGTATTTCAATTAATTGTTGGTCGTAAGCTACGCTACTACAAAAAGAAGAATATTCGGATTATCTTACTCTCGGCTTTGCCGCTATTACTCGTTGGGTTGGCTGTGTTATTTGGAAGTGTGATTGGTTCATTTTTTGTTCCACAAAATGAGGTGATGCACAAAGGTAGCTACTATCTACTTTCGGGACAAGATATTGATGAGGGTGAGCTAGCAACAAACAATAAAGTGATTGGTCTAGCAAAACAAAAATACCAACATATCCAGTCTATAATAGAGGCTAATTCGGGTAGAGTAGATCCTAGTTTGCTCACTCTGTCTGAGAATCCCATCGTATCCGAGGGTGGTAGAGAGATGGTGCAGACAAATGGCTCAATCGGTAAATGGGCGGTAGAGAATTATCGCGCATCAAGTGAGTATCAAGATGGTAGTCTACGGCCGTTAGGTTTGGCGTCGCAATCGACTCGTATTTACCAAGCCACACCTCGTGGCGGTGTTTTGAGTATGTATGTTAACGGTAGAGACCCTGTTGTCCATAGTGAAAAACAGAGTGATGTTTTTTCTAGTCAGGCGCCATTGATTCTCGATGAATCTGTCCTGAGGCCATACATTACTACTTCACTTAATGCCGTTTCGGCGGACGAAATACCGATCTTGTTGCCTATGTCAGAGCTGAGGTCGATAGGACTGATCTCGCAGATAAGCAGGACAAATAATTTTGAGGATATGATCAGAGAGGCTAGACAGATGGCCACTCAGGCGTCTGGCAAGACGGTAGAGGCTTATTTCCGAAGTGATTACGAGATGACGCTCTTACAACAGGCCTTAGCTGACGAAAAAGGCAGTTCAAATTTAGCCAGGACTGACTGCGCTTCACTTGCAGATACAAAAGACTTGGTGTCCAAGAAAGTTGCTGATGAACTAGGCTCAAACACTAAAGTATCGGTACAGAAGGTTCGCTTCAGGGTAGTTGGTGTTCTACCGGATATCTCCTGGTATGCGTCGCAAACGACAGACCAGCTAACTTCGATGTTTTCGATGTTACGAGCAGGCACTATTAATGCAGCGGTTATCCCTGCTGGTTCGTCTAGCGCCAAGCTAAACCAAGATATGTTTATCGCAAGCAGCACAGTTACTATGGGTACACGTCACAAGATGACGCTCGAGAGGTTTGATAGCCAGAAAGACCTTATAGAAACCTATCAAAAGTTTAGTTGTCCGACAGTCAGCCAGCGATGTACACATGGCACGTATCGATTGAGTGAGGTCGGTACAAACATTATCAGCACTACAGATGTTTTATCAAAAATATCCAACGTCACGGTGAGTCTTGCTATTATCGTTGCACTAGTTTCTCTGGTGGTTATCAGTATGACGTATATCAATCTCGTAACAGATGATGGTAAAGAGATAGTGCTACTACGCACTCTGGGCATGAAAAGGTGGCATATGTCGGGTGTTTACACGGTTTACTTTGGTATATTATTTACCGTATCATCAGTTACGGTTTATGTATTTAGCTATCTGTTGGTTGGGGTATTGGGCTGGTTGCTGTCGGATAAGTTACAGGCGATACAGTATTTTGTGTATGGGCTCGTAGGCCCCTCGTCTGGGTTTGAGCTTGGCCGTGTATTTGGCGGTACGTGGTTGTGGTTGGCACTAGTACTAGTGGGACTCTTGGCGCTGGTGCAAACTGTAGTTGTATTAAGGACCTTGAAGCAATTTAATGTCTGCACTGAGTCGGTAGATCAATAGAAGGCTCTGGGTGTTATCGATTCTAAGTTGACTTTTTATTAAATATATGATAACATACTAGTATATCTTGTAGATACAAAAATGAAAATACGTCCAAAAACACCTAATCAATTGATTGCTCAGCACGAAGATACCTCGCCTGAAGTGCGTAGACAAATCGAGGACGCCAATGGTGACTTGTCGCAGGTAGCGACATCGGCATTGTCTACATATATACAGCAGATTCGAGAAGCGAGGCGTAAGAGGGAGCGGTATTTCACTGAGCCGATTGAGGTGTTTACCTCAGCAATTCCGCTTAAACCAGAAATAGAGCAGAGGATGATCGAGGCCTACAGAGACAGAGTGGTTGATGTTACTGACACCTCAGACTATGCTCGTGAAACTGTGCGTAGGCAGTTTCCAAGCGGCACCTTTTTGTTCCACGGTTCGATCACTAGTCGTCTCATCAAAACCCTCCAGAGTGGATATTTGATGAACGCACACGCCCTTGGGCACAAGTCGGATCGTGAAGATAATGGTGGTGAAGAGGGTATATCTTGGAGTATTGGTGACATAGAGGCGATACCGTCAACGCGTCACCATATGGCAGGATTTATCGCGTCACCCGAAAAGATACTCGGTGAAACGACGCAGCTTGCAGTACCTGATAAACCGGCGCCGTACGAAGTAGTCCAGCTTTCGCGAAACATTGATGCCAAAGAATATTATGACACCTACACTCAGGCGCGGCTGCTTGAGGGTGTGTATGATGCATTATGTCTCTTGAGCGATGTGGACGAGCCTGAGCGTGCTGATATGCTAGAGGGTGCTATGGATCTAGATATCGATGAGTACGTAGAAAGAGACGGCAAGGGGGGCCTGCGCCTAAGTCGTAAAACTTCACGATTAATGAATGAGCAGGGGGGGGCGACGCTTGCTAAGCTGTGGCTTGAGGCTACGCACGTGGATACAACTGATTGGGCCGCACTAGAGGGTGCGATGGATGACTTAGAGCGCCGGATTATGAATACAGCGGATGACATAGAGAAATATGTTAATGACGCAAACGACGTACGTATCCCCGTAGATAAACTTACGCTTGTGGTACCTCGAAAAGATATTAAAGCATGGATGCGTGTGTTGGTGCGTTGTGGTACTAAGCCGGCATTTGTGATTACGTATGATAGTGCGACGGTCCAGCTAGAAGATTTTGTTTCAAAACATAGGGGAGATGGGCGTGAGCTGGCTCGGCAGCTACGAGGAGTTATAGGTGAGACTCCAGATACGATCACGTATCAGAATCTCATAGGTGCAGAGTTTATTGATGAAATGCGGGCGATAGGGCACAAGCATTTGATAGACGCAGAGTATCTCGGAGACACAAAACGCGTAGAGATGAATCAAGGTAGGCTAGAGGTTTTGTAACTTTGGGCTATTTGTAGCTTATGCAAACTTTCAGAAAAATAGTACACTAAGTTATATGACTGAAACTACCGAAAAACAACCAGAACCAACAGATATTTTCTTGTGGGCCAACCAAGCGGACGCGCACAAAGACGCCCTAGAGGTTGACCTTTTTCTATTTACCAAAGGCTACACCGTCTATGCAACTAATTACGCAAAAGAGCTAAAAGCCCAACTCAAAGTACTGTTCCTGTATGACATGATAAGCCAGGTCCAAACAGGGGCAGCAACTGGTATGCTGGTCCGAGATTTTGAGGCCGCGGCCGCTGAGGATAATGTGCTTGAGCGAACGGTATTGGAGCGAGTTGAGCACGCCCAGGAGGTGATCGAGCAGATTATGTACGGCGAAGAAAGCCTAGAGGTGTTTCGCGAGGGTGATCATGAATTTAAGAAAGTAAAGGGTATCATTGCACGCTTCTCGCGCCCCGACGCTGAGCCGTTTTTTATCGCAAAGCTTTTGCCACAATCACAAGTCCTAAAGGGCGCAACTGCTTGGATGTACAACGGCGACTCTTTTCAGCCCTTTGCGGCTGATGCGGGCCTGCGCATTACACCCGATAATCAAGTGCTAGTAGCAGGGCAGGATATATTTGCATTTAGCGAAACAAAGTTTATCCGCATGTTTGGATATGACGCAAAGAAATTTGCAGTTGCCGAGGAGAAGATTAAAGAAATTGAAGCGCATTTTAAGCTCAAGTTTCCTGATGGAATGACGTTTGACTCGCTAGTGCGTGATACACCAAGCTTGGTTGGCAAGTTGCAAAAAGTTGATCCGATGATGGTGACCCAAGACCAGGTTGTCGACCACGCTGACGAGATGGGTCTCGAGCTCATGACAGATGATGCTACGGGCGAGATTATTATCATGGACGCAAAAGATGCTGCAAAATTTGTGAATCTACTTAACGACGATTATGTGACGAGTGATATGACGGGCATTAAATACGAGCTAAAGGGCAAAAAAGAACTTCGTGATAGCGGAGGTGCTTCTGCTGATGTCGAGATTGGCGCGTAGTTACCACCTTTCGTCTTATATGAATAAGTTGATATAATACACTTATATGCCGCAACGACCCAAGCTCTCATTTCCGAAAAGATTTCTGTGGGGTGTTTCGACAAGCGCTCATCAAGTAGAGGGTGGAAATCATAATCAATGGAGCGTGTGGGAACTCGAAAACGCGAAATCGCTTGCCGCACAAGCGCCGTATCAGTATGACGATCTGGCGAATTGGTCTGATATTCGTAGCGCCGCAAAGTCAGCTAGCAACTATGTCTCGGGTAAGGCAGCGAATCACTACACTCTCTACGAGCAGGATATTCAGCTTGTAAAAAAGATGAATATGAACGCTTTTCGATTTAGTGTCGAGTGGTCGCGAATTGAGCCTGAGCAGGGTGTTTGGAACGCTGAAGCCGTAGAGCACTATAAGTCGGTGTTAGCAGAGCTAAAGAAGCAGGACATTGAGCCAATTGTAACGCTATTTCATTTCACGCTCCCTGTTTGGTTCGCCAAACTTGGAGGATTTGAAAAACGAGCAAACGTTGATCATTTTGTGAATTTCTCGGAGCGAATATTGGCGGAGTTGGGGTCGGCAGTGAAGTATGTTATCACCATCAATGAGCCAGAGGTGTACGCAATCGAATCATACTATCGAGCAAAGTGGCCCCCTCAGGTGCAGAGTTTACGAAAGACTGTGCACGTGATGAACAACCTCGCGCGAGCGCATAACCGCATCTCTAAGCGTTTGCGAGTTATGAGCCGACGATATAAGGTGTCGGTCAGTGATAATGGTCTATATGTGTACCCGGGCGATGACTCGGCATTGAGCGTTCGTGCGGCGGCGGTAATACAGTACTTAAACGATGATTATTTTATGAAAAAAGTTGTCAAAAATTGTGATTTTATAGGTGTGAATTATTATTTTAGTAACCGCGTTTATGGGTATAGAGTACATAACCCTAACGATCATGTGAACGATCTAGGCTGGAGTATGGAGCCAGAGCATATTCAGCGGATGATTGAACGACTGTATGAAAAATATCAGCTTCCAATTTTTATTACCGAAAATGGTACGGCTGACGCAAAGGACGAATATCGAAAATGGTGGATCACGCAGACGGTCATGGGTATCAATAAGGCGATGACAAATGGGGCAGAGGTGATAGGCTATCTGCACTGGAGTCTAATCGATAATTTCGAGTGGGATAAGGGCTTCTGGCCACGATTTGGGCTATTTGAGGTTGACTACAAGACTGGTAGGCGAACGCCGAGACCAAGTGCAGTGTGGTTTGCACGAGTGCTGAAAACTATGAGGGGATAATTTGATGAATGAGCCATTTGCACCTAGCGAGATGAAGATTGCCGTGATCGGTGGTGGTACGGGGAGCTTTATGCTGTTGTCGGCCCTCAAAGACTACACCTCGCAGATAGCAGCACTTGTCAACATGGTAGATGACGGAGGAAGCACAGGTGTATTACGTGATGAGCTGGGTGTGTTACCCCCTGGTGATGTGCGGCAATGTTTGGTGGCGTTGAGTGGCTCGCCACGAATACGAGATCTGTTTAACTATCGGTTCGAGGAAGGTACGTTCGAGGGACACTCTTTTGGCAATCTTTTTTTGACGGCGCTCGAAAAAACAACAGGTAGTTTCGCTCAAGCTATCGAGACGGCCAGTGATATCTTGCGAGTAAATGGTAACGTTATACCAGCGACGCTTGACGACGTTCGGCTGGTTATGAGTTGGGGCGGTAAATCTGACCTGACGCTACATGGCGAACGTGTAATCGACGCAGATCATTTCAAACACGATCCGCGTCGTGCTACTTTGTCGCTTGACCCGATTCCGACAGTTAATCCGATGGCGATTGCGGCAATTGAACAAGCGGATTTGGTTGTGATCGCACCTGGCGATCTATACACATCGCTCGGTCCTTTATTGGTTATTGATGGGATAGGCGATGCCCTCAGACGAACAAAGGCAAAGGTGGTATATGTTTGTAATCTGGTCACAAAAGATGGTCAGACAAATAATTTTACGGTTTCTGATCATGCAGCGGAGATTGAGCGATTTGGCGGGGGTGGCTTTCTCGATGTTGTTCTATATAACAATCAGATGCCTTCTGAGCAGATGCTAGAGCGATACCAAACTGAGCATGCGTATCCTGTTGTAATTGATCCAGAGGCGCTTGCTTCTGCTTCCTATGAGGCGATTGGCGGTAACTTTATTGGACAGATTGCCGAATATAACCCTGTCGATCAGCATATCCCCGTGACGCGGAACTTGATTCGCCACAATCCAGTAGCGGTTGCTAATACACTTGTTTCGCTGGTGTAATATAGCAAAAAATACCACAGTCTATAAAAAGTGTGGGACATACTTTATCTCTGTTATATATTTGACTTATCCACAAAACTGTGGATAAACGTAACCACAATGAGAAAATATGTCAAAAAATGGTATTGCAGTATTATGCGATGTAAGGGTATGATGAGGTCAGTGGAAAAAGCACAACCAAAATACGTGCACACACAAACACCACAACATAAACCAAACATAATACAATACAACGATGATAGGGCAGAAACACGAAACCCAACATTCCAGCGAGTACGTCGTTAGGGTCGCTCTTTATCTATGTTGTAGCCGTCCGCTGATAGTTCAGCGCTTAGATTAGTTTACTTATCTGTTTTTTATCCAGTACATTAACAAGTAAAGATATCCTCGAGATCAACAATCTGGTAGTGAGACAGTGGTTTATCGATCCACTATAAAAATAGTCGAACGTACCTTCCTCTAACACAACACCTCCCAAAAAACTCCACCTCACATTTGAATCCCCGAAAAGTACATGCACTGATTAGGGTGTTCTCACAACACATAAGTCTCTCTCGGGTACGTAATTGGTTATGATCTGTTTAGCGGATCCCGTCGATGCGTATCCAATAACTTATCAAAAACAAACACTATGAACTGCGAAAACAAAAAAGTTTCACTGCCAGTTTGGTGATCTCGAGTATGACCTCCACAAAGACCACGCTGTGGTATAGTGGGGGCATATGAGTATTAAAGAACATCCACCACTTCATGTTCCAGTTTTGCTCAATGATGTCCTCGTGACGCTTAATCCTAAATCAGGAGAGAATTACCTCGATCTGACGGCAGGGTATGGTGGTCACGCACGGGAAATTTTTGCGCGAACTGCTAATTATACTGAGTCGACATTAGTCGATCGGGACGAGATGGCTCAGAGTCATCTGACCGAATTTTCTAAAAAAGGAACTCAGTTGCTTCATGCCGACTTTGCTAGCGCTGCCAAACAGCTTGTAGAGGAGGGGAGAAGCTATAATTTGATCTTGCTTGACTTGGGGGTGTCGTCACCTCAGCTTGATAGAGCTGAACGAGGATTTTCCTTTACGCACGATGGTCCTCTCGATATGCGAATGGATAAACGTCAAGCCTATACGGCCGAAACGTTTGTCAACACTGCAAAACGTAGTGATATTGTCCGTTGCATTCGAGAGTACGGCGAAGAACCGCTAAGCGTAGCGAAACGCTATGCGGATGCAATTATCGCTTCTAGGCCGATCGTGAGTACGGGTCAACTCGCAGATATTATCAGGCAATCTCATGTCGGTAAGTGGCAAAAAACCCACCCAGCGACACGCACCTTTCAGGCCATTCGGATCCAGGTCAACGACGAACTCCGCCAGGTTGAGGAAGTCATGCCGCTACTACCGAAACTCCTAAAAAAGGGCGGTCGGGTTGGTGTCATTAGCTTCCACAGCCTGGAGGATCGGATCGTTAAGCGATATTTTGCTGAGCAAGCCAAGAGCGGTTATGAAGCTGAGCTTGATATTGTGACCAAGCATCCGATTAGTGGGGCCACTCAGGATGTTCACAATCCGCGATCACGTAGTGCTAAGCTTCGTGTCGCTGTGAAAAAATAAACAAAAGAAAGGGGAAAAGGACATGCCAGTTCGCATCCCAGTACAAAACGCCTCAGAAGAAGTCAAAGTTGAAGTTCGCTTCAAATAAGACTATCTTTCTAAAGCGCTTTTAAAAAAAATGAGGCGTCGGGGCCGCAGTAGCGCGGCTCCCGGCGGGCTCTATAATCATGTAAATACAAAAAATAAAAAACAAAAATAAGCCCACCACAAATGTCATACGCAAGAACCACACAATTTAATAGCAGGCGCCAAACCAACTGGTCTCGAAATCAGAATACAGTTGCTTTCGCCTCTGCTGTCAAGCTTGGTCCAATCACTCACACCGTATTGGTCGCTCTGATGCTCACTATTCTCGGACTGATTTACCTCACACAGGCGACCCGCGTATCGGGCTATGACTATGCGGCAAATGAAGTGGCCAACAAGATATCAAATCTGACAGAACAAAAGAACGACCTCGAAGTTGAAAATGCTCGACTAACTGCGCTACAATCAGTGAAGAACTCTAGTGTGGCTAAGAACATGGCGACCCCGACAGATACTCGTTCTGTCAGTGAATAACGTTTCCTCTCCATGAAATTACATTTTTTTAGATTAAGTCGAGCGCAATATATTGCCATCATCACCGTTCTGCTGATGGCGCTTTTTGTGGTAAGGCTTTTTCATATCCAAGTAATTCAGCACGCTTTATATGTTGAACAGGCTGACAGTGAACATATCAAGCAGTTTACACTTCATGCAAAGCGAGGCGAGATATATACGATGGATAGCGGAGTTCCGCATAAGTTGGTGATGAACGAGACAGTTTATACGGTGTGGGCTGACCCAACGATGATAGTTGATAAGCAGGCAGTGGTGACGGCAATCAATAAAATTGCCGGAGGAAACGCTCGGAATGACTTTGCAAAATACCTTGACGTTAAGAAATCGCGCTACCAGGTGCTTGCAACGAAAGTTTCACGCAAGCAGGCGCAGATGTTAAAAAAGGAGAATCTACCTGGTATTGGGTTTGATGCGGTTAGCCAAAGAGTCTATCCAGAGGGACAGCTAGCTAGTCAGGTGCTGGGTTTTGTGGACGCAGAGGGAAAGGGCAAATATGGATTTGAGCAGGCGAATGATGCAACGTTGCGTGGGGTAGACGGCATGCTCAAGACTGTGACTGACGTTCGTTCGGTGCCTTTGACGGTTTCTGACAAAAATATTAAAAAGCCAGCTGTTGACGGCAAGAATATGGTGCTGACAATTGACCGAAATGTACAGGCAAGGGTAGAGCAGGCCCTTGCCGATGGGCTTGCTCGAAGCGGTGCAAAAAAAGCTAGTGCGATTGTCATGGATCCTCAAACGGGTAAGATATTGGCGATGGCAAATCTGCCAACTTATGACCCAGGTAAGCTAAACGAGATAAAGGACGAGGATCAAGTAAGTAATGACGTTATCACTCATCCATATGAAGTTGGTTCAGATGTAAAGACGTTTACGATGGCAATGGGCATCGATAAGGGGGTAATTACCCCAGGAACGACATACAACAATACTGACTCGATCCGTGTTGAGGATATAACGATTAAAAATGCTAGCCTTGGTCATACTGGTGATATTACAATGCAAAAGGCGCTTAATCTGTCGTTAAACACTGGGGTCGTAACGGTAGCGCAACTACTCGGCGACGGCTCTAGGATTACACGAGGTGCTCGTAATACGATCTATGATTATTTTTATAATCGTTTTCGTCTCGGTCAGGTAACGGGGGTGGAGCTCGCAAACGAGTCGGCTGGAGTCGTTATATCACCTGATCACGTACAGGGTAACGCGGTCCGCTACAGTAATATGGTGTTTGGACAGGGAATGGATGTAACAATGTTGCAAGTCGCCAGTGGCTTTAGTGCTATTGTCAATGGCGGTATCTATCACATGCCAACGGTTATTGCGGGGTCAATTGATCAAGATGGCCAATTCAAAGAGGCGCCATTGAAACGACAATTTCCGGGAGTTATATCGGCGTCATCGTCTGCGACAATCCGCGAGATGGTCCACCAGGCGCATTATGCAACATACAATCCGAAAGGAGACGGGTCGGAGCGATATCTCGTCGGAGGCAAAACTGGAACATCTCAGACCATAATCAACGGTAAATATGTTGATAATCAGACGGTCGGAACGTATCTTGGTTATGGCGGTGAGAAAGGAGTGACTCCGTCGTATGTAGCTATGGTAGAAATATCTGCTCCTGGTAAAAACATGGGTGGTGGAGCCGACGCAAAGCCAATTTTCAATGAAATATCAAACTGGATGTTAGGCTACCTAAGGCTGACACCAAAAGAGTAAAAAGAGGTATAATACGGTTATGGAACTTCCACCCCACGCAGCGATTCACCACCTAACAACTGACCTTAATGCAACATTTATCTTGAGTATTGGTGCTTTTCTTTTGTCAATGGTGTTGACGCCAGTTTATACATATTTTGCTTACCGTTATAAGTTTTGGAAAAAACAGCGAAGCACTAGTACGCTGGGTGAAAAACTGCAGATATTTACTAAACTTCATCAGAATAAATTTACTCGTAATATCCCGACGATGGCGGGTATTATTGGTGTTATTGCTATATCTGTCGTTACGCTTGGTTTTAACTGGGATCGAGCCCAGACGCAATTGCCGTTGGCCGCGCTGATCGGTGGCGCGGCTGTCGGGCTTCTTGACGACATAATCAATATCCGTGGACAGGGGAAGGGTGTTGCTGGCCTTCGTTCTAGTCTAAAATTTGTGATGATTATTCTGATGTCACTTGTTCTTGGTTGGTTCTTTTATGCAAAGCTTGGATATACGTCGATTCATGTACCGTTTGTGGGTGATTGGCAGGTTGGAGTGTGGATAGTTGCTATTTTTGTACTAGTCGTTGTGTCGACTGGAAATGCGGTAAATATAAGCGACGGACTTGACGGGCTTGCCGGAGGGCTCCTGGCAGTTTCATTTTCGGTATTTGGTATGATCGCCCTTTTGCAAGGACATCTAAAGATCGCCGGTTTTTGTTTCACGGTAGTTGGCGCGCTGTTGAGCTATCTTTGGTTTAATATTTATCCTGCGAGGTTCTTTATGGGTGACGTCGGTAGCTTTGCATTTGGGACGAGCCTTGGTGTAGTCGCCATGTTGACGAACACGCTCTTTCTGCTACCGATAATCGGTATGATTTTTGTGATTGAGGCAGGGTCAAGCTTGATCCAAATTACCGCAAAACGATTTTTTGGGAGAAAGATATTTATCTCAGCGCCGATACATCATCACCTTGAGGCAAAGGGTTGGCCGGAAACAAAAGTAACTATGCGGTTTTGGGTGATTGCTTGTGTTGCTGGGTTTATTGGGCTGCTACTAGCACTTACTGGGGGGCACATCTAGCTGTGAGTGTTGCGCGTCGGCGAGATGGGCGTTCAACTTTTTTGCAGGGCTCTACTGATGTCGCCAATCAGCGTAGGCATCGACCTGATTATAGAATAGTTTTGTTTATGGGCATTCTCATGCTACTTGGCTTGGTCGTTATGTATGCGATCGGGCCAGAGCGAGCTAATCTTTTGAATCGAATTTATAACACAAATACCTATACTGAGAATTTTTTTGTGATCAAACAAGTGGTTAGCCTAGCAATAGCGCTTCTGGCATTTATTTTCATGTCAACTGTACCATTTACGAAACTCCGTAAATATGGCTTTCAGCTAGTATGCGTTGGTCTTGCGCTATCATTTCTGCTGTTTTTGCTTGGTAATGTCGCGCACATCGTGCCGTCAACGCTCGGGGCATATCGGTGGTTCCAGGTGGGTAGCCTAAGCTTTCAGCCGGCAGAAGTTTTGAAGCTGTCGTTATTGATTTATACGGCGGCATTTTTAGGTAAGCGATATTCTGAGGGCAAGATAGACGATAAGTCGGCAACTTTGTATCCTATATTGGGACTATCGGGTTTGGCGTTATTTATCGTAGTTGTTATCCAAAAAGACATGGGTACGGGGCTGGCAATTTTTTCGATGCTTGCAACGATGTTTATCGTTAGTACGATGAACTGGAAAATATTATTGAAAATTGTAATTGTATGTGTAGTGCTCGGCATAATTGCGCTTGTTACGTCACCACACCGTATGGAGAGATTGACGACTTTTATAGGTGGTGATAGCGCCTCGATGACTGCTGCCAATGAGTCAGATAACAATTATCATATCAAAAATGCAAAGATTGCTCTCGGTACGGGCGGGTTGTTTGGTCGAGGAATTGGTAAGAGCATACAAGCTACGGGATACCTACCAGAAGCGATTAATGACTCGATTTTTGCTATCATGGGGGAAATCTTTGGGTTTATTGGTACAACGATTATCATAGGTTTGTTTAGCGCATTGTTGCTCCGCTTGCTCAAGATATCTGACCGCTTGCCTGACATGTCGATGCGTCTAGCTGTGGCGGGCGTATTTGGGTGGCTTGTGGCTCATGTCGCCATGAATATTGCGTCAATGATAGGTATTACGCCACTAACAGGAATTACGCTACCATTGCTCAGTTTTGGCGGGACAAGTATGATATTTATGTGTGCTGCGCTTGGTCTTGCGTTTCAGCTGTCACGCTACACCAGTCATAGACCTGTTCAACTAAAGGAGGCTACTCATGAAAGTACTAGCAGCCGGTGGGGGGTCGGGGGGTCACGTTACACCCGTCGTCGCCGTTCTACGGGAAATTAAAGATCAGTATCCTGATACTGAAATAAGGTTTTGGTGTGATCGAAAGTTTGAATCGCAGGCCAGGCGTGTTATGAAGCATTTTGATGATTCTATTCGAGTCGATGTTGTCGTGAGCGGTAAACTGCGTCGGTATCATCATCTGACGTTTATCCAGCAGCTTATCAAGCTTCGAACGATCGTGTTGCCGAATTTAATCGACGGAATCAAGGTCGCGGTTGGGGCGATTCAGAGCTTTGCTAAATTAATAGTGTGGCGACCCGACGTTGTATTTACAAAAGGCGGGTTTGTCTGCCTACCGATTGGGTTTGCGGCTCATATGTTGAGAATACCACTCGTGATTCATGACTCTGACGCTCACCCTGGTCTAACGAATCGGATTCTTGCTCGTTGGGCTTTTAGGATAGGTACTGGCGCGCCACTAAAATTTTACTCATACCCCAGCTCACTCTCACGCTATGTGGGAGTGCCGGTGAGAGCGGAGTTTACTCCTTATAGCGAAGGAGATAGGCAAAAGGTGAAGCGGTCGCTTGGTTTTGACTCGAATCGACCGCTTGTTGTCATTACAGGTGGAGGGCTTGGCGCACGACGTATAAATATGGCTGTAGCAACTATGCTCAATGAACTGATGGAGCGGGCAAATATCGTACTTATAAGTGGTGAGGGTCAGTATGACGAGATGAGGGCTTTGACCCCGCAAAACGATGAGCGGTATCAGCTACATGCATTTGTAGGGCAGGGTATGGCAGATATGTTGGGTGCAGCCGATGTTGTGGTGGCGCGAGCTGGTGCGACGACGATTCTTGAGCTTGCGGCGCTTGCTAAGCCGACGATTCTTGTACCTAATGGCTACCTGACGGGAGGGCATCAGCTAAAGAATGCCGCCGTCTACGCCGAAAAGGGAGCTGTAAGCGTGATAGATGAAAATCAACTAGAGAAGCACCCCGATATACTCCTTGATGAGGTGATAAATATCCTCTCAGACGACACTCGTCGCAAACAGATGAGCAGGCTATTTTATGAGTTTGCTAAGCCGAATGCTGCACGCGACATGGCTACACTGATCGTTTCTGCGGTGAAAAAGTAGCTTGCGACTGCTATAATAGCAGGGAAGCATAACTGCTATGAAACTATTGCGAAAAAAACAACAAGTACCAGCGCGTCGTAGCAGTCTGGTTGTTCGAGAGGGGCGAGCAAACGCCGATTCTCTTGATGAGCGCTACGCTTTCCGACGTAACAGGACGTTGACAGGTAGCTTATCGTCAAATGTTTCCAGCGCCAGCGAGTCTTTTAATGAGCTACGTTCAGCTCGAGTCCAGGCGCACGATCTCAGGCGTCATCGTCGTAAGTTATTCGGTGTATGGTTGGGTGTTAGTGTGGCTACTTTGCTTTTGGGTTATCTGCTGTATGAGTCCATCGCGTTGCCAAATGTGCGTTTTCAGGAGGCCGTCGTTGTCCAGCTGGAGGATAAGTCTCTTTATGAAAAGAAAATCCAGGAATACTTGAACGCACATTTCTTTGAACGAAGCCGACTAACGCTAAATGTTAAAAATCTAGCCATTTATCTGCAGACACATGGCGCACCAGAGGTAGAGGAAGTTTCATCTAGTTTGTCGTTCGGCGGCCTGGGTGTTAGTACGATATCATTAAAAGTACGTAAGCCGGTCGTTAGCTGGAAAACGGGAGATGTTCGGCTGTACGTGGATCAAAAGGGTATTGGATTTGAGAAGAACTATTATGACGCGCCAACCGTTTCGGTGCTTGATCAGACGGGCGTCCAGACTCGTAATAATCGTATTTTAGCAAGCAACCGATTTCTAAGTTTTATGGGGCGACTAATTGGTAGACTTGCTGAGCAGGGCTATCGTGCTACTCAAGTCGTTCTGCCAGAAGGTACTACGCGTCAATTGTTGATGTCGGTTGACGGGGTGCCGTACCCAATTAAATTCTCAGTTGATCGTCCGGCAGCGGCTCAGGCCGAGGACGCAGCCCGATCGATACGGTACCTTTCGGCTAGTGGAATTAGCCCTACATACCTTGATGTGCGAGTTAGTGGAAAGGCTTATTATAAGTAGCCGGATCTGGGGCGAGAGACTAAACGTACACCCTTGCCGATTGGTAAATGTTCTATTTTTGTTCTAATTATCAACAAGTTTACAAAAATATATTTAGCATATTAAAATAGGGAAATTGCAAATTGTCAAAAAAAGCAGGGAAAAAGGATAGGGGGTAATAAAAATTCAAAAAAGCAAATATATGTCACATAAGTTGTGAAAAATCAAATATATCGTTGTGGAAAACTATATAGACGGTCGGTCTGCTAGACATTGGTAGACGCCAAGAGTATTCCAGAAAAGAACATATGTATGATCTACGGGCTTTGTCAGAGTAAGCTAAAGTTATAGTGCCTCGCAAGTTTGAGTGGTAAAAGGTATCGGGTAAGTAGCAAACTCCCCTCTGTGTAGTTCATGTATGCAAAATTAGCACTCAGGCTAGACGTATGCTGATTCATCTTTTGTATTTATATTTAATGTCTCAAAAGGTATATTGTGCGACGTTAAGTCTATGGATAAAAATTGATTAGTTTTATTTCGTAAGTTAGTTATGTGCGGTCCCTTTCTTTTGTGTGGCCGGTCTGATTTTTATGATCCCCCTTTTATGGGCGGACGTTTCCTTCGGTCCTTTTGAGCCTGCGTAGTGATTGAAATCTTTGTACTTTCTGAAAGTTTTAGGTCTATATGGTTTTTCTACAATCAAAAATGTATCTACAGAAATAAAATATTGTATGTTCTATTTTTGTTCTATAATGTTTTCTGACTTATTTATAATATGAAAGATGGCCCATAGAACAATGTCTACGGGCCATCCGCACATACTACCTCCGACGACGCTTACGACGTTCCTCTGACATCTCCAGGGAGATGTTGCATCTCCCTGGGGTGTATTCCAGTAGGTTGTCGATAAGCCGCAGCGCCAGATTATACGCACGATGACCGTGCGCTATGAACTGGCAATCTCTTATGTCGCTGGGGTTTAGACGTATAACCAAACTTGCCGAGCGATTCCGTCTGCTGCTTTTAACGATATGTAGCAGTACATCGTCGCCCTCCTCCTCTATGGTAACGGTGTGGCCGCAGAGGCTCGCTAGTGCCTCGGCTAGCGGGTTGTCGTAAGTTGTCATTTTTTTTGCCCTTCTTGGTAGGTGCGGACACTCCCCTACCCGTTTTATGGGGAGGGGTTGTCTGCATATTATACCACAAAGTAAGAGTATAGTGAATACAATGCTTTACTACCCATCCGTCTTGCTCTGCCTCTTCTATATCTGTCAAAGTAACTAGTGCGTTTCTCTACCGTCGTCTGATGCAACTTTTGAGTGTGGCTTGCCTGTTGTAGGTCGTCAATGATTAGAGTATAATTAGAGCATTAGCTTTAAATACCTAACATATAAAGTAATAGAGGTGTCACGCGTGAGGATAATGCAAAAGACGAGGCGACTGTTGCTGGCTAGTGCGATAGCTGTGGTTACTGTTGGTGTCTTGGTTACTCAGTATTTTGTGGCAAGCCAGTTAGCTAAGGCTGACGCGATTAACTCGACCGACTTTGTGATGACGATCGACACGCGCAAGGGTACGGGAAACACTTTTACGGTTCCAACGATCGGTGGTGGCTATAACTATACGTTGGTTTGTGGCAATGGTGTAGTCTTGACGGGGCAAACAGGTAACGCTACCTGTTCTTATGCGACTGCTGGTGTGTATAAGGTTCGCATTGCTGGAGCATTTCCTAGGATATATTTTGACTACAGAGGCGACAGGTTCAAGGTTATATCGATTGACCAGTGGGGTACGAATGAGTGGCAAAATATGGAGCACGCGTTTGATGGGGCGGAGAACCTCGATGTAAAGGCTACCGACAAGCCACGCATGGGTCGGGTTGTCAGCCTGGCTTATATGTTTCGAGACGCCAAAAGTCTAAAGGGCGAGGGTGCTGATTGGCAGTGGGATACTAAAAATGTAGAGAGTCTAAACAGCACATTCTCTGGGGCTCGTCAGTTTAACCAAAATATTTCAAGCTGGAATACCTCTAAGGTGACAGATATGGACAATACGTTCACTAATGCCTATGAATTTAACCAGCCTATTCAGTCGTGGGATGTCAGCAAAGTCAATACTATGGTGGCGGTGTTGGCGTATGCAAAAAAGTTTAATCAACCTATCGGTGAATGGAATACTACCCAACTTACGGACGCCCTTTTGGCGCTAGCTGGCGCCGAGAGGTTTGACCAGTCATTGGCGCACTGGGATGTACGTCGTCTGACAGATGCAGATAGATTACTTGATGGCGTTAAGATATCAACGCCAAACTACGATGCGACGCTGACTTCTTGGCAGGCGCAGGCTGTCAGAGGTAATGTCAAGCTTGGCGGCGGTAACAGTAACTACTGTGTAGCAGAGGCTAAGCGCAATGATTTGATTGCTACAAAGTCATGGATAATTACAGATGCAGGTAAAGATTGTACGGCGTATACAGTTACGGCAGTGGATTATACTGGCGTTACAGATGCAGATGAGAACACCACCACCGGCACAGTATTGGGTAGGTTAAATAGTACCGATGCCGTTAATTCGCCACAAAGTGATTTTACATATACCCTTGATTGTGCTGGCGCGCAGAATAGCTTCGTCGCAATTGATGGCAATGCAATTAAGCTTGCGCAGTCACCGGATTATGAGCAGAATACTACTTTGGAAATTTGTGTTCGTGCTACCAATAAGGCTGGGAAAACGTTCGATAAGCACCTAACTATCTCGGTCAATAATCTTTATTCAGTTTCATATAATGCCAATGGTGCTGACGCTGGTGCTCCGCCGGCTTCGACTGGAGAGACGTTGCACTCTGGCGATAGTGTATCCGTAGAGGCGAATATCAATGGCCTAGCCAAAACCGGCCACAGCTTCACCGGCTGGAACACTGCCCCTAACGGTGCAGGTACACCATACGCCCCAGGCGCCAACTTCCACCTCACTGGTGACATTACCCTTTATGCCCAATGGCAAGATACTCAGCCGCCGGTCGCTCCTGCTGCTGCCCCTGATATGACAGCCACATCAGACACTGGCGATAGTGATTCAGATAATATTACTAATAAAAATAAACCGGTCTTTAAGTTGGTTTGTACTGAGGTGGGTAGTACACTTACACTGTATGTTGATGGTGCCGCTAATGGGACTGTAAATTGCGCAAATGTCGGCCCGGTAGACATGGTACCGACTGCGCCGCTGACCGAGGGCAATCATTCTGTTACGTTCAAAGAATCGGACGCAGCAGGTAACGAGTCGCCGAGCTCGCCCGCTTTGGCTGTTACGATAGATACAACCGCTCCAGCTGCCCCGACAGTAACAATGGACCCAGTAACAGCTGATAATACTATCAATTCTGTCGAGGCGGCTGCACCGCAGTTCATCCGCGGCTCGGTAACCGGCGCTCGTCCCGGTGATAAAGCCAGATTGACTATTAACGGTGTGATATATGAGGCCACGATTGATGCTACTGGCAGATTCTCTGTGACAGTCCCAGGTACTGAGCTCGTGTCGGATCCCGACCATACGATTGACGTTGTTGTGACGGCATCTGATGTCGCTGGCAACACAACTAGTATCAACTCGTCGAAGACCTATAATGTTGATGCTAATGTCGTAGTACCACCGGCGAGGGCTACTCTCAAGGCATCTTCTGATACCGGCAGTAGCGATTCGGATAATATCACTAAAAATACGAGGCCAGTAGTAACATTGCAGTGTATATCTGCTACTGATAAGCTACACCTTATAGTTGATGGTGTTGAGGTGCAAGTTGTTAATTGCACCTCGGCGGGGCCAATAGAGGTTACTTTGCCGAACGCTCTATCTGACGGTAGTCACACTGTGACCTATAGTCGGGAAACCTCGGCAGGCAACGTATCGGCGCCATCAATGCCGCTGACATTAACTATAGATACGACTGCGCCAACTGGTGCGCTCACTACGCAACAAGCGACGGTCGCTTCACCGGCTCTGAGCGGTACGGTAAATGACCCGACCGCGACGGTGGTTGTGACGATTAACGGCGTTGACTACCCTGCCGTAGTCGCAGGTGGCATATGGACACTGCCGTCAAATTCTATTGCCGCGCTTGGTGATGGAGCGTATACGGTCAAGATGAAGTTTACAGATATTGCTGGTAATGTGTCGGTTACTCAAGGAGTATTGACAATTTCCCTTCCTTCGTCGCCTTTAACTCCGCAGCTACCGCAACCTGGCGGCGTAGGTGTTGCGACTCCAGAACAGAATGAGAAAAAGAGCCACTCATCTCTGGCTGGCACCGGTGACAACCTCTACTTAATCATTGGTGTGGTGTGCCTCACGATTGCGGCCGGTTCTATCGGTCTATATCGTTTGCGACGACGCGTGAGATAGCGTTAGGTTAATGAACGGCTGTAGTGTTTTGGTTAATACAGGGTAGTTCTATAGTGCTTGCTATTTAGTTGTTTTTATTGTAGTGCTCTAAAATTTGAGCATCCCTAAGGACCATAAACTTAGTCCTATACACCGAATCATAACTCGATGCCTTAAGATTGTTTAATGATCCCCTTATTCTTTTTAGCGCTTCTATCTTTTGTAGCCAAACGCACTCGGCTCCTTCTGCCGTTTCTTTGTAGGTGAGGCTGTTCCTGTATGGTTGGCCTGTTACTTTTGCTTCGTATACAAATGAAACTTGTTGGAAGTTTTCCTGTGATTTATACTCGATGGCTATGCCCAGCTCATTAGTTATGATGACAGAGCAACCCAGCTCTTCTCTACATTCACGTCTAAATGCTTCTCGTGGATCCTCCCCATTGTCGATACCGCCGCCAGGAAGTTTATATTCATTTTTAGCTTTTTTGTGGATGACGGCTATCTTGTCGTTGTCATTCAACACAATTCCCCTAGACCCAAATCGAGTTATTGGACGTTCATTGTGATGTATAGGAGGTATATTGAAATTATCATCGTTGATATGTGCGATTTCTTTTAGGTGTTTTGGTATCTCTATGTTTTGGTTTGAATGTGAATATATCATATTTCTCCTGATTCGATGCTCAGATTTTGATTCATCAGCCAAAGGCTACGCAACTGGTTTTACAAGTTTAGGGGGACGTTGATTTAAGTTATGTATTTGCAGTCTATCACTCCTAGGCGGTATTCACAATGTAATTCGGCGACCGCCTCGCTACTCTTTGTTTTTTGCACTGGTCGATATCTGAGCGCTTAGAATATCGCGGTTATGGACACGTCGTCAGCATATTCTTTAACGATTACATACTTGTATCATGGTGTTTGTTAGATCCTGCAGCGGTAATCTTCAGGAGGCACGCCGGAAAAGCCTGATTTCGTTGACCTGTAGGTGTCCTCGGAATTGATATTTAACGTGTTGTTTGCTAGACTACATATAGTCGTAGCGTCTATAAAGTTGTCAGCGAGCTGCCTATCGACAACTCCAGCTCCGTTGTTTGACGCTAAACCGGTGATTCGTCTACTAGCTAGGGGCGAATCACCGGAAACCAAGTTACGCTTGATATGTTTTGTGATATATTTATAGACGAGCTCCTGATGGATTACTAACAGGACTTGTGCCTGTAGCAGATTCTAGATCGCTACTCGCCGGGGTAACGCCCCGCAAGTCGTCGTCCATCAGGGGCGTACCAAGCTTTGCTTGGGCTTTTTAATATCTGCCTCGATTCTTTCAGGGTGGATTTTTTACGCTCTTTAAGCTCAGTCTATAATTAATTGATCCAGTAGTTATAGCTCTTTAACGATTTAGATATTGGTATAATTTAGTCGGCAGACTTGAGGCGGGGGATGATGTTATAGTTCCCTGACAATTTAGGTGTTGGTATAATGATTTTTTACTCCGAGCCCAACACCAATCGGTTATAGTTCCCTGACAATTTAGATATTGGTATAATGGGCGCTCTGTAAGTATCTCGTTTGGAGCGGTTATAGTTCCCTGACAATTTAGATATTGGTATAATTTGCTCTGTAGGAACTACAAGAGTAGGCGCGTTATAGTTCCCTGACAATTTAGATATTGGTATAATGTATATATATAATAATTGTCGACCTGTAAGGTTATAGTTCCCTGACAATTTAGGTGTTGGTATAATAAGTCGCGATCAGAGGAATCCTCCCGTTTTGTTATAGTTCCCTGACAATTTAGATATTGGTATAATTGAAAACAAAAAGGCTAAAGGCGTTTGGCGTTATAGTTCCCTGACAATTTAGATATTGGTATAATAAACGGCACATTGTTCAATGTATTTTTTATGTTATAGTTCCCTGACAATTTAGATATTGGTATAATGTAGCCCCAGTCCATACCCATAATCTTCCAGTTATAGTTCCCTGACAATTTAGATATTGGTATAATGTGATTGCCGGGACTATCCTTGCGGTTTCGGTTATAGTTCCCTGACAATTTAGATATTGGTATAATTCATAATATAACTATAAGTTATTCGAGCAAGTTATAGTTCCCTGACAATTTAGATATTGGTATAATTGGAAGAATGGAATAACCTACCTGAATTGGGTTATAGTTCCCTGACAATTTAGATATTGGTATAATTTGTTTAATTTTTACTCTCATTTCTACTCCGTTATAGTTCCCTGACAATTTAGATATTGGTATAATCACCAAAGTGGACTCATCGATCTTGTAGCTGTTATAGTTCCCTGACAATTTAGATATTGGTATAATACAATCTGGAGCATTATCACCACGATTTGGGTTATAGTTCCCTGACAATTTAGATATTGGTATAATAAGGATAGTCCCTGCGATCACCATAATAAAGTTATAGTTCCCTGACAATTTAGATATTGGTATAATTATTGCCAGCGTGCCAACACCTCAGCCCCGGTTATAGTTCCCTGACAATTTAGATATTGGTATAATTGCTGTGCGACCAGTAGTCACTATTAGTAGGTTATAGTTCCCTGACAATTTAGATATTGGTATAATATATTTAATTCTGACTATCCGGAGGTCTATGTTATAGTTCCCTGACAATTTAGATATTGGTATAATTTTGAGGTGATAGTTTGCGCTTCGTCAATCGTTATAGTTCCCTGACAATTTAGATATTGGTATAATACTTCCTTAAATCCTCCTCTGTTACGAGGGGGA
>ERZ772917.520-NODE-520-length-27015-cov-138.644659_pt1 | contig 27015 bp, 19 predicted proteins | sample MGYA00511187_ERZ772917 | MGnify/ENA primary metagenome ERZ772917 (study PRJEB29015, sample SAMEA2737925) | human oral metagenome | biome: human oral; feature: human-associated habitat; material: dental | place: China | collected 2012 ...
AGCGCCACGCCGTCAAGAAGCTGCCGACCCTGCGCGGCAAGACGGTCGTCAACCTCTTCTTCGAGGACTCCACCCGCACCCGCCTGTCCTTCGAGGCGGCCGCCAAGCGCCTGAGCGCCGACGTCATCAACTTCTCCGCCAAGGGCTCCTCGGTCTCCAAGGGCGAGTCCCTCAAGGACACCGCCGAGACGATCATGGCGATGGGGGCCGACGCCGTCGTCATCCGCCACAGCGCGGACGGGGCAGCCCACCTGCTCGCCCACGCCGGCTGGATCGACGTGCCCGTGCTCAACGCCGGTGACGGCAAGCACCAGCACCCCACCCAGGCGCTGCTGGACGCCATGACCCTGCGACGCTGGTACGACCCGGCCGTCGGCGGCGCCGACGGCTCCCCGGCACCGCGCGGGCGCGACCTGGCGGGCGCCAAGGTCGTCATCGTCGGCGACATCCTGCACTCGCGCGTCGCCCGCTCCAACGTCGACCTGCTCACCACCCTCGGCGCCCAGGTCACCCTCGTGGCCCCGCCCACCCTCCTGCCCGTGGGCATGCAGGGCTGGCCCTGCGAGGTCTCCTACGACCTCGACGAGACCATTGCCGCCGTCCAGCCCGACGCCGTCATGATGCTGCGCGTCCAGCGTGAGCGCATGAGCGCCGCCGGCGGCGGCTTCTTCCCCAGCCCCGCCGAGTACTCGCGCGCCTACGGCCTGGACACCGCCCGCCGCGACGCCATGCCCGAGCACGCCATCGTCATGCACCCCGGCCCCATGAACCGCGGCCTGGAGATCACCGCGGAGGCCGCCGACGACCCCCGCTCGCGCATCATCGAGCAGGTCGGCAACGGTGTCTCCGTGCGCATGGCCGCTCTCTACCTCCTCCTCGCCGACGAAGGGATCCAGCTGTGACCGCCCACCTGCTCACCGGTACCCGCCCCTACGGCGAGGACAGCGCCGACATCCTCGTCGTTGACGGCCGTATCGCCGCCATCGGCGCCGACGCCGCCGCCCAGGCCCCCGCCGACGCCCGCCGCCACGACCTCGACGGCCTCATTGCCCTGCCCGGTCTCGTCGACCCGCACACGCACCTGCGTGAGCCCGGCGGCGAGTCCGCCGAGACCGTCTTCACCGGGACCCGTGCGGCCGCCGTCGGCGGCTACACCGCCGTCTTCGCCATGGCCAACACCAACCCCGTGCAGGACAGCGCCGGTGTCGTCGAGCAGGTCCTGCGCCTGGGCCAGGACGCCGGCTGGGTCGACGTCCACCCGGTGGGCGCCGTGTCCAAGGGCCTCAAGGGCGAGCAGCTGAGCGAGATGGGCGCCATGGCCCACTCCGCCGCCCGGGTACGTGTCTTCTCCGACGACGGCAAGTGCGTCCACGACCCCGTCCTCATGCGCCGCGCCCTGGAGTACGTCAAGTCCTTCGACGGCGTCATCGCCCAGCACGCCCAGGACCCCCGCCTGACCGAGGGCTCCCAGATGCACGAGGGCGTCGTCTCCGCCGAGCTGGGGCTGCGCGGCTGGCCGGCCGTCGCCGAGGAGTCCGTCATCGCCCGCGACGTCCTGCTCGCCGAGCACGTGGGCTCGCGCCTGCACGTGTGCCACCTGTCCACCGCCGGCAGCGTCGACATCATCCGCTGGGCCAAGGCCCGGGGCATCGACGTCACCGCGGAGGTCACCCCCCACCACCTCATGCTCACCGACGAGATGGCCCGCACCTACTCGCCGCTGTACAAGGTCAACCCGCCGCTGCGCACCGCGGAGGACGTCGATGCCGTGCGCGAGGCGCTCGCCGACGGCACCATCGACGTCGTCGGTACCGACCACGCCCCCCACCCGGTGGAGGACAAGGACTGCGAGTGGCAGGCGGGCGCATTCGGCATGACCGGCCTGGAGACCGCCCTGCCGATCCTCGTCGAGACGATGGTGAGCACCGGGCGCATGAGCTGGCGCGACCTCGCCCGGGTCATGTCCACCACCCCCGCCCTCATCGGTCGCGTGCGCGACCAGGGCCAGGGGCTCGAGGTCGGGGCCCCCGCGAACATCACCGTCATCGACCCGACGGTGCGCCGCACCGTCGACGGCGCCAGCCAGTGGACGCGCTCGACCAACACGCCCTACGCGGGCATGGAGCTGCCGGCCCGGGTGGAGGCGACCTTCCTGCACGGGCGCCCCACCGTCCTTGACGCACAGCCCGTCGCCCGCGAGGGCGGCGCGCAGGCGTGAGCGGCCCGCAACCCGCCCCGGGCGCACGCAGCCCCGCGCTGCTGGTCCTCGAGGACGGCTTCGCCCTCGTCGGCCGCGCCTACGGCGCGACCGGGCGCACCGTCGCCGAGATCGTCTTCAACACGGCGATGACCGGCTACCAGGAGACCCTCACGGACCCCTCCTACCACCGCCAGATCGTCGTCATGACGGCGCCGCACATCGGCAACACCGGTGTCAACGACGAGGACCCGGAGTCCGGGCGCATCTGGGTGGCCGGGTACGTCGTGCGCGACCCCGCCCGGCGCGCCTCCTCCTGGCGGGCCCGGCGCGAGCTGGAGGACGAGCTCGTCGAGGCGGGGGTCGTGGGGCTCTGCGAGGTCGACACCCGCGCGCTCACCCGGCACCTGCGCGAGCGCGGCGCCATGCGCGCCGGGATCTTCTCCGGTGAGGCCCTGCCCGCCGGGGTCAGCGGGGACCCGCGCACCGCCCCCTCCCGGGCCGCCCTCGACATCTGCCTCGACGCGGTGCGCAGCGCGCCCGTCATGGCGGGCCAGGCCCTGGCGGCCGAGGTCTCCACCCGCGAGGGCTACGTCGTCGAGCCCGGCGGCGACTGGCAGGGGCGCGAGCCCCTCGCCGTCGTCGCCGCCATCGACCTGGGCATCAAGGCGCGCACGCCCTGGCAGCTCGCCGAGCGCGGCGTGAGGGTGCACGTGCTGCCGCAGTCGACGACGCTGGCCGAGGTCCTCGCCCTCAGGCCCGACGGCGTGTTCTTCTCCAACGGTCCGGGCGACCCGGGCACCGCCGACGCCGAGGTGGCGCTGCTGCGCGGCGTGCTCGACGCCCGCCTGCCCTTCTTCGGCATCTGCCTGGGCAACCAGATCCTCGGCCGCGCCCTGGGATACGGCACCTACAAGCTCGGCTACGGTCACCGGGGCGTCAACCAGCCGGTGCTCGACCGGACCACCGGCCGCGTCGAGATCACGGCCCACAACCACGGCTTCGCCGTCGACGCCCCCGTCGGCGAGCCCAGCACCGCCCCCTACGACGGGGGACGCTACGGACGCGTGGAGGTCAGCCACGTCGGCCTCAACGACGGGGTGGTCGAGGGCCTGCGGGCCCTCGACCTGCCCGCCTTCTCCGTCCAGTACCACCCCGAGGCGGCGGCCGGACCGCACGACGGCGAGCACCTCTTCGACCGCTTCGTGCGCCTCATGACCGAGCACCGCGCCGCAGGCGGTGCCCCGGCCACCGCTGGGGGCACCACCCCGGAGACCACCTCGTCGACCACCGCGAAGGAGGGCTCCTGATGCCCCGTCGCACCGACATCTCCTCCGTCCTCGTCATCGGCTCCGGCCCCATCGTCATCGGCCAGGCCTGCGAGTTCGACTACTCCGGCACCCAGGCGTGCCGCGTCCTGCGCTCCGAGGGCATCCGGGTCGTCCTCGTTAACTCCAACCCGGCGACGATCATGACCGACCCCGACGTCGCCGACGCCACCTACGTCGAGCCCATCACCCTGGAGGTGCTCACCTCCATCATCGCCAAGGAGCGCCCCGACGCCCTGCTGCCCACCCTGGGCGGCCAGACGGCCCTCAACGCGGCCATGAGCCTGGTCGAGGCCGGGGTGCTGCAGCGCTACGGCGTCGAGCTCATCGGTGCCCGGGCCGAGGCCATCAACGCCGGCGAGGACCGGGAGGAGTTCAAGAGGGTCGTCGAGCGCTGCGGCGCCGAGGTCGCCCGCTCCGTCATCGCCCACACGATGGACGAGTGCCGTGCGGGCGTCAAGGCACTGGGCGGCTACCCCGTCGTCGTGCGCCCCTCCTTCACCATGGGGGGGCTGGGCTCGGGCGTCGCCTACGACGAGGGCGACCTGGAGCGCATCGCCGGGCAGGGACTGGCGGCCTCTCGCACCACCGAGGTGCTGCTGGAGGAGTCGATCCTGGGCTGGAAGGAGTACGAGCTCGAGCTCATGCGCGACACGGCCGACAACTGCGTCGTCGTGTGCTCCATCGAGAACCTCGACCCCGTGGGCGTCCACACGGGCGACTCCGTGACCGTCGCCCCCGCCCTGACCCTCACCGACCGGGAGCTGCAGCGCCTGCGCGACATCGGCATCGCCGTCATCCGCGAGGTCGGGGTCGACACCGGCGGCTGCAACATCCAGTTCGCCGTCGACCCGGCCACCGGCCGCGTCGTCGTCATCGAGATGAACCCCCGCGTGTCACGCTCCTCCGCGCTGGCGTCCAAGGCGACGGGCTTTCCCATCGCCAAGATCGCCGCGCGCCTGGCCGTGGGCTACACGCTCGACGAGATCCCCAACGACATCACCGGGTCCACACCCGCCTCCTTCGAGCCGACCCTCGACTACGTCGTCGTCAAGGTCCCGCGCTTCGCCTTCGAGAAGTTCCGCGGCGCCGACCCGACGCTGACGACGACGATGAAGTCCGTCGGTGAGGCCATGGCCATCGGCCGCTGCTTCACCGAGGCCCTGCAGAAGGCCATGCGCTCCATCGACAAGAAGGGCACCGCCTTCCACTGGGAGGCGCCCGCCCCCGGCCCCGAGGCCCTCGACGTCCTCCTGGCCGGCCTGTCGACCCCCTCCGAGCACCGCCTCCTCGACCTCCAGCAGGCGGTGCGCGCCGGGGCCACCCTGGAGCAGCTCCACGAGGCGACCCGTATCGACCCGTGGTTCCTCGACCAGATGCTGCTGCTGCAGGAGACAGCCGAGGCGCTCCAGCAGGCACCGGCCCTGGACCCCACCGTCCTCGCCACCGCCAAGCGCCACGGCTTCTCCGACGCCCAGGTCGCCGCGATCCGCGGCCTGAGCGAGCAGGCCGTGCGCGAGATCCGCCACGCCTACGGCCTGCGTCCGGTCTACAAGACGGTCGACACCTGCGCCGCCGAGTTCGCCGCCCGCACCCCCTACCTGTACTCCAGCTACGACACGCAGACCGAGGTCGCGCCGCGCGAGCGCGAGGCCGTCATCATCCTCGGCTCGGGACCCAACCGCATCGGCCAGGGCATTGAGTTCGACTACTCCTGCGTGCACGCCACGATGGCGCTGTCCGAGCGCTACGAGACCGTCATGGTCAACTGCAACCCCGAGACCGTCTCCACCGACTACGACGTGGCCGACCGGCTCTACTTCGAGCCGCTCACCTTCGAGGACGTCATGGAGGTCTACGAGGCCGAGCTCGCCGCAGGCCCCGTGGCCGGGATGATCGTCCAGCTGGGCGGCCAGACGCCGCTGTCGCTGGCCGCAGGGCTCAAGGCCGCGGGCGTGACCATCATCGGCACGAGCCCCGAGGCCATCGATGCCGCGGAGGACCGCGAGGTCTTCGGCGCCGTCCTGGAGCGGGCCGGGCTGCCGGCCCCCGCCCACGGCACGGCGCTGACGGACGAACAGGCGCGGGCGGTGGCCGAGCAGATCGGCCTGCCCGTCCTCGTGCGCCCCAGCTACGTGCTGGGCGGGCGCGGCATGGAGATCATCTACGAGCGCTCCGGCCTGGACGACTACCTCGCCCGTGCCGGGCGTGAGAGCGGCGGCGCCTACGCCAACGGCCCGCTGCTCATCGACCGCTTCCTCGACGACGCCATCGAGATCGACGTCGACGCCCTCTACGACGGCAACGAGCTCTTCCTCGGCGGTGTCATGGAGCACATCGAGGAGGCCGGCATCCACTCGGGCGACTCGGCCTGCGTCCTGCCGCCGATGACGCTGTCGGACACTGAGATCGCCCGCATCCGCCGCTCCACCGAGGCCATCGCCCGGGGCGTGGGGGTGCGGGGACTGCTCAACATCCAGTTCGCCCTCACAGGTGACACCCTCTACGTCATCGAGGCCAACCCCCGCGCCTCGCGCACGGTGCCCTTCGTGTCCAAGGCGACCGGCGTGCAGCTCGCCAAGGCCGCGGCCCTGCTCATGGCCGGCGAGAGCATCGCCTCCCTCAGGCAGCGCGGACACCTGCCGGAGCAGGACGCCTCCTGCCCCGACCCCCGTGCCCCGATCGCCGTCAAGGAGGCGGTCCTGCCCTTCAAGCGCTTCCGTACCCCCCAGGGGCGCGTCGTCGACACGGTCCTGGGCCCCGAGATGCGCTCGACGGGGGAGGTCATGGGCTACGACAGCGACTTCCCCAGGGCCTTCGCCAAGTCCCAGGCGGGTGCCTACGGCGGGCTGCCCACCGAGGGAACGGTCTTCGTCTCCGTCGCCGACCGCGACAAGCGTGCCGTCATCCTGCCGGTGGCCCGCCTGGCCGAGCTCGGCTTCACCGTGCTCGCCACCGCGGGCACCGCCCAGGTGCTGCGACGCAACGGCATCCCGGCCACGACCGTGCGCAAGGTGAGCGAGGGCCAGGGAGAGCACGGTGAGCAGACGATCGTCGGGCTCATCGAGTCCGGCATGGTCGACATGGTCGTCAACACCCCCAAGGGGCAGGGCGCCCGCGCGGACGGCTACTCGATCCGCGCCGCGACGACGAGCGCGGACCGGCCGATCATCACCACCGTGCAGCAGCTGCAGGCCGCCGTCCAGGCCCTGGAGGCCCAGCTGCGCGGCGCCATGAGGGTCCGCTCCCTGCAGGAGCACGACGCCGACCGGTCCGCCCGACGAGAGGAGCGTGACGCATGAGCACCAGCACGAGCCACGAGCAGACCGCCCGCCCGCCCTTCGGCACCCGCCTGGCCCAGGCCATGGACGAGCTCGGTCCCCTGTGCGTGGGCATCGACCCCCACCGGGGCCTGCTGCACGCCTGGGGGCTGGACGACGACGCCGCCGGGCTGCGCGAGTTCTCCCTGCGGGTGGTGGAGGCCCTGGGCGGGCGTGTGGCCGCCGTCAAGCCGCAGTCGGCCTTCTTCGAGCGCCACGGCTCGGCGGGTGTGGCGGTCCTGGAGGAGACCCTGGCGGCCCTGAGAGCCAGCGGCACGCTGAGCATCCTTGACGTCAAACGCGGCGACATCGGCTCGACCATGGGCGGCTACGCCGACGCCTACCTGTCCGAGCGCTCCCCGCTGGCCGCGGACGCCGTCACCGTCTCGCCCTACCTCGGTTTCGGCTCGCTCGGCCCGGCACTCGAGCGCGCCCGGGACACCGGCCGCGGGGTCTTCGTCCTGGGCCTGACCTCCAACCCCGAGGGGCCGAGCGTCCAGCACGCGCGCACCGCCTCCGGCCGGTCGGTGGCCGCCGGCGTCGTCGACGGTGTCGCCGCCGCCAACGCGGCGGCCCGGACCGCAGGCGCCCTGGGCAGCGTCGGCCTCGTCATCGGGGCGACCGTGGGGCTGGCGGTGCGCGACCTGGACCTCGACCTGGAGGCCAGCGCCGCCCCGCTGCTCGCTCCCGGGGTCGGGGCACAGGGGGCGGGTGCGGCCGAGCTGGAGCAGGTCTTCGGGTCGGCGCGCCGCCAGGTGCTGGCCTCGACCTCCCGGGGCGTGCTGGCCGCCGGCCCGGACGCTGACAGCCTGCGCCGCGCCGCCGAGGCCGCCACCGCCGAGGCCCTCGCGGCCCTGCGCGGCTGAGCCTCCGACGACGTCCACCGGGCGTCCTGCGGCCCTGCGAGGGGGCGCAGGACGCCCTCGGAGCGCGCGTCAGGACCTGCGCGCGCGTCACCTCAGACCTTGATAGGCACGAGGTAAGACCTTAAGAAGTTCTGTGACGTTTAGGTAACGACAAGGCGTGGTTGCTGGCGCCCCGCGCCGACAAGCGGGCAAAGTCGTTGACAGGTGAACCACGGTAGTCCTTGCGCTGCGGGTCACCCAGAAGGATCCCGGCGCCCGTGACAGGTCAGTACCTGTCGGCGTCGTCCGCCTTCTTCGTCGTCCCTGGAACATCTGCATGCCCTTTGACATCCTCACAGCCGACGGGCCGGCGCTCGCGCGCGACGCCCTCGGCCCTGGTCCGCACGAGCTGCTGCTGACGACCGCGCGCGTCCTGCTCGACCTCGCCGGACTCGTTTTCGTCGCCGTCGTCCTCGTCCTCATCAGCCTGCACCTGTACGGCGCCCTCTGGCGCGTCGTGCACGGACCGTCGCGCCGCCGACGCGGCGCGGACGTCGAGCACACGCGATCAACGGAGGGGAGCAGCGCATGGACGCCCTGATGTGGCTCGACCTGCTCGGACGTGCCGGAGCAGTCGCGATGGTGGCCACGACCATCGTGTACCTCATCGTCCTGACCGTCCTGTCTCACGCCCTGGCGCGCCGGAGGCGGACCGTGGCCCGCGGGGTCGTGGGACGTCACAGCCGTGGCGTGGGCAACCGCCACGTGCGGGGTCGTCACGCCCGCCTCCTGTGCTCCTCGCGCGTGCCCGCGAACGTCGGCGCGCTGCCGCCCCCGCCCCCGCCCGAGGAGGACCCTCTGGGGCCCTTCCACGTCGTCGTGCTCATGCCCTGCCTCAACGAGGAGGCGGTCATTGGGCCGTCCCTCGCCCGGCTGCTGGCGGAGAAGGACCCGGCGCTGACCGTCATGGTCATCGACGACGGTTCTGACGACGCCACCAGCGACATCGTCCGCTCGGTGCCCGACTCGCGGGTCAGGCTGCTGCGCCGCGAACCGCCGCGCGCCCGGCAGGGCAAGGGGGAGGCGCTCAACGACGCCCTCGCCGTCGTGCGCCGCGAGTGGGCCTCCGTGGACCCCACGCGCGTCATCGTCGGCGTCGTCGACGCCGACGGCTGGCTTGACCCCAAGGCCTGGCACGTCGTGCGCGAGACCTTCGCCGACCCGGGCACCGGTGCCCTCCAGCTCGGGGTGCGCATCTCCAACCGCGGCACGTCGCTGCTCGCCCGGATGCAGGACGTCGAGTTCGTCACCGTCACCGGCATCTTCCAGGAGGCGCGCCGCCACCTGGGCAGCGTCGGCATGGGAGGCAACGCCCAGTTCGCCCGCCTCGCCACCCTTGACGCCCTGGGGGAGCGTCCCTGGACGCGCTCGCTCACCGAGGACTTCGACCTGGGCATCCGCCTCAACACGACCCGCTGGGCCAACGAGTTCTCCGGCCGGGCCGCCGTCCACCAGGAGGGCGTCACCTCCCTCACCAGGCTCGTGCGCCAGCGCACCCGCTGGTTCCAGGGCAACCTCCAGGCCCGCCACCTGCTGCCGAGGATCGCCCGGCAGATGCGGGGCCGGGCACGTGCCGACACCCTCTTCCAGGTCCTCGTCCCGTACCTCATGCTCGCCGGCTCCCTCATGACCCTGTCCTTCGTCATCGTCCTCCTGCTGGCCATCGCCGGGGCCTTCGCGGGGACGTCCTACGCCTGGCTGTGGGTCCCCTCCTCCTACCTGCTGGCCTTCGGCCCGGCCCTGGTCGACGCCGTCGTGTACCACCGGACCGTGAGGGCGGAGGGCGTCGGCCTGCTGCGCTGCCTGCTGTGGGGACACCTCTTCCTCCTCTACGGCCTGCTCGCCGGCTGGTACGGGTGGCGGGCGCTCGGCCGTGAGATCGTCGGCCGCTCCGGCTGGGCCAAGACCGCCCGAGAGGCCCCCCTGCCGGAGCTGCCGCTGGCCGAGGGCGCCGTCTCGACAGAGGTGATGGCGTGAGGGCGCCCGCCACCGCCCGCGTCGGCGGGTACCGGCGGCCGAGCCGCGGCACCGTCGTGCTCCTCGTCGTCGCCGTCGTCGTTGCCGTCGTCGTCACCCTCGTCACCGTCCACCTGCTCAGGAGGGACGCCACGCACTGCGCACACTGGGACGTCGTCTTCAACGGCTACGGCTCGGCCTCCTGCACCGAGGACGTCCTCAGCCTGCGGCCCGCCGTCGCCACGGCCTCCGACGAGACCCACGCGGGCCTGGCCACCTCACGCACCGTCGCCGTCACCGAGGGGGAGGTGACCACCGTCCGGGCCACGGTGACCACCCGCGACCAGCTGCGCGAGGGGCAGGAGCCCAACCCGTGGGAGGTGGCCTGGATCCTGTGGTCCTATGAGACCAACGACCACTTCTACGCGCTCGTCCTCAAGCCCAACGGCTGGGAGGTCTCCAAGCAGGACCCCGCCCACCCCGGCTCACAGCGCTTCCTGGCCTCGGGCACGAGCCCCACCTACGCCGTCGGAACGCCCCACGAGGTCCTCCTGAGCATCGACACGACACAGCCCGACGCGATGACCGTGACGGTCGTCGTCAACGGCGCCGAGCTCGCCACCGTCTCCGACACCGACTCGCCGTACCGCTCGGGCAAGGTGGCCGCCTACACGGAGGACGCCGCGATCGACGTCCTCGTCGAGCCCGTGCGGGAGGCCGCCCCCGACAGCACCGCCAGCCCCAACCGAGAGGATGCATGATGACCACCACGACCGACGCCCGCACGCCCCGGGTCATGCTCGTCTACGGCACCCGGCCGGAGGCGATCAAGATGGCGCCGCTCGTGCGCGCCCTGCACGAGGACCCCCGCTTCGCGCCGGTCGTCGTCGTCACCGGGCAGCACCGCGAGATGCTCGACCAGGTCAACGACTTCTTCGGCATCACCCCGGACACCGACCTCGACATCCACACCCCCGGCCAGACCCTCACCGAGGTCACCGTGCGCACCCTTGAGGGCGTCGGCGCCGCCATCGAGGAGCACCGTCCCGACATCCTGCTCGCCCAGGGGGACACGACCTCGGCCTTCGCGGCCGGGCTCGCCGCCTTCTACCACCGCCTGCCCGTGGCCCACGTCGAGGCCGGGCTGCGCACCGGCTCCATCGCCTCGCCCTTCCCCGAGGAGGCCAACCGGCGGCTGCTCACCCAGGTCACCCGACTGCACCTGTGCCCGACGTCGCGCTCACGCGACAACCTCCTGCGCGAGGCGGTCAACCCGGCGGACCTCGTCGTCACCGGCAACACCGTCATCGACGCCCTGCTGGAGGCCGTCGACCGTCCCGTGTCCTTCTCCGACCCGCGCCTGGCCCAGGCCGTGGCGCAGGGCTCGCGGCGCGTCGTGCTCGTCACCGCCCACCGCCGCGAGTCCTGGGGGGAGCCCATGCGCTCCATCGGCCGGGCCGTCGCCCGGGTCGCCCGCAGCCACCCCGAGGACCTCGTCGTCCTGCCCGCCCACCTCAACCCCGGTGTGCGGGCCGCGATCATGCCGAACCTGGAGGGACTCGACAACGTCGTCATCACCGAGCCGCTGCCCTACGGCGAGTTCTGCGCCCTGCTCAACCGCGCCTACCTCGTCCTCACCGACTCCGGCGGCGTGCAGGAGGAGGCACCGTCCCTGTCCAAGCCGGTCCTCGTCATGAGGGAGAACACCGAGCGGCCCGAGGCGGTCGACGCCGGGGTGGCCCGCCTCGTGGGCACCGACGAGCTGACCGTCGTGTCCGCCGTCAGCACGCTGCTCGACGACGCACAGGCGTACGCGCGCATGGCCAACGCCGTCAACCCCTACGGGGACGGGCGCGCCACCGAGCGGATCGTCGCCGCCCTCGCCCAGCTGCTCGGGGTGGGGGAGCGGGTCGCCGACTTCGACCCCGCCCGCCCCGCCAGCCGGGCACGGCACGCGCGCACCGTCCCGACGCAGTGACGTCCCCTCACGGGCTGTCGAACACGAGATGAAGGAGACCACATGAGCACCCACCCGTCTCGACGGGGCCCAGTCGGCCTCGCCGCCCTCGCACTGGCCTGCGCCATCGGGCTCAGCGCCCAGCTGAGCGCACCCGCCGCCGGTGCCGCACCCCTGTCACCCGCACCCGTCGCCACGACGGCACCCTCCGCACCCGTGGACCCGGGCACGGCCGCCACCGACCCCGTTGACGCCGCTCCCGTGGAGGCGCCGCCCGAGCCCTCGGCCGCCGAGGAACGGGTGCTGCCGCTCGTCGACACCGGCGAGGCCACGCCCGAGGAGCTGCGGGCGCCAGCCGCGCCCGCAGCTGAGCCCGCCGTCAGGGACCTGGAGGCGACGGGCGAGCTGCCGGCGTCGGCCCGCACCTTCTCCACCAGCCAGGCGGGACCGGCCTCGACCCTCGTCCTCTACGACAGCACGGGCCCCTACGCGAGGATCGGCGAGTTCTACGCCCTGGGCATGGGGATGCTCGCCTCCCACTCGGGCACCGTCACCGCCATGCCGGTCGCCGACTACCAGGCGGGCCTGGCAGGCCGCTTCACCGCCGTCATCTACACGGGATCGACGTACAACGAGCCCCTGCCGCAGGCCTTCAAGGACGACGTGCTCACCGGCAACGTGCCCGTGCTGTGGTCCGGCTTCAACATCTGGCAGCTGACCGCCGACCCCCAGGACCGCGCCACCTTCACCTCCCGCTACGGCTGGGACGCCGCCACCTCCTACATCGACTCCGTCGACACGGTGACCGCCGTGAGCTACAACGGACGCTCCCTCAGCCGCGACCCGCTCAACACCGGCGGGCTGCTCGTGCCCCACATCCTGCGCCCCGAGGACGTCACCGTCCTGGGCACCGGCCGGTGCTCGCAGGTCTCAGGCGACCCCACGACCTGCTCCTCCCTGGCCCAGACCAGCGGCTCGGACCTGCCGTGGGCGGTGCGCTCGGGCAACCTCACCTACATCGGTGAGGTGCCCCTGTCCTACCTGTCCGAGACCGACCGCTACCTGGCCGCCGCGGACATCGTCCTGGACATGCTCCAGCCCGGTGCCGAGCCCGTCCGCCAGGCGGCCGTGCGCATCGAGGACGTCAACCCGACGACGCCCGCCGCCGAGCTGCGGGCCATCGTCGACTACCTCGTGGGTGAGGGCGTGCCCTTCCAGCTCGCGGTCGTGCCCATCTACACCGATGGCAAGGGCGCCTACAACGACGGCGTGGCCGAGACCTACACCCTGGCCGACAGCCCTGAGCTCGTCGAGGTCCTGGCCTACGCGGTCCAGCACGGCGGGACCCTCGTCCAGCACGGCACCAGCCACCAGTTCTCCACGCTCGACAACCCCTACAACGGCGTGAGCACCGACGACTTCGAGTTCATCCGCTCGTGGTGCACCCAGGTCAACGACGTCAACGCGCCCCAGGTGCGCTGCGAGGAGAGCTCGTGGGTGCAGATCGGCGGGGACCTGCCCGGTGTGGACGCCGCCTGGGCCGCCCAGCAGGTCCGCGCGGGCCAGGAGGTCTTCGCCTCGGTGGGGCTGCCCGTCCCGACGATCTTCGAGACGCCCCACTACGCGGCCACTCCCTCCGCCTACACGGGCATCTCCCAGGTCTACCCGGTGCGCTACGAGCGTGAGCTCCTGCACGTGGGCCTGCTCAGCGGGCAGACACCGGGGCCCTTCGACTACTACGGCCAGTTCTTCCCGTACTCCGTCAACGACCCCTACGGCACGCACATCCTGCCGGAGAACATCGGCAACGTCGCCCTGGAGGCCTACAACCAGCACCCGCCGCGCCTGCCCCAGAGGCTGCTGGCGGCCTCGGAGGCGAACCTCGTAGGCACCCACGCCACGGCGAGCTTCTTCTTCCACCCCTTCTACGACGTGTCCTACCTCAGGCAGACCGTCGAGGGGATCCGCGCGCAGGGCTACACCTTCGTGCCCGCCTCCGAGCTGCGATGAGCGACCGGGAGCAGCCCGCCGGGGACGGTGACGTCCCCGGCGCTCCCGGGCAGCCGCCGGCCGGGCCCGCTCACAGCCCCCGGCCTCAGCCGCCGGACCCGGAGCCCGCCGGGTGCCTCAGCCGCCGTCGGGCCCTGGGGGTCCTCACCGCCCTGGGCGCGCTGCTGCTCGCGCTTGTGGCCCTGGCGGACCACCTGCTGCGGCGGCGTGAGAGCCCGGACGAGCCGACGCCGTCCCCCGGCGAGCAGACGGGGGACGGCGACGTCGTGCTGCTCGACGTGGCCGGGGCCGACGGCCGGCTGCTTGGTCTGGACGAGCTGCTGCTGGTGGCAACCAACGGTGCCGGTGCCGACGAGCGCGACGACGCCCTGCTCGACGCCGACACCCTGGCGGTCCTGAGCCTGGCCCCCCTGGAGGCGGACGCCTCGGCCAGCGCCCGCCTCGAGCTGCCCCGGCAGGGCAGGGCCTGCCTGTCGATCTCCTGGCCCACCTCCGCGGGCTACTCGGCGCTCCTGGTGGACCTGCCCGGTCCGGGGCGCTACGCGCTGGCCGAGCTCGCCGCCCAGAGCCTGCACGCCTCACAGGCCGCCGCGGAGGCCGACGGGCTCATCGACCCGGTCACCGGTGCGGGCGTGGGGGACCTGCGGGCCGCCACCGAGCAGGCCCTCTCCTCCTGCCGCTCCGCTCCGGATGACGTGCAGCGGGCCGTACGTGCCTCCCAGGCCCTGGAGGCGGCCGCCTCGGCCCAGGTCGCCCTCGACCGCGCCCGCGCCCACCACGAGCCGGGCACCGCCATGCTCGGGGTCACCTTCACCTACCCTCCCGACCCTGCCGCGGTGGCGGCAGCGCTGGAGCCGCTGCGGGCCGCCCAGCGAGGCATCATCGTGCGCCTGGTCGTCACCGACACCGACGACCGTGACGAGATGGCCGCGTGGCGCACCTGCCTGGACGAGCTGCACGCCCAGGGCGCCCAGGCGATGGTCCAGATCTGCGACTCCCAGGCCGTGGCCTCCCTCGACGACGCGGCGTGGCGCCGCCGCCTCAGCCGCCTCCTGGAGGCATTCCCGGACGCTGACGCGTGGGAGACCGGCAACGAGATCGGAGGGGAGTGGCTGGGCGAGCGCGGCGTGACCCGTGCGCGTGAGGCAGCCCGCGCCCTCGCCCGCGACCCCGCGACCGCGCAGGCGACCCGCGTGCTCACCCTCTACTACCAGCTCGGCCAGGGCGAGGCCGAGGCCTCGACCTTCACCGTCGCCGGCGACGCCCTCGATCCGGGCCTGCTGGAGCTGAGCGACGTCGTCGGACTGTCCGTCTACCCGCAGTGGCACCCGCTGGGCGTCTCCGCCGACCGGGTCCTCGACGCCCTGTCCCAGGTGGCACAGGGGCGGCCGATCGCACTGACCGAGCTCGGCTACGGTGCCGAGGACCTGGACGAGGGCCCCTGGTGGTACGGCTCGCCCACGGACACCACCCTCGGGCGCGAGAGCGTCGCCCGGGACCTGACGGCCTCGGCGCTGTGCCGCCAGGACGTGTGGGCGGCCCCAATGTGGTGGTACTACCTGGAGGACGAGGAGGGCGCCGGGGCGGACGACGGCGTCGGCTCGACCCTTGCCGAGGCCGCGCAGGCGCCCCAGGCGCAGGCCGCCCGGACGCAGGCGCCGTGAGCGCCCGCGGGCCTGCGGGCGGTGAGTGTTTTCGCGTGCACCGGCGTTGCAGGCATGATGTCACCATGACGTCCCCGGACCCCGCTGCCCGTCTCGCCGTCCTCGCAGGCCCCACCGCCGTCGGAAAGGGAACGATCGTCGCCGAGCTGCGTCGCCGTCACCCCGATCTCTTCGTCTCCGTCTCCGCCACGACCCGCTGTCCCCGTCCGGGCGAGGTCGACGGCGTCCACTACCACTTCCTCAGCGACGCCGACTTCGACCGGCTCGTCGCCGAGGACCAGATGCTCGAGTGGGCGCTCGTGCACGGGCAGCACCGCTACGGCACGCCCCGCGGCCCCGTCGAGGCAGAGCTGGCCGCCGGGCGCCCCGCCCTGCTGGAGATCGACCTCGACGGCGCCCGCCAGGTGCGACTCGCCATGCCCGACGCCCTGCTCGTCTTCCTCGCCCCGCCCAGCTGGCAGGCGCTGGTCGACCGGCTCGTCGGCCGGGGGACCGAGGGCGGAGCCGAGCGGCAGCGGCGCCTGGCCACGGCACGCACGGAGATGGACGCCCAGGGAGAGTTCGACCACGTCATCGTCAACGACACCGTGGCACGTGCCACTGACGAGCTCGAGGGCCTGCTCGGCCTGGCGGGCTAGACTGTCCCGGTTACCGCACGGCCTCCTACGGCCGGTCACGCGCTCAGAAAGCAGGTCACGCACATGCTCGGTACCTCCCCCCAGCCCGAGGGCATCACGAACCCGCCCATCGACGACCTCCTGGAGAAGGTCGACTCGAAGTACGGGCTCGTGGTGGAGGCAGCCAAGCGCGCCCGCCAGATCAACAGCTACACCCAGCAGCTTGAGGACAACCACCTGGAGTTCTTCGGCCCCCTCGTCGAGGCCGACACGGAGGAGAAGCCGCTGGGCATCGCCCTGCGCGAGATCGCCCAGGACAAGCTCGAGGTCATCCCCGGTGACGTGGCCCGCGCCCGCCGCGCCGAGGCCGAGGAGGCCCGCCGCGCCGCCGAGGCCGACATGTTCTCCGACATCTCCCTGGATGCCCCGCTGTCCCTGGGTGAGGACGGCTCGGCCACGAGCCTTGACGACATCCAGTTCTGACGCCCCCGCAGTGTCCCCGCAGCGGATGAGCGTGCACGCCGTGTCCCCGTCCGGGGCGCGGCGTGTCGTCGTCGGTGTCTCCGGCTCCATCGCCGCCTACAAGGCGCCCACGATCGTGCGGCGCCTGCGCGAGGCCGGCCACGAGGTCAGGGTCGTCGCCACCGAGGCGGCCCTGCGCTTCATCGGCGCCCCCGCCCTCGCGGCGGTGTCCGGCGGACCGGTGTCCTGCGGCGTCTTCGACGACCCCGCCGCGGTCGAGCACGTCGCCGTGGGGGAGTGGGCCGAGCTCGTCCTCGTCGCCCCCGCCTCCGCCGACTTGCTTGCGCGGGTGAGGGCCGGCCGCGCGGACGACCTGCTCACCGCCACCATCCTGACGACGACGGCTCCGGTCGTGCTCAGCCCCGCGATGCACACCCAGATGTGGCTCAACCCCGCCACCGTCGACAACGTCGCCACCCTGCGCAGCCGCGGGATCGTCGTCATCGACCCGGCCGAGGGGCGCCTGACGGGCGCGGACAGCGGCACCGGGCGCCTGCCCGAGCCCGAGGTCATCATCGACGAGGCCCTGCGCGCTCTGGCCGACAGGCACGCGCAGGGCGCCGCCTCCGCCGACCTGGCGGGGTGCCACGTCGTCGTCTCGGCCGGGGGCACCCGTGAGCCGCTGGACCCGGTGCGCTTCCTGGGCAACCGCTCCTCAGGCCGCCAGGGCGTGGCCGTGGCGCGCGCCGCCGCCGCCCGGGGAGCGCGCGTCACCCTCGTGGCCGCGAACCTCAGCGCCGACGTGCGCTCCGGGCTGCCCCAGGCGGTCACCGTCGTCGAGGTCGGCACCGCCCTTGAGCTCCAGGACGCTGTGAGGGCGGCGTGCGCCGACGCCGATGCCGTCGTCATGGCCGCCGCCGTCGCCGACTACCGTCCCGCCCGCGTGCACGCGGCCAAGCTCAAGAAGCACGGCCTGGCTGAGGACGGGCAGGACGGGGCCGGGGGCCGTCCCGCACCCATCGAGCTCGTCGAGAACCCGGACGTGCTCGCCGGCCTCGTCAGCGACCCGCCGCGCACCGACGGCCCCCCCACCCTCGTGGTCGGCTTCGCCGCGGAGACGGGCGACGCCGACGGCAGTGTCCTCGCCCACGGTGCCGCCAAGGCCCGACGCAAGGGCGCGGACCTGCTGGCCGTCAACGCGGTGGGCCAGGACCTGGGCTTCGGCGACGTGCCCAACGCCGTCGTCGTGCTTGACGCGCAGGGCACGGAGGTCGCCCGCGCCGAGGGCTCCAAGGACGACGTCGCACGCGCGCTCGTCGCCCTGCTCGCCCAGCGGCTGAGGGCACGGGCCCGCTGATCCCGGCGGCCGCGCACCGGGGACGTGCGCCGACGCACAGCGACGCCCGGCCTCGCGGCTCGGTCGGTGTCTCAGGCCGCCGGTAGGCTGTGCGCGTGAACTCCTCCCTCCGTCTCTTCACCTCCGAGTCCGTCACCGAGGGCCACCCGGACAAGATCTGCGACCGGATCTCCGACTCCGTCCTCGACGCGATCCTCGAGCAGGACCCTGCCGCCCACGTCGCCGTCGAGACCATGATGACCACCGGTCTCGTCCACGTCGCCGGCGAGGTGACGACGAGCGCCTACGTGGAGATCCCCCAGATCGTGCGCGACGAGATCGTCGCCATCGGCTACGACTCCTCCGACGTGTGCTTCGACGGGCGCTCCTGCGGCGTGTCGATCTCCATCGGCCAGCAGTCCCCGGACATCGCCGCGGGCGTCGACAAGGCGCTGGAGGTGCGCGGTGACAGCGGTGGGCTGGACCCGCTCGACGTCCAGGGCGCCGGGGACCAGGGGCTCATGTTCGGCTACGCCTGCACCGAGACCGCCGAGCTCATGCCGCTGCCGATCCACCTGGCCCACCGCCTCGCCGAGCGCCTGACCGCCGTGCGCAAGCAGGGCGTCGTCCAGGGCCTGCGCCCCGACGGCAAGACCCAGGTGACCATCGGCTACGACGGCGAGCGCGCCGTGAGCCTGACGAACGTCGTCCTGTCCACCCAGCACGACGAGGACCGCAGCCGCGCCTGGCTGCACGACGCCCTCGTGGCGGAGGTCCTCACCCCGGTGCTCCTGGCCGAGCAGGACAAGGGCCTGGACATCGACGTCAGTGGCGCCGAGGTCCTCGTCAACCCCTCGGGGCAGTTCATCATCGGCGGTCCCGCCGGGGACGCGGGCCTGACCGGCCGCAAGATCATCGTCGACACCTACGGCGGCATGGCCCGCCACGGGGGTGGCGCCTTCTCCGGCAAGGACCCCTCGAAGGTGGACCGCTCGGGTGCCTACGCCATGCGCTGGGTCGCCAAGAACGTCGTCGCCGCCGGGCTGGCCGAGCGCTGCGAGATCCAGGTCGCCTACGCGATCGGCTCCGCCCGTCCCGTGGGCCTGTACATCGAGACCTTCGGCACCGAGACGGTCGAGGTGCGCCGCATCCAGGCGGCCGTGCGGGAGGTCTTCGACCTGCGTCCCGCCGCGATCATCCGCGACCTGGAGCTGCTGCGCCCCCTGTACCGCACGACGAGCGCCTACGGGCACTTCGGACGTCCCGGCTTCACCTGGGAGGACACGAGCCGCGCGGCACAGCTGCGCGCCGCCGTCTGAGCCGACGGGACGGCGCGGCCACCACGAGCTGAAGGAGGGGGCGATGAGCGGGCACGGCCAGCAGGAGGCGCTGCTCATCGCCCCCGCCCCCGCACAGCGCGAGATTCCCGGTGAGGGGGTCGACAATCCCGTCGCCCGGGTCCTGCTCGACTCCGGGGTACCCCACCTGGACCGTCCCTTCGACTACCTCGTGCCCGCCGAGCTCGACGTCGCCGCCGCCGAGGGCGTGCGCGTCGTCGTGCGCTTCGGCGGCCAGGAGGTCCACGGCTGGGTCTGGGAGCGCGCCTCGACCACCACCCACACCGGGCGCCTGGCGCCGCTGCGGCGCGTCGTCTCCGACCTGCCGGTCGTGCCCGAGGGCACCCGGCGCCTCGTGGACGCCGTCGCCGTCCGCACGGCGGGCACCCGCTCGGACGTGCTGAGGCTGGCCGTTCCGTCCCGGCACGCGAGCACCGAGCGCTCCGAGCGGGAGCGGAGCCCCCGTCGGCCGCTGCCCGTCCACGAGCGTCCCCGCGCGCGGCCCACCGGCTGGGGCGCCTACGACGGCGGCGCCGAGTTCCTGGAGGCGGTCGCCGACGCAGGCTCCCCCCGGGCGGTGCTCACCGCCCTGCCCGAGCGCGCGGGGGCCGTCGAGTCCTGGCAGAGCCTGCTCGCCCAGGCCGTGCGGGCCGCCCTCAGCGCCGGGCGCGGCGCCCTCGTCACCGTCGCCACCACCGCCCAGGCCGAGGCCCTCGCCGAGTCCCTGGGCGCAGGCCTCGACGGGGAGGAGGTGCTGGTCCTCAGCGCCGAGCACGGTCCTGCCCGCCGCTACCGGGTCTTCACCCGGCTCCTGCTGGGGCACGCGCGGGTCGTCGTGGGCACCCGGGCCGCCGTCTTCGCCCCGGTGCGGGACCTCGGGCTCGCTGTCATCTGGGACGACGGCGACGACCGCCTCGACGAGCCCCGCGCCCCCTACGTCCACGCCCGCACCGTCCTGGCCCTGCGCAGCGGCCTGGAGCACTGCGCCCTGCTCATCGCCTCGCGCTCACGCAGCGTCGAGGCACAGTCCTACGTCCAGCAGGGGTGGGCCCGCGACCTCCCGGCCCCGCGAGCGCTCATCCGCGCCGCCGTGCCGCGCATCCAGGTGCCCGGGGACAGCGACCTGGCGCGCGAGGGCGCCAGCGGGCACGCCCGCATCCCCTCCCTGGCGCACCGGGTGCTGCGCCGCGGCCTGGAGGACGGCCCCGTCCTCGTGCAGGTCGCGCGCTCGGGCTACGCCCCCGTGCTCGTGTGCGCCACCTGCCGTCTCAGCGCCCGCTGCCACGCCTGCTCGGGGCCGCTGACGATGGGACGGCGCGGTGAGACCTCCTGCCGCTGGTGCGCGCGCCCCGGGATCGGCTGGGCCTGCCCGGGCTGCGGCGGCACCCGGCTGCGCATGGCCGGCTCGGGGTCGGTGCGCACCGGCGACGAGCTCGGACGCGCCTTCCCGGGCGTTCCGGTCGTGGTCTCCGGCGCCCGGGCCGAGCACGGCGTCGTCACAGAGGTCTCCCGCGCCCCCCGGATCGTCGTCGCCACCCCCGGCGCGGAGCCCGTCGCCGAGGGCGGCTACGCGGCCGTCCTGCTGCTCGACGGCGCCGTGCTGTCCTCGCGGCCCGAGCTCGGCGCCTCCAGCGAGGCCCTGCGCCGGTGGGCCAACGCCGTCGTCCTGGCCCGCCACGACGCGCCGGTCATCCTCCTGGGCTCGCCGGACCTCAGGGTCTCCCAGGCGCTGCTGCGCTGGAACCACGCCGGCTTCGCCGCCGAGGAGCTGCGTGAGCGCCACGAGCTGGCGCTGCCGCCCGCGGTGCGCTGCGCCCGGCTCGACGGCGCGCCCCAGGCCGTGGAGGCCTACGTCGAGGCCGCCCGCGCACGGGGCTGGGACGTCCTGGGGCCCGTCCACGTGCCCGGGCCTGCCGAGGCGGACACGGCCGCGCAGGTGCGCGCCCTCATCAGGGTGCCGCTGGCCGAGGGGCGTGAGCTCGCCCAGGCGCTGCGCCTGCAGGCGCGTGAGCGCTCCGTGCGCCGTGAGGAGCCGGTGCGCATCGAGCTCGACCCCACGGTGCTGTGGTGAGAGCGGGCGCAGTAGCGTGGGCATGAGACACCCGAGTCGGCCCCGAGCCTGAGGAGACACCGTGGAGCACAGCCACCTGCCCGCACCGGGGACCGGGAACGCACCCCGGCCCGGTGCCCGCGCCACCGGCGCCGTCGAGACGGTCATCCTCGACTGGGGCAACGTCATGCACCGGTGGCAGGCCGACGGCGCCGTCGCCGGCCGGGTCGAGCCCGACCTGTGGGCCGAGCTCATGAGCACCGGCGAGTTCGCCAGGTGGAACCAGATGTGGGACGCCGGCGCCACCCTCGAGGAGGTCCTGGACGCCGTCGCCGCCGAGCAGCCCGGCCGCAGCGACAAGGCCCGGGCCATGCGCACCTACTGGGAGCACTTCGAGCACAGCCTCACCGGCCCCGTCGAGGGCACCGCCGCCCTCGTGGACGCGCTGCTGGAGGCCGGCACCCCCCTGTACTGCCTGACGAACTTCAACCACCTGCTGTGGCCGCACGGGCTCTCCCGCGTGCCCCAACTCGCCCGCTTCGAGGGCATCGTCGTCTCCGGCCAGGAGCGCCTGGCCAAGCCCGACCCCCGCATCTACCGTCTCCTGCTGGAGCGCTACGGCCTGGACGGTGCACGCACGCTCTTCGTCGACGACTCGGCCGCCAACATCGCCGGGGCCCAGGCCGTGGGCCTGGCGACCCACCACTTCACCACCGCCGTCGGCCTGCACGAGGACCTGGCGGCACGCGGCCTGCTGCCGGTAGCCCTAGACTGAGCGGCGTGCGTGTTCTCTTCGCTGGGACCCCTGAGGTCGCCCTGCCCGTGCTGCGTGCGCTCATCGACCATGAGGACCATGAGGTCGTCGGCGTCCTGACCCGTGCCGACGCCCGCCGCGGCCGCGGCCGGACCCTGCACCCCTCCCCGGTGGCCGCCCTCGCCCGCGAGGCGGGCCTGGACGTGCGCACCCCCGCGACCCTCAAGGACGAGGACACCCAGCGCTGGGTCGAGGGCCTGGACGCCCAGGTGGCCGTCGTCGTCGCCTACGGCAGGATCGTCCCCCCAGCCCTGCTGGACGTGCCCGTGCACGGCTGGCTCAACCTCCACTTCTCCCTCCTGCCCGCCTGGCGCGGCGCCGCACCCGTCCAGCGGGCCATCATGGCGGGGGACCGGATGACCGGCGCCAGCGTCTTCCGTCTCGAGGCCGGGCTCGACACCGGCCCCGTCTACGCCACCCGCCCCGAGCCCGTGGGCCCGCGCGACACCGCCGGCGACCTGCTCGCCCGTCTCGCCGAGGCCGGAGCCCCCCTCGTCCTCGACGTCCTCGCCCGCCTGGCGGAGGGCACCGCCGTCGCCACCGCCCAGGCGGAGCAGGGCGTCAGCCTCGCACCGACCCTCTCGCCCGCCGACGGCGAGGTCGACTGGACCCGTCCCGCCCATGACATCGACCGCCAGGTCCGGGGCGTCACCCCCGCCCCGGGCGCCCGCACGAGCTACCTGGGCGCCCCGATGCGCCTGGGTCCCGTGGAGCCGGTGGGCAACGGCGCACCACCCGTGGTCCTGGCACCGGGCGAGCTGCACGTGACCAAGCGCGAGGTCCTCGTGGGCACCGGAACCACGAGCCTGCGTCTGGGACGTGTCGCCCCCGCCGGCAAGGCCTGGATGGACGCCGAGGCCTGGGCCCGCGGTGCCCGGCCCGCTGCCGGTGCACGCCTGGGTGACGACGGGCAGGCGCGCTGATGGGCGCCCAGCCGGGCCGTCGTGCGCAGCCGGGCCGTCGCCCCGGAGGACGCGCACAGGGACGACCCAGCGGGCGCACCGGCGCACCCGACCCGGCACGCCAGCTGAGCCTGGAGGTCCTCACCAAGGTCCGCCGGGACGGCGCCTTCGCCAACCTCATCCTGCCGCCCATGCTGGACGCCGCCCGCCTGGGGCGGCGGGACGCGGGCTTCGCCACGGCCCTGACCTACGGCACCCTGCGTCTGCAGGGCCGCTACGACGCGATCCTCGCCCGCTGCGTCGACCGGCCGCTGGACAGGCTCGACGGCGTCGTCCTCGACGTCCTGCGCCTGGGCGCCCACCAGCTGCTGGGGATGCGGGTGGCCACCCACGGGGCCGTCGACGCCTCCGTGAGCCTGGCCACCCGCGCCGCCGGACGCGGGGCAGCCGGCCTCGTCAACGCCGTGCTGCGGCGCGTGGCCGCCAAGGACCTGGACGCCTGGCTCCAGGAGGTCACCGCCGAGGCCCCGGACGCGCTCACCGCCCTGGCGCTCACCGAGTCCCACCCCCTGTGGATCGTCAAGGCCATGCGTCAGGCACTCATGGCCGCCTCACGTCCCCAGGAGGAGCTGACGGCGCTGCTGGCCGCGGACAACACCGATCCCGAGGTCGTCCTGTGCGCCCGGCCCGGCCTCATCGCGCCCGAGCAGCTCGCCCGGCAGGTCCGCCAGGCCGTCGAGGCCGAGCCCCGCCCGGGCGACCTCAGCCCCTACGCCCTGGTCCTGCCCGGATGCGACCCCGGTCGGCTTCCGGCCGTGCGCGACTCGCGCGCGGGCGTGGAGGACGAGGGCTCCCAGCTCGCCGCCCTCGTGCTGGCCGACGCCCCCCTGGAGGGCCGCGACGAGCGGTGGCTCGACCTGTGCGCCGGACCCGGCGGCAAGGCCGCCCTGCTGGCGGCGCGCGCCGCCCAGCGCGGGGCCCGTCTGGTCGCCAACGAGGTCACGCCCCACCGCGCCGAGCTCGTGCGCTCGGCCGTGCGGGCCGTTGCCGACGGCGTCGTCGAGGTTCGCTGCGAGGACGGGCGCCTGTACGGTGAGGCCGAGCCGGGCCGCTACGACCGGGTCCTCGTGGACGCCCCCTGCTCGGGGCTGGGGTCGCTGCGGCGCCGGCCCGAGGCCCGTTGGCGCAGGCAGGCCTCGGAGGTCACCGAGCTCGCCGCGCTGCAACGCAGCCTGCTCACCAGCGCCCTGGGGACCGTGCGCGTGGGCGGGCTCGTCGCCTACGTCACCTGCTCACCGCACGTCATGGAGACCCGCCTCGTCGTCGAGGACGTCGTCAAGCGCCTGGCCCGCACGGGCCGGGAGATCGAGGTCCTGCACGCCGGTGACGTCGCCACCCGGATCGCTCCCGTCCCACCGGCGGGAGCCGACCAGCCGATGCTCCAGCTGTGGCCCCACCTGGACGCCTCGGACGCCATGTTCTGCGCCCTGCTGCGGCGCAGGTCCTGACCGAGCCTCACGCCGTACCGACGCCGACCCCTAAGGAGCCCTGATGACACCGCGCGCCGCCATCCACCCCTCGATCCTCAACGCCGACCAGGCGCACCTGGCTGACGAGCTCGCCCGTGTCGAGGGCGCCGACGGCCTGCACCTGGACATCATGGACAACCACTTCGTCCCCAACCACTTCGGTGGCCCCTCCTTCGCCCAGGCGGTGCTCGCCCACACGCGCCTGCCCGTGGACGTCCACCTCATGATCGACGACGCGGACCAGTGGGCCCCCCAGTACGCGGAGATGGGCTGCGCGATCGTCACCCCCCACATCGAGGCCACGAGGGCCCCCTTCGTCCTGGCCCGCGAGCTGCACCGCCTGGGTGCCGGCGTCGGCCTCGCCCTGAGGCCCACGACACCGTTGAGCGCCGTCGAGCAGGTCCTGCCCGAGATCGACCTGCTGCTGCTCATGACCGTCGAGCCTGGCTTCGGGGGACAGGCCTTCATCGAGCCCATGCTCGGCAAGATCGCGGCGGCACGCCGTCTGCTGAGCGAGCACAACCTCGAGCTGCGCATCCAGATCGACGGCGGGGTCCAGCGCTCGACCATCGAGCGGGCCGCCGAGGCGGGGGCCTCGGTCTTCGTGGCCGGCTCGGCCGTCTACCGCGCTGACGACGCCCTGGCGGAGATCGAGCACCTGCGCGCGCTCGCCGCCCGACACCACCACTGAGAGCTTGTAGGAATCCTCTCAACCTCGGGGTGCATCTCCTGGCCCTCACCAGCACGGCCCCGACCGCCCATGATTTCGCGGCTCGGCGCCCGGTCCACAACAGGACAACGACGTTTTGTGTGATGCCCACAAGTGATTTTTGAGTGCTCGGCCCATTAGCGTGGAACCACAGTCGCACTCTCGCCCGACCCTTGTACGGAACAGAGTGAGGCAGGCCTGCCGGACGAGCGGGGGCGTCGGCGTCACGACGTCGGCACCCACGTCCGGCCCGGGCGGTCCACCGGCACGGGACTTTGTGTCGGACCTCCATCGCCCGGGGAGATCCGAGACACAGAGGAGCACCGTGCCCACGAGCGCGACCACCAGGAGCCTCGACCGCGTCCTCATCGCCAACCGCGGTGAGATCGCCCTGCGGGTCATCCGAACCGTCCGGGACCTCGGCGGCACGTCGATCCTGCCGTACACCCCCGAGGACCTCATGTCCCCGGCCGCCGAGCTCGCCGACGAGTCCTACGCGCTGCCCGAGGGCAGCGGCTACACCGACGCCGAGGCCGTCCTCGCCCTCGTGCGCGAGACCGGGGCCGACGCCGTCCACCCCGGCTACGGCTTCCTGTCCGAGAACGACGCCTTCGCCCAGGCCGTCGCCGATGCCGGAGCCGCCTGGGTGGGTCCCAGCCCCAGCGCCATGCGCGCCCTGGGGGACAAGATGAGCGCCCGCGCCACCGCCGAGCGGGCGGGCGTCGCTCCTGTGCCGGGCATCACCGACTCCGTCACCGACCCCGAGACGGTCATCGCCTTCGCCGCCGAGCACGGCTACCCCGTCGCCCTCAAGCGCACCGACGGCGGCGGCGGGCGCGGCATCACCGTCCTGACCGACGACGAGCAGGTGCGCACCACCCCCGCCTTCGCCTCCGCGGCCGCCGGCGCCGGCACCCTCATCCTCGAGAAGTTCGTCACCGCCGCCCGTCACGTCGAGACCCAGTGCGCCCGCGACTCCCACGGCGGCTTCGCCGTCGTCTCCACCCGCGACTGCACCCTCCAGCGCCGCAACCAGAAGCTGCTCGAGGAGGCCCCGGCGCCCTACCTGCCCGAGGGCATCCACGAGCGCCTCGTCGAGGCCTCGCGGCGCCTGCTGGAGACCGTCGACTACGTCGGCGTCGCCACCTGCGAGTTCCTCCTCACCCCCGAGGCCGACCTGTGGTTCCTTGAGGTCAACCCCCGCCTGCAGGTCGAGCACTGCGTCTCCGAGGAGGTCACCGGCACCGACCTCGTCGAGACCCAGCTGCGCATCGCTGCCGGGGGCGCCCTGGGCGACGTTCCCCAGGTGCGCGGGCACTCCCTGGAGCTGCGCATCACCTGCGAGGACCCCGCCACCGGCATGTCGCCCTCCACCGGCGCCATCACCCGTCTGCGCTGGCCGGCCGGCCCCGGCATCCGCATCGAGTCCGGCGTGGTCGAGGGTGATGTCGTCACCCCGCTCTTCGACCCCATGCTCGCCAAGATCGTCGTCACCGGTGCCACCCGCGAGCAGGCCTTCGCGCGTGCCCGTCGCGCGCTGCGCGAGACCGTCGTCGAGGGCGTCACCGTGTGCACCGCCCTGCACGAGCACGTCCTGTCACGCCCCGAGCTCACCGGCCCCGACGCCGACGGCGGCCTGGGCGTCACCACCCGCTGGATCGAGCAGTCGGTGCTGCCGTCCCTGTCCGCCCCGGGAGCCACGAGCGTGCCCGGGCTGGGCGCGGTCCCCGCCGCCGACGTCAACGCGGAGGCCGGGACACGCACCCGCTCCACCTACGTCATCGAGCTCAACGGCCGCCGCCTGAGCCTGACCCTGCCCGACGGGATCCTCGGCGGACCCGGCGCGCGCCACAACGTCGGCGCCCGCCCCCACCGGGCCCCCCAGCCGCTGCGCTCGCGCGCACGCGCCCGCGCGGCGGGCG
>ERZ772917.522-NODE-522-length-26964-cov-4.647404_pt1 | contig 26964 bp, 12 predicted proteins | sample MGYA00511187_ERZ772917 | MGnify/ENA primary metagenome ERZ772917 (study PRJEB29015, sample SAMEA2737925) | human oral metagenome | biome: human oral; feature: human-associated habitat; material: dental | place: China | collected 2012 ...
CCCGCGCGGAATAAGGGCTTCCGGGGCGTCTGCCCGCAAACGCCCGATTGACGCGGGTTTCGGAGATACCCCACCTGAAACGCCCTAGGGACGCGGGCTTCAGCGCTACCCGGCCTGAAATGCCCACCGGACGTGGGTTAGCGGGAGGTATCCCGGAAACGCCCAAAAGACGTCGGCCTGCGGCCGGTCACTGTGGGCGTTCAGCCCGCTAGCCATTACACGCACTCAACGCCCTTGGCGCATCTCCTCCAGCGCCCGCCGGGCTTGGCGTGTCGCTTCAGCATTTTCTGCATTTTCTGTCTGCGCAGCGGCTTTCTCAAACCATTCGCGCGCCTTGGCGTAATCCCGCGCGACGCCTCGGCCAGCGTGATACATCAACCCAAGGTTGTATTGCGCCGCTGCCAGCCCTTGGGCAGCCGCTTTCTCGAACCATTCGCGCGCCTTGATGTAATCCTGCGTAACGCCTTGACCGTGGTAATGCATCAAGCCTAGGCCGTACTGTGCCTGTGCATCGCCGCGTTCCGCCCAGGGGCGCAGCAATCGCACGGTCTGGGCGTAATTTTTTTGCTGCATCGCGCGCAGCACCGCCTGCCGCGCTTCCCTCGGCATCTGCGCCAGGGCTAAACTGGCGGACAGGAGCATGCAGACGCCCAGCAAAAGCTTTTTCATCGTTTGATCTCCCTTTGTGTGATTCGCAGTGTTGAGCAAATGAAGGTACGACGCATTATATAGAGCGGCTGTTTGCTAAGCGCGCTCAACCCCTTCAGCGTATTCTCTCCAGCGCCTACCGCTCGGCGCTCCGTCTTTTCCCCCACCGCTCCAGCCCGCGTAAAACGGGCTTCTCCGGCCAGGCAGGCCGGGAACCCGCGCGGAATAAGGGTTTCCGGGGCATCTGCCCGCAAACGCCCGATTGACGCGGGTTTCGGAGATACCCCGCCTGAAATGCCCAAAAGACGCGGGCTTCGGCGCTACCAGTCTGAAACGCCCACCGGACGTGGGTTAGCGGGCAAGCATCCCGCAAACGCCCGAAATACGGGGGGTTCCGGCGGGCGATTTTTAGGGGGTTGCTGTTAATCAGCCGGGGCGTGGAGGAAGTGGCTCCGTCTTAACGGGTGCGCAAGCGGCCTTGCGGTGAGTGCGAACCCGCGCTTCAGAAACATGTTCCGGTTCAATGAATGTAGGCAGCCATTTAAGGAAAACGCAGGCAGCAACAACCGTATGGCTGAAACGCCCGCTGGGAGTGGGTTAGCGAGGGCTGGCGGGTAGGTACCCCGGAAACGCCCAAAAGACGCGGGCTTGCGGCCGGTCGCTGCGACTGGTCGCGGATGTTCAGTTCGCCGCACTCCGTGCAGGCAAATGCCTAAAGGACACCGGTTCCAGCCGATCGTTGCGGACGGTCACTGCAAGCGTTCAGCCCGCGGCCGTTAGCCGCCGCCGCGCTTCGTAGAGGCAGACGCCGGCGGCGACGGAGACATTGAGGCTTTGCACCGAGCCAAGCATGGGAATGGTGACGAGCTGGTCGCAGGTTTCGCGCGTCAGGCGGCGCAGGCCAACACCCTCGGCACCCAGCGCCCAGGCCGTGCCCGCCGGCCATTGCGCGCTGTAAAGATCTTCCTGTCCTTCGGCATCGGCGCCAATCACCCAGATGCCGCGTTCCTGAAGTTCGCGCAGCGTGCGGGCGAGATTGGTCACGGTGATATAGGGCACGCTTTCCGCCGCGCCGCTGGCGACTTTGATAGCCGCCTGCGTCAGCCCGGCGGCGCGGTCCTTGGGGGCAATGACGGCATGCGCGCCGACGGCATCGGCCACGCGCAGGCAAGCGCCCAGGTTGTGCGGGTCCTGAATGCCGTCGAGGATAAGCAGAAAGGCGGGTTCTTCGAGCGTATCGAGAACGTCGTCGAGCGCCACCGGCCGCCGCTGGCCAAGGACGCGGGCGACGACGCCCTGATGGCGCATCCGTCCGCCGGCCATGCCGTCGAGCCGCTTGCCGTCGACCGCCATGACGCGCACGCCGTGCAATTCGGCATGACGCAGGAGGTCGCGCATGCGGGCGTCACGCCGCTCGCCGTCGATGAAGATTTCAAGAATGGCCTCCGGCTGGTGCCGCAGTTTGGCGATGACGGCATGGAAGCCGTGAATGAAGCCGGCAGCGGTCGATGCGGGTGCGCCGGAATGCGAAGACTGACTCATAAAAATTCAATCCTCCGTTCAGTGCTTTGCGGATTTCCCGGAGCGGCGCGTTGTGCCGGCAGACGTGCGTCCGGATCGGCCGGGCGAAGCTTTTTTCGGCGCCCTTTCTGATGCTTTTCCTAATGCCTTGCGCGCTGTCTTTTGCGCTGTTTTTTGCGCTGCTTTTTTCACCTTTTTCGCCTCTTTTGCCTTTTTTCCGACGTCCTTTTCCGGACGCGGCGACGCGCCCGATTCGGCCGCCTGCCATTCGGATGGGGCGGGTGGAGCAATCCGAGCGGCTTCGTCGGCGTCGGCCAGGACAAAATCGATGCGCCCGCTTTCCAGATCGGCGCGCACCAGCTTGACGCAGAGGCGGTCGCCAAGCCGGAAACGCCGGCCGGTGCGTTCGCCCAGCATTTCATGGCGCACCGGGTCGAACTGGAAGTAGTCCTCGCCCAGCTCGGATACATGCACCAGCCCTTCGACATACACCGCATCAAGCGTCACGAACACGCCAAAGGGCACGACCGAGGCGATCGTTCCGACAAAAACTTCGCCGATGCGCTCGCGCATGTAGTAGCACTTGAGCCAGTTCGTCACATCGCGCGTCGCTTCGTCGGCGCGCCGCTCGGTCATCGAACAGTGCAGGCCGATGTCGTCCCACTTGCCGGGCCGGTACGTCGCGCCCGCGAGCAGCGCCTTGATCGCCCGATGCACAAGCAGGTCGGGATAGCGCCGGATCGGTGAAGTGAAGTGCGTGTAGTGCTCGTAGGACAGGCCGAAGTGGCCGACGTTGTCCGGGCTATACACCGCCTGCCGCAGCGAGCGCAGCATCGCCGTTTGCAGGAGCGCGGCATCCGGGCGGGATTTGACCGTTTCCATCAGCGCCGCATAATCCTTGGCAGCCGGATGCGCGCCGCCCGACAGGCTGAGGCCAAATTCCTTGAGAAAAGCGCGCAGTTGTTCGAGTTTTTCCGGCGTCGGCCCTTCATGCACGCGGTACAGGCACGGATGACGGTGCTTTTCGAGGAAATCGGCGGCGCACACGTTGGCCGCCAGCATGCATTCTTCGATGAGCCGGTGCGCGTCGTTACGCTCGACCGGCACGATATTCTCGATTTTCCCCTGGTCGTTGAACAGCATCATCGTTTCCACCGTCTCAAAATCGATCGCGCCGCGTTTGCGCCGCGCTTTGAGCAGGAGGCCGAACAGCGTATATAAAGCCCGCAGCGAGGGTTGCACCGGCGGCGGAATGGCCTGACCGGACGCCGCCGGGTCTGTCGCTGCATCTGCCGCCGGGTCTGCTGCGGCGCCGGACAGCCACGCCCAGACCTGCGTGTAGGTCAGCCGCGCCGCCGAACGGAACACGGCCGGATAAAAAGCATACGCCTTGACAAGGCCGCCAGCGCTGATCTCCATGTCGCAGACCATCGCCAGCCGATCGGCCTCGGGATTAAGCGAGCACAGGCCGTTGGACAGCTTTTCCGGCAGCATGGGAATGACGCGACGCGGGAAATACACCGAATTGCCGCGCGCAAATGCCTCACGGTCGAGCGCCGCGCCCGGCCGCACGTAATGGCTGACGTCGGCAATCGCCACCACCAGCCGCCAGCCGCGCCCTTTTTTCTCGGCGAAAACGGCGTCGTCGAAATCCTTGGCCGTTTCGCCGTCAATCGTCACCAGCGGCAGATCGCGCAGGTCGCATCGTCCGTCCAGATCGGCTTTTCTGACTTTGGCCGGCAAGGCGCGGGCTTCCTTGACGGCTTCGGGCGAAAATTCAAAAGGCAGCTCATGCTTGCGCAGGGCGATTTCGATTTCCATGCCGGGGTCGGCGTAATTGCCGAGAACTTCGACAACACGGCCGATCGGCTGCGAATGCCGCGTCGGCTGCTCGATGATTTCGACCATCACCACCTGGCCTGCTGTGGGCTGGAGCCGTTTGCCGGCCTGTTTGCCAGCCTTTTGATCGGCAACGATGAGGATGTCCTGGTGAATTCGCCGGTTTTCGGGCGCCACCAGCATGATGCCGTGCTCGACCAGCACGCGCCCGACGATCCGGCTGTTGGCGCGCTCGGTCACTTCGACAATCGCCGCCTCGCGCCGCCCCTTGCGATCGATGCCGGTCACGCGCACCAGCGCCCGGTCCCGGTGCAGTACCTTGGTCATCTGCTTGGCATCGAGAAAAAGATCGTCGCTGCCATCGTCCGGGATGAAGAAGCCATAGCCGTCCGGATGCCCCTCGACCCGCCCGGCAATGAGGCTGGCGCGTTCCGGCAGGATGTACGCCCCCTTGCGGTTGCGCATCAATTGCGCCTCGCGCTCCATCGCCGCCAGACGACGCACGAATGGCTCGCGCTCGGCCTTGCGCACATCGAGCAGGTCGCAAAGAAAATCCAGACTGACCGGCCGGCCTTGCTCGGTCAGCGTCTGCACGATGTATTCGCGGGAAGGCAGCGGCAGCTCATATTTCGCCATTTCACGCTGGAAAAACGGGTCGTTTTTTCTGATTTTTGAAAGCTTTCTTATTGACATTTGAGTTCATTCCCTTAGAATGCGGCCTTCGCTTCGTCGTTATGCAGGCCCAGGTGGCGAAATTGGTAGACGCGCTAGGTTCAGGTCCTAGTGGTGGCAACACTGTGGGGGTTCGAGTCCCTTCCTGGGCACCAGGCAACATTAAACGCTGATTGCCCCGCGCCGTCAATTAAAACAAAGACTTACACACCAGGCGCAACACAGCCGCATGGGCAACGCAAAAACTCCGGCTCTCCTCGCACAACCCGCGGCATTCTATCCGCTCTCCTCCCATTCGGGAGTTCTCACGTAACCTGCGGCAAGCCGTCCCTTCTGCCCATTTCATCCCCCTTTCAAATAGTTCAACAGCGCTTCGCTTGTTTTCTTTCCGGGTGGCGAAGCCGCGCCGCAGCCCGGCAGCATTGCAGCACGTTTTGCAGCATGTTTCCAAGCATGCGCGTTGTTCATGCGCGTCCTTGGATCGCGCTCAGGGTCGCTGCCACCATGCGCGCACCCGTCCGGCGCATCAAAAACCAACAAATCGCAAGACCTGATCATCCTTGATCACACTGAAGCTGGATGCAGGAGAAACAATAAAAAAGCGCGCGGGATCAGCATCATGCTGCCAAACCCCGCGCGCCGGTTGCGGATGCGAAATTCCGATCCTCACATCCGGGCGTTCAGCCCTGTGCGGCAAACGCATCCAGGACGCGCGCCGAATACGCCACAGCGGCACCGGCATTCATCGCCACCGCAACGCCCAGCGCTTCGGCAATCTCCTCGCGGCTGACGCCCAGTTTGGCGGCCTCCGCCACATGCATGGTGATACAGCCGTCACAGCGCGTGGTCACAGCCACGGCCAGCGCAATCAATTCGCGCGTTTTTGCGTCGAGATGCTGCGTCTTCTTGCCCGCACCAGCGAGCGCCTGGTAGCCAGCAACGGTATCCGGCGAAAGTTTGCCCAGTTCGCCCACGCGCGCCATCAGTTCCTTGCGGTACTCATTCCAGTTTTCCATCAATGTCTCCTTTCATCATTATTCAAAAGTTTTCCGGAAAGCGCCGAAAAACCCATGCAACCACCTCCGGACGCAGACAGCCCGCCACAGAACCTGAGATAAAAAACATACGCAATCCCAAAAACCGGGCAATTGCATCCGCCCTTCAACCGGAGGGCACAGCAAAACCACCGCCTAAATGCGCGCCATCGGCAAGTTGCAACGGCATTGAGATTCCAGGCAGCAAAAAGTTCCCGGAAGCATCTCGGACACAACGTTCATCCGGCCAACACCCATAAATCGGACATTACCGCTATTGAGGCACTAACGACTCTTTCCAATACCACCCCATTGACAAAACAAACCGCCGCACTGAATGATCTGTCATTCAGGCGGCGATTTTGTCAGCGCTTTCGGAACGGGGCGCCACCGTCTCCACAACCCGTCATCCTTGAGCCTTGCTTCATTCCGGAACGATGGGAGAGGCATCGTTCCGGATGTGCCAGGCTCAATGGGTGGCGATCACCGGAACCCAGGTCCTCTGATCAGCCTCCGGCAGCGTACTCTGACCAGCGGCCGGGACGGCAAAGGTCGCCATGGCATTGACCAACTGGCTGACACCGTTGGCAGCAGCACCCGCCTGCACCTTTGCCTTGACAGCGGCAACATCCCAGCTCGTGCCGTCGGCAAACTTGATCTGGTCGACTGCGTAGGACGAGATACCGTCCTGACTGAAGTAGTACGCAACACGCAGGCTGTCGTCCGTTCCATTTAGACTAAGCATGAGATCATCATCAGAACGTGTGAGCGTCACCTTTTCCGCCGTGATGCCCGCGCCCAGTTCGATAACGTCCGGATTTACACCCAGTGCATCATTGTCATCGTTGTAGATCGTATCTTGGTCGGAACCAATACCAAAACGATAGGTATCGGCGCCATCACCACCACAGAGATAGTCTCTCCCGGTACCGCCATCAAGCACATCATTGCCAGCATTTCCATAGAGGCTGTCGCCGTCTGCTTCACCAAAGAGCATGTCGTCACCCTCACCTCCGCCGACGCTGTCATAACCAGCCCCTCCGTAAAGCCAATCATTGCCGGCTTCGCCCAAAAGAAGGTCTATGCCGTCTCCGCCTAGGAGTGTATCGTCTCCATCATTACCATACAGCTTATCGTTTCCGTCATGACCATACAGCTTATCGTTCCCTAAACCACCATTGAGTATGTCATCCCCTGTATTACCATGAAGCTCTTTGTCTTTAACATCCATACTGGCTCGAATTACCTGTTTGACTTTGGCGATATCCCAGATTGTTCCATCGGCAAACTTTATGAATTCGATGGCATAGGACGTGTTACCACCATTTAAGAGGTATTTGTCGACTCGCAGACTGTCCTGCGTACCATTCAAGCTGAGCATGAGATCATCACCGGAACGGTTAAGCGTCACCCTGTCCGGTGTAATACCCGCACCCAGTTCAAGAACGTCCTGGGCCACACCCAGTGCATCATCATCGCCATTGCTGATCGTGTCCTGACCAGAACCGACGCCGAAACGGTAAGTGTCTGCGCCATTGCCACCCACAAGGGTGTCGTTGCCTGTCCCACCTTCCAGTGTGTCATTGCCGTCTCCACCGCTAAGTTCATCGTTGTCTTGCCCTCCGTAGAGAAAGTCTTCTCCAGCTTCGCCGTAGAGCGTGTCGTTGCCTGCCCCGCCTTCTAGGGTGTCGTTACCATTTCTGCCTTCAAGGATATCATCACCCGCACCACCATTTAGATAGTCGTCTCCAGCATAACCGTAGAGTTCGTTGTTGCCCTCCGTACCAATCAGAACCTGCCGTTTGACCTCTTCGATATCCCAGACCGTGCCATCGGCAAATTTGATCCATTCGATTGCATCGGACGACACATCGTCTTGATAAAAGTAGTTCCAAACACGCAGACTGTCGTTCGTTCCGTTCAGATTGAACATGAGACCATCATCGGAACGTGTAAGCGTCACTTTGTCCGCTGTGATGCCTACACCTAGTTCGATGACATCCTGGTTCGTACCTGGAGCGTCGTTGTTATCTCCATTGCAGATCGTGTCTTGACCGGAACCAATGCCGAAGCGGTAGGTATTCGCGCCGTTACCGCCGAAAAGCAAGTCGTTGCCTTCTCCACCTTCAAGGGTGTCATTGCCGTCCTCACCGTAAAGCGTATCGTCACCTGTACCGCCCAAAAGTACGTCGGCTCCACCATCGCCGTAGAGTATGTCGCTACCTGCTCTGCCCTCAAGTGTGTCGCCACCAGCATAGCCATAGAGAGTATCATTGCCCGCAGTACTGATCTGAACCCGCCGTTTGACTTCTTCGATGTCCCAGCTCGTACCGTCGGCAAATTTAATCCATTCGATCGCCCCGTACAGCGCGTCGTGCTGATAAAAGTAGTACGCAACACGTAGGCTGTCATTCGTTCCGACCAGGCTGACGATAAGATCATAGTATTCACGGGTCAGGCGGACTTTGTCCGGCGTAATACCCGTACCCAGTTCAAGAACATCCGGATTCTCACCTAATGCGTCATTATCGGTGTTGCTGATCGCATCCTGACCGGAGCCAATGCCGAAGCGGTAGGTATCCGCACCATTGCCGCCACTAAGGAAGTCGTTCCCCTCTCCGCCTTCAAGGGTGTCGTCGCCGTCTCCGCCGTTGAGATCATCGTTGCCTTGTCCTCCGTAGAGAAGGTCTTCTCCAGCTTCACCATAGAGCGTATCGTTACCTTCTTCACCATCCAAGGTGTCTTCACCTGAATCGCCATAAATCCGATCATTTCCTGCGCCACCAGCGATTGAATCATTAAACTCCAGCGCGTACAAAACATCATCGTGAGGAGTTGCAATAAATGAAATACGTCGCCGAATATCATGGAGAGATAATGGGGCATCTATCTTATTTTCAAACAGTATTTTTTCTATTGCCCAAGCACTACCCGATACAAAGTGGTTTTTAACAGTTATAACATCATTTGAAAGATTATTTAGAATAATTAAGTCATTCCCTTTCTTACTAAAAACCAGATCTTTCAATGAAACGTCAGACTTAAAGAGAATACTGTCTTGATTATCAGGCGTATGGTCCATATCATAAATAACATCTTGTCCATCACCCTTAGCAAAAACATAAGTATCATTGCCATAGCCAAATAGATAGAACAAATCAGAATTTAACTTGCTCCAATAAATACTGTATGAACTCCCGACTAAGGTATCATTACCATGGCCACCTTCAAGCGTATCATTCCCTTGTCCTCCTTGTAAGTTATCATTGCCTGCCCCGCCAATAATTACATCATCCGTATCAAACCCATGGATAACGTCATCTTTATCTGTTGCGGATCTGTTTAATATTACTTGCAACAGTTCATTGTAGCTAAAAGACTCCCCATTATTAAATTTAAAATGAATAGCCTTGGACTGATTTTTTGAACCACCCAAAAAATCATTTATTTTAATAGAGCCATTGGAGCCTTTCAGACTGACAACCAGATCAGAAGAAACCCCTTTTTTCTCTTTAATTCTATATTCAACCTTTCCTGTTTTTGCAAGGTACCAGTTATCATTATATGGAATAGCTCCCTTCCATGGCAGGTATTCAAATGGATCTTTTTCCCACTTTTGAGGAGTCCTCTTCTTATAATCATCTAAAACAGGATTAAATATATTTCCATAATACTTATAGCGTAATTCTTGACTCATAGCAAGAGAAGAAAAATATGTTTTACCATACGAACTTCCATCATGATTACTCAAAGTTTCATTTTCTTTTAGTTTAGGTAGGTCGCTGGCAGCAAGTTGCAGACTTGTTGTGGTATGGCTGCCTACCTTTATAGGATCTTGCGTGAATAATGAGTAATCCTCCTCCTGGATCTCATCGACAAAATCCCTTCTACTAAATTCCAAGTCTGAAATATCAATACCATCGCCAAATTTTATAGTTGTCATGTCTGTGCCAGGTTCTATGATAACCGTATCGTTACCATCTCCCTGATTATAAATAATCACATCGGAACCCATATTAGAATGAATAGTATCGTCACCGGCCCCGCCAATAAGAGTGTCATCGCCCTGTTTACCGTCCAGAATATCGTTCCCGGCATTTCCAGAAAGCACATTATTATCGGCATCACCATTCAATATATCATCATATATAGTGCCAGATTGAACTTTTTGTTTAATTTGGGCGAAATCCCAGCTGGTTCCATCAGCAAATTTAATTAAGTCCAGTGTATATCCCGCAGAGGACAATCCTTTTTCTAAAAAATACTTCTGAACCAGAACCTGATCATTGGTATTACCTACTCTAATCAGCAAATCCTCATTCACCCGAGAGCAAGAGACATCTTCCGGCCTAATATCCTGTTTAAACAGCAAGATATCCTGTTTTTCTTCTGCATTATTAGAGTTACCATATTTATCACTGGAACTATTATCAATAATGTCTTTTCCATCTCCGCGGCCAAACAAATAAGTATCATCGCCGTTTCCGCCGTAGAGTTTGTCGTCGCCCGCGCCACCATCCAATGTATCATTGCCGTCCTCACCATAGAGTCGGTCATTGCCTGCTCTACCGTTTAGATGGTCGTCTCCAGCATAGCCGTAGAGTTCGTCGTTACCCTCTGTACCGATCTGAACCTGCCGTTTGACTTCTTCGATATCCCAGCTCGTGCCGTCGGCAAACTTGATCCGTTCGACCGCGTAGGATGAAGCGCCATCTTTATAGAAGTAGTTCGAAACACGCAGACTGTCGTTCGTTCCATTCACGCTGACGATGAGGTCATTACCCTGACGGGTCAGACAGACTTTGTCCGCCGTGATACCCGCGCCCAGTTCGATAACATCCGGGTTTACACCCAACGCATCAGCGTCGCTGTTATAGACCGTATCTTGGCCGGAGCCCATGCCGAAGCGATAGGTATCGGCGCCATTGCCGCCATCAAGGGTGTCGTTACCTTCCCCACCTTCAAGTGTATCGTTGCCGCCCTCGCCGTAAAGTCGGTCGTTGCCCGCTCCACCATTTAGATAGTCGTCTCCAGCATAGCCGTAGAGTTTGTCGTTACCCTCCGTACTGATCTGAACTCGCCGTTTGACTTCTTCGATATCCCAGCTCGTGCCGTCGGCAAATTTGATCCGGTCGATCGCATAGGGCGAAGCACCATCCTGACGGAAGTAGTTCGAAACATACAGACTGTTTCTCGTTCCGATCAGGTTGACGATGAGCTCTTCGTCCTGGCGGGTCAGACGGACTTTATCCGCCGTGATGCCTGCACCCAGTTCGAGAACGTCCGGGTTCACGCCTGGAGCGTCAGCGTCGTAGTTATAGATCATGTCATAACCTGAGCCGACACCGAAGCGATAAGTGTCGGCACCATTACCACCCTCAAGGGTATCGTAATCTTCTCCGCCTTCAAGGGTGTCATCACCATCCCCGCCATGAAGTCGGTCGTTGTCTTCTCCGCCTTCCAGGACGTCATTGCCGCCTCCGCCGTAAAGCGTGTCATTGCCCGCGCCACCGTTGAGATAATCGTTTCCAGCGTAACCGTAGAGTTCGTCGCCACCCGCTGTACCGATTTGTACCCGCCGTTTGACTTCTTCGATATCCCAGCTCGTGCCGTCGGCAAATTTGATCCGTTCGATCGCGCAAGTCGAAGCACCATCCAGACAGAAGTAGCTGGAAACACGCAGACTGTCGTTCGTTCCGGGCAGACTAACGATGAGGTCGTCGCTCTCACGGGCCAGACGAACTTTGTCCACCGTGATGCCCGAACCCAGTTCAATAGTGTCCGGGTTTACACCTAATGCGTCAGCGTCGTAGTTATAGATCTCGTCTTGACCGGAACCGAGACCAAAGCGGTAGGTATCAGCACCGTTACCACCCACAAGGGTGTCGTAATTTTCTCCGCCTTCGAGGGTGTCATCACCGTCCCCACCGTAAAGCCGGTCGTTGCCTTCTCCGCCTTCCAGGATGTCATTGCCGCTGCCTCCATGGAGTAGGTCGTCATCCATTCCTCCTTCTAAAAGGTCGGCGCCGGCCAAGCCGTACAAGGTATCGTAGCCATCTCCCCCCTTGATGGTGTCATCTCCGGTGTAACCATAGAGTTCATCGTTACCCTCCGTACTGACTTGAACCCGCCGGTTGACTTCTCCGACATCCCAGCTCGTGCCGTCGGCAAACTTGATCCGTTCGATCGCGAAGGGCGAAGCAGCATCCTTGTAGAAATGGAAATAGCCGGAAACACACAGTCTGTCTCCCGTTTCGATTAGTTCGACAAGAAGATTCCCATTTTGCCGAGTCAGTCGGACTTTATCCGGCGTAATCCCCAAACCCAGTTCAAGAACATCCGGATTCTCACCGAATGCGTCATTATCACCGTTGTTGATCGTGTCTTGACCGGAGCCGACGCCGAAGCGGTAGGTATCAGCGCCGTTGTTGCCTGCAAGGTAGTCGTTGCCCTCTCCGCCTTCAAGGGTATCGTCGCCATCTCCGCCGTGGAGCGAATCGTTACCTGATCCACCCTGCAAGGTATCATTACCTCCCATTCCGACCAGCAAATCATTCCCCTCGCCGCCGCTCAACATGTCGTTGCCATGAAAGTTAACATCGAGATCGCTGCTGTCGCCGCCTAGGGTGTCATTGCCTTCACCGCCACGCAGGATGTCATCACCGCCACTACCGACCAGCGAATCATCTCCCTTGCCGCCATCAAGCGTATCGTTGCCATGTTTTTCCGGTGCGATATCGCTATCTCCATAAAGCTCATCATGGCCATCTCCGCCATAAATTAAATCTCCCTGCCCGCCGCCGATTATCACATCGTCGCCCTCGCCGCCATCGAGCGTATCGCTGCCATGTTTATCCGGCGCCAGATCGCTGGCATCGCCATAAAGGCTATCGTTACCCTCGCCCCCATAGAGCAAATCATCCAGGCCGTCGCCAACCAGCACGTCATTACCTCGACCGCCATAGAGCGTATCGTTGCCATGATTGTTCGGTGCAATATCGCCGCCGTTATCACCATAGAGGCTATCGTCGCCCTCGCCGCCATAAAGCAAATCGCCCAGGCCGCCGCCGTTTATAATGTCGTTGCCCGCGCCGCCATCAAGCGTATCGCTGCCATGTTTGTCCAGCGCCAGATCGCTGGCATCGCCATAAAGGCTATCGTTACCCTCACCGCCATAGAGCAAATCATCCAGGCCGGCACCGACCAGCATATCGTTGCCTTCACCGCCGTAGAGTGTATCGTTGCCGTGTCTTTCTGGCGGGGTATCGCTGCTGTCTCCAAAAAGCTCATCATGGCCATCTCCGCCATAAAGTAAATCTCCTAGCCCACCTCCGATTATCACATCGTTGCCTGCTCCGCCATCGAGCGTATCGCTGCCGTCATAGTCGTTATTGTCATCGCCGCTCAGCCGATCATTGCCCGCACCGCCATAGAGGATATCTGCACCTCCTTCGCCAGCGAGCGTGTCGTCGCCCTCGCCGCCGTCAAGGTAGTCATTGCCATGCAGGTTGGCGGCAAGATTTTTGATGCCATTATCACCGCTGATCAGGTCATTGCCTGCACCGCCAAGAATGACATCGTTGCCTGCTTCACCCCAGGCTTTATCATTACCTGCCTGCAGATAAACCGTGTCATCGCCCGCCCCGCTAATTACCACATCATTCCCCGCGCCGGCATAGATAATGTCGTCGCCCGTTCCATCATCGCTTTCGGTTCTGAACTGACGGAATACATAGTTATAGTCATAGCCACCGCTGCCATCATTGCGCGGAATAGTTTCTTCCGTCACTGACCAGTCTTTCCACGGAACTTTAGTGTCCCTGCAAATATCCAGATCTCCGTAAATAGTATCGTCACCACCCCCCGATACGAGCAGGTCATTCCCATCACCACCCGCCAGGAAATCATTACCTGCGCCTGTAAACACCTGGTCATCGCCTTCACTGGCATCAACAAGATCACCTTGTTTCCCGTTGCCTTGCTGGGTTGCACCGGCAGCGATGAAGGTACCTGCTTCACCCACGGCATCGCCATAGATCAGATCATCACCCAGTTGCCCATGCAGAAGATCACCATCCGCACCGCCCTCCAGCGTATCTCTCCCTGTACCACCACCGAGATAATCGCGTCCGCTTCCACCCAGCGCATGGACAGTCCCTTTGGGCATATAGTTACCTACAAGCTGATCGTCGCCTGCGCCCATATCGACAAGATCATTGCCGCCATGCCCCCAGCGAATGACATCATCGCCGCCGCCGGCAATAATGTGATCATTCCCCGGACTGTCGTAGAGCGTGTCACTGCGCCCGGGTTCCGGCTTGCCGGGATCGGTAATGAGATTGCCCCAATCGTCGTATTTATAATAAAGATGACCTTCTTCATTGTAGAACTCCACGGGCGCAAGATCGCCCATGATCGTATTGCTCGTCTGCGCAGGTTTGCCGGATTCATCGCGATTCCGGACGACCACATTGAGACGGCTTTCGCGCGCCGCTGCCTCGCCCTCACCGACCCCTTGCGCAGGCAGGTATTGCGCGACGAGATTGAGCGTAACGTCACTATTAATCTGACGGGTATTGAGAAAAAGGAAAGAAACCTCAGTTTGACCGGCCAAGAGCGGCAGGCTGATTTCTCCCTGCTCAAAAGTAAGAATCTTTCCGCCATAGTTAATCGCGTAATCTTTGCCTCCGCTCAGACTAAGCTTGAGCACATCGCCTGCCCGCGCCGCACTGCTCAGGTAAAGCGTGCATGTATGCCCGCCATTTTCCTGCATCTGGAGCGATGCGGTTTGTGTGGAAGGATCGTAATCTGGGTCGAGGAAAGGATTGGCATCGTGCCCGACGCCAAAAGCAATTCGAGCGCCATCCAGCCGGAAGCCGAAACGCGCCTGACTGGTCGCGCCGTCGGTAAAATTAAAACCATCCACGCGCAGCACATTGTCCTGCTCGCCCTGGCGGACAATATGTAATTGTTCGTCGCGGCGGTAGAGATCGTATTTACGCCCCGCGCTTTCGATGCGCCAGTAGCTCAGATTATTCTTGAGATAACTCTTGGCCGTGCCGTTAAGCTCCGCGCCGTCGATAATGATTCTGTTCGTTCCGTCCGTATCACGGATTTTGTCCTGGCCGAAAGCGCCGTTAAATTCATAGGTGTCGTTCCCCGCGCCGCCGTTCAATGTGTCGGCACCGGCGCCGCCGATGAGCTGATCGTCGCCCTGCCCGCCTTCGAGGTAATCGTCGCCCACATCGCCTTTAAGCGTGTCGTTCCCATCACCGCCATAAAGACGGTCGGATTCCGTGCCGCCTGTAATTTCTTCCGCTTCGGCACCGCCGAAACTAATGTAGCGGGTGGTTTCCGTTTCAGCCGGCGAGAAAAGAATCTTGCGGTTACGGGTGACGTCGGAAAAACAAATCTGCTCGTTCGTATCCAGCGCGTGCGTGCGCACATTCATGACGCCATAAGCATCGACGACAGTATCTTCGAGGTTGCCCTGTATCATCACCCTGAGCATCTGAACACGGTCGTTTATCCAGGCTTCGCTCATCGTCCCCTTGCCAGTGGCTTCGTCGTATAGGTCAAGCGAGCCGTCGCTGTTGTGGGTGTTGTAGTCGGCGCCGACCAGGGCAAAGGGGTTGAGTTCGCGCAGGGCGTAGCGGTAGGCCAGCCCCACGTCGTCCTTGCGGGCCACCTGGGTTTCGATTTCTCCAGCGGTGAGCAGCGCCACCGTAACTTTGCCGCAGAGCGCCTTGAAGTCGCCGCTGTTTTGCAGGGCAAAAAGATGGGCGTAGAGCGATTCGCGGTTGTTCTTGGTGATTTGCGGCTCAATGCCCAATACGATTTTGTATAGGTTTTTGACCAGTGTTTCCAGCGTTTGCGAGTCATCACCGCTGCCCGCCTCGAACAGCGGCAGCAGGCTCTTCAGCGCTTCGGCAAGCGATTGGGCCGCCAACCCGGCATCCAGACGCACAAAGAGGTCGTACACGGCGGCGCTGTCGGTCATCTGGATCGCGCTGTGGCCGCCGACATGCCCCAAACCATCTTCGATAAACAACCCGTCCCAGCCGCCCGGCTGTTGCAAGGTGCCGTTATTCATCGCCGCTAATTTCGGCCCGGCCTGGCCGTAGACATTTTCTATACGGCTGGCGTTAAATTGCCAGGCGCCATTCAGTTGGCTAAAGAGGTTATTGACGCTGCCGTGGTTGAATTTAAAACCCAGGCCGTTGACGGCCAGCGTGTCAACGTTCATTTGCGGGAAGAGCCGGTTAAAGGCCATTGCCAGGTGCCCGCCCAGGCTGTGACCGGCTACGTTGAGGTGCGCCGGCGTTTCTTTGATCAGGCCGCGGCCAAATCGTAATTCTTTGCTTTCTTCCGGCAGGGCGTCGGAATCACAAAATTCGAGGTAGCACACCATCCCTTCGACAATGATGGCGCCTTTAAAAAATAGCGTGAGTTCGTAGACTTTTTGTGCGGCCGGGTTGAGGGCAAGCGCCTGCCGTGCGGCGGTTTCCGCCGCCGAGACGGTGAGTTTGGCGGCCCGGTAAGTCTGGCCTTCGGGCGTGATCAGGCTTTGCCAGTAGTTGACCATGTCCACGATCTGCACTGCGGCAATGCCGCTGTTGGCTATCAGGTCGAGGTCGGCTTTAAAGTCATTGGCGCCGATGGAGCCGCGAATGGCAAAGGTGTATTCCCCCGGGCGATCCAGGCTTTCAAACAAGGTGGCGGAAAAGCCGGAGCCTTTTTTATTGGTCCAGAAAGGATCTTCGCCCGTGCCGCCCGTGGCGTATTGATCCGCTACCCGCCAGTGCTTGAGGAATTCTTCGGCTTGGGTTGAGGAAAAAGCGTCTCCTGTCTCGCCTTCCTTTTGGATATTCTGAAGTGCATTGCTAATCAATTTCCCATTACCGGTATTACCTTTAAAACTGGCATAAGCCGCTTCCGCTAATTGGGTTTGCTCAAAGAGAGATAGCGAGTTGATCATTTCTTAGCTCCTTCAAAACTTTCTTCAAAATCAAAAAATGGTTTCTCCAAATGTTCAGTATCTTCGCAAAATGGCCCGCTCATCCAGATTTTAGGCATTATCCCAAATGCTAGCGGGCCACCATAACTAAAATCGACATATCGTGCCAAAACCTCATTATTTTTTGCATCAATAACTTCCAGTATTTCCTTTCGCAGCGGTAAAAAAGAAATTACACGCTTTTTCTCAGAAGTATAGTTTATTCTTTTGTTGAGAAAGCTGACAAACTTACGAGCTGTCTTATCATCATAATAAACTTTAAGCGGCCGATCCTTGTTATATACTAACGTTTCAAATACGCCGGGATTTTCCGCTTTCCATTGATCGAGCGTTTTGTAAATCCATAAACCGGCTTCTTTCTTGCAGTAATAACGGTGCGCCAGTTCAGTCGGTATCCAGTCCCACATAAGCGGTAAATAGACAATCAGGAAACCGCCAAAGGCGCAGAGCGCGCGTTTGATTGTCGAATAGCCTCGCCGTTTAGCCCAGCGCCAACCGTAGGCCATGCCGACGATCAGCAGGATCAGGTAAATCCCCATCAGGGGCAGAATGACCGCGCCCATGTCAGGCAACCCGTTTGAATTCGGATTCGTTACAGGCTAACCACCTGCACAGGCCGTAGATGTTTTCTCTACAGCGGGCATCAAATTGCCCGGTACTGTCGGTTATCTGGATTGCGCTGTAGCCGCCGTAGGTTTTAAAGCAGCGATTTTCGATAAACCGCCCGTTCCAGCCGCCCGGCTGTTGCAGGATGCTGTTATCCGTCGCTGCCATTTCCGATCCCATCCAGACCAATGGTGCATTTCATAGCGTCGGTTCCTCGATAAGATATGTGGGTGTAACGGTGCTGTGGGCAGAGGTGTTTCAGATGCCTTTCAATAAAGATTTCCGTGCCGCGCGAGCCTGCGGTGGTTCAGCTCAGGAGGTTCATGCCCAAAGGCAATCCAGCCATTACGCCCAGCGCCGGAAAGAAGGCTTCGGACTGTTTTCCTTTCAACAGCGGGTTGACGGCCGCCTCGCCCAGCGACAGGAGATAAAGGCTGAACAACAAGAAAAACAGGGCGCGAAAGTAAGCGCCGGAAAGCGCCACGACAATTGTGTATCCGGCCAGCGTGGATGCTGCGGCCAATGCGAGCCCGGCCGCGCGCCGGGAAACAATTTCGATCATGTGATCAATGAACGTTATCAGGCAGGGCTTTTTGCGTCCGCAGCGTTTTTCAGCCCCTTCGACCCACAGTCTGACGGTGAGCGTAAAAATCACCGCCCACCCGAGCGAGTCGAATTGAAGGCGCGCGATGAGCAGGTCGATCGCCCAGTTTGCGCTGTAATAGCGGTGACCCACAATCTGCGCAACGCCGATGAATATCCCCGCCAGCATGTAGCAATAGAGGGCGTTCCGACGCAGGTTTCGGTTTATAAACATCCAGGCGCTGCCGCAGGCTTGCTTCGACATAATGCCTCCTAAAAATACGCGCACTTTGTGGAGACGAGGATGCTTGTGGGATGGAGAAAACTCTAGAACTGCGCCCGACGGATGTCAACCATTTAATTTACAAGGCATTCGCCGGCGCCGTGGCAGGGAAAATAGCTGCCGGGCGCGCCCGGAACGGGCCGGCAGGCGGCCGGATGGGAATGAATCGGGTAATGGGGGTGTAATGCCCCAAATAGGTGTTTTTAGGACGGACTCTTGGCGAAATAATTTTTATAAGCAGAAACTTACTCTCCTTTTTAAACATGGCTGCCGATGTCGGCGTTTTAAACAAAAGAATTGAAGAAGGCAGGCCGAAGACGCGCAATCTACGCGGGTTGCCGGGCAGTACGCCGGAAATGCCCAATCCACGCGGGTCAGCGGGCAGCAGTCCAGCGACCGAAGTCAGAAAAACGTTCGTAGGTCAACAAGCACGGCATGTGCCGTTTCAGGTCGGACTCCGTACGCGGCGGGCAGGCACTTGGTGCGCGCAGCGTCAAATGGTTAAAAAACCGTCACTGCGTTGCGCCGCCTTGCCGTACGCCTTGGACTGTCTGCGGCGGCTGCCCGGAAGCCCGCGTCTTTTGGGCGTTTCAGACAGTGCAGCGCTGGAACCCGCGTGGATTGGGCGTTTGCGGGCAGGCTCTCCGGAGATGCCCGTTTCACGCGGGATTTGGGGCCTGCTCCGCCGCGGCCGGTCTCTGCCTGCATTGCGCGTTGAGCGCGTCGGCGGCGCGCGGCGTGCTGAACGTCTGTAGCGTCCGAACGTCCGCAGTCCCTGTTCTTCCGCAAAAGCTGCCCGGAAGCCCGCGTCCTTTGGGCGTTTCAGAGAGGGCAGCGCTATAACCCTCGTGGATTGGGCGTTTGCGGGCAGGCAGCGCGGAAACCCTTATTCCGCGCGGGTTTCGAGCCTAAGCTTTTTTATTTATTCAACTATAGCGCTGCAAAAGGTTTTGAAAGGGTTTTGAAAGTGTGCCGGGATTTGGCTTTTGCCCGCCGCTGAAACGCTTACCGCAACGCTTGCAACCGTTGCATTTTCAGCGCCGATCGCCGTTATGGCGTCCGTTTTTTGACCTGTTTTGAGCCGCAAAAAGGACATTTTTTGTGTTCAAAGGTTTTGAACCATCGGGCGAATCGGTCGAATCGGGGCGAACTGGGGCGAACTGGGGCAAATCGGGCAGCCTGCATCGGCCGCAATCAACCGGCGGGGTGGGTCGCGCGTTAGGGGCGGGTATACTTCGGCTGCACAATATAGATAGATCAATATTGATATTTGATACGCCGGCCTTCGCGGCCGCCCACTTTTGACAATGACTGAACCGAAAACGACCGATCACCCGATTCCTTCCCCTTCCCCTTCTTCCGGCGCCGCAGCGGCGCATTTGCCGGCCGTCTGGCAAACGCAGGTCGAGGCGCAACTGGCGCCAAACGAGACGCTGCTTGCCTGTCTGGAAACCGATCTTGACGAGCGGCTGCGCTTTGCCGCCGGGATGCTGGTGCTGACCGACCAGCGCCTGCTCGCAAAAACAGCGAGTGCAGCAGATACGGCGAGCTGGCAAAGTTACCCATGCCGCGCCGGACTGCGGCTGACGCGGCGCGATCACGCCGGCGTCGGCAGCCTGGAGTTATTCGACGAAAACGGGCGGCTGGCCATCTGGCGCTATACGCTGGGCGGCGACATTACCGCGGGCCGGCTGATCGATCAGTTTGTGCGGCAGATCGAATTCCGCACGACGGGACACGCGCCGCATAAGCCGGTGCAGGCGCTTTGCCCCAACTGCGACATGCCCCTGCCCGCCGGCCAGGACGAATGCCCGAACTGCAACCGGGAAAACCTGACGCCGCCTTCGACCTGGACGCTGCTGCGCCTATGGCGCTTTGCCCGCCCCTACCGCTGGCAACTGCTCGCCGGCTTCATTCTGTCGCTGGCCAGCACGGCGGCAACGCTGGTGCCGCCCTACCTGACCATGCCGCTGATGGATAAGGTGCTGATTCCTTTCCAGAACGGCCAGCCGATCGATTCGACGCAGGTTGCGCTTTACCTGTCCGGCCTGCTCGCCGCCGCGCTGCTCGCCTGGGGGCTGGGCTGGGCACGCACTTATATTCTGGCGCTGGTTTCCGAACGCATCGGGCGCGACCTGCGCACGACGACCTACGAGCATCTGCTCAAGCTTTCGCAGGAATACTTCGGCGGCAAGCGCACGGGCGATCTGATGGCGCGCATCGGCTCGGAAACCGACCGCATCAACCTGTTCATTTCGCTGCACTTCCTCGATTTCGCCACCGACGTGCTGATGATCACGATGACGGCCGCCATCCTTGTTTCGATCAACCCCTGGCTGGCGCTCGTCACCCTGCTGCCGTTGCCGGTCATTGCCTTCCTCATCCACATGGTACGCGAAAAACTGCGCACCGGTTTTGAGCGCGCCGACCGTATCTGGGCGGAAGTCACCAACGTGCTGGCCGATACCATTCCCGGCATCCGCGTCGTCAAGGCGTTTGCGCAGGAACACCGGGAAGCGGCGCGCTTCCGCGCCGCCAACCAGCACAACCTCGAAATCAACGACAAGGTCAACAAGATCTGGTCGATGTTCGGCCCCACCGTGACGCTGCTGACCGAAATCGGCCTGCTGGTCATCTGGGCGTTTGGCATCTGGCAGATTTCGCAGCACGAAATTTCGGTCGGCGTGCTGACTGCTTTTCTGGCCTACATCGGCCGCTTTTATACGCGCCTGGATTCGATGAGCCGCATCGTTTCGGTGACGCAAAGGGCCGCCGCCGGCACCAAGCGCATTTTCGACATCCTCGACCACGTTTCTAGCGTGCCGGAGCCGGTCAATCCCGTGCATCTGGAAAAGGTCGCAGGCTGCATCGAACTGCGCGACGTCGGCTTTCGCTACGGCACGCGCAGCGTCGCGCGCAATATCAGCCTGACCATCGAACCGGGCGAGATGGTCGGCCTCGTCGGCCATTCCGGTTCGGGCAAAAGCACGATGGTCAACCTGATTTGCCGTTTCTACGATGTCACCGAAGGCGCCATCCTGATCGACGGCGTCGATATCCGTTCGCTGCCGGTTGCCGAATATCGCCGCCATATCGGCCTCGTCCTTCAGGAGCCGTTCCTGTTCTTCGGCACCATTGCGGAAAACATCGCCTACGGCAAGCCCGAGGCCACGCGCGAAGAGATCATTGCCGCCGCCCGCGCCGCGCATGCGCACGAATTCATTCTGCGCCTGCCGCAGGGCTACGATTCGCTGGTCGGCGAGCGCGGCCAGGCGCTTTCCGGCGGCGAGCGCCAGCGTATTTCGATCGCCCGCGCCCTGCTCATCGACCCGAAGATTCTGATTCTCGACGAGGCGACGTCTTCGGTCGATACGACGACCGAGAAGGAAATCCAGAAAGCGCTCGACAACCTCGTGCGCGGGCGCACCACCATCGCCATCGCCCACCGCCTGTCCACGCTGCGCAACGCCAACCGGCTGATCGTCCTCGACCGGGGCGACCTCGTCGAAGTGGGCAGCCACGACGAGCTGATGGCCAAGGAAGGCCATTACTACCAGCTTTACCAGGCGCAGGCGCGCAATGCCGAGGAAGAAAGTGAGGCCGACGCCCCCTACCCCGGCAGTTCAGGCAAGCGCGACGATGAAAACGACCAAGGAGCACACAAGGCATGAACCTGCCCACCCTATCCACCATATCGCCGGCCTACCGGCTACACCGCGACGCCTTCGGCCGCCTGATCCTGACCGATGCCGACGGCACGGCGCATGAGGACGTTACGCCCGTGCGCGCTTTTCCGATCTGCGCGCCGGATGAGGGCATCGCCCTCGTCGACGCGCATGGACACGAACTGGCCTGGATCGACCGCCTCGACGCCCTGCCCGCCGCCCTGCGCGAGCTGGTCACCGGCGAACTGGCCGGACGCGAATTCATGCCGGTCATCGAACGCATCCTCAGCGTTTCCAGCTACGCCACCCCCAGCTTTTGGCAGGTGATCACCGACCGCGGCGAAACGGCGCTGACGCTCAAGGGCGAAGAAAACATCCGCCGCCTGCCGGGCAATGCACTGCTCATCGCCGACAGTCACGGCATCAATTATCTGATCCGCGACCGGCTGGCGCTCGATGCGCAAAGCCGAAAATTTCTCGACCGTTTTCTGTGAGATGCCGACAGTAATCCAAACACCACACCATTACGTTATTCGAGCCAATGCGCCCATCCACCCATCGCGCGCAGTCCTTCCGAGATCATAAAAATCATGGACATGACCAACAAAGACATCAAATTCCTTGAAATCCGCTATCTGAACGGCCCGAGCATCTGGACTTACCGGCCGGTCATCGAAGCGGTCGTCGATATCGGCGAGCTGGAGGATTCTCCCTCCAACAAGATTCCCGGTTTTTACGAACGGCTCAAGACGATGCTGCCCTCGCTGATCGAGCACCGTTGCAGCTACGGCGAGCGCGGCGGCTTTCTGCGCCGCCTTGAGGAAGGCACCTGGCCGGCGCATATCCTTGAACATATCACCCTCGAACTGCAAAATCTCGCCGGCCTGCCCGGCGGCTTCGGCAAGGCGCGCGAAGCCGGCCCGCGCGGCGTCTATAAGGTTGTCGTGCGTGCCTGGCAGGAGGATGTTACCCGCGCCGCGCTGTTCGAGGCGCGTCAACTGGTCCTGGCGGCCATGGCCGATCAGCCGTTCGATGTGAACGCATCGATCGCAAAGCTCGCCGAACTGGTCGATGCGCACTACCTCGGTCCCTCGACAGCCTGCATTGTCGAGGCCGCCGATATGCGGAAGATTCCGTACATCCGCCTGCTGCGCTCCGGCAATCTCGTCCAGCTCGGCCACGGCGCCGCGCTGCGCCGCATCTGGACGGCAGAAACCGACCAGACCAGCGCCATCGCCGTAGGCATTTCGCACGACAAGGATCTCACCAAGACATTGCTGGAAAATTGCGGCGTGCCGGTGCCTGAGGGACGCGAGGTCGACAGCCCGGAAGATGCCTGGGAGGCCGCGCAGGATATCGGCCTGCCGGTCTGCGTCAAGCCGCTCGATGCTAATCACGGGCGCGGCGTTTTCATCGACATCAAAACGCGCGAGGAAATCGAAAAAGCTTATGCCGCTGCCCTTGAGGAAGGCAACGGGGTCATCGTCGAGCGCTCGATTCCCGGTAACGAACACCGCCTGCTGGTTATCGGCGGCAAGCTCATCGCCGCCAATCGTGGCGACGCGGCGCAGATCACTGGCGACGGTAAATCGACGGTCCGCGAACTGGTTGAAACGCAGATCAACTGCGACCCGCGCCGCGGCGTGAGCGAGAACCATCCGCTTGCAAAAATTGACATGGATCCGGCGGTGCACATCAACCTTGCGCGCCAGAACCTGACGCCCGATTCCATTCCGGACGCCGGGCGCAAGGTACTCATCCAGCGCAACGCCAATCACGAATTCGACGTCACCGATGCGGTGCATCCGGAAACCGCCGAAATCGCCGCGCTCGCCACACGCATCGTCGGACTCGACATTGCCGGCATCGACCTCGTTTGCCAGGATATTTCAAAACCGCTCGCCGAACAGGGCGGCGCCATCGTCGAAGTCAACGCCGGCCCCGGCCTGCTGATGCACCTCAAGCCCGGCGTCGGCAAACCGCGCCCGGTCGGGCAAGCCATCGTCGACCACCTCTTTGCCGATGGCAACGGCCGTATTCCGGTGGTTGGCGTCACCGGCAGTTACGGCAAAACCACTGTCTGCCGGCTGGTTGCCCGCCTGCTCTCCATTTCCGGCAAACGAACCGGCCTGGCGTGCAGCGACGGCCTGTTCATCGATCGTCGCCTGCTGGAAAAAGGCGATCGCGCCAACTGGGATGCGGCGCATCGAACGCTACTGAACCGCGCCGTCGAAGCTGCGGTTTTTGAAAACGGCAGCGACACGATTCTCGAAAGCGGTGTGGCTTACGACCGCTGTCAGGTCGGCGTGATCACCAACATCGACCCTGCCCGCCACATCGGCCGCCGTTACACCAACACGCCCGAACAGGTCTTCAACATCATGCGCACGCAGGTTGACCTCGTGCTCAAGGAAGGCGCGGCGGTGCTCAATGCGCGCGAACCGATGCTGATCGACATGATTCCGCTGTGCGACGGCGAAATCATCCTGTTTGCCGACGACCCGGATCTGGCCGCCATCAGCGCGCATCAGAAGCACGGCGGACGCGCGGTGTTCGTGCGTCACGGACACATCATGCTGGCCGACCATCAAGGGGAAACCAAACTGGTGAGCCTGGAAGACGTGCCGCTTTGTCAGGAAAGCGGGGAGAACGGTCAGCCCGCGGCGCAGACCGAAAACGTGCTGGCCGCTGTGGCCGCCGCCTGGGCGCTTGGCCTCAGCCACGACGTCATGCGCATCGGCATCGAAACCTTCTTGCCCGATTAGACCGCTTCTCCGAAAGGAACGCCGGACACGCTCCGCCCGACAGAAATCGCCGCCGCCCCGCAGAATTCCGGCGGCGCATCAGAACTACGAGGAAAATTTATGGAAGTCTCGAGAATCCGTGCATTGCGCGGCCCCAATCTGTGGAGCCGCCATACCGCTATCGAAGCCATTGTCAGCTGTGACGAAAACGAGCGCGACATCAGCGCCATCACCGGCTTTGAAAAGCGCCTGCGTGAGCGTTTTCCGGAAATTGCCTACCTGCACCCAGCCGAAGAGGATCGCGCCGTCGCTATGGCACATGCGCTCGAATTCGCCGCCCTTGGTTTGCAGGCGCAGGCTGGCTGCCCGGTCACGTTCAGCCGCACGACACCCGCCACGGAAACCGGCGTTTATCAGGTCGTTGTCGAATACAGCGAAGAAGAAGTCGGCCGGCTGGCGTTTGACCTCGCCATGCAGCTTTGTCGGGCGGCGGTCGACGATGCCCCTTTTGATCTGGACGAAGCTTTGCGCCAGTTGCGCAAGCTCGACGAGCACGTGCGCCTCGGTCCGAGTACCGGCGCCATTGTGCATGCCGCCATCGCCCGTAACATCCCCTACCGCCGCTTGACCCAGGGCAGCCTCGTACAGCTTGGCTGGGGCAGCAAACAGCGCCGCATCCAGGCAGCCGAAATGGACACCACCAGCGCTGTTGCCGAAACCATCGCGCAGGACAAGGAGCTGACCAAGCGCCTGCTGCACGCCGCCGGCGTGCCGGTGCCGATCGGCCGTCCCGTGCGCGACGCCGCCGATGCCTGGGCCGCCGCCTGTGAAATCGGCATCGAACGCGGCGTTCCCGTCGTCGTCAAGCCGCAGGATGGCAACCAGGGCAAAGGGGTTGCCGTCAACCTGACAACGCGCGCGCAGGTCGAGGCGGCCTATGCCACCGCCGTACGCATCAGCAGCAACGTACTTGTCGAACGCTCCCTTGCCGGCCAGGACCACCGTATCCTGATTGTGGGCGATCGGCTGGTTGCCGCTGCGCGGCGCGAACCGCCGACCGTGATCGGCGACGGTGTGCGCACAGTGCGCGAGCTGGTCGATCTGGTCAATGCCGACCCGCGGCGCGGCGAAGGCCATGCCACTTCGCTGACCAAAATCCGCTTTGACGACATTGCCCTGGCGCGGCTGGCGCAGAACGGCCTGACTGCCGAATCGGTGCCGGCCAAGGGACAGCGCGTCGTGCTGCGCGACAACGCCAATCTGTCGACCGGCGGTACGGCCACCGACGTCACCGACGACGTGCATCCGGATTTTGCCGCGCGCGCCGTCGCCGCCGCCCAGATGGTCGGCCTCGACATCGCCGGCGTCGATATCGTCTGCCAAGACGTTCTGCGCCCGCTGGAAGAACAAGGCGGCGGCATCGTGGAACTCAATGCCGCGCCGGGCCTGCGCATGCACCTGAACCCCTCCTTCGGTAAAGGACGCAACGTCGGCGAGGCAGTCATCTCGTCGATGTTCGCGCCGGGCGAGGATGCGCGCATTCCGCTCGTCGCCGTTGCCGGCACCAACGGCAAGACGACAACCGTGCGCCTGATCGGCAGCATCCTTGGCAGCCAGGGCTATCGCGTCGGCATGACCAGTACCGACGGCGTATACATTCAGGGCAAGCGCATCGATACTGGCGACTGCAGCGGCCCGCGCAGCGCGCGCAACGTGCTTTTTCATCCCAACGTCGACGCGGCCGTGCTGGAAACCGCGCGCGGCGGCATCCTGCGCGAAGGGTTGGGCTTTGACCGCTGCGATATTGCCGTCATCACCAACATCGGCAGCGGCGACCACCTTGGCCTTTCTTACATCAGCACCGTAGAGGATCTGGCTGTCGTCAAGCGCGTCATCGTCCAGAACGTCAAGCCCGTGACCGGCTTTGCCGTACTCAACGCTGCTGACCCGATGGTCGCACGCATGGCTGACGCCTGCCCCGGTCAGGTCATCTTTTTCGCCCGCGACCGCAGGCACCGGATCATGGCCATGCACCGCGCCCAGGGCAAGCGTGTCGTTTATCTCGACGGTGACGCCATCGTCACCTGGCATGGCACCGTGCTGGAGCGCTTCCCGCTTGCGGAGATTCCCATCACCGCAGGCGGCGCCATCGGCTTTCAGGTGGAAAATGCGATGGCCGCCGTCGCCGCTGCCTGGGCGCTGGGCATCGACCCAGCCACCATCCGTCAGGGGCTTGCCCGCTTCGTCAACGATGCCGATTCTGCCCCCGGACGCTTCAATCTGTTCAATTACCGCGGCGCCACGATCATCGCCGACTACGGCCATAATCCCGACGCCATTCAGGCGCTGGTCG